>Ga0105048_10016336_pt1 | contig 11478 bp, 5 predicted proteins | sample MAT05_FD_78382 | JGI IMG/M metagenome (GOLD analysis project Ga0105048, IMG submission 78382) | Freshwater microbial communities from Lake Fryxell liftoff mats and glacier meltwater in Antarctica - MAT-05 | ecosystem: Environmental > Aquatic > Freshwater > Ice > Liftoff microbial mat | place...
CCTGCTCGGGCAGCGTCGTGACGCCGCCGAGGGGTCCCTGAGCGGCGACCCACATCGAGTAGTCACCACCCTCGCCGAAGGGCTGCGTCTTCCACCCGACCACCTCGCCGTAGAAGGACATCGCTGCCTTCGGGTCACTGGTCATGAGATCGTACCAGGTGAAACGGCCGCTGTTCGACTGCGTCATGTTCATCGCCTCCGGTGAAGGGGAACTGTTCCCGCTGCGGCCGGTCGTCTAACGCACCTGTTCAGGTTGGGCAAGAGACGCGCAGTGCCTCAGCGGCGGCGCCAGAGCCTGAGCGCGTCGGTGCCCGCGGGCTCGTCGCGCAGGAGCTCGTAGGCCTCCGGCACGCGCCCGCCGAAGCCGTGGTAGGTCAACACCAGCGTCCCCTCCGGCGTCTGCGCGAGGGCGTCCTCGACGCAGGCGACGTCGCGGTCGTAGCGCGCGCGGGTCAGCTCGACGCTCGTGTCGATCGGGTCACCGCCCTCGAGCAGGCTCTCGCCGAAGGGGTTGAAGAGGTACAGGGCGTCGAAGTCGACGAGCGCCACGTCTTGAAAGACGCCGTGGACGAAGCGGGCCCGCGGCGCGACGCGCAGGTGCCGGGCGACCCGCTGGGCCACCGCGACGAGCCCCGCGCGCTGCTCGACGCCCGTAAAATCCAGCGAGGTCGTCAGCGCGCCGAGGACGCAGAACTTCCCCGCCCCGGCGCCCACGTCGAGCACGCGGCGCGCGCCCGCGTCGCGCAGGAGCTCCGCGGCGCGGCGGCAGACGTCCGCCGGGGTCCAGTGCACGTCGGACACCGCGCGGAGCGAGGCCGGGAGGTACAGGTCAAAGGCGAAGTCGTCGAGGGGGTCGTCCGCCGGGTCGAGGTCGTCGAGGGTCACGCGCCTGCGCCCCCCAGCGGGACGTCGTCGAGCGCGCGCGCCAGCGCCATCGCGCGGGCGTTGTCCGGCTCGCGCTCGAGGAAGCTCCGGCGCACCGCCGGGTCGGTGATCCCCGCCGCGCGCTCGATGAGCCGATCGCGCGCGGCGCGGGCCGACCCCCGCGCGCCGTCGCGGTCGCCGACCCCCAGGAGCGCCTCGACGCGGGCTACGCGGATCGCGGACTCGGTCTCGTCGGCCTTGCCGCCGTGCGCGTCGAGGATCGCCATCGCCGCCCCCGCGTCGTCGTGCGCGCCCCGCGCGTCGCCGCGGCGCGCGCGCACCTCGGCCCGCGCCGCCAGAGCCCAGGCGCGCGCGAGGGGCGAGACCCCGTCGGTCATCCCCGCCGCCGCGTCGGCCTCGCGCGCCGCGCCGTCGAGGTCGCCGGCCAGCACGAGGATGCGCGCGAGCGACGCGCGGGTGAACGACACCATCACCGCGTACCCGCGCGCGGCGTAGAGGGCGGCCGCGGCCTCCGTCCGCTCGCGCGCGCCGTCGAGGTCGCCGAGGCGCGCGAGCGTCAGCCCGAGGCAGCCCTCGATCTGCGCGGCGAGCAGGTGAGCGCCCAGCCGCTGGCTCTCCGCCAACGTCGCATAAAACTCCCCGAGCGCCTCCTCGAAGAGCCCGCACGCGAGCGCGGCGTTGGCGGCCGTCACCCGCGGGGAGAGCGCGCTCCGGGCGTCGCCCGCGGACTCGAACGCGTCGCGCGCCTCGCGGTGGTGAACCAGCGAGCCGAACACGTCGCCGCGGTAGAGCGCCCGCGCGCCGCGGAGGCGCGAGACCCAACCCCGGGCCGCGGCGTCGGGCGAGCGGTCGAGGCCGAGGGCGGCGAGGCGATCGAGCGCCGCGTCGCCGAGGTCGCCGCGCCCGAGGGGGTAGGTGCCGATCGCGACGCGGACAACGCCGTACACCTGCGCCGCGCCCCCGGACGCGTCGGCGGCGCCGAGCCGCTCGCAGAGGGCGGCGATCTCGTCCGCGCGCCCCTGCCGCGTGAGGGTCGCGCCGAGCTCGCCCGCGGCGTACCACCACGCAGCGGCGCCCGGCAGCGCCGCGAGCGCGTCGTTGGCGGCGGCGGCGGCGGCGACGTCATCGGCTCGCTCGATGGCGGCCCGCGCGTCGAGCGCCCGCCGCACGCAGCGGAGCTCGGCGTCGAGGTCGAGCGCGCCGCGGGCCTCGCGGGAGCTGACGTCGTCGCGGGCGGCGCTCCCCCCGGGGAGGAAGCGCAGGTCGGCCGCGGCCAGGAAGCGCTCGAGCGCCCCGCGCGCGTCGCCCGCGTCGAGCAGGTGGGCCGCGACCCGCTCGGCGAGCGCTGGCGCGTCGACCGGGTGAAGCGCCCGCAGGGCCGCCGCGCAGTGCCCGCTGTGCGAGGGGAAGCGCCCGCCCTCGCGCGCGCCCCGCTCCAGGCTCTCGCGGAGCATGCCGTGGATGAAGGCCCAGCCGTGCTCGGTGCGGCGCGCGAGGCCCTCGCGCACGAGCCCGTCGACGAGGCGCGGGGGTGCCCGGACACCTGCAACTTCACACGCGCCCGACCACTCCGCGGCGTCGACCTCGCGGCCGAGCGCGGCCGCCACCTCCAGCGCGCCGCGGGTGTCGCCGGAGGTCGCGCCCAGGAGCCTCCCCACGCGCGCCGTCCACAGCGCGTGGAGGTCGTCGGGGAGCTCCGCGCGGACCCCTTCACGGAGCGCGAAGCCCGCGGGGACCACCTCCAGCAATCCCCGCTGCACCCAGTCGCCGACGAGCTGGACGGCGAAGAGGGGGTTGCCCGCGGCGCGCGCGACGACGTCCTCCGCGACGCGCCCGTGGAGCCCGAGGATCTCGTCGACGAGCTCGGCGTCGGCGGGCGGCGCCAGCGGCGGGACGGGCACGCGCGCGCACGCCCCGCTCGACTGGATGCGCGCCATCGCCGCGCGCTCCAGGGGGCGCTCGGCGAGGCCCTCGTCGCGCGCGGTGAGCACGAAGAGGACGCGCGCGGGGGCGCCCCCCTGGTCGGCGCGAAGCGCGTGCTCGACGAGCCCGAGCGCCTCGAGGCCCTGGTGGACGTCGTCGAGCCACACGAGCGCGGTCCGCTCGCGCCCGAGTCGGGTGAGGACGGCTGTGAGGGTCCGGTGGCGGTCGACGGCGGCCTGCTGCGCGCCGACCCGCGCCTCGTCCGAGTCCACCCCGGAGCCGGCCGCGGCGATCATCGCGGCGCCGCGCCACGCGCCCGGTCGGTCGCCGGGCGCGCGCAGCCGCTCCTCGACGCGCGCGACCACCTCGGGCCCGGCGGCCCCCACGCAGCGGAAGAAGCGCGCCATCATCCGCGCGAGGCCGTGCGCGGGCGAGGCCGTGGGGCCGTACGCCGCCTCCAGCGTGAGGGCGCCGCCGACCTCGTGCGCCCGTTGCGAGAGCCACGCCGCGAGGCGGCTCTTGCCCGTCCCCGCGGTCGCGTGGAGGACCACCGCGCGCGCCCTCCCCGACTCGCTCACGGCGCGGAGCGCGTCCCAGAGGGCGGCCCGCTCGACGTCGCGGTCGACCAGCGGAATGGTGCGCAGCCCGAAGAGCCCGAGGCCCGTCCCGCGGAGCCGCGTGGCCTCGTCGGAGCGCGCGCGGGCGCGGTCGAGGGCGCTCGGGAGAGCTGGGGTGACGTCCACCAGCGGGCGGGCGACGGCGGTGGCGGGCGACGGCGGCGGGCCGAAGCGCACGTCCACCACCGACGCGGGCGTCACGCCGTCGAGCGTGCGCGTGGCGCCGGCGTCTGCAGCGGCGCCGTCGCGCGGCGCCGCGGGCCTATCCCCCGCGACGATCTGCGCGAGGGAGCGCGCGGCGTCGGCGGCGAAGGTGAAGCGGTCGCGGGGGCGCTTGGCGAGGAGGCGCTGGAGCCAGGCGTCGAGCGCGGGCGGCGCGTCGCAGCCCGCCGGGAGCGGCGGCGCGGGCGCCTCGAGGTGTTGCGCCGCGAGCGCGCGGAGGCCCTGTCCGGCGAAGGGGGCTCGGCCGGCGAGGAGCTCCCATGCGACGCACCCGAGGGCGTAGAGGTCGGTCCACGGCCCGAGGTCGCGGTGCCTCCCTTCAAACTGCTCGGGCGCCATGTAGCGGGCGGTCCCCGCGAGGCCGCCGGGGTCGTCGCCGTCGCGGTCGAGCGCGTGGGCGAGGCCGAAGTCCGCGAGCTTGACCCGCGGCGCCTGCCCCTCGCCGTCGCCCGCCACGAGCACGTTGGCTGGCTTCACGTCGCGGTGAATCACGTCGCGCGCGTGGGCATGGGCCAGCGCGCCGAGGAGCTCGAGGAGGACGGGGCGAACCACCGCGTAGGGGAGCGGCGGGCCGAGGGCCGCGAGGGTCCCGCGCGCGGCGAGCTCCATGACGAGGTAGGGCTCCCCCTCGGAGAGCACCCCGCGGGAGGCCCGGGCGGCGTCGGCGTCGACCTCGCCGTGGTCGAACACCGTCACCACGCCGGGGTGGTCGAGCCGCGCGACGGCCTGCACCTCGCGGCGAAACGAGCTGCGGTAGCGCTCGACCCGCGCGCGCTCGGCGGTCATCACCTTGATGGCGACGGGGACCTTCTGCATGACGTGGACCCCGCGGAAGACCTCGCCCATCCCGCCGCGCCCGATGCGCTCGAGGACTTCGAAGCGCCCGAGGGTCACGCCCGGCGGGAGGTCGATGGGGGCGTCGCGTGGCGTCGTGGACATGGCGGCGGAGGCCGACGGTACCATCGGCCTCCACCGGGGAGGGAGGCGGTCGCGCTCAGCGCGCGGGGCGACAGACGTAGCCCGTCGACTCGCGGCCGCAGGCGTCCACGCGCCCGTCGCCGTCGGGGTCGCCGAACTGCAAGGTCATCGCGTAGGGGAGCGCGCGCCAGCCCTGCGCGTCGCTCATCTGGGTCGGCGAGAAGAGGGTCGGGGGCGCGAAGGACCCGCCGAGGGAGCGGGCGCACTGGAGCCCGCCGGCGGTGCGCGCGCAGACGTCGGCGCGGCCATCGCGGTCGGTGTCGGCGAGGCGGAAGGTAGCGCTGTACGAGGGGTCGGTGCGGAAGGGGTCGTCGGCGAACTGCCCGGTCGTCGTCCACGCGTTGAGCGCGCCGAAGCCCTGCCCGTTGCTCGTCGCGAGCGCGCAGCGCACGAGGCCCTGGCGGTGGAGGCACAGGTCGGCGCGGCCGTCGCCGTTCACATCGCCGAGCTGAAGGCTGCGCACCCCGACGTCGTCAGCGCCGTCGTTGGCGTCGCTGAGGGTCGACTCCCACAGCACGGCGCCCGCGAAGGCGTAGCCCGTCGAGAGCGAGCAGAACACGCCGTCGGCGCCCCGCGCGCAGAGGTCGGCGCGGCGGTCGCCGTTCACGTCGGCGAGGCGGAAGGAGCGGTAGTAGCCCGGGCTCCACCCCCAGCCGCCCGCGTCGGCGTAGGTGGACGACCACAGCGAGATGGACGTGAACGAGCTCCCCGTGGAGAGCGCGCAGTACATCCCCGCGATGCCGCGGACACACAGGTCGGCGCGGCCGTCGCCGTTCACGTCACCGAGCTGCGTCGTGCCGCTGTACTGCTCGGGCGCGAAGCCGTTGGTGTCGGTCATCTCCGACTGCCACAGCGTCTGCGGGCCGAAGCCCGCGCCGGCCTGGCCGAGGTTGCAGTACAAGCCCGACTGCGCGCGACCGCAGACGTCCGTGCGGCCGTCGCCGTTGATGTCGGCCATGCGGATCGTCCCGTAGTTGCCGACGTAGAGGTGCCACCAGTTGGCGTCGGAGTAGTTCTCGGGGGGCGTCGGCGCGGTGCCCGCCCGGAGGACGCGCACGTTGTCGACGAGGTAGCTCGGGCCGGCGGTCCCGTTGGGCGAGTTGGCCGCGACGCCGAACATCACCGAGCTCTCGGCCACCGGCGTGGTGAAGCGCGGGGCGCACACCGTCTGCCACGTCGTCGTCGGGGTGTACACATGGCGCATCACCTCGTTGTTGCCGCTGGTGACGCGCATCACGCCCCACGCGATGGTCCCCGCGGCGGGGAGCACCCGGGCGCGGACGTCGAAGCAGAGGTCGTAGGACTGGCCCGCCTGGAGCGCGAGCTGCCGGTGGCGCAGCGACCAGTCGTCCGAGAGGGGGCGCGCCGGGTTGCGCCGCGCGAGCCCCGCCCAGTCGCCCGTCCCAGCGCGCGCTCCCTCGGGCATGATGATGGCGGGGAGGCCGGTGTTCTGGTCCTTCCAGTAGGTGCGCTGGTCGGCGGTGTCGAAGTCGTTGGTGGAGTTGTCCTCGACGAGGACGAGGTTCGCGAGCGCGAAGTTCGCGGCGGCGGTCGTCCGCAGGATGAGGTCGGGGCTCTGCGCGCCCGTGCGGAGCGTCGTGGTGAGGGTCGGCCACGCGGCGCCCACCGTGGTGGGAATGAAGCGCGCGTCCTGCAGCACCCCAGACGCCGTCTGGAACAGCACCGCCAGCGACGTCGCGCTCGCGGCCGACGCCACGCTCGTCATCACGCTCAGGCGGTAGGTGGTGTTGGGCTTGAGGTGGAGCCCCGGGTGGCGGATCGAGGCCACGGCGGACGCGGTCCCCACGAGGCGCGCCTGGCCGATCGACGGGGTGATGGTCGCGCCCGCCGAGCGCACCCACTGCGCGTTGCGCCGCTCGCTGTCGAAGTTGAGGTGGTAGTACGCGCGGGCGTTCTCGCCCTGCACCCGCTCGGCGTCGATCTGGAGGTCGAAGAGGTTGTCCCGGTTCTCGTCGAGGGGGCCGGTGTAGTCCGCGGGGTTGAGGCCGAGCGCGCGCACCGCCGGGTCCTCGATCCCCGTGCGCCAGTCCTGCGGGAGCTCCGTGTCGCGCGTCGTCCACGAGCCGTCGACGCGACCGTTGCGGAGGATCTCGTACATCGGGAGGTTCTGGCGCCCGCGCGCGTCGAGGCTCGACGTGGACGTGGGCCCCCCCATCACCCGCGAGTTGCTCGGGTTGATGAGCGAGCTCCCGCTGCAGCCCGGGTTGCTCCAGAGGTCGGTGGAGAGCCCGACGTTGCGCTGCATCGGCCCCACCTGGTTGTGCCAGCCCCCCGCGCCCCAGATGCGGTACGTGTTCGACGTCACCCGCCCGGCGCTGTGGAGGTTGGTCCATCCCACGCCGTACGAGTCGACGCTGTTCCACCAGACGCTGTACAGCGACTGGCCCACGGAGACCGGGCGCGCGTCGAGGTCGAGGTAGCCATATTTGTCCCCGGGGGCGGGTCCGCCCGGCACGTTGGGCCCGCACCAGTACAGCTCGATGTCCACGCGGGGGAATGCCCCGAGCAGCAGCCGACACGGGAAGGTCTCGCTCACGAGGCCCCGCGGGTCGTCGTTGCGCGTCGTCCCGAAGGTCACCTGCGTCGCGTCTCCGCAGTGCGCCGCGCTCATCATGAAGTTGGGCCCGATCATCGTCGCCGAGCAGCCCGGGATCGTCGGCGTCGCGAAGCTCACCCGCGCGGTCTCCGGCTCGCCGTAGCGCCGGAAGGCCATGTCCACGACCCCCACGAGCTCGCGCGCGATCGGCGAGGCGGCGGTCTCCGTGGTGGCGTCCGGGTCGCCCGCGGGCGCACAGGCCCCGAGCGCGGCGAGCGTGGGAACGAGAAGCGCCCGAAGGCGCGCGGCGTCGTGGTGTCGGTGTGTGGTCGTCATGGAATGTCTCCCCGGCGGCGTCGCATGCGCACCCTCGCGCCTGCGTTTCTGCCGCCTCGAAGGCCCCATGAGCAACCTCCGGGCCGCCCCATCGGGCGCCGCCCACCGCTGGAACTACGGGCGATTTCAATGGGCGCGCGATGGGCGCCCGATGGGCGCGCCCGGGGCGACCGCCCGCTACTCGCCCTTCGCCCGCAGCCCGTACTTCTGGACGAGGCGCTTCAGCACGTAGCGGTTGGCCAACCCCAGCTCGCGCCACGCCCGCTCCTGCACCCCGGCGTGGCGCTCCAGGCAGGCCGCGACCTCCTCGCGGGTGGGCTCCCGCCGCGCCACCGACGCCGCCTCGACGGGCGCTTCGGGAGACGCCCCCGCGGCGTGCTCGACCTCCGGGGTGAGCTCCACCTGGTCGCGGGTGCTGCCGGTGAGCGCAGCCCACAGGAGCGCGTCGAGCTCGCGGACGTGCGTCGTGTACGGCCGGCGCACGAGGGCCCGCACCAGCTCGGGCGCGAGCCGGGGTTCGCCCCGCTCGTCGAAGAAGCGCCCGCGGATCGTCGCGTCGGCGGCGGCGGCGCGGCGCAGGAGGTGGCGCGCGACCAGGGGGATGTCCTCGCGCCGCGCGTCGAGGCCGGGCACCTCCAGGCGCAGCGTGAAGCGCGCCGCGAGGTCGCCCTTGAGCTCCGCCAGCGGGCGGTTGGTCGCCGCGATCACGCGCAGGTCGGCCGAGCGCCGCCGCGACTCGCCGAGGCGCTGGTAGTCGCCGCCCGCGTCGAGCACGCGGAGGAGGTGGGTCTGAAGCTCCAGCGGGAGCTCGCCGATCTCGTCGAGGAAGAGGGTCGACCCGTCGGCCTCGCCGACGAGACCCGCGCGCTCGGGCATGCCGGCGTGGGGGTAGTGGGCGACGTTGCCAAAGAGCTCGGCGTCGATGAGGCCCGCCGGGAGCGTCGCGGCGTTGCGCGAGACCATACGACGACCGCCGCGGCCGGAGAGGGCGTGGAGGCACCGCGCGACGAGCTCCTTGCCCGAGCCGCTCGCGCCGTGGAGGAGGACGTGCGCCCCGCGGCCCGCGACGAAGGCCACCCGGTCGCGCAGCGCCCAGGTCGCGGCCCCCTCGCCGACGATGCCGTGCGCGTCAGGGGCGCCGAACTCACCCGGCGCGGCCGCGCGGCACCACCCCGTGTCGAAGGCGCGCGGCCCCCGCACGCACACGAACATCACCTGCCGCTCGACCTCCACCGTCTCGCCCGGCGCGACGAGCGCCGCGTCGGCCGCGCGGCCCGCCACGAGCATCCCGCGCCGGCCGAGGTTGCGCGCGCGGACGCCCTCCGCCGTCGCCCGGAGCTCGAGCTGGCGCCGCGACACAAAGGGGTTTTCGAAGGGGCCCGCGGGCTCGCGGGCGCCCGGGCGGAGGCGCGCGAGGGTGAGGCGCTCCTCGGGGTCGTCATGGCGCACCGCCCCGCGGCCGAAGACGCACGCGGGGGAGGCGAGGTCGGGCAGGACGAGCCGCTCGCCGACGCGCCAGGGCTCGCTCGCGCACCACACCACGACGAGCGCGAGGCCCTCGTCCGCGGGGCCGCCGTGGTGCGAGTCGCGCGAGGCGGTGTCGAGGGTGGTCGCGTCGGTCACGGCGGCGATGAGGCCGCGGACGAGGGCGCGCCGTCAAGCGTCGCGCGGAGGCGTTGATACCCGAGGAGGCGCTGTGGTATTGCTGCCGCCGTGGAGGACGTCCGCGCCTGGCTCCAACCGCTCCGCGCGCTGCCGCTGCGCCGCATGACGCTCTCGGCGACGCTCGCGGCCGACGTCACCATGAACGACCCGCTGTGCTCCACCGTGCGGGGCCTCGCGGCGGCGGCGGTTCGGGCGCAGCGTTGCCTCACCGGGGCGCCGCGCTGCGAGGGGTGCGCGGAGACCGCCCGCTGCGACTACGCCACGCTCGTCGGGACGCCCGAGGCCGACGCGGTTCGTCCCTGGTGGCTCGACGGTGTGCCGGGCGCCGCGAGCGCCGCGAAGGGGACGCGCTGGCGGGTGTCGCTCACCACCGTCGCCGACGGCGCGATGCGCACCTCCGCCCTCGCCGCCAGCGTCGCGAGCGCGCTGGAGCGCGTCGGCGCCGCCGGGACCACCCGCCACGCCGTGAGCGAAGGCCTCGCGGGGCCGCTGGTGTGGCCCGATGGGACGGGCGACGCGCTGCGCGTGGCGAGCGTGAGCCCGTGGCTGGTTCGTCTGGAGGGCGGTGACGGCCTCGCCCGGAGCGCCGCGCGTTGCCCCGACGCGCCGTGGCTCGCGCTGCTGACGGGCTCCATCGTGCGGCGCTGCGACGCGCTGGTGCGGGCGTACGGCGGCGCCTCCATGGGCCCGCTGCGGCTGCCCGACCTGCGGGGCGTGCGCTGCGTGGAGGGCGGGTGGGCGCCGTGGCACGGGTCGCGCTTCAGCCACGCGCAGGAGCGACGGATGCCGCTCACGGGCTTCGCAGGCGACGCCGTGCTGGAGGGCGACGGGGTGGCGGCGGTGGCGCCGCTTCTCCTGGCGGGGGCAGCGGTGGGGGCGGGACGGCTGCGAGCGCTGGGCTTCGGCTCGCTCGCGGTGAGCGCGGTGGGGTGACGGTGTCAGATCGGAGGCGCGGCGCGCGTCTCCCGAGTCACGGAGGCGACGATGACGACGCGGCTGGTGGCGATCCTGGGCTTGGGCAACTACAACCCGGTGGAGTACTCGTTCGAGGGGAGGACGGCGTCGCGGTCGCCGCTGGTGAGCCGGGCCATCACGGAGCTCTTCGCGCCCGTCGACACCGTGATCTACCTCGGCACCGAGGAGGTGCGGGAGAAGCGCGTCGAGACGAACGCGGTCGGCGAGGCGCTCGGGCAGGCGTACCACTTCATCGAGATCCCGAAGGGGAGAGACGACGCCGAGCGCTGGGCGCTCTTCGAGGCGCTGCGGCGGGCGCTCGACCTGACGCCCATCGCGGAGGCGGGCGAGACGAGCGCCCCGACCCGCATCCTCTTCGACGTCACCCACGGGTTTCGCACGCAGCCGCTCTTCGCGATGTCGGTGCTGTCGTACATGCAGTCAGAGTGGGCGCGCTGCGGCGATCGGGCCCCGGAGCTGCGGGTGCTGTACGGCGCCTACGACCCGCAGCAGCAGACCGCGGACACGCCCGCTCTCCTCTGGGACCTCACCCTCCAGCTCACCGTCACCCGCTGGAACGCCGCCCTCGACGCCCTCAGCCGCTACGGCCGGGCCGACGACCTCGAGGCCCTCGCCGCCGCCGAGTCCGTCGCGCAGAACGCCGCCGCGCGCGGGAGCGGCGTCACCGGCAGCGCCCTCGCCACCACGGGGATCGCGAAGCAATTTGGCGCCCTCGCCCGGGCCTTCGCCGACGACGTCGCGCTGGCCCGCGTCGCCTCGCTCCTCACGGGCGTACACAACGAGCGGTTCCCCGACGCGCCCACCCAGGGGTCCGCGGCGAAGCTCCGGGCCTTCCTCCAGAGCGAGCACACGACGCGCCTGACCGGGCAGCTCCCGGTGCTCCGCGACAGCATCGCGCGCCTGTCGGAGTGGCTCGCGCCGCTCACGGCGCCGCGCGTCGAATCTCCCGAGGGCGCCGCGGCCCTGGCGGCCTACGCGCGGCTCTGCGTCCGCCTGCAGCGCTACGCCGAGGCGGCCGCGGCGTCGCGCGAGGGGTTGGTCACCCTCCACGCGCTCGCCCGGGGAGAAGCGGTCGCGCTGGAGCCCGGGCTCCGCGGCTATCACGCGCAGCGGCTCGCCGCCGAGCGGTCCATCCCCCACCGCAGCGGGGCCGCCGCCGAGGAGGGGACGCCCGTCGAGCGGGCCTGCCGCGCCGCCGTCGACGTGCGCAACGACCTCCTTCACTGCGGCCTCAACGACCAGCCCAACGCGGCGGGGCCCCTCCGCAAGCGCGTCGTGCAGCTCGCCGAGAGCTTCGCCGCGCTCGCGCCCGGCGCCGCG
>Ga0105048_10016340_pt1 | contig 11477 bp, 12 predicted proteins | sample MAT05_FD_78382 | JGI IMG/M metagenome (GOLD analysis project Ga0105048, IMG submission 78382) | Freshwater microbial communities from Lake Fryxell liftoff mats and glacier meltwater in Antarctica - MAT-05 | ecosystem: Environmental > Aquatic > Freshwater > Ice > Liftoff microbial mat | place...
AGCCGCACGTTTGCGGGTCGGCCAGCAGCCTCCCAGGTCTTGCGGATCTCCGACGCATAGGCCTCCACCACGCCCGGCGCGGTCGGGTAACAACCGATAGCCCGCGCCTGCCCCGGCCCCTTGTAGGACCTGGCCCACGCCTTCAGCGATGACGCTGTCGTCGTCGTCGAGAACTGCGGATAGAGCGGCAACAGCACGACCTCGTCCGGGTCCCACGCCGCGACCTCTGCCGCCGTATCGCGCACAAACGGCTTCCAGTAGCTCATGGCGATGAACGTCTTCGCCTCGACCCCCCGCGACACCAGCTCGGCCTGCAGGGCACCGGCCTGCGCTTGCGTCTCCGGCAACTGCGGTGAGCGCCCCCCCATGATCGCATAGTTGGCCTGGGCCATCTTGTTGCGGGTGGTCGAGATCAGGGCCGCCAGCGGATACCGCGCTATGGCCGGCAAGGTGATGATCGCCGGGTCCCGGAACAGATTGAACAGAAACGGCCGCACAGCCTCTAGACTGTCCGGGCCCCCCAGATTGAACAGAACGACAGCAACCCGGCTCATGCTTCGTCAAACGCCTTCACGGGCTTGCCGGTCACCCGCTCAACCACCCGGGCAATGTGCTCTATCGGCGTATCCGGCATCACGCCGTGGCCCAGGTTGAAGATATAGGGGCCCCCGTTCCAGGCCTCGATCAAGGCGTCGACCCGCCGATCCAGCGCAGGACCCCCGGTCCGCAGCAACAGATTGTCCAGCGCCCCCTGGATCGTCTTGCCGCCAGCCTGGATCCGCTTGCCCATGGCAACACTGGCCTGGGTGTCCAGCGCCACCCCCTGGACCGGCACTCTGGCGGCGTAGTTTTCCACCAATGCGCCGCAGCCCCTCGGAAAGCCGATGAAAGGCACGTCGATCCCGGCCGCCCGAACCTGCTCGATGATCCGCACATGAGGCCCTATGACGATCCGCTCGAACACATCTTCCGCCAGGTTTTCAGCCCAACTTTCGAACAGCTTCAGCGCCTGGGCCCCAGCCCTGGCCTGCATCACCAGATACCGCGCCGTGGAATCCACCAGCACATCCAGCAAGGCGTCGAGCTTCTCGGGGTTCTCGTAAGCATAGGTGCGCGCCACCTCCCGCTGAGAGCCTCGCCCCTCGATCATATAGGTGGCTACCGTCCAGGGTGCTCCGGCAAAACCGATCAGCGCCCGGTCCGGCTCCAGCTCGGCCCGCACGCGACCAAGGGTCTCGCCGATATTGGCCAGCTTGGCGGTCGAGCCCTCCACAGCATCCTGCAAGGCCGATATCTCCGGCAGTGCCCCAAGCCTCGGCCCCTCACCCGCCTCGAACCAGACTTCCTGCCCCAGTGCCTGCGGCAACAACAGGATGTCAGCAAAGACAATGGCTCCATCCATAGGGAACCGCCGCATGGGCTGCAGCGTCGCCTCCGCCGCCATCTCCGGATTGAAGCAGAACGCCATGAAATCCTTCGCCCGGGTCCGGAGCTCCCGGTATTCCGGCAATGACCGGCCCGCCTGGCGCATGAACCAGATAGGGGGACGATCCAGGGTTTCACCGGCCAGGGCACGTAAAAGGCGGGGTGTCTCGCTCATGTCCCGTCTTAAAGCCCGCCAGCGCCAAAGGCTCAAGGCCTGCCGACCCGGCTTATTCGCCTACTACCTTTTAAGAGTCTTGATTTGAATTGAGACAGGGACAGTAGGCCCTGTCGACACGCGGGATAACCTTGACCGTCCCGGGTCCATCCTATGGCTGTCCCCAGCCTATGCAGGCCCCAATCGACGACATACATGGCCTGTGAATAGCGGGGATACACCCAAAGCCCTCTGTCGGAGCTTAAGGTTTTGTTAAGGATTCGCGGGAAAATCGGGGCACTACACCAGCTCCACCACAGCTGTCGACAACATGGACCCCCGGTTATCCGTCGCAAGTCAGCCTGGGGGTTAACCAGACCTTAACGCTGGCTTTCCTCCCGTCTGTCCCCTGCTGCCGGGCGGCTGACCAATATCTACCTCACCTATCCCCAAGCGCGTTCAGCTTCGCTAAGAGTGCGTCCACAGGATCCATCCCCAGCTTCGTGGGGCCAGTTTGACGGGAGCAGCCTTGCCCAACTCGCAGCCATCGCGCCTGGCAACCTATTTCCACGTGCACCTGGTCTCCGATTCCACGGGCGAGACCCTCAACGCCATGGCGCGTGCCGTCTGCGCCCGGTTTGAAAACGTGCTGCCGATCGAGCACATCTACGCTCTGGTCCGTTCGCAGCGACAACTGGACCGCGCCTTGGGCGACATAGAGGAAGCTCCGGGTATCGTGCTCCACACCATCGTCGACGACAAACTCCGCGACGCCCTCGAAGAAGGTTGCCGCCGTATGGACATGCCTTGCCTGCCGGCCCTCGACCCCTTGGTCAGCGCCATGCAGCGTTACCTGGGTGCCGCCACCACCAGCCGCGTGGGCGCGCACCTGCGGCTCGACAACGACTACTTCAACCGCATGGACGCCCTGAACTATGCCATTGGCCACGATGACGGGCAGGGCGGCCAGGATCTCGACCAGGCCGACGTCGTGATGCTGGGCGTCTCGCGGACGTCAAAAACGCCCACCTGCATCTACCTTGCCCACCGCGGCATCAGGGCGGCCAATGTGCCGTTGGTGCCCGGGCGGCCACTGCCGGAAAAACTGTTCCAGCTGAAAAACACCTTGATTGTCGGCCTGTTGATCGCGCCTGACCGCCTGATCCAGATCCGTCGCAACCGCCTGCTCAGCCTCAAGGAATCCCGGGAGTCCAGCTACATCGACCAGGACGCCGTTCGTGAAGAGGTGATCGAGGCGCGGCGTCTCTATGAACGCCACGGTTGGCCAACCATCGACGTCACCCGCCGCTCGGTCGAGGAAACCGCTGCCGGGGTGCTCAACCTGCTGCACAAGGGTCACGGCCAGGTCGAGGTGCTGGGATGACCGTCATCCTCGCGTCAAAAAGCGCTGCACGCCGCGCGGTCCTGGACGGCGCGGGTGTCCCCTACGAGGCTGTGGTAGCTGGCGTCGACGAAGACGCCGTAAAGGTCGAGATGCTGGCCCGGGGCTCTAGCCCGCGAGACGTGGCCGAGGCGCTGGCTGAACTGAAGGCGGTGCGGATTTCGCGCGCGCAGCCCGGTTTCGTGATCGGTGCGGACCAGACCCTGGACCTGAACGGGAAGCTCTACGACAAGGTGCCAGATCTCTATGTAGCGTGGCAGCGACTGACCCTCCTGCGCGGCAAGACACACCAGTTGCATTCTGCCGTGGTGGTCGCCAGAGATGGCGTGCCCATCTGGCGCGAGCTTGTGACGGCGACGCTCACCATGCGCGACTTTTCCGACACCTTTCTGAAAGAATATCTTTCGACCGAAGGTGAGGCCGCACTGGGGTCGGTGGGGTGCTACCGGCTGGAAGGCCCCGGCGCCCAACTTTTCTCAGAGATCGACGGCGACTATTTCGCAATCCTGGGCCTGCCCTTGATGGGATTGCTGGAGCTGCTTCGTCAGCACGGGGAGATCGCCTTGTGATCAGCGGCAAGACGATTGTGGCAGGTGTCGTCGGGCGACCCGTGGCCCACTCCCTGTCACCCTTGCTGCACAACGCCTGGCTGGCGGCCGCCGGGATCGATGGCGTCTATGTCGCCTTCGCTCCTGACGCCTATGGGTTTGAGCGGTTTGCCGACGGCATGCGCGGCGGGGCCATTCGCGGTGTCAACGTCACCGTGCCCTTCAAGGAAGCCGCCTTGAAGGTCGCTGACCGCGCAACGCCGAGGGCTGAAGCCGCCGGTGCGGCCAATGTCCTGTTGTTTGAACCCGATGGCCGGACGCTGGCGGACAATACCGATGGTCTGGGCCTGCTGAGCGCCTTCGCGGCTCAGGCACCGGGCTGGCGGGCCGATGCTGGACCTGTGACCGTTCTGGGGGCCGGGGGCGCAGCGCGCGGCGCCCTTGCGGCCCTGCTGGAACACGGCACTCCAAGGATCTTCGTCATCAACCGGACGATCAGAAAGGCCGACATGCTGGCCGAGGCCATGGGCTCGCGGGTGTCGGCCCTACCCTTCAACCACGCCGCGGGCGTACTTCGCGACGCCACAGCAGTAATCAATGCCACCACGGTCGGTCTCAACGACGAGGGGGAGCTGCCAATTCCGTTGTCTCTTACCCGGGAGACCACTGTGGTCATGGATATGGTCTACAAGCCGTTGGAGACCGCCTTTCTCCGCCAGGCCCGCGCGCTGGGCCGCCCGACGGTAGATGGTCTGGAGATGCTGCTGGGCCAGGCCCGGCCGGCGTTCGAAATGTTTTATGGCCAGCCGCCCCTAGCGGACGTCGATGCCCGGGGGCTGGCTATGAGGGCTCTGAAGTCATGAAAATCATCGGACTGACCGGCTCCATCGGCATGGGCAAATCCACGACCGCGGCGATGTTCCGGGAGGCCGGGATCCCGGTCTATGACGCCGACGCCGCTGTCCACGCCGCCTATGCTGTCGGCGGCGTGGCCGTGGGCCCGGTGGGTGAGGCTTTTCCCGGCACCGTCAGCGAGGGCCGGGTTGACCGCGAGTCGTTGCGCCAGCAGGTGTTGGGCAATCCCGACGCGATGGCGAAACTCAACAGCATCGTCCACCCGCTGATCGGGAAAAGCCGCGCCGACGCCTTCGCGGCCGCCACAGCCAGTGGGGCCGACATGATCGTCCTGGACGTCCCACTGATCTACGAAACCGGCGGCGACAAGAACATGGACGCAGTCATCGTGGTCTCGGCACCGCCCGAAATGCAGCGCGAACGCGTGCTGGCGCGCGAAGGCATGAGCCCCGAACGCCTCGACGCCATCCTGGCCCAACAGGTGCCGGACGCCGAGAAGCGCAAACGCGCCGACTACGTGATCGACAGCGGTAAGGGCCTGGAAGCCGCTCGCGCGCAGGTCACCGAGGTGATCAGCGCCCTGCGCGCACCCGCCGCTTGAAACCCACCCTCGAACGGCGCCAAGACTAGGCTATGGCCCGCGAGATCGTCCTGGACACCGAAACCACCGGGTTTGACCCGAAGACCGGCGACCGCCTGGTCGAGATGGCCTGTCTGGAAATCGAAAGCTACGTACCCACCGGCCGCTCGTTTCACGTCTATGTAGATCCGTGCCGCGACATGCCACCCGAAGCCGAAAAGGTGCATGGCCTGTCGTCGGCCTTCCTGCGTGGCAAGCCCAGGTTCGAGCATCCCGACGTCGTCGAGGCGTTCCTGGATTTTGTCGGCGATGCGCCTCTGGTCGCTCACAACGCCGGCTTTGACCGCAACTTCATTAACTGGGAGCTGGCGAACTGTAATCGTGAGACCATTCCAGAGCGCCGCTGGATCGACACCCTGGCCTTGGCCAAGCACCGCTTTCCGGGCATGCACAATTCGCTCGATGCGCTCTGCAAACGCTTCAAGGTCTCGCTGTCAGAGCGCGAAAAGCACGGCGCACTGATCGACGCCAAGCTGCTCGCCGCAGTTTATCTGGAACTCAAAGGTGGCCGCGAACGCCGTCTGGAACTGACCGCCGAGGTGGTGGTCTCCACCGCTCACATCTCGTCACGCAACGCCTACGGCGAGCGGCCCCGCGCGTTATCCGCCCGATCGTCCGAAGACGAGCGCCAGTCCCACGCCGCGTTCATCCGCGACGTGGTGAAGAGCGACGAGCTGTGGAGCCGGTTTGGTCTTTAGGCGTGACCGATCTGCTGTTCGGCCTGGGCCTTGCGCGACGCATAGACGCCGGCGAAATCGATCGGGTCCAGCAGGAAGGGCGGGAAGCCGCCTTGTGAGGTGACTTCCGCGATCACCTGGCGGGCGAACGGGAACAGATAGCGCGGGCACTCGATCAGCAGCACCGGCTCCATCTCGTCGGATTCGACGCCGGTGATCTGGAACACGCCGCCATACAGCAGTTCAACGACGAACAGCGGCCCGTCCGGGCGGTTGGCGCGGGCCGACAGCTTCAGGTCCACCTCGAACAGGCCGTCTTCACGACCGCGCGCATTCATCTCGACGTTCAGGTCGATGGCCGGCTGGTCGGGACTCGGGCGCAGCGCGTCCGGCGCGCGCGGGTTCTCGAAGGACAGGTCGCGGGTGAACTGGGCGAGGATGCGGATGCCGGGCTCAGCGGAGGCCTCGGGCGCGCCAGCGCCGGAATCGATATCGGTCATGGCAGGCTTTTATGTCTCTTGGCCGGGCGCACGATTGCACCGGTTTCGCGGCGAGCGGCTAACATGGCCCCCCAATCGATGCAACGGCGCCTCTAACCACAAGGTTGGTCTGCGACTATATTGCGCTATTGAGCGTATAATCGTTTCGTCAAACCCCTGAAGGCCGTCCGTTGCAAGTGCTCGAGCTCATCATCTTCGCCGGCCTCGCGGTCGTCGTCCTCTACCAGCTCTACACCGTGCTGGGACGGCGCGTAGGCCGCCAGCCCGACGAGCAGGCCGCCGCCGCGGCAGTTGCCGGTCGTGCCCCCGAGCGCATCGCCGAACCGGCCGATGACGGCGTCGAGCTCACGGGCCTGGCCGCCGTGAAGGCGATTGACCCCGGCTTTGACCTCAGCCGGTTCCTGGGTGGCTCGAAAGCCGCCTACGAAATGATCGTCAAGGCGTTCGCCGAGGGCGACAAAGCCACGCTTGGAAATCTGTTGGCCCCCGCCGTTCTGACCGGCTTTGCCGCAGCTATTGACCAGCGCGCCGCCGAAAACCGCACCGAGGTCGTGGAATTCTCGCAGCCGCCGCGCGCCGACCTGGACCGCGCCGATGTCGACGACGGTGACACGGCGCGGCTGACCGTCCGGTTCCTCGCCGAGTTCCGCAGTCGCACCAAGGGCCCTGAAGGGGAGGGGATCGACGATCGCCGCACGGCAGAACTCTGGACCTTCGAACGGCGCCTGAAAGCCCGCGACCCCAATTGGCTGCTGGTCCGCGTCGACGCCGCCGAGGTTTAGGCGCGGTGCCGTTGCGTCTGCTGGCGGCTGCGGCCTTTGCGCTGATCCTGACGGCATGCACGACGGCGCGCGATGGACCCCCGCCCCGGGAACCTTCGGTGCGGCCACCCGCGATGGATGCCGGGCCGCGACCGGAGCCAGCAAAACGTCTGGCCATGGCCGATCTGCCCGGCTGGGCCGTAGAGGATCACGCCGCCGCGCTGTCGGCGATCCGGCAAACCTGCGGCTCAAGCCGTGATCCTGCCGTAGCGCCCGCCTGTGTTCGGGCGCGCGACGTCCGGCCCGAAAACGCCCGCACCTTCCTGGAGCAAACCTTCTTGGCCGAGCGCTATGCCGGGGAAGGCGTGCTCACCGCCTATTTTGCCCCGGTCTATCCTGGACGCCGCCAGCCGGACGACGTCTTCAGTGCCCCCGTCCGGGCCAGACCCGACGACCTGACGGTCGCCGACGGCGGTATCGTCCTGCAGGTCCTGCCCGACGGCTCGGCTCAGCCCTATCCCGATCGTACCGCGATCGAGGCCCGGTCGACCGCCCGCCCCCTGGCGTGGATGCGACCTGAGGAGCTGTTCTTCCTGCAGGTTCAGGGCTCGGGCGTGCTGGTCTTCGAAGACGGTCGCCGGACCAAGGTACTCTACGCCGCCCACAACGGTCGCCCGTTTGTCGGGATCGCCAATCCTATGCGCGACCGCGGCCTGCTGCCCCGCGACAACACCTCCGGCGACGCGATCCGCAACTGGCTGGCGGCCAATCGCGGCCCGGCGGCGGACGAGATCATGCGCCTGAATCCGCGCTATGCTTTCTTCAGCCTGGCTCCTGACGACGGCAAGCCGCCGGTCGGTGCCGCCAATGTGCCACTGCCAACCGGCCGCGCTGTGGCGGTGGACCCGGCCTTTCACATTATGGGCGAGCTGCTCTGGATCGACGGAGAGGCACCGTTGCTGATCGGCGCTTTCCCGACCTACCGACGTCTGGTTACGGCCCTCGACACGGGTGGCGCGATCAAGGGCGAGGTGCGCGCCGATCTCTATCTGGGCGAGGGGCCCCAGGCCGGAGCCGAGGCCGGTCGCGTCCGCCACACCCTTCGGCTCTACCGGCTGGTCCCGCGATGAAACGGCCGCTCAAGCCGGAGGAGCGCCAGATCTGGTCCATGGTGGCCGCAACGGTCCACCCCCTGACCGCGCGCAATACCCCAAAACCCGCCCGGGCCCAGACACTGGACGCCGCAGTGCGAATTGAGCCGAAACGCCCCGAGGCCGAGGGCCGCACCCTTCGCGCCTCTGTCGACGGCATCGAACCCAACCGTCGCCACCGGATCGCCCGCGAGCGTGAGGAAATCGGCGGCCGCATCGACCTGCACGGCCTGACCCAGGACCGGGCGCGCTCCACCCTCGAAGGCTTTCTCAAAGTCGCCTGGGCTGAAGGTTATCGCGCCATCCTGGTCATCACCGGCAAGGGCGTTCAGGGCGACGGCGTGCTGCGCCGCAAAACGCCGGAATGGCTGGGAGCACCACACCTGTCCCACATCGTCGCCGGGATTTCCGAAGCCCACCGTCGACACGGTGGTGAAGGCGCCCTCTATGTGGCTCTGAAGCGCAAGCCGCGCACCTGATTGCACCGCCGGATTCCCTTTTGCCCAGAACGCCTGTCGTCGCCCTCATCGCCGCCCTGGCTCTGGCCGCCTGCCAGGGCGCGCCGCAACGACCCGCGTGTCCCGCCGGCAAGGTCTGCCTTGAGTACGGCAACAACGGTGAACCCCAGACCCTCGATCCTCAGAAGGCCAACCTGGTCGACGAGTTCTCGATCATCGGCGACCTGATCATGGGCCTGACCACCGAGTCGCCGGACGCCACACCTGTCCCTGGTGCCGCCACCCACTGGGAAACCAGCGCCGACGGCCTCGTCTGGACCTTCCATCTCAGGCCATCGAACTGGTCCGACGGTGTGCCCGTCACTGCCGATGACTTCGTGTTCGGCATCCGCCGGACGCTGGATCCAAAGACCGCCTCAATCTATGCTTATCTGCTTTACGTCATCAAAGGCGGCCAGGCGGCGAACGAGGGCAAGGCCCCCCTGGCCTCCATCGGCATCCGCGCGCTTGATCCGATGACCGTCGAGATCACCCTGGCCCATCCCGCGCCCTACCTGCCGGAACTCGCCAAGCACCAAAGCTTCTTCCCAGCCCCTAAACACGCGGTTGAAAAATTTGGTGACGCCTGGGTTCAGCCGGGCAAGTACGTCTCCAACGGCCCCTTCCAGCTCACAGCCTGGAAGCTGGGCGACAAGATCACCGTCGAGAAGAACCCCCGTTTCTGGGATGCCAGAAACGTCTGCCTTGACCGGATCAACTACTACCCCACCCCTGATGTGGTCAGCGCCGAACGGCGTGTGGCCCGGGGCGAACTGGACCTTAACAGTCGCTTTCAATCCAACCGATATCAGCGGTTGAAGGACACCATGCCCGGCGTGCCGCGCGTCGATGTCTCCATCGCCACCAGCTACCTGTCGTTCAACACACGTAATGTCGCCGCGTTCAAGGACGTCCGCGTTCGCCGGGCACTGTCACAGGCTATCGACCGCGACTTCATCACCGCCAAACTGCTTCGCGCCGGCCAGCAACCGGCCTATGCCTTTGTGCCCCCCATCACCTCCAACTACGTCAAGGGCCCGCGTCTTCGCTGGGCTGACAAACCCTTCGGCGCACGCCAGGTCGAGGCCCGCGCCCTGCTGGCCCAGGCGGGCTACACGGCGGCGCGACCACTCCAGATCACCATCCTCAGCCCCAACAATACCGACACCCTGCTGCTGATGGAGGCCATCCAGGCCGACTGGCGCGAGATCGGGGTCGAGGTGAAGCTGCGCCAGAACGAGGCCGCCGTGGCCTTCGACGCCTACCGTAACCGCGCCTTCGAGGTCGGAACGATGAGCTGGTACGGCGATTTCAACGACCCCGTCACCTTTCTGGGCCTGATGAAGTCCGATACCGGCGGCCAGAACTACGGTGACTACAAAAGCGCGGCCTACGACGCCCTGCTGGTCCAGGCCGACCAGGAAGCCGACCTCCAGGCCCGCGCCCGGATCCTGGCCCGCGCCGAGCAACGGATGCTGGACGACGACGCCATCGCGCCCCTCTTCTATGTCGTCAACCGCAACCTGGTCAGCAAACGCGTCACAGGCTGGGCACCAAACCCCCCGAACTTCCACCGCACCCGCTGGATGTGCCTGACGAAGTAGGGGGTGTGGGGGAGGCAGAAGGTGGTTCAGACCACCGCGTCCGGACTGTAAAGCGGGTAGCACGGTATAATTTGGCGGTGGACGCAGTCGGACTACAAAATATCTCCACATTTTCAATAACTTGATCACAATCAATTGTCTGGGAGACTTCTTCACAGTGCGCTGAGGTGCCTGCGGGCGCCATTGTCGCTGCATGGAGCGCCCTTCACCCTGGAGGCGCCTGTGGACCCTAAAGAAACGACACCGTCGAACGCTCTCGAAGCCGAGATCCGGCTGATCGAGACGATGTCACTGCAGGAGCTGCGAACGGTGTGGAAGGCCCGCTGGGGCCTGGCACCACGGTTTCGTTCCGCTGACTTGCTGCGCCGGCTGATCGCGTGGCGCCTGCAGACTGAAGTCTTCGGCGACCTGGACGACGACACCCGGATGCGACTGCGTCGTAGTGCAATCCCGCAGCCAACGGGCCTACCGCCTGGCTCGCGACTGACGCGCGAGTACCAGGGGAAGCTCCATCAGGTGGACGTCGGTGAACATACCTTCAATTACCAAGGGGCGACCTACAGGAGCCTGTCAGCGATCGCGCGGAAGATCACGGGCACCCGATGGAACGGTCCGAGGTTCTTCGGTCTGCGTGATGTGGCGGTGGCGTCGTGAACGCCACGTTGCCGATCCGCTGCGCGATCTACACCCGCAAGAGTTCTGATGAGGGACTCGAGCAGTCCTTCAACAGCCTTCACGCTCAGCGAGAGGCCTGTGAAGCCTATGTCCGATCTCAGGCGGGCGAAGGGTGGACGGTTCTGCCGGACCGCTATGACGACGGAGGCTATTCCGGCGGCGCCATGGATCGACCGGGACTTCGGCGCCTGTTGGCGGACGTGGCTGCCAAGCGTGTGGATGTGGTCGTCATATATAAGGTCGACCGCCTGACGCGCTTCCTCCCGGACTTCGCGCGGATCGTCGACACCATGGACAAGAATGGCGTCTCGTTCGTCAGTGTCACCCAGCAGTTCAACACCACCAGCTCGATGGGCCGGCTCACGTTGAATGTCCTGCTGTCGTTCGCGCAGTTCGAGCGCGAGGTCACCGGTGAGCGAATTCGCGACAAGATCGCGGCGTCCAAGGCCAAGGGCATGTGGATGGGTGGCAGCCTGCCGCTCGGATACGACGCGCCGACCGACCAGGCCACACGGGCGCTCGTCATCAATGTCGAGGAAGCCAATACGGTTCGGCTGATCTTCCGGCGGTTCCTGGAACTCGGGAACT
>Ga0105048_10016341_pt1 | contig 11476 bp, 13 predicted proteins | sample MAT05_FD_78382 | JGI IMG/M metagenome (GOLD analysis project Ga0105048, IMG submission 78382) | Freshwater microbial communities from Lake Fryxell liftoff mats and glacier meltwater in Antarctica - MAT-05 | ecosystem: Environmental > Aquatic > Freshwater > Ice > Liftoff microbial mat | place...
ACCCAACTGACCTTACCACGAAACGCCTGCACGAAAACAAAGCCGAAGCTTATGAGGATGACAGGGTAGAGAATTTGCCAGATCAGCCCAATGGTACCAGGTGCAGGCGTCCAACTTGGTTTGGCGAGTGAATTATACCATTCTATCCACGGCATTTTGCGTCACATCTTCCTGTGGTCATACTCTTGGTCAGCGGACTTCATCTTGTTGCGGTTACAATACCGGCTTCATGAACATCATATCGACTCGACGAGTTTACACGAAATGAATCTCCACTATGCCCGTACATGATCGCACCAGCTTCGAAGGACTTTACACCGGCCAGCCACGCTGGGAGATCGGCAGACCTCAGAAGGCACTGCTCGATGTTGCCGATCAAATCTCAGGGGTCATTCTGGACTCTGGTTGCGGTACGGGAGAGAACGCACTTTTCTTCGCCAAGCGGGGACACAAAGTCACTGGTATCGACTTCTTGCACGAGCCGATCGCAATAGCGAAGCAGAAGGCAACTGAGCGGTGGCCTACTTGACATAAGCGGCAATACCGACGCACTGCAGTACAACGTGGGTGGGTTTCGGACGCTGTCAGCCTGGTACGCATCCATTTGAGTCACCAGATTGATTCGAGATTCTTCCACACACTGTCATTAATCTTCGTAAATCGAAATTCCGAACACCGAAACCGACCTCCGTCCTTGGTTGTGAAGTCGACATCCTTGAGTCCGAGAGTCGACAAATTTGAAAACGACTTGAGACGCAACAGACCAACGTTGGCAATACGTCTACGTGGGATAGTAATCTCTGTAACGGTTTGGCTCTTGAAAAGTGACCTACTAATCGATTCGTCGAATTTTACAGTCCCGCCGACACTCTCGATATCGGATATAAGTTGGCGTCGCGATGCATCTTGTCTCAACAAGCAGGTAAAATAGACCGCCACGAGAAACGTCACGGTTAAACAGGTTCGCAGGGAAAACCGAAGACGAGACAATACGCCAGTGCGATCCATCGTCGAGTCCTTTCTGAAGGCGATGACGGTTCGATTCACCAAGCGGCGGGATGAATCATTGATTTGTCAGTGCACCGGATCGCCGCTTGGATGCAATCGTTGGTTTTTCGATGCTTTTTCAACACGTGCGGGATCACGCCAATATGGCGGATCCTTTGGGTTTCTTTTTTCGAATCGCGTCTCCATGTTTTCAGAGTCAGTAAATCCGATCCACATCGGAGGACCTGGTTCAGTTGATCGCCATCCGATACAAAGGGTAAATCGAATTGCGTCTGGTATCTCATAGTCTCTGATCTGTCCAAATGGATCGATCATTAGTTTAGCACCTTTACAAACAGAATGTTGGACCGTCACAATGCCACGACCATTGCCACCGCGACTACCCTTTATCCAGTGGTAGTGAACGCTGTCGATTTCGACATGTACGATTGAAACTTCAGCAGCTTCGGGCGATTCTGAGTCAACGCTTATTCCACGTGCAGTTCCAGGACCTCACGTGTTTTTTGCACCGAGATCATCATCTTTAAAAGAAGTGTCATCACGATGAGACCCACTGCCCAAATGCCGGCGGTGATCTTCCATTCCGTAAGACTTGGCGTGTACTCGACGATCTGATGAAGCGTGCTCGGGATAAAACCTGGAATAATAAGCCCCATTCCTTTCTCAATCCATATCCCAACAATGCAACAAAGACAGGCCAAGATGCGGGCAGGACTTCGTTCCAGTGCAGACTTGGTAAAAAAAAGCATTGTTCCAATCAGATTCAGCCCGATGGCAGTCCAAATCCACGGGACAAGTCCACTGCGACCATGGCTTCCGAAAAACAAATAGTTGGCAGCAGCCAAGTGACTGCCTCCCGTGTAGAACATTGTGAATATCTCGCTCGCCAACATGATCAAATTGACCGTCATGGCCACCCGAATGATTTGAATAAGCAATCGTGCCGGCGCGGGAGACGCGGTGTAGCCAGTTGTGATTCTGAGAACCCGCATTACGAGAATGATGAACGAGGGACCACTAACGAAAGCAGAGGCCAAGAATCGGGGGGCGAGCAACGAGGTGTTCCAAAATGGGCGACCGCCAAGACCGCAATACAGAAATGCAGTTACAGTATGGATACTGATGGCCCAAGCAATCGACAGCATGACGAACGGAATATACCAAGTTGGATTTGGTCTTTGTCCCAGGAACCGCATGTAGAGCAAATATCCGACAATGTGCAGGTTGATTAGCAAATAGCCATTGAGCACGATCACGTCCCAAGTCAACATCGACATGGGCCAATTGAAACGGCCGATGCCCGGTAACATATGCCAAAACCTATCCGGGCGCCCTAAGTCAACAAGCACGCTGAGCGTGCACATGATAATGGCGGAAATCGCGACGATCTCTCCAATGATCACGACTTTATGCATCTCTTCGTCATCGTACAAGTATGCGGGGATAACCATCATCACACCACCGGCCGCCAGCCCGACGCAAAAAGTAAAATTAGCGATGTACAATCCCCAACTCACATGATCGGTCATGTTCGTCACGATCATGCCGTCCACCACTTGCACAGCCCACGCATTCGCCCCCACTAAGGCAATGGCAGTCAAGGCCAGCATCCATGCGTAGAACGGCAGGTTGCCGTTGGTCGCTTCGCCAAGTGCCCACCATAGAAACTTTGGATAGTTTCGCACGGGATGGGCACTCATCGGATCAGTTCTTGCGTCAACGGTCATGTTGAATCAGGCTCATGAATCGAAAAAGTAAAAGAAACTTGGTTGAGTGCCAAGCTCTTCCTTCAATACAAAGACACGTTTATTCTTGATCACCCAGTTGATATCCGACTCCGGGTCATTGATGTCGCCGAAAACGCGAGCCCCCGTAGGACATGCTTCAAGGCATGCGGGCTGTCGGCCCTCTCTGGTTCGATGCAGGCAAAAGTGACACTTTTCCATCGTTCCTTGGGGGCGAATCCGATTGGACAAATAGCCCTGATTCGGATTGACTTCTTCTGCGCTGAGCTCTGGCTTTTCCCAATTGAAACGCCGTGCATGATAGGGACATGCCGCTTCACAATACCGGCAGCCAATGCACCAGTTGTAATCCACCACGACTATGCCGTCTTCTTCTTTCCAGGTCGCTTCGACGGGACATACGGTCACGCAGGGTGGGTTGTCGCATTGCTGGCACTGGACAGGCATATAAAACTTGTCGTCCTGCGGAACAGTGTGATCGAAAGTCGTTGTCCCTTTGCCCAGATCCAGCGATCCTTTCGACATCTCCAGCACTCGGATGTAGGACTGATCCACACCGCGATGGTGATTGTTTTCTTTGTTGCAAGCTTCCATGCACTTGCCATTGCCATTGCATTTGCTCAAGTTGATGGCATAGGCGAATTTGACGCCCGGTATAGGGCGCTGATCGGAAATAGTGACGTCGGCCCCGTATTGCTGCTTCGTCTCTGCGGCGAGTCGCTTGAAGACTGCCGTTTTATCATCCTCGGTCAATTCTTTGTAATGCTGTTGCAGGAACTCGCTGACAGAAACATTCTCTGGGATGGTCGTCAACGGCCAAATCGCTTTGCCAAATGCCGCCAGCCCGAGCGTCATAGCCACGCCCTTGAGTGCAGTACGGCGAGTCGATCCGTTGTCCAAGATCGACAAAATGGGGAGCGGTGGTTTGGATGGGCTCGACGGCGAGTCGCTGCTATTCATGATGCTCTCCGTTGTGACTTTCTAGAAATCGATCTCTCGGCTTAAACGTTGGATTCATCTTCGGAAACTTGGGTTGGTGCGGATTGTGACAATCGACGCAATTATTCCGAACCCTAGGTCCACGACTCAAATCCCAATATCCAGTCATTCCACCGTGGGCTCCGTGATCGTAATCCCGACGCTGGGTCCCGTGGCATTGAGAGCAGAGCGACATTACCTCTTGGAAACTTACGGCCGTCCTGTCTGCAAGATGGAGCGAGTCGTAATCCTTCGGATTGTGGCAGGCAAGGCAAGTAAGATTGCCGTGCGAGAAACTCATGCCTTTGTGGAACTCATCCAAATCGGCCGTGGAGCGATTCGCAATGTTCGGCTCGCGAGTGGTATGGCAGGTCGAACAAGCAACACTTAACTTTTCTCCATGCATGCTTGTTAGGCCAATGTCAATTCTCGGAGGTCCAGCCGGCTGGTTAATCGTGATCTTGTGTTTTATGCTTTTTGTCTTTGTCGAATCTTCGACGGAGCTTAGTGGCTGCGACTTCGGGTTCGTCACGCTTGTCTTTTCGGAACGGTGCAATTCTGGTGTTTGAAACCAAAGAAACGAAATGCTCAGGATCACGCCGCCGAGTACGCAACTTGCTAGAATCGCAAGAAGGCTCACTCCGGACCGCTTGCGCCATGCGGGTTTACCTGTCCGCACGCGTGGACGGTTATCAACCGAAGTAGGTCTGTAGCGATATTCCGTCATAAACTTCTCAAGCCGAATCAAAAAGTTCAAACTCGTATTCTCCCTATCTGCAATTGTGGATAGTTTTATCTTGTTTTATATTGCTTCGAAACCTACGTCTAGTCCGGAAGGAGTAAATCGAATGATCGCCAGCTTGGTTGCGACGTTGAAACAGGAAGAAGCCTCGAGTTTCGAGAATACGCTGAATCAATTAAGAGAGCGAACGGAAATAGAGATAGGCCAGATTTATGGAGTTCGGCTACCTCTCACGATCGAAGCGGAGAGCACGGAGGAACTGGAAATGTGGACACAATGGGTGCAGGGACTAAATGGAATTCTGCACGTCGACATTATTTTTGCATCCTTTGAACCGTCCGTAGTCGGAGAATAACGAATGGCACTACCAAAACTTGCTCAAGCCTCAGAAAAATCACTTTCCAATGCCGAAAGAAGGAATTTCCTAAAAACTTCGGCCATGGCAGCCGCCACGGCGGTTGCCGCTGGCTCATCGACTTGGAGCTTGCCGGTGATTCAGGGTAGCGAGATGACGGATGACGTGAAGTGGAACAAGGCACCCTGTCGCTTCTGCGGAACCGGCTGTCACGTTCAAGTGGGCGTGCAGGACGGCAAGGTTGTGGCCGTGGCAGGAGACCGAAACGCAGAAGTGAACAAAGGGCTTCTGTGCGTTAAGGGGTACCATGTCGGTAGCGCGTTGTACGGCGAAGACCGTTTAAAAACCCCACTCCTTCGTCGCGGTGACAAGTATGTAGCCATCCCTTGGGATGAAGCGATTGGCATCATCGCAGATCGCATAGCAGCAGCGCCGAGTCAATTTGCTTTTTATGGTTCGGGCCAGTGGACAATCCCGGAAGGCTATGCGGCCTTGAAATTCATGAAAGGCGGATTGGGAAGCAATCACATCGATCCGAATGCCCGACTTTGTATGTCCTCTGCCGTAACGGGTTTCTTGGCAACGTATGGGGTCGACGAACCTGCTGGGTGCTACGACGATCTGGACCAGTGCGATGTGCTAATCATGTGGGGCAACAATCCTGCAGAAATGCATCCGGTTCTCTTCTCTCGCGTCGTCGATCGACGAAGCCGTGGCGAAAAAGTTCTCTTGATCGACATTGGTACGCGACGTACGCGAACAACAACTCACTGCAATCATTATTTAGAAATGAAGGGGCACGGCGACTTGGCGATCGCCAATGGAATCGCGCATTTGTTGCTGGCAAAAAAAACATATAGCGAGGAGTTTGTCAGTTCGTTCTGCAACTTCAAAGCTCCCGACGATGCCAATCCAAACCTGCATGGCAAATCGATTTCGTTCGAGGAATACGCGGAGCAGTTGAAACCCTACACACCGGAATACGTCGAAGAGCTTTCCGGCGTGCCGGCGGATCAAATTCGGTTGCTTGCCGACTTGTTCGGAAATCCAGAATTGAAAATTACATCGCTTTGGTGCATGGGGATGAACCAGCATACGCGAGGCACTGCCATCAATTCAATGGTACATGGGATTCACTTATTGAGCGGTCACTTCGGAAGACCAGGCGATGCGCCGACAAGTCTCACAGGCCAACCTTCCGCCTGTGGTACTGTTCGCGAAGTAGGTACTCTTTCGCATACTCTGCCTGGTGGCCGATTGGTAGCTACCCCTGAACATCGCCAACAGACCGAAGAGATATGGAAGCTTCCACCAGGAAAAATCAATCCAGTTCCTGGATTCCATACAGTACAGATGTGGGAGTCGTTTTGCACCCCTAAGGCGGAAGGGGGCGTCATCGACACCATTTGGGTTCAAGTTACTAATCCGGGACAAACGTTGCCGAACTTGAACAAGCTCTTCAACAAAAAAGAAGGGATGAAGGAAAAGTTCCTGATCGTGTCCGACGTTTATCCGACAGCCACGACGCGGTTAGCGGACTTGATTCTACCGTCAGCCATGTGGGTTGAAAAGAACGGAATGTTTGGCAACTCGGAACGTCGAACGCAGCAGTGGTTCAAAATGGTAGAACCACCAGGAGAAGCAAGAGATGACTGCTGGCAGACGATTGCAGTGGCCCATCGCTTGTTCGAAAAAGGGTTCGAGGGCATGAAGGATCGCGATGGTCGGTTCTTGTTTGAAGTGCTGGATCAAGAAAGCAAGCCGGTTCCGATTTGGAACTGGAAGAATTACTATGACATCAACGTCGATCAGCATTTATTCGAAGAGTACCGGCTCTTTTCGCGACTGAAGCATAAGGATTTAGCGCCGTACACCGAGTACGTGAAAGCCAGAGGGCTTCGCTGGCCAGTTGTTCAGGTGAATGGCCAATGGACAGAAACGCGACATCGATTTGTTGGCGGACTTGATCCGTACGTGAGCAACGGAAAACGTATCCAGTTTTATCACTCAAGCACAAAAGACGATCGCGCTCAAATTTGGTTCCACCCATGGATACCACCCGCCGAAGTCCCGGATGCGGAATACCCATTTATGCTCTGCACCGGTCGGGTTCTCGAGCACTGGCACTCAGGATCGATGACGCGGCGCATTCCTGAATTGAGTCGTGCCATGCCTACTGCCTATGTCGAAATGAATGCGGCCGATGCGGCCGATGCGGGAATTCGGAACGGCGACCAAGTGATCGTCGAATCGCGGCGAGGCTCTATTGAGATTCAGGCCTGGATCGAGGGACGCGGAAAACCGCCGAAAGGGACCGTATTCGTTCCCTTTTTCGATGAAACCAAGATGGTCAACAACTTGACTTTGGACGCCGTTGATCCATTTTCCAAACAGCCCGACTACAAAAAAAGTGCGGTCCGCATCAGGAAAGTTTAGTAGCCGTATGCAGCCGAAACAACCATCACGTATCGTTCTCCTGGTCGGAGCGTTGATCACATTCGTCGCGATTGTCGGCTATTTTGTTGGCCTACAATCGCCAATGAATCCATTTGAGAAAACAGCACGCGTTCAAGGACTGAGTCGAATCGTTGGGGCGGCACGCACGCTCGAAACGATGGAAACGGGATCCATTCCGGCAACCGATTACTCGCAAATGGGGATGGCGGTCCGTGCAAAATCAGCGTCATCAAAGCTAAAGCAAAACGACAGCCCGTTTTCGACCTGGTCGAACTCTCACTTCGCAACGACCGAACAAGCGGCAATTGATCTGGGCACCGACAATAACATTCCCGTGGCAGAAAAGCGATTTGCGTTGGCCATGCGAGAGAAGAACAGGGCATTCAATGGTGCGCCACCTACGGTTCCACATCCCATCGCCGAATCGTCAGCCGAGTCCTGCGTCGCATGCCATTCCCAAGGTACGCAAACTGCAACGCTACGAATTCCTAGAATGTCGCACCCGTTTCTTTCGAACTGCACGCAATGCCATGTCGGAACTGCGTCTCCGGATATGCCAAATGCGATGGTTCGTGCAAACCATTTCGTCGGACTGGCTGCACCCGAAGGTGGCCCCAGAGCATTCGCGGGCGCTCCACCGCAGATTCCACATTCAACATGGATGCGAGTCGATTGCCTGAGCTGCCATGGACAAGCGAGTTATCGGGGATTGCAAACAACACATCCTTGGCGGCAGAATTGTCAACAATGTCATGCACCCTCGTCAACGCTCGAGCAAATCATTCTGGAAAGTAACGCGAAGTTTATTGACGCGATGCAGGTCGACTCTCTCTAGGAAAATGATCATGAATCCATCCGAACCAAAGATGAATCGTCGCGATTGGTTCCGTTTGCGTAAGTCGAGTGACGAATCAACCTCGCTGGAATCAAAACCTGACCAAGAGGAATTTCGCAAGCCGTTACAGTCGAATCCGGACCTTGGTTCGTCTTCGTCCCTGCAGCCAATTGCTCATCCGCCGAACCACGACGGAATGGACCTCGCAAAACTCCCACCAATGCGAGAAGCACAACTATCGCTAGACGAAGTGCTTGCACTCCTAGCGGATATTGAGACGCATGGAAAAGAGGTTCAATTGCTGCAGCGAGAGCGGACTTCTGCATCGAAAAGAGAGTCCATGAGTAGTACAATGGCAATGGAACTCGTTCGTCAAGGGATTACGAGCGGCAGCATTGCCCGCCTGCAAATTCGGTACTCTTGGCAGTGATCGCTTTGGATTGATACACTGGAAGCACGCAGCCCAAGCTTTCGGCTCGTTCGCATTGAGCATCGCTGAAGCGAAAAAGGGACTCGGTGTGGACTGCGTGACAAATAGCAGTTTCGATATTTCTTTCTGATTTATATCAAGTCTTTTTTGTTCCGAACAACCGAACAACAGTAGAGTTAGTCAATATCGCTAGCCCATCCGTTCGGGGCTTTTCCCCGACGGATGCGTTTTGGCGTACTACAATTGGGCGTCCCAACTCCCGTTCCCCTCGGCTTCGCCCGCCTCCGGCGGGCGAAGCCGAGGGGAACGGGTCGATGCGCGAGTGCCCACCGTTAGTAGTACGCCAAAACAAGCCCCCGACCAACCTGAAACACCAGATCGCAAACCTGAAACACCAGATCGCAAACTTGAAACGCCAAATCGCAGAACGGAACAAAAATCGCATCAACGCATTTTTCGTAAACTGCTCGCACAGCCCATGCTCGGTGGTCCCCAGCAAGTCTCGTAACGCACTTTTGCGGAGCAGAAGGCGACAATGTAGGGCTTCAATCGCCCGAGCAAACATCTCAAGCGTGTCGTTCTAAACCTAACTTACACGGCGGAATCCACCGTAGTAAACTGGTAAACGTCTCGATTTTCTGCCATGCTATCCTATACAACAATCCAATCCCTACACAACCAACGTCGATTGACAACACTTTCCTGTCCGAGCCATCACAAAGAAGTATCGTTATGCGAGTACTGTTTGCGGATTCTGACGAGCTTTTTCTGGAAATAGTGCAAGCGTACTTCTTGAAGTGCGGGCACACATTGATGACCGCTTCGGATGGATTGGAGTGCTGTGGCGTTCTTCGAGACTTTCGCCCTGACGCGATTGTGTTGGATTGCGAGATTCTCTGGAGCGAAGGAGTGATGGGCAAGCTTGGAAGCGATCCAGTGCTTTCCGGCATTCCAACGATCCTGGTCGCTGACGACGAATCAATGAAAGACTCCTTGATCCATCCGAATGTGCAATGCGTGGCCTGGCTTCGAAAACCCTTCGGTTTGGAATGTTTGTTGGAAAAACTAGAATCCGCGGTCGGTGAGGAGCGAACGGCAGGCCGAAAATGATTGAGCCGTTGATTAGCACCGCGCAAACAACAGGTACGCAAGTCGACTACCTGGAGTGAGAGCAATCGTCAATAATGTGTAGGTTCAGGTTTTGAATCGCCGTTGATTCAAATTTCTTCTTTCCACTCTCAATTCAAACTTAAGACAATATGGCTGTTGCATCTGCTGACTTGCATAAGATATTGGTAGCTACTGATTTTTCGCCACACTCGAAAATTGCCCTGGCCCGAGCTGTCGAGTTGGCAATTGCCTTTCAGAGCCAGCTCATCGCAGTTCATTGCTTACCGGATCTGGCATTTGTTCCATCGGCGTCCGAGTTTGGATTACCTTATAACGACTATATGTTGATGCAGGAAGAGTTTCGCACCGAAGCTTGTGCGACGATGAAGAATTACTTGGAAGGAACAGTTCCCCAAGAACAAGCGGTCAGCTCAAAGATCCTAGTCGGCGACCCGCACATTGAATTGTCGCTTTTTGCAGAAAAAGAGCACGCCGACTTAGTCGTGGCGGGACGAAGTGGCCATTCGGGTTGGGAGCAGTTTTTTCTGGGCAGTACTAGTCGGGGCCTATTCCATCGATGCCCGACTTCTGTGTTGGCCGTGAGCGACCAATGGACTCAGAAACCGAAAACGCTTTTGGCGGGTACGGACTTCTCAGATACATCCCGGAAAGCAGTCTTGAATGGGATGGCAATTGCTGAAAAATTTGGAGCGAAGGTGCATTTGATGCATGTCATCGACACGACCGACACTCCCTCAAAAAGTGTCGAGCGAATGACTAGCCATGATTCGATGCGTCAATCAATCCATGACTATGCTCAATCACGACTTGAAGCGTTCATACAATCTCTCGATTGTGATGCGTCGCAATTGCAAGTGCACCTGTCCTGGGGAACTCCATGGCGCGACATGTGCCAAACGGCTCAGAAAATCCAAGCGGACTTGATCGTCATTGGCAACGTAGGACGGCGCGGAGTGAAAGGATTGCTATTGGGAAATACCGCAGATCGTATTATGAGTCATTGCAAGTCAAGCGTCCTGGCCTTTAAGACTGTTGATGAAAAGTAACGGCATCCCAGGACTTGCCGAAACTTGCCGTAGCTGTTGCGTGGAAAGATTCTAACTCGATTACCCTTGGGGACACAGCTTTTTTTCGGGGGGTAGTTGCTTCCCGGATTTGAAATTCTTATAATCGAAACGAATTCCTTTGCTTCTATCGGCTCTTTCGACGGAGTTAACCATGGCGAGATTATCTCGAGCGGAGATTTTTGATCCTACCGAAATCGTTGCAGTCCATACCATCGCCAAGACGGTCCGCTGTTGCTACCTCCTGGGAGACGACCTTCTGACCGGAAAGAACTTCGATCACCGCAAGCAATGGTTCGAAGACAAGCTCAAGCAACTGGCTGCGAATTTCGGTATCGATTTACTGGCCTTTGCGTGTCTTTCGAATCACTTTCATCTCGTGCTTCGATCGAGGCCGGATGTGGTTGCGACTTGGGATGATACCGAGGTCGCTAGGCGATGGTGGGCTCTTTGCCCTAAACGCAAAGTCAAGCACGAGGTCGATGGTCAATCCATTTGGATTCCAGCCGAACCAACCGAATGGGATCTCAATTCGATTCGCAATGATCCAGTCCTGTTGGCAGCCATTCGCCTGCGTTTGAGCAATATCTCCTGGTGGATGCGATTGCTTTGTCAGTACATTGCTATTCGTGCCAATAACGAAGACGGAGAGGGAGAGGGAGAGGGGCTTGGGAGATTTTGGCAGAGCCGATTCAAAGCAGTTCGTATCCTCGATGAGGAGGCTCTGTTGG
>Ga0105048_10016342_pt1 | contig 11476 bp, 14 predicted proteins | sample MAT05_FD_78382 | JGI IMG/M metagenome (GOLD analysis project Ga0105048, IMG submission 78382) | Freshwater microbial communities from Lake Fryxell liftoff mats and glacier meltwater in Antarctica - MAT-05 | ecosystem: Environmental > Aquatic > Freshwater > Ice > Liftoff microbial mat | place...
GCATCAACGGAGATTTCATATTCCGTTAATTTATGCGGTGAATCCGACTATTTTTGGGCTTGTTTGGATGGGCCGGGATCGTTCACTCGCCCCATTTCATCGACGATCACACGACGCGCGCCGGATTTCACCAGAGGATTTGCGCTGATCTGGATGAATTTGAAAGGGTCGTTCTTGTCTCGATCGCGTGCATCGGCGTTTGCTTCGTTATGCGGCACCAAAAACAATCCGTTCGCCTTGTCCAACTTTTGGACATAACAAATCAATTCCTTGTCTGAGTGTTTGAGCGCGACCATGTCACGCTGTGAGACGCGCAAGATTCGTTTTGCTGCCGGGTGCGGGCGTCGGGCAGGTGTATTTTGATGGGCCTCGAATGTCGTTATCACTTGGGCCTTCAGTTTTCCATCTGGCAACCGCCCAACTTCATAGCATTGGTTGCTGTCGCCTTTGTAGCCTTTGTAGGCCTTGCCATTTTGATCTTTGATTTCGACGACAGTCACTGGCTCGATGACCCGGACCCGGCGGATACCCTGATAGGGGCCTGGCCGGTCGGAGAAGGCGCGCACGGCGGCTGACAGGTCCTTGCCATCTTTACCTTTGGTCGCAATGGAAAGCCCCTGCACAAGTTGGGGATCGCGAATTTTCTCCAGCATGGCGGGAGTCAGGCTATCGATCGGCTTGCGGGTTACGACCAGTGGCACGCCTTTCAGGGTCTCACCGGTCAGGCCATAAGCTGTGTCGTTGTGCAATTGCCCAGTGGTGCTGTCGCGGCCCTTGGCGCGGGCGGCGGGATCAATGCGGCCATGGTCGGCGCGGTGGCTGACGATGATGCGAGCAAGTTGGCTGCCGATGTCGGCGCGAAAGGTTTCCCAAGGTGGCGGAACTGAGGCCGCGAACTCTTCCAACCCATTTTCGCGGTTCTGGCCGGAAAGGGTAGAAATTTTTTGGACCAACCCTTGATCGGTTGCTGCAATCACCGCTGCGTCGATGGCGTGGTGGCGGTGGTCCAGCCGGTTCTTCGACTTGCCCGCTCCACGATCTTTGTCGGTCAGCAGGCTGTTCAGCCCCCAATGTCTGCGTAACATTTCCGTCAGCCGACCCGGCACGACCCAGACGTGTCGTTTGCCATCCTGCCCATCATACAGCGCATCCAGATATTCGCGGGCTATCCGTGAGAGGTATTGCGTGTCGACCAAGGCGCGGTTGAGAAAGTCACGCTCGCCCTCATATTTGGCCATTGCGTCGGGGGCAAAGCGCCAGCGTTTTGCGTCGGGCAAGTATTTCAGGTTGTCTTCGATCTGCGCCCATTTGGCGGTGCCACCCCAAGCCTCCCACGGTGATTGGTTGCGCTTTTCCCGATTGGCCTCGCGCAGGCACAGGGTTCGGTTTGATGTGCTGTCATCAAGGGTGCGCGAATAGGGCAGGATATGGTCGACGTCGCACTCGCCCGAGAACGGCATGCCCGCAGAAATCTGCTTCCCGGTGTAAGGGCAGAACCGATGCGCCGCGTCATTCGGATTCAACTCCTCCCACAGGCGCAGAATGATGCGGTTTGCCCCGGTATCAGGCTGGCCAAGCTGCCCCAGCTTTTCGCTGCGCAACTGCGCCGCCCGCAGATTTTGCGCGTTCTTCTTGCTGTCTTCGAGCTTCTGATCCTCGCTTTGCTTCAGTTCACGCGCCAGCTCCACCACGATCTGGTCGGGCTTGCCATGCACCTGGATGATCCTGTTCACCAAGCGGCGCAGTTGGTTCAGCCCGATATGCACCGTAGGGTTGGTGATGCGGCCATAGCGGGTGATGTCGTCATGCGCGGGGTCTTGGCTGCCGGGGATGATATGGCGGTCGAGGATTTTGCCGTAGTAAGGCAGGGCATCCAAAACCTCGCCCGTGCGGAGGTCGGAGTGGCGCAACCCGCAGGCCGCAACGGCTTTGTCATAAGTCAGCACGTCGGATTTAAGCGCGGCCAGGATCGCTCGTGTCGCGGTTTCGCCCAGACGGGAATAGCCTTCTGGCAAGGGCGCATCCGCGACAATCCCGGCACGAGCGGCATCAAGATTGTGTGTCTCACGGAGCCAGGCCAAAAGTTTTTCACGGTCATTTTCATTGCGCAACTTGTCGATCAGGATCACCTGATCCGCCTCTGGCAAGACCGTCCAACGAGGGCCAAAGCAGTCGGGATGTGAAAGGCAGGTGCGCACCAGATCACATTCGATGGCATCGCGCGCAATCGTCGCAAGCGTGAAAGTTTCGCTACGGGGCAGTTTCAGCTCTTTCGCGATGGCCGCAAGCGTCATGGATTGTTTGGACTTGTGGGACTTGGCGGGCTTTTTTCCATTGAGCCAAACGATGATCTTGTCGCGCTGCTCCAACGTCAGCGGACGCGCTGCTTGCCCCGGCGCGGCAATCCGCAGGTTGTTTACCGTCTCGTAAAGCACCCTTTGCTGGGTCAGGGGATGCGATTTTGGCAGGCGGGGTTCGGCATTGAACAAGCAGCGCCCAACCTTCACCGGCGCAAGCGGGCGTTGATAGAAGATGGTTTCGAACAGCAACGCCCCAAGCTCTTCGGTCAGTTCAACATGGTGACGCGATTGTGCCAGCCACAGTTTTTGGAACTCTTCCTCAAGATGGTGCCGGTCGGGGTAAAAATCATAGCCCGGCTCAGGCTTATCACCATCTACGTTCTGGCGCAGGGTCAGCCGAGTGCGCACGGCGGGAACGTGTCGCGGGTCGGGTGCTGCGGCGCGGCGTTTGTGCAGAAACTCGCCATAGGTCCGTGCACCCGCCGCCATCATCGCTTGATCCAGCCGCGCCGAGTTGTCCTTGATCTTGCCGCCCTCGTTGTCGCCACCATCGGTTTTGCGGTTGGACTTGAAGCCGCGTCGCTGATCAAGGTGAAACAGCGCGCGGCCCAGGTGGGTCAACGGAAGTAGGTTGTCCAACCCTGTGGCCCGCAGGGCGAACGGATCTAGCACTTCAAGCGCCTTGGCCTGAACCGGGTCCCCAGGCATCAGCCCTGCACCGGCAAGACGTTTCATCAGCATGGCGCGGCGCTGCAAATATCGATCACGTCTGCGCCGCATCGCACGTGCGTTGCGGCGGTCGACTGCAAGCGAAGCCCCTGTTTTTGCAACGCGCCCGTCCGAGAAGATGCGCACGCCGCCATCAAGGACAAGAGACGGCTGGTCTTTTGCGACGTTGTAAAGCCACCATCCGATAGAATTCGTACCAATATCAAGGCCGAGGCGAAGCATGAATAATCCTCTCGCAGTCAGATAGCTTATGCACAACCGAGAGGGATGTGTTGTCAACGCCTTCGACGGTTGACAACTGATTGGGTCGCAGGCAGCCTGAAGGAGTTCAAAAATCGCGGTCGAGCCGTTAACAAGTTCGATAGAGCACCACATTGAAGCGCAGGCTACGGCCTGCGTTTCTCATTTTTGCTGGTCAAGGTGAGTCGCCAAAACTTGCGTAAATACGTAGATACGTAACTACGCATTTGCGCGGTTGAGATATTCTGCAAGGGCAGCCTCTAGAATGTCTTGGTGCGTCTGATCCGTCTCGGCAGCATGCATCCGAAGACGGCGGTAGGTTTCGCTATTGAGGGCCAGCGTCAGCCGCTTTTTGCCTTCCCGCTTCTTGGGTGCCGATTTCTGCCCGATATCTAACGGGGCTGCCCCGCGCTGCGGTATCCCGGTATCAGTAGGGCGGCTTTGGGTGTTCAGCAGGCCATCGAGAGTAACAGGCTTCTTAGCCATTCAGAATCCCCTTCACATAATCCCAGACGGCGGCAATCTCGGCTCCGGCCTTGTCGTCGGTCGTTTCCGTCACGCCCTGCCCGGTGGCCCCGGTTTCGGCATAGCTGACGCGTTGAGCAATGTTCACGGGGACTATCCGGCCATGTTGCGCCAGGACGCGGGCGGCTTCCTCTGTGATCCGGGCGCGGGGGGTCTGAGACAGGGCAAAGACGAACGGCACCCCTACCCCGTTCACGGCGGCAATCGTGGCCCCTACAGCCCGCAGATCGTCGGGCGAAGGCCGCACGGGGATCAGCACCAGATCAGCGGCCCCTAGCGCCTCTGTGAGCCATTCAGGGGCGGCGGGCGGTGTGTCGATGATGCACAGATCGAATTGCGCCTTGGCAGCGGCCAGCGTGGCCCCAAGCGCATCCGGGGTAGGGTCGCGGTTGAGCATGGCGGGCGTATCTGCTTCGCGGCCCTCCCACCAGGCGCGCAGTGAGCCTTGCGGGTCGAGGTCGAGGCAAAGGACGGTGCATCCATCGTGCGAGGCGGCAACGGCAAGGTTGCGGGCGAGGGTGGTTTTCCCGGCCCCGCCTTTCTGGGCGGCTATGACTATCGTTTTCATGGACAGACGTTACCGCATTTGCGCAAAATCGCAAACGCATAAGTTCACACATGCACACTTGCGGAAATACGTAAATACGCATAGATGTATAAAGACGCTACGTCCGTAGGGTTTTTATACACCTGATAAAACCTGAACCTGTTGAGGAATGATGAGGTTGAGAGGGCCGCGCCATGAAATTCGTTATCTACCTTCGCGTATCAACAGATCGCCAGGGCAAGAGCGGCCTTGGCCTGGAAGCGCAGCGCAAGGCGGTGCTGGATCACGTCATAGGCAAGGGCGAGATTGCGGCGGAATTTGTCGAGATCGAAAGCGGCAAGAAGAATGACCGCCCGCAGCTCGCCCGCGCCTTGGCAGAGGCCAAGCGGATCGGCGCGGTTCTTCTGATCGCAAAACTCGACCGCCTCGCCCGCAACGTGGCCTTCATAGCCAATCTGCTAGAAGCAGGGGTCGAGATCGCGGCAGCGGATATGCCAGAGGCGAACCGCTTCCTGTTGCACGTCATGGCGGCTGTTGCAGAGCATGAGGCCCAAGCCATTTCAGATCGCACCCGCGCGGCACTGGCAGCTGCTAAGGCCCGTGGTGTGGCCTTGGGCTGGTCCATGCCGGGAAGGGCGGGAGAACAGCGCCACGCGGCCCGCAAAGGGGCAGAGCGCAACGCAATGAAGGCCGATCAGTATGCGGCAAATGTCTTGCCGGTCATTCGTCAGATTGCGGCCCGTGGCGCTTCCCTTCGCCAGATCGCAGACGAGTTGAACACGCGGGGCATAAAGACGGCGCGGGGCGGCCTGTGGTATGCTGCAACAGTGCGCAATGTCATAGCACGGGAAGACGAGATCGAGGCCCAAGCGGCATAAGCAAGAACCGCTAGCTTGGGACAAGAGTCCATAAACTAGGGCGGCGGGCCGATAGCTGCCGCTACCTCGGCTCCTTCGACGTTGGGGCCCTTGAAGACCGCTTGCCGGACCGGATTTCGCTTCTAGAGGATACCGCCGCATCTTGAAACGATTAGGCATCCTAACTGCGATCCACCGCCTTCGAGCGCCACCGTCATGTGCGTGACCGCGATCCAGACAGAAACTGAACGAAAGCGGCAGGACAAGTCTGTCCACCGCGCTGAAAAACGGCGCCGCTGGGCCGGAATGATGCAAGTTTGCGGCCCGACCTGCCCGCATTCGGGCGTCTTGGCGCACTCAAGCCCCGCCCGGGGCACAAAACACTTGATCAGATGGCAACCTCAGGCGAAAATCATGCCAGACTGCGGGCCACTTGGGGAATTTCGGATCAATGCGGATCCTGCTCATCTGCATGGCCGGGTTGACCACTGCCTGCTCACCGACCGTCCCGAAGGGCCATATCCTGTGACAAACTCACTCCATCCGCAACGGACAGACACCGACACAATGCCAAAGGCAAGAGGAAGCGCCGGAGGCCACGCAGCTCGAAAGGATAGTGACATGAGAATACCTCGCGCTTGGGTGGCGGTCGCCGGAATCGTTTCCTGCTTGCTCATGCTGCAAGGCTGTGGCGCGCTTCAAGGATGTCCTGATCGAACGACCATCTGCAGGATGATGTGAGCCAAGGGCGTCTGGCGCAAGCTGACTTGCGTCGTCCTGCGCCCCGCCGATCTGGCTCTCGCGTACGATAATGACCGCCCGCAGCTCGCCCGCGCCTTGGCAGAGGCCAAGCGGATCGGCGCGGTTCTTCTGATCGCAAAACTTGACCGCCTCGCCCGCAACGTGGCCTTCATTGCCAATCTGCTAGAAGCCGGGGTCGAGATCGCGGCGGCGGACATGCCAGAGGCGAACCGCTTCCTGTTGCACGTCATAGCGGCGGTCGCAGAGCATGAGGCCCAAGCCATTTCAGAACGCACCCGCGCGGCGCTAGCAGCGGCTAAGGCCCGTGGTGTAGCCTTGGGCTGGGTCCCATGCCGGGAAGGGCAGGGGAACAGCGTCACGCGGCCCGCAAAGGGGCAGAGCGCAACGCAAGGAAGGCCGATCAGCATGCGGCAAATGTTTTGCCGGTCATTCGCCAGGTCGCGGCCCGTGGCGCATCCCTTCGCCAGATTGCGGACGAGATGAACACTCGGGGGATCAAGACTGCACGGGGCGGCGTGTGGTATGCCGCGACAGTGCGCAATGTCATGGCACGGCAGAGCGAGATGGAGGTCATTGCAGCATGAGCGGCGCTGGTCAGAGGGATTCCAGCGTTACCCGCAGAAGCATGAGTAACCCAATGGGGTTGTAAGAAGTAACCCAATGGGCTATATAACCTTATGCATACAGTAGCAGAAACCCCGATCTTTTCGCGCCAGATCGACAAGTTGTTCAGCGAAGACGAGAAGCGCGAGCTGATCGACTATCTCGCAGAAAACCCGCTGGCAGGGGATGAAATACCCGGCACTGGTGGGGTGCGTAAGGTCCGCTTTGCCGCCTCTGGGCGCGGCAAGCGGGGTGGCGCGCGGGTGATCTACTACTACCTGGACGAAACCATGCCGATCTATGCGCTGTTGGCTTATGCCAAGAATGCAAAAGACGACATGACCCCGGATGAGAAACGCGCGGTATCGGCCCTTGTGGTCGTGCTCAAGGCAACCCGGAAGGAAATGAAATGAGCACCTTTGGTGAAGACCTGATCCAGTCGCTCAATGAGGCTATCGCCCATGCCAAGGGGGAAGGCCCCGCGATTGTGCATACCCCCGTTGACCCCCGCGAAGTGCGCACCCACGCAAGGCTGACACAGGCCGAAATGGCCCCACTGATGGGTATGAGCCTGTCAGGCTACCGGAAATGGGAACAGGGACAGCGGCGGGTCAGCGGCCCTGCTGCAACCTTGCTGCGGGTAATCGAGAAAGAGCCTGAAGCCGTTCGCCGCGCCTTGGCGGGCTAAGCAGGGACAACACCGCTACTCAAACACCTCACCCGGCATCAGATCTTCTACCGTCCCAGTGATCCGTGCCAACCGCCCTACACGGGGGCGCTGCAACTCGGCATATGCGGCTTTCTTGCCTTCAATGTCCTTCAGCCCCCAGCCGATCAGAACGCCAGTGACGCGCCGCCCCATTTTCTCAGGAACAATGGTCACAGTGAAATCAGACAGGGCGTTCACTTCCAGAAGCGCGGGTTTGATCGCATACTGATTGAGGTTGCCGAAGGTGGTCAGCTTGCCTTTCTCCACCCCCAAGAGTTCGCGGAAGTCGGCAAGGCTGAAACGATCCATGAAAACGTGCTTCAGGCGAACGCGGCGGGCGACAGACTCGTAAAGGGCCAGAGCGTATTTTGAGGTGAAGGCCCGCAGCACTTCCAGTTCCAGCTTGGCGAAAACAGTGCTGTCCTTCAGCAGCAAGGCCAACTCAGGCGGGATCGAGTATTTCAGCGTTCCCTTTGTGCGGCGCGGGTCGGACAGGTTGTTCCAGCCCAAGAGCTGCACACGGTCGGTAGAACCGTCAGGACGCCCGATGGTCACAACGGTGGTCATCAGCGCTTCAATCGACTGCACCAGCCGGTCGTTGCTTTCGTGCGTTTCCCGCAGTTCGGCTATCGGCATCTCAAAGCGGCGGTTCTCTGTCGCCAAGTCAGGGCCGAAGGCTGTTCTGAGAAGGATGTTGAACAGGCGACGATCAGCGAGTGTCAGCCTGGACGCCCCCTTGAACTCGATCAGTTCGGCAGGCTTCACCATCTCGCCAGAGTTCGCCGTCACTTCCAGAGTGCGAGTAGTATTAGTTTTGGGGCGGTCCGAGTCCGACACGGCATTTCCGTTAGCTGACGATTCCCGCAAAGCTAAGAGTAAATCGGGGTCGAGAGCAAGAGGTTGTGTGTCAGATCGAGGGCGACACAAACCGCCCCAAAACTAAGCGTCAACCGCCCCAAAACTAAGAGATACCCGCCCCAAAACTAAGCGATCTTCGCCCCATTCCTAATAGTTAGCCGGATTCGTCTTTATTTTTCATTGGTTTACAGGCCCTGAAGTAAGAAGATTCTAGAAGAAAAAGAAGAAGAAGGCCAAGAAGCCACAAACAAGAGGTTTCGCGGATGTCGATAGAGTCGTGTTTACGAGACGTTCCATGAACACCCATTCCATTGCACCCATCAACGTGCTATACCATCTATCAATGGTGGTTTTATGGGATCGCAGATGGAAAAAGCACAAAATAAGCTATTAACGGTGGCCGATGTGATCTCGGCAATGGGGATCAGCAGGAGCACCTGGCAAAAGCTCGTTGCTCAGAAGCAAACGCCCCCCATTGTGCGGATCGGCGCGGTGCAACGGATCAAACGAGACGCTTTCGAAGCATGGCTAGGCCAGCACGAAAACAGCCCCAATACCCGACTAAAATAGTGGGGTGAAATTCCGTGACTATCCATCCAGGCAAGATCACAACAGATAGCCAAGAAACAAAGGGGCATGCGCTTTCAACGGCCAGCCCTTACACGCGCGTATCCTTAGTAAGAGATAACACCTATTCCCCAGCTTACAGGGCAGGAAAGAACCCGCAGCACCGCGAACCGAACGCTCGTGAGCGTCGAGCAAGCCGTGACAAGCAGGCACGATTACAGCGCCAAAAGGATCACTTTCCGGACGCGACAGCATTTGCCTATTTCAAGGGCTGGCCTTTGGAACATCGCATAACGATCACTTGGGCGGCGTGTCTGGGCGGCGACCTAATCGAGGGCAACATCATTGGCCTAAACGACAAGGCACGGAATGAGCGGCTTCGTTCAGAGCTGGCGCGTTTGCTGAGAAAAGTCGGGCATCCGCTTGCTTGCATCTGGTCGCGTGACGAAGGCGCACGGCTTGGCCTTCACATGCATCTCGGTCTGTATTGGCCCCTTCCCGACGATGTGCTTGTGAAGCTGTTGACGCGGCTAACCGGCAGTCCAGCCTCATATGCCCGTTTAGGACAAGGTGCGACGGCGCAATCGGAATGCGGCGGGTGGCAGATCAAACGCAACATTGCAGTGTCGCGGCTGGCGAGTGCGCAGCGATGGGCGGGATACCTGATCGATCAGGGGGAGCGTCATTTGATCGTCCCAAAGATTAAGGGAAAGGCGCTCGGGGTGTCGCAGTCTATCCATTATGCCCCCGTAGAGGCGCAGAGAGCGGCCCTAGAGGCGTGGAAGCATAATGTAGGCTGGGGCGGGATGCAAAAAGCGCAGAAGGCCACTGAGAGGCGCGCCTATCGCCCCTGCAAAGGTATCGGGAATCTTGCCAGATGATTTCGGCAAAATCTGTGAGGGGTCATGGGCGGTAGTGGAAGTGGGCGACGATGGCATTACGGGTCCAAGGACACGACAGAAAGCTATCGGTCGATTGATGTGCGGCGCTGGAAACGTGGTAGCTTCCTTACTCCAGGACGCGCCTTTAGTTGGCAATGGTCGCGGCATGGCGAGGTAGTCGCTTCGATCAACGTCAGGGCTGAGGTCGGGCGCGTGATTCTGACCTATCGGCACAGAAGCAGCGGTGATGAATGGAAAGACGAAAGCTACCCCGTCCACCTGACGACAACACCCTGTCACATGGGCGGCGAACGGCATTGGTTCCTCTGCCCTGCCCGTGGGTGCGGCCAGCGTGTTGCGGTGATCTACGGCGGCGGCATCTTCGCTTGCCGCAAGTGCTACCAGCTCGCCTATCCCTCGCAGCGTGAAGACACCGCAGACCGGGCGATAAGACGGGCCAACCGCATCCGTGACCGCATGGGCTGGCCTGGGGGCGTCTTGGAAGGGTCGGGATGGAGAAAGCCCAAGGGCATGCACCGGCGCACCTATGAGCGCCTCTGCGACGAGCACAACACTTTCGAAGACGTGGTGAACCGTGCCATCATCACCCGCTTTGGCCCGATGCTGAAAAAGGGGGGTTTTTGATGGGTGTGAAGATGGCAAGAAATAGGAACGTTAACTTCACACCCTGAACCGTCAGCTTTCCCCTGTCCAGCAAGGGGTTAAAACCAAAACGGTGTGAAGTTACGGCGGCTTACCCTGCGGCCCGGTCGAGCACTTCTTCCGCCCATTGGTTCAGGCTCTTGCCCGACAGCTCGGCGGCCAAAGCGGCCTTGCGGTGAACATCGGGGCTGACCCGGAACATCACCTGTCCCGAATAGGTCTTCTGCGGTTCCTTGCCGATCTTGGCGCAAGTCTCAACGTAGTCTTCGACAGCCTCATGAAACGCTTCGCGCAGCCCTTCCACGGTGTCGGCATGAAAGCCCACCCCGTCACGAATACCGGCAATCCGGCCCGTAAAAATCCCGTCTTCATCGTCGTAGTCAATCCGGGCCGCGTAGCCCTTGTAGGTCATGGTATTGCTCATGGTCTTATCCCGATCCGTTCCAGGAAGTCGCGGGCATCGCGCACCTGATATCGCTTTGCTTCCTTGGCAGGGTGCGGGCGATGAAACGTCCCTACCTCGCCATCCTTTTCGAATCGCACCCGTGATCCGCGCCCTTCGATCAGTCGCGCCCCTGCGGCCAGCAGCAGGCTTTCGACTGCCGCCCATTCGATGGTGCCAGACACCGGATCGGTGAAGACGGCGGCAAGGGTCTTGCGGTGCTTGCTGTTCATCGTGGGAAGATAAGTTGCGCTAGCAAAAAATGCAAGCATGCTGCGCGCTTCACTGCACCAGTCAGTTCTGATCTTGCCTAAAGTAGAGTGATTTACGGGCGTTCGGGGCGGGGTCTATCCGGGGGGGGCAGGAACGGTGATCTGTGATACATGATCGACAGTTTCCAGCCATGGCAGGAAATGCGGCATGTCTACAAGAATTCCCATACCACCCCGAAGCGGCCCGTGCATTGGTCGCCAAGCTCTTCGAATTCACTCTCGCAGCACAAGGCCCCGCCGATCAGGGTCGCGGCCGATTTTTGAACCGCTACACTATGCGCGCATGACTTCCAACTGTCGGGCAAGTTGCGGCTGGACCCCGATTTTTGAACCGCTACACTTGTCCCAGATTTGTTCTGAGATCGGGGCGTGTTGCGGCTGGACCCCGATTTTTGAACCGCTACACTAATTTACCATTATTTACGTCGGATCACTTCGTTGCGGCTGGACCCCGATTTTTGAACCGCTACACTCTCCATGCGTCCATGTCATCGGGTCCGGGCGTTGCGGCTGGACCCCGA
>Ga0105048_10016343_pt1 | contig 11476 bp, 13 predicted proteins | sample MAT05_FD_78382 | JGI IMG/M metagenome (GOLD analysis project Ga0105048, IMG submission 78382) | Freshwater microbial communities from Lake Fryxell liftoff mats and glacier meltwater in Antarctica - MAT-05 | ecosystem: Environmental > Aquatic > Freshwater > Ice > Liftoff microbial mat | place...
CGGCTTCGGAGATGTCCAGCGATATCCGCCTGGCAGCCACGCTGGGATCCTGGTGCTTCGAGTCGATGATCAATCGGCTGCGTCGATTCGGCACGCGCTGAACACTGTCGTTGCGGCCACCGATCTCGATGCGCTCGCTGGATGCGTCGCTGTGTTTCGCGACGGCAACTTGCGGGTTCGCCGTCCGACTCGGAGCTGACGCTGCACGGATGATCCGGCGCCGGCGCCGGCGCTGAACCGAAGCCAGCGACGTCCAGAGCGTGTCGTGCATGATTTCGTGGTGGTCCGCCCAGCAGTCGCGCTGCGCTGCGACAGTCAGGCGGGCACCGTGGAGAGATGATCGGGTGATCAGGACGCGAGCGGCCCCGAGGTTCGGCAGCCCAGCGAGTCGAAGGTGCTCGGAATCTCGCGAAGCGTCATCATCCCGGACGACCTGGACTGGTCGCACCGAGACCCTGCTCACGCCCGACCTGCAGCGGAACGCGAACACATCGAGGCCCCGGCGGTCGACGGCTGAGGAGCGTTGACGAACACCCGCCCCGACATCCGCCCGACGACACCAATCCGCAACAGGACAATGCCGCGGGCAACCCCGCTCATGACCGGGATTCATGGTCACCCCCCGATCGCGCCCGACACCGTCTCAATTGACGGCCGTCGTCCGAACGACTTCTACTGCTCAGCAGCGCCGACGGTCGCCTGGCGATTTCGTCTCAGTTGGCGACCGCCGACCGAACAGTTCTCCGCCCGAACGTCAGCTCGGTCACTGACCTGAAGCCGTCTCAGACGGGGATCCTCAACCGGACGCTTTGGGCGGACAGCCAATCGGTGACACCGGTAGCTGAGGGCTGAGCGTGAGCTTTCGGGCCGGGCGGCATGCGCACCTGACCAGGCGGTTGGGGCACCCGTTGCCGGCCGTCGGGTTCGCTCGATCGGGAACACACTCGCTCGTAGTCGTGTAGATGTGCAATGGAGGCGTGAGTTCGAATGCGAGTAGATGCGTGGCCACCCGACGCCGCGCACTGCGGTGAATGTCAACCGTGTATCGCTGGTGTGCGCCCGAAATGGGGGACTCGGCCGGGGTCCGTCGCACGGAGCCGTTTCGCTGCTCTCGGTCAGACGCTACATTTCAACGGTGGAGTCCGGCAGTAGCGCTGAGATTGTTGTCAATCACCAATCGTCTCGGCTCGGCGATCGGTCGAAGTTCGCCGATGGCGACGAGGTGCAGGCGGCGAGGATTGCACTTGATCGTGCCGATGTTGGAGTGGTCGTCATCGATGCTGATCTTCGGTTCGTATTTGCCAACGAGGTGGCGGCGACCATCAACGGTCGCAGCACGTCCGAGCACATCGGTGCCTCGATTTTCGAATTCTTGTCCGGCACCGAGGTGGATTCGATAGCACCGATGCTGCGCGAAGTAATGCGCTCGGGTGTTGCGGTGCTGGGTCTGGAGATCGTGGGCGAAACTAGTGCTCGGCCGGGCGAGTTGCGAGTTTGGATAGGCGACTACCTTCCGCACCAGGTCTCGGGAGCCAACAGCGACGATGCGGCCAACGCCGTGTTAGTTGTGTTCAGCGAGGTGACCGAGACCCGGCGGGCCGAACGGCGACTCCGCCAGGTGATCGATGGGCTGTTTGCGTTCGTCGGGCTCTGCGATGTCGACGGCACGCTGCTGGAAGTCAATGAGTTTGCACTTGGCGTTGCCGGCCTCGAATCCGTCGACGTGGTCGGGCGACCGTTCTGGGACTGCTACTGGTGGTCGCACGACGAAGTCGTACAAGACCTCGTACGCGAAGCAGTCATGCAAGCGGCGGCGGGAACTCGATGCCGTTTCGATGTCCCCGTTCGGGTGTCCGGCGGTCGGATCATCCCTATCGAATTCCATCTGGTGCCGGTGATCGAACACGGCCGTGTGATCTCGCTGGTGCCGTCCGGTATCGACATCGAAGTCCGCGAGACACATCTCAACGACATGACGGAACTGGCGGAGCTCGCCGCTGATCTGCAAGTTGCGCTCGGGATGAACGAATTCGTCAAAATGATCGTCGGGCGTGCGTCCGGGCTGTTCGGAACCTCCCTGGTGACCCTTGCGATCATCGACGCCCACGACAACTCGATGCGTGTCACGAGTGCCGCCGAACTCGACCGCAGCATCGCTGACCGGTGGGCCACAATTTCGTCCGAGGGTCCACGAACCCCGTTTCACGACGCCGCAGAAACAGTCGAGGCGGTATGGCTCTGCGACCCTGAGCAGCGTCGCGCCCGCTATCCGGAGATGGCTGCAGACAGCGACCGGGCCGGGCTGGTGGCGACCGCTGCGTTGCCGTTGGTGGATGAAACCGGAGTGATCGGAGTTCTCGGCCTGGGCTGGGCGAGCAGCATTGGTGACGACCAAGCGTTGCGAGTGCAGGCAGCGTTGTTCGCCAACCTGTGCGCACAAGCTCTGCACCGGGTCAATCGCACACACTCTGCAATGGAATTACTCAACCGCTTGACCTCGGAGTTGTTGGCGCGACGAGATGATGCCGAACGTCTCGACGTCGCGGTCGGCTACGTCCCAGCGGAGTCCGACATCGGTTTCGGTGGCGACTGGTACGACATCGTCTCGCTCAGCGAAACCAGCACTGCGCTCATTGTCGGCGACGTCGTCGGCCACAACGTCGCAGCCGCAGCCCGCATGGCCGTGACGAAAAGCGCGCTGCGCACTGCAGTGCTCGCGCTCCCGGACCTCGTCGGGGTCAGCAACCTCGTCAACAGGTCGATCGGGCTCACACAACCCGAGTTCTTCGCAACGGCGGTCGTCGTAGTTGTCGACATCGATCGCCACGAACTCCGCTGGAAATCGTTCGGCCACCTCCCGGCGCTGCTGCGCGCACCTGATGGAAGCGTCGTTCGTCTGAACGAGACCGGACCGCCCATCGGTCTTCTCGTCGACACCACACCAACCGGCACCATCGCGTACGAACCTGGTTCCGTGATCGTGCTCTACACCGACGGACTCATCGAGACCCGAACAGACCCGATCAACAAACGCATCGACCAGCTCGCCGACACGCTCGCTTCGCTGTCGTCGATGGTCGCGCCAAGCGAACTCGTCCAGTCGTTGATGGCCTCAGTGGCGCCCGAAACCCCCGACGACGACATCGCAATCATCGTCGCCGCTCTCCCCTAGCCCTTACCAGCCCAACCCCGGTTGTCCCGCGACGATGGTGGAGGGGAACTCAACTGGCGAGAACGAGTGCGAACCTACGGAGCGATCGCATGCTGTTGGCGTCGATGCGGTCTCGCGATCGGGTGACCGAGACGATTCGGCTTCGAGGTCAAACTCCCGGTCGGTCACATTCCACATGGCTGGTCGGTGAACGGACTCCGAAAGTCCGCAGGAACTTGACAGCGCCGGCACGGCGGGAATGGGGCCCTGTCAGCTCCGTGACGCCACATTTCGAGGGCTGACGACATCAAGGGAATCCCACGTCGATCATCGACAAGCCGAAAACTAATGGGTGTCTCATCGTGGGCTTCAAGTTCTCGGATCCGGCCATCAACGACAGCCAGAGCAGTCGCGCTCGGCACTGAGGGTCACACACGCCCGTCGCAACACTGGACCCATCGGTTTCCGGCGAAGCCGGGCGGCACGAGTGCCCCTTATTGCCGACCCAGGTGGCGCACGTCAGCATCCCTCAAGTGCCGCTATGAGCGAACACATTTCCGCCTGGGCCCGGTCGGTTTACCCGCCCAGTTCGGCACTCATCTATTGTCACCCCGATGTCTCTCGCCGTCTCAGATGGCGACCGTCGTGCGGACGAATCTCCGCCCGAAGGTCGAACCTGGACGGTGATTCCGGGTCGTCTCAGATGCCGATCGGCAATCGGACGTCCCCTGGATCATGCAAGCGGCAATACTTCGGGCGTTGGCGAGAAGATCAGCGGATCACCGCGGATTTCGTAGATGGATCGCAAGTTCTGGCTGCCCCTGAACATGTCGATCGACGCGGATGCTGATTCGAGGGACGCAAGACGTGATCACCCGATCGGATGACAGCGTCGGCGTTTGCGGCACCACCGTGCAGCCTCTCATCGCCGCACACAGCGACGTCTCATCACGCCTTCGACTGACTGATAACACCTTCGATAATCACCTCGGCGACGCAGGTCGACGTGCGCTACTCCGGCCCAACTCGTGGCACCCGATAATCCCAGCCGCCAGCGACGATTCTGGATCCGGCGCGAGCGTGGATGTTCCTGTCTCCTCGGGAGGCTGGGTCAACCAACGAGACCGGGATGGCCGACACCGATTGCGACCCCGAGCGAACGGTGCTAACCGAGCGCATCCCCGCGGTGGTCGAGCGCCCGAACCCGTGCGGCCATACCAACGAGGAGGCGTGGATAAAGCTGAGGCATTGACGCCAACAACTTCTTGAACCGTGTTGCGTAGAGCACCAGGGTCTCGAGGTCGGTGTCGGCCACCACGGACGCCGACGTCGGCCTGCCATCGATCAGTGAAAGTTCTCCGACAACGTCGCCTGGGCCCACGGTGGCCACCCGACGGCTGGTCTCTGCCTCGGCTCTCGTAACCGGGCCCTCAGGAGCGAAGAAGACCTGGCGTCTGACTTCGGCAGTCCCCGTACGAATGATGATCAACCGTCGGCCGACATCCAACTCCTTGACGAGGACAGCGCCCGGCTCGAAACTCACATGGTCTACCAACTTCGCGACCGCAGCGAGCTGCCGCTTGGTGAGACCCGTGAACAGCGGCACCCCATCGAGCATGCGAATCGTCTCGCTCGGCGAAACCTCTCCCACTCGCTTCGTCCTCACCGCCGACACGGTAGCAGGCCCGACGGCAAGCCTGGGCAAGTGGTCAGTGCCACGGAATGTCGAGAGGTCAGCGGCTCGAGTCGAAGCGGAACTGGGACGACGTCGACGATCGGCCGCCGGTGCCGACGTTGTCGGGTGCTGTTACGGCAGGTGCGCCGCAGGTGCTGGGTCGGACGCGAGACGGCTCCACATCACGGCATCGGGCTGATAGTCCTTGGTCGGCTCCCACGCTCGGAGCACTCCTTCTCGCTGCACCCGTCGAGTTCTCGTTCGTGCAGGGTGACGGCATCGCGGTCTGCTCGCTCGGGCCGCCAGAGTCAGCGTGTCTGGCGGAGCGCCGTCAGCGGGCTTATTCGGCGGCAGCTGTCAAGCCAGACGTGGCGTCGATCGATAGCGCAATTCGCATGATCGTCACCTCGACGGGTGAGCAACCGCGAAGCCCAAGCGTGAGGCCACGGAATCACTGTCGCCGCGAGGCCTTCAAGGCCGAGGAAGTCCTGCGTTTCTTCAAGCCGGAGGTGCTTCAGAATGCTGGCCCGCGCCTCGAACAAGCCGGCTTATCGCGGGATACGGGGTTTCTTTGTCTACTGTCGGCCCATGAAAGCTGTCGTCTGCAAGGCGTTCGGGCCGCCCGAGGCCCTGGTCATCGAGGAAATGGATGACCCGACGGCCGGTGATGGCCAACTGCTGATCGAGGTGAAGGCGTCGGCGGTGACGTTCCCAGACACCCTCATGCTCGAGGACAAGTATCAGTTCCATCCCACGCCGCCGTACATCCCCGGCGGCGAGGCCGCCGGTGTCGTCGCTGCCGTCGGCGATGGCGTATCTGGCTGGTCGGTTGGCGACCGTGTCGTCGGTGGGCTCGGCACGACCGGTGGCTACGCCGCACTGCTTTCGATTCCCGCCGCCACCGCGCGTCGGCTCCCGGATTCGGTCGACTTCGCTGTCGCCACCGGACTCAACTACGCATACGGCACGACGCTCTACGCGCTCAAGCACCGAGCCAACATCCAGCCGGGCGAGACGATGCTCGTGCTCGGTGCCGGCGGCGCACTCGGCGTGTCGGCGGTGGAACTCGGCAAGCTCATGGGCGCCCGGGTGATCGCCGCAGCATCGACCGAGGAGAAGCTCGACCTGTGCCGCGAGCGAGGCGCCGACGAGACCATCAACTACGCCACCGAGAACCTCAAGGAACGCGCCAAAGAGCTGACGAACGGTCAAGGCGTCGACGTCGTCTACGACGCGGTGGGCGGCGACAAGGCTGAGCAGGCGTTGCGGGCGATCGGTTGGGAAGGCCGGTTCCTCGTGATCGGGTTCACCGGCGGCATCCCTTCGATCCCGCTCAACCTGACGCTGCTCAAGGGCTGCCAGATCGTCGGCGTCTTCTACGGCGCGATGACCGCACGCCAACCGGAACTGAACGCCAAGATCAGCGACGAGTTGATCCAACTGGTCGCGTCCGGTGAACTCCGACCCCACGTGTCGAGGCGCTATCCGCTCGAGCAGGCGGCCGATGCGCTCCGTTCGCTGATGGACCGCACCGCGGTCGGCAAAGTGGTCATCACGCCCTGAGTCGTATGGGGCGCGGTCAGCGGCGCCCGGCCCCGAACGACTCGGTGGTATGCGAACGATCGGCGTGGCGGGAGAAATTGCCGTCAAAACAGGGGCCCGTGTCGATCACGTCTGGGAGACCACCCGATTTCGGAACCGCATAGTCACTGCGACGGCGTCACCGATTGCGACCGACACATGTACCCAAGCGTGACGCCACAGTTTCACCGTCTTGTCCGTCGCGATCAGGCGCTCGATGGTTGTCCGATTGGGGACCGCCGTGCGAACGCCTCCGAGGACTCGGCCGCTCCGACAGTCGCTTCGCGAGGCCGTCTCAGATGTCGATCGTCATCTGAGACGACGTGAGACGTCCTGGCGACAATATGTGAGTGCTGAACTCGGCGGGTCAACCGGCCGGGCCCTCGCAGAAATATGGTCGCCCCTACCGGCACTCATCTCACCAGCCAGGGTTCGCGTTTCGAACGTTACGGGATGCCCGGCCGCGCGCTGAGTGCCTTCGATTCGCTCGTCGGGGCCGTCCTACCGGGTGATGTTTCCGGATGGGACGGGTGACCTGGCGCGGTTGCCAGCGCGCTACTCCGGTGTGGTGGTGCCGAGGATCGCGAGCAGATCCTGTGAATCGGCGAGAAGCCGGACGACGTCGGCATGACTCGGGGTGACGAAGTAGAACCAGCCGCAAGGGAAGCCCTCGATCCGCCGAACACGTAGCCCGGGTGCGTCGCAGAGTTCGCCGACTCGAGGTGATCCAGCGCCGGGCATCCGCTCGATACCGCGCAGCGCTGCGATGGCCGCTTCGAAGAAGCGACGGCCGACATCTTCGCCGCCCTCGGTTCGGTAGTAGCGCGTGCGATCGACCAGATCGCTTTCGGCCTGAGGCCGCAGCTGAGCTTCGATCACGGTCCGTCGCTGAACGCACGGTCACGAAGTTCGTCGACCACGGCGTCGGTGACGGCTCGCCCCTCACCAGACTCCAGTCCTTCGGTGATCAGTGCTCGCAGACGAGCAGCTGCTTGGTTGTGTTGATCTTGTCGGATGAGATCGCGCAGGTACTCGCTCGTGTTGCCGTAGTTTCCTGACCGGACACGTTCGTCGATATAGCAGCGGAGCGATTCGGGAAGAGCGAAGCTCATCGTGTTGCGACTCATGGTCCAATGCTGCCTCGACTATCAACAGTTGTCAACACCTGATCTCCTCCAGCGTGACGCAATCGACTTCAATGTCCGCGATCGCCCAGTGTTGACGCTGTCTGGGAGTGCCCTCAACGCCGGGTCGGGGGCGCATTCGCCGAGCCTGGAAGCTCACGCCAAACCGTTGACCACAGGAGTCACCTATCGGCTGTCAGCCCAAAGCGACCGGTTGGGGATCCGCAACCCGACGGTTGCGTCGCTCGGGCCCAATCGGTGGTGACGGTGCGTGACGGGCGATGCCGCCCGGGATCTCGGAGCGGGGGATCGTCGTGATCTTGTCGACCATCAGTCGACTCGATTCGCGTATGCCGGTTCACCTCGTCGGCCTCGACGAGCAGTCTGATCAGCGGTGCGTCGGTCGGATCGGTCGTGAACGCGCAGACGGTCACCGAGGCGTCATCGCGTCATCGACCAACATCTGCGCCAGATCCGCCGGCAACGACACGATCCCGACGAGGCCGGTGGCGGCGCGGAATTGGAGGAGAACCAGCGGCGTCGACGTGTCGGGGCCCCAACCGTGAGCGAGGGCGCACACCGACGACTCGACCACCCTCGAAGGCGCCAAGGACCGGAAACGCGACCACACTTGCCGCTGTCGACGCCTCGGCCTGGCTTCGAGCCCTGATCCTTCAGAGAGCAACGTGCTTCGCAGCGCAGACGGACTCCACCTCGCTGCAACCTGCACCGTCGCGACCGATCGGTGTCGATGTCAGGGTGCCGGTGTGAAGATCGCGGTGATCGCCGTCCCGGCGACGAAGGCGTTCGATGGAGAAAAGGACTTCTCGCACGGGAGTGAGTAGGAGATTGTTTGACCGGCACCGATCGGGAACTGTGCGGTTCCGGACACCGAACCCTCATTACCGTCGACTATAGAAGCAGACTCGAAAAGGCCCACGCCCGGCGTGAACAGACGCACCACGACTGGTCGATGGCCTGGGCGCCCCAGCTGCCAGCATGCTGGCCAAGACAGCATCAGGACTGAACGCATGGAAGCCCTGGCCGACGTACAAGGCCCTCATCGAGAACAGCTCGCAGGTTGTCGCGGATTGCCGAGCTGGCAGCACGTCATTCACGGCAGTCGCGGTGAAACATCCATCCGCTGCAGCATCGCACGCTGACCGACGGCGCGATCGACAGCTCATCTCAGATGCTGCCGGCACGACTCGTTTCGTCTGATCCGGCAACCGCAGGTCGATCAGGGGCGTTGCCCGGATACGTCTGCGTCGTTGCGCGAAACCACTACAACGAGCCGTTCGACATGCCAGCTGCTGAGCAAGCACTGTTCTGGCAAGAGACGATGCTGGTCGCTGCTGCGATCGACACCGTGGTGAAGCCGATCAAGATGAACTACGAGATCCACGGCAACACGCTGCCGCACCTTCACGTTCACGTGTTCCCCCGCCAGCCTGATGATCCTTTCGTCGGAGGCCCTATCGACCCCCGGCACGCCTCGTTCGGTCGCAGCGACGAAGAGCTGCAGCGACTCGCTCTCGCAATTGGATCAGTGGCGAGTCGTTGACCCCGGCTGCTCGATGTCCGACAGCGTTTCTGCTCCTTCGGACAACCTCAGTCGCTGTCGCATGACCCAGCCAATCCACTCGATAACGCCGGGCGTCATCACGGCACGTTTCACATCTAGCGCGCCGCAACGCGGCCCAAGCCGGGTGCCCGGTATTCGCGCCGCTGAACCAGGAGATCCGGCGCGTGTGCGGCTGCCGAGGCAGAATGGTTGGCGTGGGAATCTGTCGACTTGACCACGTGCAGTTGGCGATGCCCGCTGGACGGGAGGCGGAGGCGGTCGCCTTCTACGAAGGGGTGCTCGGCATCCCTCATGTCCCCAAGCCAAATCATCACGCGGTTCGCGGTGGCTGCTGGTTCGAGGACGGAGACCTGAAGGTCCACGTCGGTGTCGACGCCAGCTTCCGACCGGCGACCAAGGCTCATCCCGCGTTCATCGTGGACGACGTACGCAGCATGGCGGCCGCTGTCGTCGCTGCCGGCCTCGCGGTGAACGACGACGAGCCGCTCGACGGGTTCGATCGCGTCTACGTGTCGGATCCGTTCGGTAACCGCATCGAACTCATGCAGCCGAGCACGTAGCTGACGTTTCGGCGTGTCATCTCGCACCACCACTCGTCGGTTGTCTGAAGCTGCCGTTGCGTGGGTGCTCGGTGCGGCCGCGGGTGCCATGTGCGCTCTCATGGCGTTCGTGCTCGTGCCTGCGGTCGGGTTGTTCGGTGACGCCAACGCCGCCCATGAGCGAGTCATCGGGGTCGTGGCTGCACTGGCATGTGGTCCTGCCTTCGTCGCGGGGCCGCTCGTGATCGGTGCTCGCTCACGCAACGTCATTGTGCTGGTGCCGGCGGGCGTCGTCGCTGTGGCGATCTCGGCGGGTGTCCTCGTCGCCGCGTGGTGATCTCTGTCAGATGAGGGTCAGTCCACGTCGGAACGGGCGCACCGCCCCGCTGGGACGGTCACCAGTCTGCGCTCCCGATTGCGGGTGGGCGATGCTGATCGATGCCGCACACTTCACCGCCGACAATCACTGGGGACGCGACTGACTTCGGACCAAGCGTTGCGCCGCACTTTCACGTTCATATCAACCAGGATCAGGCGCTCGGTAGTTGTCCGATAGGGGACCGCTCACCGGACGGTCCGGGGATGAGGCACGGGAAGGTCACGTGTACTGACGACGAGCGTCTCACATAGGTGGTACGCAGCGATTCTCAGTGACGGAGGGCTATTCGTTACGCGGCCGAGCCTGCGAGATGGTGCGTTTCATCGCTCGCTACTTGCGATGAAGCTGGCTCACGGCTGCGCCGTGGCGGCATTTTCGGCTACCTCATCGGCGTCGGGTCGCACCCGTTCATCGCACGTTCGTGCCGAGCTCAGGTGGCGCGGTGGGCAACGGCGAGGTCGGCGACGTCGCGCATGATCTTCGCAAGTTGGAAATCCTTCGGGGTGTACACGGCAGCGATTCCCATAGCAGCGAGTCTTGGGCGGTCGTCTTCGGGGATGATACCGCCGACGATCACGGGGGCATCGACACCCATCTCCTTCAGGAACGCGAGCACGTCGGGCACCAGATCGAGGTGCGATCCCGACAGGATCGACAGCCCGATCACGTCGGGGTCTTCGTCGCGCGCTGACGCTGCGATCTGCTCGGGTGTCGAGCGGATGCCCGAGTACACGACCTCCATGCCCGAGTCGCGGGCGGCGACGGCGATCTGCTCGGCGCCGTTCGAGTGACCGTCGAGGCCCGGCTTCGCGACCAGGAACTTCGGCGGACCGCCTGCCATCGACTTCACGAACTCGACCACCTCGCCCAAACCCTGAGCTGAGCCTGTTGCGCCACTCACTCCGGTGGGCGCCCGGAACTCGCCGAACACCGAACGCATCACGTCGCCCCACTCGCCGGTGGTGCCGCCGGCCTCGGCGAGCGCGATGGAGGCCGGCATCACGTTGTCGCTCGACTCGGCAGCACGCCGGAGTTCATCGATTGCGGCATCGACCGCGGACTGGTCGCGCGCCGATCTCCATTCGGCGATGTCGGCGACGAGGCGACGTTCGATCGCTGGGTCGACCTTCAAGATCGCTCCGTCGCCACCGAGCGGTGACTCGGCGGCTTCGACGAAATCGTTGACGCCGACCACGATCTGCTCACCGGATTCGATCCGGCGCGTCCGCTTCGCCATCGACGTGACGAGGCGCGACTTCAGCGTCTCGACCGCTTCGAACGCTCCACCCATCTCGAGCACGTCGTCGAGTTCGGCCTGGGCGGCTGCGCGCAGCTCCTCGGTGCGGCCCTCGATCACGATCGAGCCGTCGAAGATGTCGTCGTACTCCAACAAGTCGGTCTCGAACGCCAGTACCTGCTGCATCCGCAGCGACCACTGCTGA
>Ga0105048_10016344_pt1 | contig 11476 bp, 8 predicted proteins | sample MAT05_FD_78382 | JGI IMG/M metagenome (GOLD analysis project Ga0105048, IMG submission 78382) | Freshwater microbial communities from Lake Fryxell liftoff mats and glacier meltwater in Antarctica - MAT-05 | ecosystem: Environmental > Aquatic > Freshwater > Ice > Liftoff microbial mat | place...
AAAGCGGACAAATTTGGAACGATCCAGAACCGTGCGAACCAGTGCCAAAGGATTTGCGTCGCCAGCGGAATGCAGGTGTAAATACCTGAGAAAAGGCACTTTACTGAGTAGTAAAGTGGTTGCGGGGGTAGGATTTGAACCTACGACCTTCAGGTTATGAGCCTGACGAGCTACCAGGCTGCTCCACCCCGCGATTGGTGAGGTCGCGACAGTAACCGGACGGACGCGGGTCGCAAGGACTTATTTCAGTCTTTGTCGATGGAGAACCGGCCGGGGCCGATGAAGGCGAGACCGAAGAAGACGACGGCGAGTTTGAGCGGGTTGGAGTAGTCCTTGAAAGTGCGGGTTTTCGGGGCGGCGAGGGTGAGGGTGGCGATGGCCATGGTAAAAGTGAGGAGGAGGCAAACGGGGCGGTAGAATGCGCCGATGATGAGCAGGACGCCGCCGATGCCTTCGCTGAAGGCGGCCATGAAACCCCAGAATGCGGGAAAGAAATCGACGCCGAGCAGACCCATGCTTTTTCCAAGGCTGGTCCAGACTTTGGGGCCGCCGGTGAGTTTGGGAAGGCCGTGGATGATAAAGGCCGCACCGAGGCCGAGGCGGAGGACGAGCAGGCCTGCGTCGCGGTATTTGCCGAGGAATTTGAGGAGCATGCCGGGGCTGATACCGAACTGCGCGGAAGGCCGCGAGGTTTTTAAAACACCCCCAAGAGACGCAGCGCGGCGATGCCCGCAAAAAAGAGCAGCAGTGCATCGAAGAGCCGTTGGGGGATGCGGTGGACCAGCCAGCGGCCGGCGAAAAGTCCCGCGACGATCGCCGGGATGAGCACGGCATTGAGGAGCAGGGTCTCGCGGTGGATGAGTCCGAGCGCCAGACTGAACGGCACTTTGAAGCAATTGATGATCAGGAAAAGCCATGCGCTCGTGCCGACGAATTCCAGCTTCGGCAGCGCCACGGCGAGGAGGTAAAGCGCGGCGATCGGGCCCGCGGCGTTTGCCAGCATCGTCGTCACGCCCACGAAAAAACCCATGCTCCACGCAAACCAGCGGGTATGCGGCGTATGGTCGAAGAGCGCGGGGCGCCACAGCCGGAGGAGCTGGAGCGCTGTGAGAGCGAGGATGATCGCCCCGATCAGGGGCTTGTATTGCCCCTCGCTCAGCCAGCGCACGAGGAGCGCCCCGACGATCACCCCGCACGCAGCGGGCGGCAGCAGGCGGCGGATGTAGTCCCAGCGCGCATGCTGCCGGAATGTCCGCACCGCCAGCACATCACCGACGATGAGCATCGGCAGCACCACGCCGGTCGAATCGCGCGCACCGAAGAGGCTGGCGAAGACGATGACGTGCAGCATGCTCACCCCGGAAAAGCCACTCTTCGCCACGCCGATCCCGACGGCCGCGAGCACGGCGAGCAGCCATTGGGGTGCGGTGAGTTCAGGCATCGGGACGGCGGAGGCTTTCAGCCGAAATGCGGGAGCGCAAGCCCGGCGCGAAAACGTGACCTCAAGACCGTCCCACAGCCTGCGAAATTCCCGCCGAAGATTGCAGCGCGAGATGGATTGTCGGTTCTAGATTCCCCTTCAATGCCACGTCCTATTTTCTCCATCGCCTGCCGGTCCCTCGCACTCGCCTGCGCCACGCCGCTCGCTGCCGCCGAGCCCGCTGCGCCGATCGACTTCAACCGCGACGTCCGGCCGATCCTTTCGGACAACTGCTTCAAATGCCACGGCTTCGACCCCGGCACCCGCAAGGCCGACCGCCGCCTCGACACCCGCGACGGCGCGCTCGCGGACATCGACGGCGTGCGCGCGATCGTCCCCGGCCAGCTCCCCGCGAGCGACCTCTCGGAGCGCATCCACTCCACCGAAAAGGACGAGCAGATGCCGCCCCCAAAGAGCGGCAAGAAGCTGACGCCGCAGCAGATCGCGATGCTCGACAAATGGATCGAGCAGGGCGCGCCCTACGCCGTGCATTGGGCCTTCGTCAAACCGGTGCACACACCGCCGCCGCAAAGCGGAAACCCGATCGATGCCTTCATCCACGCGCGGCTCGAAAAGGAAAACCTCCCGCGATCCGCCGAGGCCGACAAATACACGCTCGTGCGCCGCGTCTCCCTCGACCTCATCGGCCTGCCACCCACGCCCGAAGAGACCGACACCTTCGTCCAGGACCCCTCGCCCGACGCCTACGAAAAGCTCGTGGACCGCCTCCTCGCCTCGCCCCGCTACGGCGAACGCTGGGCGCGGCGCTGGCTCGATCTCGCGCGCTACGCCGATACGAACGGCTACGAAAAAGACCGCGAGCGCTCGATCTGGCCGTATCGCGACTGGGTCATTAATGCGCTCAACGCCGGCATGCCGTTCGACCAGTTCACCATCGAGCAAATCGCCGGCGACCTCCTGGCTGCTCAGAGGGAAGCAGGAAAACCGGAAGCCATGAACGGAACCTTCCTGTCTTCCTGGCTTCCTGCTGCTCCGAGAGACCAGCGCATCGCCACCGGCTTTCACCGCAATACCATGCTCAATGAGGAGGGCGGCATCGACCCGCTGGAGGATCGCTTCCTCGCGATGGTCGATCGCGTGGGCACGACCGGCGCGACGTGGCTCGGCCTGACCGTCCAGTGCGCGCAATGCCACACCCACAAATACGACCCCATCACCCACCACGAGTATTTCCAGTTCATGGCCTGCCTCGACAACGCCGACGAGCCCGACCTCGATCTCCCCGCGCCCGACGCCGCAGCGCAGGAAAAGGCGCGCGCCGAAAAGCTGGCCAAACGGCTCGCGGAACTGCCGGACAAATGGCCCGCGGGTGAAGCAGAGCCTGGCGATGCGCGCCCAGCAGAGGAGCGGCGGCGCGCTGTTTTGGAGGAAAGATTGACCGCCTGGCTGGCGAGGGAGCGCGCGCGAAATGTGACGTGGACACCGCTGAAGCCGGTCGCAGCAAAGTCGAATTCCCCCCTGCTCACCGTGCAGAACGACGCGTCCATCTTCGCCAGCGGCGACACCACCAAGACCGACACCTACGACCTGACGTTCGCCCACATCCCGCGCGGCATCACCGCCCTGCGGCTGGAGGTGCTGCCGGACGACCGCCTGCCCGGCCACGGCCCCGGCATGGCCTACTACGAAGGGCCGAAAGGCGACTTCTTCCTCGGCGAACTCCAACTCGCCGCGGACGGCCAGCCGGTGAAACTCGCGCGCGCCTCCCACAGCTTCGCCGGCAATGCGATGGGCGGAAACAACCCCGTCTCCGCCGCGCTCGCCATCGACGGCGACGCCCAGACCGGCTGGAGCACGAATGGCCGGCAGGGCCTCGCGGATGAAGCCGTCTTCGTCCCCGCCGCGCCCCTCGCCCAGCCCGGCACCCTCGCGCTGAAGCTCATCTTCGGCCGCCACTACGCCTGCTCGCTCGGGCGCTTCCGCATCTCCGTGACGACCGATCCCCGCGCCGCCGAAGCCCGCGAAATCCCCGCCCACATCGAGCAACTCCTCCTCCTCGCCGACGCCCAGCTCACCCCTCCACAGCGCGCCCGGCTGCGCGAGCACTTCCTCCTCACCGCCCCCGGACTCGCCGCCGCGCGCAAGGAGATCGACGCCCTCCGCAAACCGCTCAAACACCCCACCACCCTCATCATGCGCGAGCGCCCGCCGGAGAATCCGCGCGCCACTTTCCTCCGCCACCGCGGCGAATGGCTCCAGCCGAAAGAGCGCGTCGAGCCCGGCGTGCTCTCCGTCCTCGGCCCGCTCGCCCCGGACGCCCCGCGCAACCGCCTCGGCTTCGCCCGCTGGCTCGTCTCCCCGGAGAATCCGCTCACCGCCCGCGTCATCATGAACCGCGACTGGTCCGCCTTCTTCGGCCGCGGCCTCGTCCCCACCATCGGCGACTTCGGGTTCCAAGGCGCAGCGCCCTCGCACCCGGAACTGCTCGACTGGCTGGCCCTCGAGTTCGTGAAACGCGGCTGGTCGGTGAAGCAAATGCACCGCCTCATCGTCACCAGCGCCACCTACCGCCAGACCTCCGCCGCGACGCCCGATCGCCTCGCCCGAGACCCCGGCAACCAGCTCCTCGCCCGCGGCCCCCGCTTCCGCCTCGAAGCCGAAGTCATCCGCGACTCCGCCCTGCTCGCCAGCGGCCTCCTCGTGGAAAAGATCGGCGGCCCCAGCGTCCGCCCGCCGCAGCCCGAAGGCGTCACCGAAACCGCCTACGGCTCGCCGAAATGGACCCCCAGCACCGGCCCCGACCGCTACCGCCGCAGCCTCTACACCTTCGCCAAACGCACCGCCCCCTTCGCCCTCTACAACACCTTCGACGCCCCCACCGGCGAAGCCTGCATCGCCCGCCGCGACGTCTCCAACACGCCGCTCCAAGCCCTCGCCCTCCTCAACGACATCGTCTTCCTCGAAGCCGCCCAAGCCCTCGGCAAACAGCTCGCCGCCCAGCCCGGCACCGTCGAAGACCGCATCCGCACCGCCACCCGCCGCCTCCTCACGCGCCCGCCCACGGACGCGGAGACCACGCTCCTCGCCACCTTCTTTGCAGCGCAAAAAGCCCGCTTCACCACCGGCGACCTCGACCCCAAAACCCTCGCCCCCGAAGGCCCCGGCGACCCCGCCGACCGCGCCGCCTGGACCGCCCTCGCCCGCGCCCTCTTCAATCTCGACGAAGCCGTCACCCGCAGCTGAGAGAGCTGTGAAATAAGATCCAAGCGCCCCTGCGCCCCCCCCTCGGAGCCAAGCGCTCCTGCGCGCCCCTCGGACCCAAGCGCTCCTGCGCGCCCCCCCCCGGCGCTCCTCCATGCTTCCGCGGACAGAGCACAACGCCAGTTGGGATCACCCCAACCGCTCCTTGGGGTCACCCCAACGACCCACTGTGATCACCCCAGCCACCTGCTGGTTCCACCCCAACCACCCGCTGGGTTCATCCCAACGGCTCGATCCGATCAGCCCAACCCTTCCCCGCGATCATCCCACCCGCCCGCTCGGTTCACCCCGAAGACCCCCTGGTCTTATCCCAGTCACCGCCTGCATCCACCCGAAAACCCGCCCGGTGCCATCCCGGCCACCCGCCGGGATCATCCCCCACCCTTGCCAAATCCACCCCGCTCCGCTCTCCTCCCTGCGCGCCCCGCCTCATTCTGCGAAATGATTTCGTCCAATAGTAGTTCGGCGACTTCAGATCGTTCACATCCACTCACTCACTACATCCATGAAAACCGTTATCATCATCACCATTTTTGCCTCGTGCCTGACTACCCTCCAAGCTGAGACACCAGTCGAACGTGAATTCAAGCAACTTCGTGAACAGCGCGACAAGGCGCTCGCTGCGGCCGCTGACCCGATCAATCGCCGCTATCAAGCATCTCTGGAGCAACTTCTTCGGAAAGCGACGCAAGGAAGCGACTTGGAAACTGCCCTGAAAATCAAGCAAGAGATGGGCGGAACGCCCGGAGGCACCGTCGCGTTAACTACCAGGACATCCGAAGCGGCAACACAGACTAAGAAGCAATTGGAAACTGCGCTTACTGGAACTCGTTGGACCATGACCATGAATGGCAAGGACCATGGAACATGGCAATTTAACGAAGGAACGCTCGCTGGTGTCGAGACCGAGCTCGTTTCGTGGAAAGCCTCTTCCAAGGACACCGTGACAATCAAGGGCTGGGCGGTTGCGAAGTTTGATGACAAGCTAGCGAGCTTCGAGGCGAACTGGGGCGGCGGAAAACTCTATCGAGGTCAACGAATCCAACAGTAGACATTGCGAATTCAAACGGAGCTTACTTCTCGCGTTTGTCCTCCCCCAATGAAGTCGCCTAACCCGTATAAAAGGAGTCAAGTAAGTGTGTGAGTTTTCTTTCTTTGGTTTCATGGTGGGTGGTGGGTGATGATCCCCCCAGAGGAGGGGTTTTTTCCCCTCGTTACCAAACTCCAGTTTTCCCCTCGTTCCCAAAGTGGGCCTTTGGGAACGCAGGCTGAGCGGGGAAGCTCCGCTGCGTGGTGCGGGGCCGGGGCGGACGGGCGGCGCACCGGCCCGGGGGCTGGGAAATATTCCGCTCTGAGGCACTCGAGGCTTTCCTTTGTGGGGCGGCGGGGTATTTCCATGGAGGTCAACCTCTTCCCACCTATGTCTATTTTTCTCGGATTTGTCCTCGGTTTCATCGCGTGGTTCCTGATGCGCTATCTGGTGGCGGGGCTCTACACGGTGGATCAAAATGAGCGGGCGGTGAAGACGGTCTTTGGCCGGGCGGAGCGGCTGGGGGCGCAGACGACGCTGGATGATCCGCTGGCGGAGGTGCTGAAGCCGGAGGAGCGGGAGCGCTATTGCTATCCGCAGGTGCGGGTGATCCCGCCGGGGGGGCCGTATTTCAAGTGGCCGTGGGAGAAGGTGTACAAGGTGAATATCTCCACGCAGACGCTGAACATGGCTTTTGATCCGGAGGATCCGCAGGCGAATCTGGGGGGCTCGAAGCTGAGCGCGGTGACGAAGGATCAGCTGGATACGGGGCTGACGGGGCAGATCCGCTATCGGATCTCGGAGCGGAATCTGTATGCGTATCTCTTTGGGGTGAAGCGGCCGATCGTGCATGTGATGGGGTATTTCATCAGCGTCCTGCGGGAGAGGATCGCGAACTACACGGCGCCTCCGCTGGTGGGCGATGCGGGGGACAATACGATCGCGAGTGTGGCGGGGATTTCGATCAATGATCTGCGGAAGAATCTCTCGGCGATCAATGAGCACATGGAGCGGGATTGCGCGAGCTCGGCGCCGCGCTACGGGATCGTGTTTGATGCTTCGCTGATCACGGGGATCGATCCGCCGCATGAGGTGGAAAGTGCGCTGGCGGCGATCAATACGGCGCACAATCAGGTGAGCTCGGATATCTCGCTGGCGCAGGCTTCGGCGGATCAGAAGATCGTGCAGTCCAAGCGGGCGGTGGAGATCGAGACGCTGAACGCGCACGCGGAGGTGGAGCCGCTGCGGGCGCTGGCGGAGCAGCTCACGGCGCTGCGGGCGAGCGGGGCGGCGGCGCTGGCGGCGTACCGGCGCAATGTGCGGCTGAAGCTTTTCCGCGAAGCGAGCCACGTGATCCAGGAGGCCGCGCAGTGAACTTCTTCACGGTTTTCGCGGGGACGTTCATCGGGCTTTTCATCCTGGTGCCGATCTTCTTTGGGCTGCTCCGGGCGTTCGGTGTGTATGCCATCGTGGAGGAGGGCCGGTGCCATGTGTATGTGCTCTTTGGCAAGGTGCTCGCGGTGCTGGATGAACCGGGGATCTATTTCCTGTGGTCGAGGCTGGGGATCCTCGGCCCGATCGTGAACTGGCTGGGGAAGTGCCACGTCCTGGACCTCCGGCTGGACCAGATGTACCTGCGCAGCCAGGCGGTGAACAGTGAGGAAGGGGCGCCGATGGGGATCGGTATCTGGTACGAGATGTACATCAGCGAGCCGGTGTCGTTCCTTTTCAAAAACGCCGATCCCCGCGGCTCCCTGAGTGCGAATGTGAGCAGCGCGACGGTGCGCTGCCTGAGCAATATGCCGCTGGCGAGCATGCTCGAGACGCGGCACGCGATGTCCGTCACGGTGCGCACGGAGGTTTCGCCGAAGTCGAACGAATGGGGCTACAAGCTGGGGAGCGTGTATATCCGGAAGGTGCATTTCCGCGACGCGGGGATGATCCGGCAGATCGAGGAAAAGGTGGTGAACCGGCTGCGGCAGGTGACGAGCGCGATCAAGCAGGATGGCGCCAACCAGGTGAGCATCATCACGAGCACGGCGGAGCGCGAGGCGGCGATCGAGTTTGCGAAGGCGGCGGCGATGCGGCCGCGGATCGTGGGTGAAGCGCTGCAGCTCATCTCGCAGGATCGCGAGATCATCGACGCGATGTTCGAGATCCTGGAGATGCAGCAGATCGTGCAAGGGGAGGCGCGGATCACTTTCGTCCCGCCAAAAAGCGACCTGCTCAACCAGCTCCTCGCCGCGCAGCCCGGCGGGAAGCCGGTGCCGCCGCCGCCGTTGAAGAAGTAGGTGGTTCCGATAGCGGTCGCATCGGCCCCGCCGTCGTTTTTCAATCCGTCCTGAGCGGTTCGCGGCGGGCGCGCTTTTTCAATCCCACGCGTAGTGGTCCAGCCCGTAGATCAGCGCGCTGCCGAGAAATCCGGTGGCGCCGACGAGCACCGCGCCGAGGAGCAGCGCGCCGCGGAAGCGCTGGCGGTCTTTTGTGCCCTCTTCGCATTTCGTGAGGATCGCCAAGGACGCGCAGACCACCGCCCACGCCGCCGTGCCCGTGCCCAGCCAGCGATGCCAGCTCAGGATCGTCGCCGACTGGCCCACGTAGCTCGTGAATGACGCATTGATCCATCCCAGCCCCGCCGCCGCCAGCGCCCCGAGGGCCGCCAGCACCACCAGGAAGCGCACCGTGTGCGACCACTGCTCTCGCTTCGTCCACCACGCCAAGCCTTCGGCGAAAACGGCCACGAACATCAGCGCCACGGGAAAGTGCGTCGAGACCGGATGCAGCCTCCCGAGCATCCGCAGCGCGCGCTTTCCGAAAGACATCCGGACCTTCATCTCCGCGCCATTCCCGGCCGCCGGGGGCGCGTGATCCACCGTGGCGCGCGGCTCCGGCGCTCCGAGCTCGACCCAGCGGCGGACCGTCTCCTTTTCGTCAGCGGTCAGCGCCGGCACGTTGGCGTCTTCGCCCGGCATGTCGTCGTCGCGCACCATCTTGTACAGCTCGGACTTTTCCGGCTGCCCGCGCTCCACGTAATCCGGGTTCGCCGCCATCCGCTTCAGGTCGAGCACGTGGCCGAATTTCCCCTTTGGCCGCGGCAGCTCCGATCCGTGGCAATCGACACACTTGGCCTCGAAAATCTCGCGCACCCTGCCCGCCAGCCGCACGCCTTCCGCGTCAGTCTCCGCCGCCCCGCACCCCAGCACGGCGAGCAGCAGCGTGAGCGTGCAGGTGAGGAAATGTCGCATCGTCCGTGGAATGAGGTCTCGGGGAGCGGGATTCTTAGAACCCGTCGAGGTTCTCCGCAATCCCGGGGCCGCACCCCGCCAGAAATCCAACCCAAGCTTGGTCAACAACTTGCTTTTTACTCGTGCGATGGCTGCCCTTCGCCACCTCTCATTCCTCCATTTCGCGCTCGCTTTGGCCCTGGCCACGGCATCCAGCCACGCGCTCCAGCTCGGCGAAAGCCAAGGGCAGATCACCGCGCGCCATGGGGCACCGGCGGTGGAGGATCACGGGCGGCATCTCGCAGTCTATTTTTGGGAAGGCTGGTCCGCGCAGATCGAGTTCAAGCAAGGCGTCGTTGGCAAGCTCATCTACCGCAGCAATGCGCACCTGAAGGACGCCGACATCCAATCACTCCTCCAGGCCAACGGCGGGGTCGGTCGCTGGCAGGAAACCACGAGCCTCGGAACAAAGGCGCGCCGCTGGATGCGCGATGACGGTGCCGCCGCCACCGGCGACGCCGCCCGTCCCACGGGCATGACCTTCCAGGCCGCGGGTGCCGTCGATGCCATCACGCCCGCCGAGGCCATCCTCTCTGACAGCTTTCTGAAATTCGACGCACCGGCCTCCATGCCAGCGCCGCAGCCGGTTTCGACCGCGGCTCCGAGCGAGCCCACCGTGCGCTCGAACGCCCCCGCGCCCCAGCTCCGTTCCGAGCCGGAATTGCGCACCGACGAGGCCGCGCTGGAATTCGCTCCAGCCACCCCGGAACCGTCCCAGCCACCGGCCGCTCACCAAAGCCTGGCGAAAGTCGAGGTCGCCACCGAACCGGCTGAAGCCGCCGTCGAGCGTCCGGCCTCAACGCGCGGCAGCGGTCGAGTCCTTGGCAGCGTCATCCTCGGCTTGGGGCTGCTCGCCGCGACGCTTTTCCATTTCTTCGCGAAGCAGAAACCCTCCCCCCAAGCCGCACCCATCCGGCCCGAATCATCGCCACCTCCCGCACCCCAGGCAGCGGAGACCTTCGCTGCCGCGGGCGATGCGCCGGATTTGAACTCCCTGCGCGGCGATCAAATCGAACTGCTGCTCGGCGAAATCTTTCGCCGCCAAGGCTACACCGTCGAACTCTCCGCCGGGCTGGGAGCCGATGGCGCGAGCGACCTGCTGCTGCGGCGCGATGGCGAGAGCATCCCGGTGCAGAGCAAGGAGTGGAAAACGGCGCGCATCACCGAGCGGGAAGTGCGTGAGTTTTACGGCGTCATGGCATCGACCGCGGCCCCGCGCGGCGTCTTCGTCACGACCGGCACTTTCACCCGCGACGCGCGCGATTTTGCTGAAAGCAGGCACATCGAACTGCTCGACCGGAGTGGCCTCGAACAGGCCATCGCAGCGGTCCGGCGCCCGGAGGAAAACTTCTTCGACGTGCCGAGCTGGATCGAGGATTTCACCCACTACGCCCGCATCTTCGACCCCGAATGCCCGTGCTGCGGCCAGGCGATGGTCATCCGCCAGCACCGTCTGGACGGCACCGCCGCGTGGGGTTGCACCACCTACCCGCGCTGCCCCGGCAAGCGGGAAACCCGGCGCGATCTGCTGCCGCTGAAAGCCGCCGCTTAAGGCGTGTTTCGCCGCCCGCAGCAGGCGGGAGAAAGCGAGTGCCACGGCGCGGTCGATCGAAAAACTTCCCGGCTTTTATGAAGCTGCTTTCACTCCGACCAATGTGGGGACGGACCCTCAGGGCGAAACTCCGTTTCGAGGGCGCAGCGGCTTCGGGACCGCTCGCGTTGGGTCGCCCCGTGCCTGGAGACGGAGTCTCGCCCGATGGAGCATTCCCAAAGCGCTGCGCTAACTTCGGGAACGAGAGGCAAGAAGCCCCGCGGGATCCTTTGAAATCCCGCGAGGCGATCGTTATTGGGCGGGATCGCCGCCCGGCAGGTTTAAAACGACACGCCTACTCTCACTGAGCCGAAGTGTGCGCTCTCACGGGCTTGGAAGATATGTGTCGCATAGTCCAGCGTGGCCGTAACCCGGTCACCGAGTTGGGCCGAAATTCCCGCGCCGAGATTGAGATAGTCGGAGCCGGGCTTGGTGGTTTTGGTGGAAGCCGAGAATTTTCCGCCCGTGGTGACGGAAGTGCCGGTGATCGTCGCGAAGGGCGACTGCTGTAAACTGGCCGAAATGGTTTCCGAGGAATCCAGGAATTCATGATCCCAGCTTGCGCGAACTTGCGGGGTGATCTTCCCGGCGCGCGTGGGAATGGTGTATGAAACCTGCCAGCCGAGCTTGGAAATCAGCGAATCGAAGTTCTGGTCTGGAAACACCACCGCCGCGCTCCCGCCTCCATTTTCGCGGTAGCCCTGCACGTCGCCATGCACCCAGTCCAAGCCCGCCAGCGGGCCGGTATGCAGATTTCCCGACTTGATCGTATAGCCGGTGTTAAAGGAAACCGTATGCGTTTTGCTTTCGGAGTCGCCGCGTGCCGTCTGCCCCGTGAGGGTGTGGCGCCGGATGTCTCCTTCGAGATT
>Ga0105048_10016346_pt1 | contig 11476 bp, 6 predicted proteins | sample MAT05_FD_78382 | JGI IMG/M metagenome (GOLD analysis project Ga0105048, IMG submission 78382) | Freshwater microbial communities from Lake Fryxell liftoff mats and glacier meltwater in Antarctica - MAT-05 | ecosystem: Environmental > Aquatic > Freshwater > Ice > Liftoff microbial mat | place...
CGCCACGCCGGGCAGGTGCAGGAATAGACGCCTCCACTGTTCATGAGCGTGTAGATCGAAGAGCCGGAGCCCTTCACCTGCGTGCTGTCGCCATCGGCAAGGTCTGCGGTCACGGCCAGCGTTCTAGACGCTCGGAGCGCCCCGTTGCCACACCAGGTCGCTGACTGTGACACTTCGCCACAGCCCTCACGCCAGACCGAGGCGTAAAAACATGGCCCGCTGGTCGCGCCTCGACCAAGGTGCACCAACCCATGCTCTCAACCGAATTGGCGCCACGAGCAGCACGAGCACGCATGAGAACCGTGATGCCTCGAGCCTCGATACCGGGGTTCGTGTCGGCGCTCATCGCGGTGCTGCTGATCTCGCTGTTCTCGTACCTCTCGCTTGAGGCCCGCGGCGCCGCCGCCCGTCGGGTGACCGTCACCCTGTCAGTGATCGAGAAGGTTGAAGCCCTCGCCTCACTCGCCAAAGATGCCGAGACCGGGCAGCGCGGGTTTCTGCTGACCAACTCCGAGTCGTATCTGCAGCCGTACACCGAGGCGCGCGGGCGGTACGCCGCCGAGCTTCAGGCGCTGCGCGTGCTGACCACCGAGCCGGCTCAACAAAAACGAATCGATCAGCTTGAGCAGCTGCTCGATGGCAAGTTCACCGACCTGCAGAAGATCATCGACCTCCACCGCGCCGGCGATGTCGAGAACGGCATGAAGCTGCTCAAGCAGAACCTCGGCAAGGATCTGATGGATCAGATTCGGGTCGCCATCGGGCAGATACAGAGCGAAGAGCGACGCGAGCTGGCCACCCGAGAGGTCGCTTGGGAAAAGAGCGCCAGCCTCAGCAACTGGGTCGTCTGGCTCGGCTCGGCGATCTTGCTCACCCTGATCATCTTCGCCGGCTATTCGACTGCAAAAGATCACCAGGCCCGGGAGATCGAGGTGTGGCTCCGCACCGGCCAGGTCGGGGTCAGCGGCCGCATGCAGGGCGATCAGCGGCTCGACACCGTCGGCGAGAGCGTCTTGAAGTACCTCGTCGACTATCTCGACGCGCAGGTCGGGGCTTTCTACATCGTCGAGAGCAACGGCGCCTTTCGTGAGTTCGCCAGCTACGGCATACCCGAGAGCGCGCGGCGAGCGGTCGTCTCGGCCAATGATGGCTTGCTGGCCCAGGTCGCCAAAGATCAGCGCGCGATGTGGGTTCGTGACGTGCCCGAGGGCTATTTCCCCGTCGGGTCGAGCCTGGGCGTACGGCAGTCGCGCGAGCTGTTGATCTCGCCGGCCACCAGCAGCGGCAAGGTGCAAGCGGTGCTCGAGCTTGGCTTCTTCCACAAAGTGCATGAAGTCGACACCGAGCTGCTGCTGCGCGTCTCGGAGCTGATCGGCGTAGCCATTCGCGGCGCCAAAGACCGCACCCGCCTCGAGGAGCTGCTCGACGAGACCCAGCGGCAGACCGAAGAGCTCGAGACTCAGCAAGAAGAGCTCCGGGTCAGCAACAAGGAACTCGACGACCAAGGCCACGCGCTGCGTGACACGCAGGCCAGGCTCGAGGCGCAGCAAGCCGAGCTCGAGGCCAGCAACAGCGAGCTCGAAGAACAGCGAAAGGGGCTCGAGCAGCAGCAAGAGGAGCTCACCCGCGCGCACAGCACGCTGGGCGACAAGGCCAAAGAGCTCGAAGCCGCCAATCAATACAAGAGCGAGTTCCTGGCCAACATGAGCCACGAGCTGCGAACGCCGCTCAACTCGTCGCTGATTCTCTCGAAGCTGCTCGCCGACAACAAAGCCGGCAACCTCACCGCGGAGCAGGTCAAGTACGCGACCACCATCTCTGCCGCGGGCAACGACCTGCTGAGGTTGATCAACGACATTCTCGATCTGTCGAAGATCGAGTCGGGCAAGGTCGACATTCTCTCCGAGTCCTTCGAGCTTGAGCACGCGGTCGAAGGGGTTGTCGGCTCTCTGCGGCCGCTGGCCAGAGAGAAGGGCCTCGAGATCACCCTCGACGTCGAGGCCGGCACGCCCGAGAAAATTGAGACCGACAGCCAGCGCCTCGGTCAGATTCTCAAGAACCTGCTCTCGAATGCCCTCAAGTTCACCGAGAAGGGCCTGGTGGCGGTGCGCATCTACTCGCGCGAGAAGGGCACGCTCTCGATCGCGGTCAAAGACACCGGTATCGGCATACCCAGTCATCAACAAACCATCATCTTCGAGGCCTTTCGCCAGGCCGATGGGAGCACCCACCGCAAGTACGGCGGCACCGGTCTGGGTCTTTCGATTTCGCGAGACCTCGCGCGCATGCTGGGTGGCGACCTGGTGGTCGAGAGCGTCGAAGGCGTCGGCAGTACCTTCACCCTCGCCCTGCCCGTCATCTATGCCGGAGCGGCACCCAACCTGCGCACGCGCGAGAGCGATGCGCCGGTGGCACCGCCGCGAAAGATCGAAGTGGCCACACTCTCGCGCCCCAATGCCGCGGGCGAGGCCAAGGGCACCCCGCTGCCCTTTCCGCCTCCGCTGGTCGAAGACGACCGCGCCAACCTCAGCCCGACCTCGCGCCTGATTCTGGTGATCGAAGACGACGAGCGCTTCGCCGCCATCTTGCGCGACGTAGCCCATGAGATGGGCTTTCAGTGCTTCATCACTCACACCGCCGCCGATGGGCTTCGCGCCGCGGCGAGCCATGCTCCGAGCGCGGTGCTGCTCGACCTGAAGCTGCCCGACCTCTCGGGCCTGGGAGTGCTCGACCAGCTCAAGCACAACCCGAAGACCCGCCACATACCAGTGCACATCGTCTCGGGGTCTGATCAGGGCCAGGAGGCGTTGAGCCTCGGCGCGGTGGGGTTCGCGCTCAAGCCCGTCAACCGTGATCAGCTCCGCTCGGCCTTCGAGAAGCTCCAGGAGCGGTTCACGCGCGGCATGCAGCGGGTGCTGGTCATCGAAGACGATGACCGACAGCGCGAGAGCATTCGGCAGCTGTTGGCGAGCGAAGGCGTCGAGATCACCGGCGTGCGCACCGCCTCCGAGGCGCTCCAGCAATTGGCCACCACCACCTACGACTGCGTGGTGATGGACTTGAAGCTCCCCGACTTGAGCGGCGATCAGCTGCTCGAGCGACTCGCGAAGACCGAGGGGCTCACCGTGCCACCAGTGATCATCTACACCGGTGGTGATTTGAACCGCGATCAAGAGCACCAGCTGCGCCGCTTCTCGAAGTCGATCATCATCAAAGACGCCCGCTCGCCCGAGCGACTGCTCGACGAGGTCACCCTCTTTCTGCACCAGGTCGAGTCGACCCTGCCGCCCGAGCGCCAGCGAATGCTCAAAGAGGCGCGACACCGTGAAGCGGTGCTCGAGGGGCGCGAGGTGCTGGTGGTCGAAGACGACGTGCGAAACGTGTTCGCTCTCACGAGCGTGCTCGAAGAGAAGGGCGCCAAGGTGGCCATCGCCCGAAACGGCCGCGAGGCGATCGACGTGCTCACCGCCCGGCAGCAGCTCACCCAGACCAGCCCAGACCTGGTGCTGATGGACATCATGATGCCGGAGATGGATGGGATGACGGCGATGCGGCAGATTCGCAAGAACCCGTTCTGGGCCAAGCTGCCGATCATCGCGCTCACCGCCAAGGCGATGAAAGACGACCACGAAAAGTGCCTGGCCGCGGGCGCCAACGACTACATCTCGAAGCCGCTCGACGTCGAGAAGCTGCTCTCGCTGATTCGCGTGTGGCTACCGAAGTAGGCACCCATGACGCTCGCGAACTTCGACATTGAGCTGCGCCTGTTCATCGACGCGATCTTCCTCAAGTACCACTACGACTTTCGCGGGTACGCCGAGGCCTCGCTCAAGCGCAGGCTCAGCTCGGCGATGTCGCGCTTCAACTGCACCACGCTCTCGCAGCTGCAAGACAAGGTGCTCCACGACCCGGCGGCCTTTCGCGCGGCGATCAACGTGCTCACCGTGCAAGTCAGCGAGATGTTTCGCGACCCGACCTACTTCAAGGCGCTGAGAGAAGAGGTGGTGCCGATCTTGCGCACCTACCCCTCGCTGAAGATCTGGGTCGCTGGCTGCAGCACGGGCGAAGAGGTGTATTCGCTGGCCATCTTGCTGCGCGAAGAGGGCCTGCTCGCGCGCGCGTTGATCTACGCCACCGACATCAACGACGACGCGCTGCAAAAGGCTGAGGCGGGCGTCTACGAGGTCGAGCGGCTGGAGGGCTTCACCGAGAACCACCGGCTCTCAGGCGGGCACGGGCCGCTCTCTGCCCACTACACGCAGGCCTACGGCCGCGTGGTGTTCGACAAGTCGCTGCGACAGAACGTGGTCTTCTCTGATCACAGCCTGGCCACCGACAGCGTCTTCGCCGAGGTGCAGCTGGTCTCGTGCCGAAACGTACTGATTTACTTCGATCGCGAGCTGCAGAACCGGGCCGTCGATCTGTTTCGCGACTCGCTCTGCCGCAAAGGGTTCTTGGGCCTCGGCATGCGCGAGTCGCTGCACTTCTATCGCAACGTCGCCTCGTTCAAGGAGCTGGTTCGCGAGCAGCGACTCTTTCAAAAGGAGTCGCCCTGATGGCCCGCTCCGTGACGAGCGTGCGAGCGGTGGTGGTCGGTGCGTCAGCGGGTGGCATCGAGGCGTTGAGCCTGGTGCTGAGGGCGGTGCCAGCCAGCTTTCCCGCGGCGATAATCATCGTGCAGCACCTGGGGAGAGGCCGTCTCAGCGTGTTGGCCGAGATCTTCGCTGCCAAGTGCGCGCTGCCGTTGAGTGAAGCCTTCGACAAGCAGCCCATCGAGAGCGGCCAGGTGTACCTCGCGCCTCCCGACTATCACGTGCTGGTCGATCGGGGCCCCCAGCTCTCGCTGTCTATCGACCCGCCGGTGCACTACTCGCGACCGTCGATTGACGTGCTCTTCGAGTCGGCGGCTGAGGTGTACCGCACCCAGCTGATGGGGGTGGTGTTGACGGGAGCCAACGCCGACGGCGCCGAAGGGCTCGAGGCGATTCGGCGCAATGGAGGCATCACCGTGGTGCAAGACCCCGAGACGGCCCTCTACCCCACCATGCCCACCGCTGCCTTGGCGCTCGGTGCGCCGAACTATGTGCTATCGCTCGAGGCGCTGTGCGAGCTGATTCACAAGGTGGGTGAGGCCGAACCGTCGCGCAGCTTGAAGGTCGAAAACGAATGATGAAGAGCAAAGTGAAATGCCTGCTCGTCGACGACCTCGGAGAGAACCTGCTCGCGCTCTCGGCCCTGCTCAAAGACGACTCGATCGAGCTGCTCGAGGCGCGTTCGGGCGCCGACGCGCTCGAGCTGCTGCTGGTGCACGAGTTCGCGCTGGCCCTGGTCGACGTGCAGATGCCGGAGATGGATGGTTTCGAGCTGGCGGAGCTGATGCGCTCGAACGATCGCACCCGGCACGTGCCAATCATCTTCGTCACCGCCGGCTCGCACGATCGCCAACGCATCTTCAAGGGGTACGACAGCGGCGCGGTCGACTTTCTCTACAAGCCGATCGAGCCCGCGATTCTGAAGAACAAGTGCCAGGTGTTCTTTCAGCTCTTTCGCCAGAAGCAGCAGCTCGCCGAGCAGCTGCAAGAGCGCACCGAGACCCTGCGCATGAACGAGATGTTCATCGCGGTGCTCAGCCACGACCTGCGCAACCCGCTCAACGCGGTGTACTCCGCGGCCGAGCTGATGTTGCGCCGCTCTGACGACGACGTGGTTCGCGCGATGTCGACGCAGATCAAGACCAGCGGTAAGCGCATGCGACGAATGATCGATGACCTGCTCGACGTCGCCAAAGCGCGTTTAGGAGGCGGCTTGATGGTGCAGCAGACGCCGACCGAGCTTGGCGAGGTGGTCACCCGCACGGTGACCGAGCTGCGCGCTGCACACCCCGAGCGACGGCTCGACGTCGAGAGCGTCGGCGAACTCACCGGCAAGTGGGACGCGGACCGCCTCTCGCAGCTCACCTCGAATCTGGTGGGCAACGCGCTGACCCACGGCACGCCGAGCACGCCCATCACGATTCACCTCGATGGCAGCGCCCCGCATCAGGTGGTGCTCAAGGTCGGCAACGTGGGGGTCATCGCCAAGGAGCTGCTTCCGCATCTGTTCGAGCCGTTTCGTCGTGGCGAGCGGGTCGGCAAGAGAGACGGCCTGGGGCTCGGGCTGTATATCGTGCAGCAGATCGTCGAGCGCCATCAGGGCACCATCGACGTGAGCTCTACCTCTGAGACGGGGAAGACGGTGTTCACGGTGTCGTTGCCTCGCGAGCCCGCTCCTCCTCCGAGGCCCTCGCGACCTTCGCGTGGCTAAAGAGCCGCTCAGGGGCCCGACCTGGTCTTGGCCGGCCCTGGGTCTCGGTGACTTCGTGCCGCTCGAGCGGTCGTATCGCGGGGCCCGCCAGCACCTCACCGTCGGCCGTAAAGCGCGAGCCGTGACACGGGCAATCCCACGACTTCTCGGCGGTGTTGAAGGCCACGTGACACCCCAGGTGCGTGCACACCGACGAGACGGCGTGCACCGCTCCGTCGAGGTCGCGATACACGGCGAGCCGCTTGCCACCGGTCATCACGATCTTGCCTTCATCGTGCTTCACCTCGGCCAGCGACTTCGCCTCGGCGGGTTTGAGCACCCCGGCCACCAGGTGCAGCGGGAAGTCGACGTTCTCTTGAATGTACGACTTGATCGAGGCCAACGGCTTGATTCGCGTCGCGTCGTAGAGCGAGGCCCAGGGGTTTGGGCGGCCCAGCACCCGGTCGGTCATCACCATCGCCGCGATGGTGCCGAAGGTCATGCCGTTGCCCGAGAACCCGGTGGCCACCGACACCTTCGACGAGCCCGAGTTGCGACCGATGAAGGGCAGGCCATCGACCGGCTCGATCACCTGCGCCGACCAGCGGCGATCAGGCGCCATGTGAAATTTGCGGGCGTACTGGGCGAGGCGTTCGAAGGCCGCCTCGGTGTGCGTCTGTTGACCGGTCTTGTGGTCTTCACCACCGATGATCAGCTGCAGACCGTGGCGGGTCTTCTGGGTTCGAATGTAGTGATACGGGTCATCCATGTCCCACAGCAGGGCGCTGGGGCGTTCCGCGATGGGCCCGCTGATCACATACGACTGGTAGTGGGCGATCTTCGTCTGCAGAAGCAGCACGTTGAGCGGAGAGTGGGTGGCGACGATCACCTGCTCGGCCTTCACCGTCGGGCCGCTGGCGGTCTCGAGCCAACACGGGCTGCCCTCGTGAATGGCCACCACCGGGGTCTTCTCGAACACGTATGAGCCGTTGGAGTTGATCTCCAGGGCAATGGGTACCAGGTACGCGCGCGGGTCGATTTGCGCCTGGTGATCGACCCGCATCGACCCCATCACCGGAAAGGGCAGCGGAGGCAGGGCCTGCGCCGCGGCATTGACCCCCGCGCGAATCGCCGCCGCCAGCTCGACCTGGAGTTCGTCGTGCTGCTCCTTGGTAGTGGCGAACAGGTAGCCGGGCACGCGCTCGAAACCGCAGTCGAGCTTGAGCTGGTTGACGATGAGCTCGATCAACTTGATCGACTCGGCGCTCGACTCGGCCACCAGCTTCGCGCCCTCGCGGCCGAACTTTTCTTCGATGACGTGGTACCGGGTGTCGACGATCTGCGTCAAGTGCGAGGTCGTGGCCCCGGTGACGCCGCCGAGAATTTCGCGCGCCTCGAAGACGGCCACCCGTTGACCTGCGCGCTTGAGCAGCAGCGCCGACGTCAGCCCGGTCACTCCCGCTCCGATGATGGCCACGTCGACCTCGAGATCACTGTTGTCGAGCGGCCGAAACACCGGCTCGAACTGAGGGTCAGCCCACAGCGGTTTGGTGGCGTGCATCGCCAGAAGCACTGCAGCACCCGTACCCCTCACTGCCGCGTGTCGTCGCGTGCCCGTGCAAGCAGAAGGCGCGACCACCCTCCCCTCGATGCCGATGCGCACCCTCGGGTCGACCGGAGTGACGGTGTCGGCGCTCGGGCTGGGAGGCTCTCACCTGGGGCTGATCAAAGAGCCCGAGGAAGCGGTGCGGGTGGTGCATCGCGCGCTCGATGCCGGCATCACCTTCTTCGACAACGCTTGGGACTACCACGACGGTGAGAGTGAACGCCGACTCGGCCGCGCGCTCAAGGGGCACCGCGAGAAGGCCTTCGTGATGAGCAAGCTCGATGGTCAGACCGCCGCCTCGGCAGCCAAGCAGCTCGACGAATCGCTCCAGCGGCTGAGAGTCGAGACCATCGACCTGCTGCAGGTGCACGAGGTGATTCGGGCCGAAGACCCGATGCACGTGTTCGCGCCAGGCGGAGCGATCGAGACCTACGTCGCGGCGAAAGCGGCCGGCAAGATTCGCTTCATCGGCTTCACCGGTCACAAAGACCCGTCGATTCACCTGGCCATGCTCGATGCCGCCGACCGTGCGGGCTTCACCTTCGACACGGTGCAGATGCCGCTGAACGTGCTCGACCACCACTTCAAGAGCTTCGAGCGCGCGGTGCTGCCCAGGCTCAAAGCAGCGAAGATCGGCGTGCTGGGCATGAAGCCGCTGGCCAACGGCAAGGCCCTCAAGAGCGGTGCAGTGACCGCGCAAGAGTGTCTGCGCTACGCGATGAGCCTCGGCGCCGACGTCACCATCACTGGCTGCGACAGCATCGGAGTTCTCGAGCAGGCCCTCTCAGTCGCGCTTGGGTTCGAGGCGATGTCGCTCAGTGAACGCGAACAGTTGGTGATGCGCACCATCGAGCCCGCCAAGAACGGTGAATTCGAAGAATTCAAGACCAAGACCACACACGACTCGACCATCAAGCACCCCGAGTGGCTCGGGCTCTCGGCTTAGCCTTCGTATTCTTTGAGCATTGCCGTGAACTCGGCGTCTTTGAGCAGCGCTTTGAAGTCGCTGTCAGCCCTGAACTGCGACGGCGGCGTGCCCAGCTCGAGCGCCCGACGAGCCATCGCCAGCGCTTGCCCTCGTTCACCCGCGAGCGCGCGAACGCCAGCGAGGTTGAAGGCCAGAATGCCCCAGGTCGGCACCTGGGGCGACATCGCCAACAGCAGCGTCAGACCTTCAGCGTCTTGACCCTGGCTGCAGGCCCCGAGCAGCTGAGCGAGCACCCGTTCAAGCGACTTGCCGGTGAGACCCAGCTTGGGCAGATGCCGCGCGAACAGCGTGAGCGCCGGCCAGCCTTCTTCCTGATCGCCGGTCATGTCTGCGACCGCGCTGGCGACCTGTGACCAATCGATGGTCGCGCCCTCGTCGTCATCGTCTTCATCACCGCTCGAGTCGAACGGGTCGGGCTCCCAGGTCTCGAGTTGGCTGAGCAGTGAAATCGCCTGGCGCAGCTTCTGGTCGTCGTAGTCGAGGTTCGCCAACAGATCTCGCAGCTCGTTCGACTTCTCTTTGTTCGCGGTCGTGCCGGCAACGCTTCTGGCCCAGGCCTTCAGCTCCATCTCTGCGATGGGCGCCAACACGTCATCGCCGTCGTACGAGGTGCGGGTGGCCTCGACCGCGGCCTGACGCAACAACTTCGCCTGGGCGGCGGGCGTGCCTGATTCCAGACTCGGCAGCACCGGGCGCAACGCATCGGCCCCGTGCGCCACGGCCGCGATTGCGAGCCCATCGCGCACCTGCTTGCGCCACTCGTTGTTCTTGGCGAACACCATCAGGGCGATTCTCGTCGGCAGCTCGAGGCCGCGCTCACTCAGCGCGTTCGCGACGCCTCCTTCGAGGTTCTTCGCTTCCTCTTTGGTGAAAGCCCCCAGCAGTTGCGCAGCCTGGGTGATGCGCGCCACGTCTTCGCTGCGGAGCTCGTCAGAGACCTCGGCCACCCGCGCGTTGAGAGCGAGCGTGCTGAGTAGCCTCTGCTTGATCGCGGCGATCTGCGTGCGCACCTCGGGCACCTTCGAGGCCTCGAGTCGCGCCAATCGCTTCTCGACCCGCGCGGCGTTCTTCGAGCGATCCACCGAGAAGCGCTCGAGTCGCTGCATCAGCGACGCGCGCTGAAACTCGGTGCCACGCTCGAGCGCAGGCAGGAACAAACCCTCAAGCAGATCATCCTCCAGTGCGTCGTCGTCGGCTGAGGTGACGAGTTCGGCGAGCGCGGGCCCCTTGAGCGTGGGGAACACTTGGTCGATCAACAGGTCTTGCACCGTCTCGTCGAGCTGGCGATGCCCGGAGCCGGAGAGCTCGGTGGCGCGCAGGTAGCCCTCGACCAGCTTGAGCTGCGCTTCATCATCACCCCGCGCGGCGACCTCTTTCGACAGCGTCAGCGCGAGCGGCACGTTGCTGTAGACGCTTCGGTAGATCTCCCCGAAGACCTTCGCCAGCGTCAGCGCACTGACCTTCGACAGATGCGGAGCGAGCGCCTTCTCGAACACCGGCAGCTCGATCAGCTTCGAGCGCTCAGGGTCCTTCCCGTCCAAGTCATCGTCATCATCCGAATCGTCATCGCCCGAGTCTTCGTCGTCGGCGACGTCGTCGGTTTTGACTGCGACCAGAGAGGGCGCGAGCGCCGCCAGCAGCGTGCTCTTCTTGTCTGACTCGGCGTTCGAGCGGGTGACGAGGAGCTCGAGGGTCTCGGTGAAGGCTGCAGTGTCAGTCGTCTCGAGCCGCCTGATCAGCTCCTCGAACTCAGGCACTTTGAGCAGGAGTCGGTGCGCGTTGTATTTTTCGAGCAGGTCGTCATCGGAGAGCAGCTCGACGTCGAGCTCGAAGATGACGTCGCGGTCTTTGCTCTCAGCCGATTCGAAATCGAGCTTCTTTAGCGCAGGGAGCTGCCGCAGTACTTCGAGCGAGCGCAGCTGCGTATTCGCCAGCCCCAACGAATTCAGCCGGGGCAACAGCTCGAGCCCCTCGAGATTCTTCAGCATCTGACAGGAGTCGAGATCGAGGTCCTCCAGCGCCTGGCAGTTGCTGAGGAACTGCAGCGAGGTCACCGCGCCCTCGGCGATGCTCAGCTTCTTGAGACGGGTGAGCTTCGCGAACACCTCATCGAGCGCCTCGTTGTTGCGTACGCCGCACCAGGCGAGGTCAAGTTTCTCGAGTCGAATCAGCGAGCCGAGCACGCGCGGCAGGTCTTTGAGCTGCTTGGCCTCTTTCGAAGTAGTCGCGTGCAGGCCCTTGTTCAACGCCCGGGCCAGATTGAGCTCGCGCAGCACGGTGAGCTGCGCCAGTGCGTCGGGCAACGTGGCCAGCGACAACCTCGCGGTCAGCGCTTCGAGCGAGCGGATCCGAAACACCACCTCGGGCAGCGCAATCATCTCCTCCAGTTCGTCAAGCTCGAGTCGCTTCAAGCGCAGCTTCGAGAGTGACGCGGGCAGCGTGGTCAGCCCGAGCCCGGTGAGCTTGAGCTCCTCGAGCACCCGCAGCTCGGTCACCACCTCGGGCAGCGCCGTCATCATCGGCATTTTGCTCAACGAGAGGCGCTTCAACTGCAGCTTGGCGAGGCCGGCGGGCAACGTGGTCATCCCGCAATCGTCGAG
>Ga0105048_10016350_pt1 | contig 11474 bp, 11 predicted proteins | sample MAT05_FD_78382 | JGI IMG/M metagenome (GOLD analysis project Ga0105048, IMG submission 78382) | Freshwater microbial communities from Lake Fryxell liftoff mats and glacier meltwater in Antarctica - MAT-05 | ecosystem: Environmental > Aquatic > Freshwater > Ice > Liftoff microbial mat | place...
CGCCCCGCTCATCGCTTTCGTCCTCGTTGCTTCCATCGCCACGGCCGCAGATTGGCCGCAGTGGCGTGGGCCGAATCGCGACGGCGCGGTGAGTGATCCGAAACACAAGCTGGAAAAGCTGCCGCCGGAGCCCAAGGCGCTGTGGAAGGTTCCCGCGGGTCCGGGGCAATCCTCGCCGGTGGTCGCGGGGGGGAAGGTGATCTTCATGGATGCGAAGGACAATCAGGAGGTCGCGCATTGCCTCGATCTGGCGACGGGTAAGGAACTGTGGACGGCGGTGGCGGGGCCGACGGTGGAGTTTTCGCCCGCGTATGGTGGGGGACCGCGCTGCACGCCCTTGGTGGACGGGGATCGGGTTTACGCGCAGTCGAGTGGAGGGGAGTTCAACTGCCTCGCGCTGGCCGATGGGAAGAAGATCTGGGGGACGAGTTTCGGCGAAACGTACGGCGCCACCTTTATCGGTAATAAGAGCGGTGATCCGGCGGCAAAGGAGACGGCTTCGCGCCGCCATGGGAATAACGGGTCGGCGGCGATCGATGGCGACTGGATCTTTGTCCCGGTGGGCAGCACGAATGGCGCGACGCTGGTGGCCTTCGACAAAAAGACCGGCAAGGAACTCTGGCGGGCGGGGAATGATAACACGGCGTATTCGTCCGTGATGGTGGGCACGCTGGCGGGCACGCGGCAGGCGGTGCATTTCACGGCGGATGCGCTGATGGGCGTGGATGTGAAGGACGGCACGATGCTCTGGCGCGTGCCGTTGAAGACGGGGGCGAAACGGCATGCCTGCACGCCGGTGATCAGCGGCAACACGGTGACCGTGTCATCGAGCACGATCGGGACGCTGAGCTTTCGCGTGGTGAAGAAGGGCAGCGGCTACGAGGCTGAGCCGGCATGGGCGAATACGGCGTGCAAGGCGAACCTCGCCACACCCACGATCGTGGGGAAGGCGCTCTTTACGCTCGGGCCGACGGACCGTGCGGATCTCATGGCGCTGGACCTGGCGAATGGGACACCGCTCTGGGCGCAGAAAGGGCTTTCAGATTATGCCAGCATCACGGCGGTGAATGATCGCCTGCTCGTGCTGAACTCCACCGGCGAGCTGTGGCTCGTGAAGGCGGACCCCGCGAAGTACGAGGAGCTCGGCCGGGTGCAACTCTGCGCGAAGACCTGGGCGAGCCCGGCTTACACGGATGGAAAGATCGTCGTGAAGGACGAGGCCTCGGTGACCGCGTTTGCGCTGGAGTAAGCGCCGAACGCTCAGCGCGGCTGGAGGGCGCAGCCTTTGGTGCCGATGAGCAGGAAATCGCCGGCGTGGTCGAGGACGACCCACTTCTCGGGGGAAAAATATCTTCCGAAGCCCGCCTCGCGGACGAGTCCGTAAGCTGGGGCCTTGGCGAGCATGAGGGCTTCGCAAGCCTTCGGTGACGGAATGATTCGGACCGCTTGCTCGGGCGTGAGCTTGAGCACGATGTCGGAATCCGTGCGGGTGAGGTGGGTGAGGCGGCCGAGGTAAAATTCCCAGCCGTGGGCGCGCACTTCGCAGGCGAAGAGGGTGGCGCGGGAGAAGTCGGTGGCGGTGCGCAAGTGCTGGGCGATGGGACGCACGGTGGCCTGCTGTTCGAGGCGGTCGTTGAAGCGGTCCATTTGCGAGGCGCCGAGGAGCATGATCAGGACGAGGGCGATGCCGGCGTAAAAGCTGCCCTGGCGGATGAGGCGCCACGCCCCGCTCGGCGCCCAGTGGCCGAGGGCGATGGCGATGGCGGGAAAGAGCGGGATGATGTAGGTGGGCAGCTTCGATCCGCTGATCGAGAGGATGATGAGCGGGATGCCGATCCAGCCGAGCAGCAGCCAGTGATCGGGCTGCGGACGCCATCCGGCGCGCCAATGCTTCAGCTTCACTCCCACCATACCGAGAAAGGCGAAGGTCCAGGGAAACAGGGCGAGCGGGAGCACCCAGGCGAAGAAGTAAAAGGGTTTGCTGCGGCCGTGCGTCTTCGAACCGAAGCGTTTCACGAGTTCATCGCCAGCGAAGTAACTGAAGAGTTCGTGATTGTGCAGCGAGAGAACGATGAACCAGGACAACCCGACCGCGAGCATGAGCAGGACACCGCGGGCCCAGGGCAGCCGGAGCGGGGTATCGCCGCGGCGCCGGCTGCGCTGCCAGGTGATGGCGGCGGCGATGGGGACGACGAAGGCCATCGGCCCTTTCGTAAGAAATCCGATGCCCATGGCGAGGAAGAAAAGCCAGGCCCACAGCCGATGCCCGCCGCGCCCGTATTTTACGACGCAGGCGATGGCCGCGGTGATCCAGAAGGTCATCATCATGTCCGGCGTGAGTAGATGAGCGCCGACGAAGAAGCCGATGCTGGACAGAAGAATGACGCCCGCGGCGACCCCGGTTTTTTGTCCGAAGAGGCTCGCTCCGATCCAGTAGGTGAGCGCGACGATGCCGAGCGCGGCGAGGGCGGAGGGGAGTCGCGCGCCCCATTCATTGACCCCGAGGAGGCGCATGGAGGCGGCGGTCGCCCAGTAGATCACGGGCGGTTTTTGAAAATGCGGGATGCCATTGAGCGTCGGCACGAGCCAGTCGCCGGAGAGGGCCATCTCGCGGCCGAGCTCGCCGTAGCGGCCTTCGTCGGGCTCATTGAGCCCGCGCGAGCCGAGGAAGAGGAACAGCGCGAGACTGGCGAAAAGGGCGAGCGCGATGGGCTGCCAACGGGGAGGGATCATCGAGAGGAAGCGGCGATCTGCGGGAGCGGGAAGCGGCGATGGCGCCACCACCAGATGCCCAGCATATCGAGCGCGGGCCGCCAGAGCATGACGAGCAGGCCATACTTCGAGGTGCCGGCGGCGCGTTCCCGATGTTGCACGGGCTGCTCCTTCACCGTGAAGCCGGCGGCGACGGCGAGCGCGGGCATGAAGGAGTAGAGCGTGCGCATGGGGAGGAAGGCATCGACGACTTCGCGGCGAAAGGCTTTCAGCGCGCAGCCGCTATCCGTCATGCCGTCGCCGAGGACGCGGCTGCGGATGCCATTGGCGAGGCGGGACATGCGGCGGCGCAGCCAGGAGTCGCGCCGCTGGGCGCGGACGCCGGCGATCATGTCGGCTTCGCCGAGGCGGGAAAGGAGCAGAGGGATGTCGCCGGGGACGTTCTGGCCGTCGCCATCCATGGTGATGACTACGGGCGCGATGGCGGCGCGCATTCCGGTAAAGAGCGCGGCGGCCTGGCCGCTGTTTTTGGCCAGAGGGAGGACGCGCAGCTCGGGCCACGCGGCAGCTAAGGTGCGGAGGATAGCGAGCGTGCCATCGCGGCTGCCGTCGTCGATCGCGATGACCTCCGCTCCTCCCGGGAGCGCATCCGTGGTGGCGCGCACTTCCGTGAGCAAGGCGAGGCAGCTCTCCGCTTCGTTGTAGAATGGGATGATGACGGAGATGGCAGGCACGCGAGAGCGGAGAACCCTAGGGAACGGGGGCCCGCCGGGACAGTGCAATTTAACGACATATGTTTAATCCGGCTGCGCGCGGCGTTCGGCGCGGACGAGACCGTCCACACTGCGGTGCCGCGCGCGAAAAGCTCCGCGGTTGCGTTCCGTGCGGGGTGAGAGATGGTGCCTTCGTGATCAAGCTCCCGTTGTTCTCGACGCGCCTCGCGGCCTGGGGCCGGGAAGTACGGCCGATTCTGGAGCGGATGGCTTTTGCCTTCTATCTGGCGACGTTCGTGGGAGCGTGTGCGCTGGTCGGGCTGGGGTTGATCTTCGCCTTCGTTTTCGGCGAGGTGCGTCCGCTCTGCGTGGGGCTGGCGGGCGGTGCGTTTGCGCGGCTGCTCCAGCAGCATGGCTACCGCGTCTGGCATTTTGCGCGGTGGGAAGACAGCTTCGAGCCGAGCGATGCGTCTGCCGGTTTCGGTCTGCATCCGGAGCAAGCCGAGCGGCTGCGTGAACTCGAGGATCTGCTCGGCTCGCTGGAAACGGAGGATGAAACTCGCAGCGTCTGGGCCGTGCAGGAGCTACGGCACCGGGCGAGTGCGCTGCTGGCCGCGGAGCCCGAGCTGCGCGAGATCTGTGCGGAGCGCCTCGCGCGCCATCCCGAGCTGGAGGCTAGCCGGGGAGCGGGAAGCGCTGGGTGAGCACGCGGACCTTTTCCTTGATCGCGGCGAGAGCAGCCTCGTCTTCGCGCTGGGTCAGTGCCTCGTGGATCAGGTCGGCGATTTCCATCATCTCTTCTTCCTTCAGCCCGCGCGTAGTCACGGCCGGGGTCCCGATGCGGATGCCGCCTCCTTTACTGATCGGCTCGGTATCGAAGGGGATGCCGTTTTTGTTCACGGTGATGCCGGCTTTATCGAGGGTCTCGCTGCCGATTTTGCCATTGAGCCCCTGCGGGCGCAGGTCCACGAGCATGAGATGGTTGTCAGTGCCGCCGCTCGCGATGCGGTAGCCGTTTTTCGCCAGGCCGGCGGAGAGTGCCTTGGCATTGCTCACGACCTGCTGAGCATAGACCTTGAAACTCGGCTGGAGGGCTTCAAGGAAGCAGACTGCCTTGGCTGCGATGACGTGCTCGAGCGGACCACCTTGGATGCCGGGGAAAACCTGTGAGTCGATGCCCTTGGCATACTGCGCCTTGCAAATGATGATCCCTCCGCGCGGTCCGCGCAGGCTCTTGTGGGTGGTGCTGGTCACGAAATCCGCCACGGCGACGGGCGACGGATGCACACCCGCGGCGACGAGACCGGCAATGTGAGCCATGTCCACGAAGAGGAGCGCGCCCACGCTATCCGCGATCTCACGCATGCGCTGGAAGTCGATGACGCGCGAGTAGGCCGAGGCTCCGGCGGTGATCATTTTGGGCTTGGTCTCGAGCGCCTGTTTCGCGAGCGCGTCGTAGTCGATCCGCTCGTCGGTGGGGCTCACGCCGTAGTGGACCACGTCGTAGAAGCGGCCGGAGAAGTTTGCCTTGTGGCCGTGGGTGAGGTGGCCGCCGTGCGAGAGATCCATGGTGAGGATGCGGTCGCCGGGCTGGAGCACGGAGAAATAAACGGCCGTATTGGCCTGGGAGCCGGAGTGCGGTTGCACGTTGGCGTGATCGCCGCCGAAGAGCTGCTTCGCGCGGTCGATCGCGAGCTGCTCCGCGGTATCGACGAAGTCGCAGCCGCCGTACCAGCGTTTGCCCGGGTAGCCCTCGGCGTACTTGTTCGTGAAGCAGGAGCCCTGCGCTTCCATCACCGCGCGGCTGGTGAAGTTTTCGCTGGCGATGAGTTCGAGGTGGGTGAACTGCCGCTCCCGCTCGCGCTCGATCGCGGCGAAGATTTCCGGATCCGCCTCGGCGAGCGATGGGTGCGACGCGTTGGAAGATCCGAGGTGGTCGAGCTTTTCCACGCGACGCTCGTGGCGGCCGCCTTCGAACGGCGTGTTCAGGAAAGCTTCGATGATCGCGCCGACCTGAGCGGCCGGGACGTGATTTTGCGCGAGGACGAGGACGTTCGAATTGTTGTGCTGGCGGGTGACTTTGGCGTCCTCTGCATTCGTCACCAGCGCGGCGCGGATTTGCGGGTAGCGATTTGCCGCGATGCTCATGCCGATGCCACTCCGGCAGACGAGCACGCCGAAGTCGGCGCCGCCATTCAGCACCTCGCGGGCGACGGTTTCGGCGAAGTCCGGATAATCGACCGATTCATGCGAATGAGCGCCGAAATCTTGCACGACGTGACCCTTCTTGGAGAGATGCGCGTGGACGGCCTGCTTCACTTCCACGCCGCCATGATCAGCAGCGATGGCGAGGCGCAGAGGCCGAGCGGGTGTGGCGGTTGGGGCAGTAGGAGCGGTTTGCGAGGTGGACATGGTGTCGGTGGGGTCTAGTTGGCGGAGGATGCCGGGGAGAGCTTTTTGGATCAGGTCGCGAGTTTCAAAATAAGCATCGATCCCGAGCCCGATCGGATCTGGAACGTCGAGGCTACTGCCGCGGACGCTCGGATCGAATTCGCGGACGAGGAAAAGTTTGTCCGCTGCTTCCGGAAAATACATCTGGATCGTCTCCAGATGGCCGCGGGTCATCGCGAGGATGAGCGTCGCCTCCTCGATGAGCTGCTCGGTGAGCGGTTGGCTGCGGAAATCATTCATCCGGATGCCCAACGGCCGCAGGACCTCCGAGGTGTGACTGCTGGCGGGCTGGCCCCAGGCGGCGGCCACCCCGGCGGAGCTCACCTCGACATCGCTCCGGTCCTTCAGGGCGGCACGGAGCAGCCCTTCAGCCATCGGGCTGCGGCAGACATTTCCAGTGCAGACAAAGAGGACGTGTTTCACAAGGCGGTTTCGAGGACGCGGAAGATACGGACGCGGTCTGACCAAGTCAACGAAGCCGGGCGGGCAGATCGGAGCGAGGTGCCCCGATCGGGCCGAAGTTCCGCTTCCGACCGTCTCCCCGCTTGAGTAACTTCGCGCGAAGCCCATAATTCCCCCCACTTTGCCAAACGCCCCGTTCCCCAGTTCGATCATCGCGGACTTCTACCGTTTCGCCGTGCTGCTCACCGGGCAGATCGCGAGGGCCGAACAGGTCATGGCGGATACGCTGGCCAAGGCGGAGCTCGATCTGCCCCAGTTTCGCAATGAATGCGGGCGGCGCGCCTGGTTCTTTTCCCGCATTCGCGAGGCCTGCGGCGTATTGGCAGGGCCGGCGGTCCCCGCGCCACGTCTGCTCCGCGAGTCTGGCGACGATCAGGCCGTGGAGATTTTGGAAATCGAGGCCTACCTCGTGGCGCAGCGCTTTCAGCAGATCCCCGAGCCGGCTCGCTCCGCGCTCGCGCTCTTTTACCTCGATGCCTTTACCAACGAGGAAATCGCCAAGCTGCTCCGCCTGAGCGAAGAGCAACTCGCCGACACGCTGGCGGACGGTCGACTCCAACTCCAGCGACTGCTCCGCGGTGCCCACTCATGAACACCCACGACGCTGCCGCCATCCTCCCGCTCCACCGGCCGGGCCGCACGCCGGATTCCCGGGTGCAAAAAGCCGTGCGCCTCGCCGAAGCCGACACCGAACTCGCCGCGGTGCTGGCCACCCAGAAACACTTTGATGAGCAGATCCTCGCGGTGATCCAGTCCATCGTCCCCCCGGTGAACCTCGCCCACAAACTCCGCGCCGCCGGTGCCCGCGCCGATGCGCCCAAGCCGAAAGCCCGGTCGCAGGTGTTTCACCCGGTGGTCCTCACGGCGGTCCTCGGCGTGTTGCTCATCATCGGCTTCGTCGCCTGGACGGTGATGGAGCGGATGGAAAAATTCCCCGGCCGCGAAGCCGCCGAGCGGATGCTCAGCGCGACGAGCAAAATGACCGGCGTGGAACTCGATCCCGTATCGATCAACGCAGGTGGGATGCAGGACTGGTTCTACATGCGCGGTTTTGAAGGGTTCGCGGTGCCGGCGGAACTCGCCCCACTGCCCGCGGTCGCCTCGCGCATCTTCCGCATCGATGGCCACCCCATCGCACAGATTGCGGTGGATCGGAATGATTCGATCCTCTACGTCTTCCGCGCCTCGGATTTTGGGGTGGAAATTCCGGCGGATCAGCCGTGGCGGGTGATCGCGCACGAGGACTGGACCGCCGCACTGCAACGCCGCGGCGATGTCTGCTCGATGGTCGCCTTCAAGGGCACCAAGGCACAGATGCACGAATTCCTCGCAGCCCTCAAGGCGCCGTGAACCGTCTCGCGTCGTTGGTCGCCGCCTGCGGGGCGCTTCTGCTGGGCGCCTGCGCTTCCTTCGATCGCGACTGGCAGGCGGCAGCGGCTCGCCCAGTGCGCGCTGCGGATCGAGTGGCCACCGCATGGGACGGGAAATGGACCAGTGAAAAACACCGCCTCCCGAACGGAACCGCCGCCGGAGGGCGGTTGCGCTGCATTTTCACTCGCCAGGACGCCACGCACTACCGGGCGCGCTTTCATGCGAACTGGCTTTGTTTTGCCACCGGCTACGAAGCCACCTTTACGACCCGGCCCCGCAGCGGTGGCATCGATTTCCGCGGCGAGCAGGATCTCGGCGCAATCTTTGGTGGGGTCTATCGCTACGAAGGCCGGGTCACCCGCGACCGTTTTCTCGCGCGGTTTGCGTCTCGCTATGACCATGGAACCTTCGCGATGAGCCGGCCCGCGGAGGGTCCAACGCCGGGAAGGTTGACGCCATAGCGGCGATTCGCATACACGAACGCATGCTTCGTCTTTTCAGGACGGCCCTGCCGTTCGCATGTCTCCCCCTTTTCCTCTGCGCCGGTTGCTCGACGATCTACCGCCCGATGTATTCACCGGGAAAATCGAACTACAAAAAGCCGCCGGAAAAAATCGATGCCGCCGCGGATCTGCTGCCCATCGCGCCTGCAGGTGGCGCCGCACCGATGGGGGGCGATGGCCTGCCGCTGCTGCCGGACGCGGGCGCAGTTCCGGCTCCGATCCCCGGCATGCTCGACGCGCCTCCTGCCATCCCGGGCCTGCCGAACTAAAGCATTTTTTCGACGAACACGCGGCTCTCGAAGAATGCGAAGTCGCCGAGTTGCTCCCCGGTGCCGATGAAGCGCGTGGGGATGCCGATTTCGTTCTGGATCGCGACGACCACGCCGCCTTTTCCACTCCCGTCGAGCTTCGTCACCACGAGCCCGGTCAGGCCCGTGGCGGCGTGAAATTCCTTGGTCTGCCGGACCGCGTTGCTCCCGGTGGTGGCGTCCACGACGAGGAAGGTCTCGTGCGGTGCCGCGGGGTCGGCCCTGGCGAGGATGCGCTTCACCTTGGCGAGTTCGCCCATGAGGTTGGTCTTGGTATGCAGGCGACCGGCGGTGTCGCAGATCAGGTATTCGATATTCTCCCGGTCCGCACGCTGGTAGGCGTCGTAGCAGACGGCGGCGGGGTCGCCATTGTATTGCCCCTGCACGATGCCGCAGCCGATGCGGTCCGCCCACACGCCGAGTTGCTCGATCGCGGCTGCGCGGAAGGTATCCCCCGCGGCGAGTAGGACGCTGTGGCCCTTTTGTTTGAGGAAGTAGGCGAGCTTGGCCGTGGAGGTCGTCTTGCCCGTGCCGTTCACGCCCACCATCATGATGACCTTCGTCTTCGAAGCCAGCGGCCGCAGCGCGAGGGTATCGCGCGGCAGGACTTTCAGGATTTCCTCGCGAGCCACCGCCACCACGGTTTCAGCGGTCATCGATTCCGGGCGCGCTTGCAGCTCCTTGAGTATCCGCTGCGTCATCGGCACGCCGAGATCGGAACGGATCAGCGCCTCTTCCAGTTCCTCCCAGTCCACCGGGCGGCCGGTGAATTTCTGGATGAGCGATTTAAAAAAACCGAACGCCATCGCCTACGGCTCGCTCGCCGGTGGGGTGAGCGCCTCGTCCTGCGGGGATTGCGCCTTGCGCGCCGGGCGGGTCAGTTCGCCTTTCACCCGGTCGAGGATGCCGTTCACAAAACCGCCCGATTTTTCCGTGCCGAAGCGTTTCGCGATCTCGATCGCTTCATTGATCGCGATGACGGGCGCGATATCCGGGCAGAAGAGCATCTCGTAGATCGCCACGCGGAGGATATTGCGGTCCACGGCGGCGATGCGATGCAGTTCGTAGTTCGCGGCGTATTTGCTGATCCGCTCATCGATGGCCGCCGCATTTGCCTGCACGCCGGTCACGAGTTGTTCGGTGAAGACGCGGGTCGCCGGCGTCGCCCCCTTGGTGTCCGGGGTGGTGCGCAGCGTCCAGAAGTCCACGTTGCCCGCCGCGATCTGGCCGGCATTGAGGTCCGCCTGGTAGAGGAATTGCACTGCGGCCTCGCGGCCTTCGCGTCGTTTGCCCATGGAGAAAAAAGTTACCGCACGCTGGCGCGGACGTCGCTCATCACGGTCACCATCTTTGCGGCAATGCGCGCGGCTTCGGTGCCGCGGTTGAGGGCTTCTTCGAGGCAGCGTTTCCGCGCCTGCTCGGCATTTTTCACCAGCAGCACCTCGTGGATGATCGGGATGCGGTAGGCGAGAGAGATCTGCTGGAGCGAGGTGGTGATCGTGCCGCCGATCAGCGCGGCGTGTTGGGTTTCGCCCTCGATGATCACGCCGAGCGCGATGATGGCGTCGATCTCCTTCTTGCTCGCGAGTTCCTGGACGAGCAGCGGGATTTCATAGGCCCCCGGCACGGTGAAGTTCATGACCTGAAACTGCGGCGAGATGACCCGCAACTCCCGCTGCGCGTGGTCCACGAGCCCATGCACAAACTCGTGATTGTATTCGCTGGCCACGATCGCAAACGTGCGCCTCTGGCTGACCTGGCGCGGGCGGGATGGAATGACGTTCGACATGAGGGCGGGCAGGGTAGCGTGGGAGAAGCCGCGCGCAACTACTTAGGCGGCGTCGCCGGATCGTCAATTCGCCCGCTAAACGACCAGCCCGGCTGCGTGCGCCGAGGCCCACGCCCATTGGAAATTGTAGCCGCCGAGCCAGCCGGTGACGTCCACCACTTCGCCGATGAAATAGAGACCGGGCACGGCGCGGGCTTCCATCGTCTTCGAGGAAAGCTCGGTCGTATCCACGCCGCCGAGCGTCACCTCCGCCTTCGGGTAACCTTCCGTGCCGGTGAAGCGCATCGGCCATGCATTGAGGTGGCTGGCAACCGTCGCCCACTCCTGCGCCTTGAAATGCGCGAGCGGTTTCGCCGGGCCTTCGCGGGCGGCCCAGGCATCGGCGAAGCGGCGGGGAAAGTGGCGGGCGAGAAAGCTGGGCAGGTCGCGGTCGGTCTGGCGCACAGTCACCAGATCCGGGGCCGGGCCGGCGAGTAGATCGAAGTGCAGGGTCTCGCCTTCCTGCCAGTAGGACGAAATTTGCAGCACCGCGGGCCCGCTCACGCCGCGGTGGGTGAAGAGCAGATTTTCCGCAAAGCTCTGCCCGCCGTGCCGGGCGACGACCGGCACGGACAGCCCGCTCAACTCGTGGAGCGCGCGGTCGGCTGCTTCGAAAGTGAGCGGGACGAGGCCGGGCCGCAATTCCGTGAGGCGCAGCCCAAAGTGCCGCGCGATCCGGTAGCCGAGATCGGTTGCGCCGAGCTTGGCAAATGACAGGCCGCCCGTGGCCACGACGAGCGCCTCGCTCTCCAGCGAGCCTTGATTCGTCAGCATGCGGAAGCGCTCCGGTTTCTCCACGGCGTCCACCCGGCAGTTCGTGCGGATCTCCACCCCGGCCGCCGCGCACTCCGCGAGCAGGAGTTCGATGATCGCCCGCGAACTGTTGTCGCAAAACTGCTGGCCGAGCTTTTTTTCGTGGTAGGCGATCCCGTGTTTCTCCACCAGCGCCAGGAAATCCCACGGCGTGTAGCGGGCGAGCGCGCTTTTGCAGAAGTCGGGATTCGCCGAGAGATAGTTCGCGGGCGTGGCGCCGAGGTTGGTGAAGTTGCAGCGGCCGCCGCCGGAGATGCCGATCTTTTTGCCCACGCGCTCCTGATGCTCCACGAGCAGCACGCGCCGGCCGCGC
>Ga0105048_10016352_pt1 | contig 11473 bp, 3 predicted proteins | sample MAT05_FD_78382 | JGI IMG/M metagenome (GOLD analysis project Ga0105048, IMG submission 78382) | Freshwater microbial communities from Lake Fryxell liftoff mats and glacier meltwater in Antarctica - MAT-05 | ecosystem: Environmental > Aquatic > Freshwater > Ice > Liftoff microbial mat | place...
GGACATAACTTCCACCGGGTCAAATCTCGATGAAAACCCCGGGTCACTTCTCAGTGCAAATCTACACCCGGTCGAACTCTTGACCTCGGCGACACCCCAGGAGCCCTGATCATCAGGCTCCATGATATCGACCCTAACGAGCACGCCGTCATGCGAGAACGTCGCCTCGAAAATGGCTTGGTCATGCCGCCCTTCCAACAGCTCCCGCGTCCGCGCAATTGCAGCCATCAGATCAGGCTCGGCTTCAACCATGACGCCGTCGGGATGGAGAGCGCACGCGACGGCCCCCGTTTCGTACCCTGCTGCAAACCGCATCTGCGAGCCGGCATCGACGATCGCCAGTTCTGGTCTATGCACGGATAGCCAGAGCTTCCGGGGGCATTGCTCGAATGCCGTGATCCTGGATTTGGAGAGGCCGAACTGGCGGGTCATTCAGAATCGATCAGCCCCATCAGGTGCGCGCCATGAACGCGGTGTCGAAGGCCGCCTCCAATGCTGAATTCTGACCTCGTATGCCAGCGACCACCCGCTGCGCCCAGTCGAAATACTCATTGCGCCATTGTTCCGACCAGTCAGCTGGCGGTGTGGCGGCGATCTCGCGCAGGTTGCAGGTCTTGTCGGCGAGCTTGACCAGTTTGGCGCGCGGCGATGCATGGGCGGCGTGCTCGATCTGCAAGAGCTTGCGTTCGGCTTTGTCGAGCGACTTGTCGTCGGTCACTTCGTTAACGACGTCGGCGATATCTTTGCCGAAAACACTTACCAGTTCCTCGTAGGTCGTCTCGGTATCTTCGATCGTGTCGTGGAGGATGGCCGCGCAAAGCACTACATGGTCGGTAACACCGCCCTCGTTGACGAGGATGTCGGCGAGCGCGATCGGATGGTTGATATAGGGCGAAGCGCCTTCATCCTTGCGCCGCTGGTCGCGATGCTTGTGCGCGGCAAAGGCCAGCGCTTGGAAGACCTTGCGGGTCTCGGTGAACGATAAGCCAATGGGTGGGTTCAGCGCTGTCAAAAGCGTCTCCTTGCTTGTGCTCGATCACAGCATAAATCGTACCCATGCCAAAGCGGGTCATGGTCAACCTGGTTAGGGCAGGGCAGGCCACTCCGGCATCATCTCAGTCCTAAGTGTCGCCGATTGCATGTTGGATGTTGGAGGTTGATTTTAAAGCGTAATGAATTGAAGCACTAGGCAAATCCATAGGGGACCCGCTTCAAACGCCGTTCCATGGCGCAAAACAGCCAAAATAGTTAGCCGAGCCCCGATCGCAGCCTTCCTGCCGCCGTTCGCGCACGTTCAGCAAGGGCGTGCGCGACCGAATCGCCGTGCGCCAGGGCGTTTCTTAAGTCTCGCAGCACGCGCGCTTCGGATGCCAAAGATATCTGTCCTATTTGCGTCAAGCCGATGGCGATTTGGCTCCACTCATAGTCTTTTGTGGAAATTACGAGATCGGTTTCCCGATCCTGAATTCCTGCGGGGAGTCGATTCCCGCTTTTAGTTAGCACCGCCTGGCGCTCAAATTCCTGCCAGGGGAACAAAACCGCAACCTGTCCGCGCCAGACGCGACGGGCGAGGGCTTGCGGATCGTCTCGCGCCAGCATGGCCGGGCAGCCGTGCTTTTCTCCCCGCCAGTTCAGCATCGATATTGCAGACGCAGGTTGTCCCGCGAGCCACCGTGCCGGATTGAATCGGTCGGCATCCGGTCGGCGCAGCAGACGTGCCAGAAAGTCGAGATCACCGCGAGCGCATTCGATGGCGACATGGTCGGCTGTTTCAGCGATCAGCCCTGGTGCTGGTCGATGTTCACGCGCTAACGCCAGACACGCCGCCAATCCGATCAGGGCGCCGTCGTCCAGCCACTGGCAGTCGGCGGGCACAGTTTCGGGGAAGTTGCCGATCAGGCACAATGCGGGGCCGTGAGTCTTTTGACGACCAGCGGCCCACAAGCCGGCTATGCTTTGCCACGCTCCGAGATCGCTCTGTCGACAAAGCACAAGGAGAAGCGTGTGGCTTAGCCCGGTGTCCGCGATAATTTCACCAATGCGATGATGGCCGCGCTGCTTTACGGCTGCAATCAGGGCCTGCTCGGGGGGGGCGTCCGCGACGCTGAGGACGTCAAGCGCGAAGTCTCTTTCAGCAATGTTTCGCAACCGGTCGATCGTTCCGATGTTACGGCAATGCATAAGCAATGGCGCACCTTCCTGGGCTCGCTCGAGAGCCCTTACCAGCGGTGCCTGTAGCAGTTGTTCTGATAGAATCACGGCTCAAGCGCCAGCAAGAACGCGCCGCGCCAGGCTGTTGAAACCAATTTTGTCGAGGTGCTTACCCGAGGTCTCGATGATGCCCAAAAGCGCAAGATCGGCGCAAATCCGAGACAACGTATGATCACCCAAACCATCAAGATCGGCCTTGCGTTCCGTATTATCCCCGATCAGCTCATAAAGCCGTTGGGCGTCGGCTAGGGTCTCGCCCATCATGCCAAGATCGTGACATGCAACACCATTGGCCGCTGCCTGCGCGCGTTCATGCATCACCACAGCATCGCGGCGTTGTGCTGTTGGTGGCAGCTTGATGCTGTCCAGTACCGCCAGCCATCCTCCAGTCGTCTCCCGAAGCATTTGCTGCATTGCAAAATTGGCAGACTCGTCATCTTCGATCTGAATATCCTCGCGGGTTAACCAGTGACGAAGCGTGTCGGTCGACAGGGGGCCAAGAAGCTGGACGAAAACGTCGGGGCGCTGCGTCAGGGATGTTACAGCGATCGCTGACGGCGATCCTGTGAACAGGATGCGAACGGGACGATCACGATCTTTCAGTGCCCGGTCCCGCAACAAGCGGTCGATCTCCGCAGCATCAGGCCAACGCCCGGCAACGAGGATGAGCTTGGGACGCCCCGGTCGTGCGTCGCGGCTTTCGCCGACGGCAACCTGCAGCAGAGTGTCGACGGTGGCGCTTACCGGCTGCTCGCGTAGTTTAGGCCATTCCAGCTGATCACACATTGCTTTCAGGGCACCCGGCAGATCGTCGATACCGGTTGCCGGCAAACCGCCGATCATCGCGACAAGCGGCGTGTTTCCCTCCAGTCGGTCCTTAAGCAACCGTTCCTGACGTAGCGACAACGGCGACCAGACTCCTTGAACGCGGCGGTGCGATGATAAGGGGTCGGATGGGCGCGGCGGAGGTCTGTCGACGAACTCGACCAGCTGCTGCTCAATCTCTGCCGGTTCGCCGAGCATGGCGGCGATACGGCGCGAACGGAGCTGATACTCGGGCCCGGTTTTCGTGAGTACACCCATCTGTTCCATCTCATCGAGAAGTGCCGCAAAGGACTCGCTCGATTGCATGTCGATAAAACCCGCAGGCCACCATTCTTCCACAAGCACGCGTATGCGTGATGCCGTCAGGCCACGCTCGCCGACATTGTTGCCCTGGGATTCCGACCATAGAACATATGTTATGAGCTCATAACGTGCATCGAGTTGCAGCGTTTTGCGAAACTTTCCAACGACATCCTGGCGAAACTCCTGACTGGCAAAACAGCTATCGATGAGCGGACGGTCGATCACGAAGGGTAACTTGTCCTCACGGCGGGCGATCTTCTGGTTGATTGTCCGAACCAGAACCTTGCCAAAACTTTGCATAAGGGAGGGATAATGGCCAACCAGCGACAGCATATAGGTTGCGTCGTTGCGGCTCGCAAAGGTGAAGCCGAGAGCTGCCATCGGCTCAATGGCCATTCGCCGCGCTTCGTCCCAGTCGGACCCCATTAGGGGACCAACATTGATTGGTGCGCCAAAGTGCAAAAACGGACTGTTTGGGGCGAGATGAAAGCGTTGAACATTGTGCAAGCCGGCAAAAACGAACTTAATTCGCCGATTTGTATTGGTCATTAGCGTGCGGATTTCGTCGATGACTGGGAAGTTGTCGGCCATTTCGGACTGAAGAAACGCATCCGCTTCGTCGAGCATTACGATGAGGCTGCGACCAGGGGCCCCGAGGACCCATTGACGAAGACGCTCCGCGATGCTGCCTTGATCTGGCAGTCGCAGCTTGCGATCAGACAAAAGTTTTTCCACCTCTCGCCAAACGCTTTGCGTCGGCTCGCTATCGCCAATGCGCTGAATCTTGCAGTAGATGGCGATCCGATCGCCGCTGTTTTCGCGTAGCGCGACCTGTTTTAAAAGCGCCGTCTTGCCAAGTTGGCGGCCGCCGTAAACGAGGCAGGGACCATCAAGCCGCGCCAAGTCGCCGAATTCCGCCGCGCGACCAAAAAACATTTCTACCGACGTCTGTTCGGAGGCATCGGAATAGGGCTCGGCATGGCCCCATGCCAATGCCAGATCGAAAAATGCACGGGTCGCAGTCTCGGGCAGCATCGAAAGCATCGTCAAGGTTGCAATCGTCAAGTCATCGGCGATCCCGAGGGGTTTGGATCCGCCGCGGGCGATGCCCTGAAGTTGCTGGCGCAATCTTTGCGGCAATAGCCCAAGCACGAACACCAGCGATCCTTCCGGCATGTTCGTGACATTGTTTGCAAGCGATGGCGCCGACCCCTCGGGAACCAGCAGGATCGTATATTGTCCATTCGCATCACTGCCGAATGCCGGCACCACGCACGCGTCGCGCCTGCGCAGTGGGTCGACCCGCACGTGAACACGCAGCCAATGCTGGTCACGCTGTGTCCGGGTTGCCTCGACGCCGGTAAAACCCAGTGCCGTGAACAGCGTTGCAACGGCATCCTGGAGCGGCTGCATGTCGGACGCGCCCCGTGCCATGTTTGGGAAACTGCGTCGGATCTGAAGCCAAGCATCGGCCAACGCTGTCGCCCGAACGCGATCGTCGCCTGAGAGGGTGGAAAAGTCAAAATGGCCCAAAACCGTGCCGTTACGCGCGGCCGCGGCAATTCTGGGCCATGGCAGCTTTTCGGTGTCGGGAAGCACTTCTATCCGGCGGATCGCGGCGTTCAGCGCCGCGATTGGAGATTCGTCCCGGCTTGGGGTAAAGCCATGACGTTCGATGTGCGCGATTTCGTCGGCAAGAATGGCGAGATCGTTGTCTGCGAGCGCTTGCCGACAATGCAACAGCGAAAGCCCAAGCTTTGCTTCACGATCGGCTATACGGCGTTCCAACGAAGCCGCGCTTCGGGAACGGGCCTCCGCCAACTCTCGGGCAATCGTTTCCAGACGTTCCCACGCCGTCGGAAAATCATTGATGCCAGTGTTGCCGTCGATGGTGCGAGGCAGGTTCTCGATTGCTTTGGCCTCGAACGCCGCCATACGCCGTTCGAGTTGGTCGGGCAGAGGGTCATTCTCGGACAGCGCGGCCTGAAAGTCGTCGAGCTGGCTTCGAACTTCTTGTGCGCGCTTCAGCAGGCGGCTTCGCTGCACGCTCACCATACTGTCGATCCGCGCCTGGTGATCAGGAACGATCGGCGGCAGCAGGATGGCCGCGCTCCAGTTTCCTGCCTCGCACGCCGCTTCGAATGCCTCGCGTTCGTCAGGTGCGCCGTTGTCGAGGATCACTGCAGCGCGCTCAAGTGCCAGCACATCCTCAACATCTGCGGGACTAAAAGTGATTTCTGCACGGCCATTGATCGGAAAGGCGGGCAACAATGCCAGTTCCATCATCATCCGGCGTGGCCATTCGCTTTCACGTAACGGGACCTGCCCGGCCAAATGCGCCTGTAACTCACTGACGACTTTCGAGAACACTTGCTTTGCGGCATTGCCACGCGCTGTATTCGACGTTTGCGTGATTGCAGCATGTTTGGCTTCTGCTAAGGCCTTTACCAACAGCCCGCGCACAGCGGCATGCCGATCGCCGCGCTGGTCTGGCGGGGTCGCCAGCTCGACATACTGACGAATAACATTTTCAGCCTCCGCCAGCAGCAGCAGCAGTTTGTTGCGCGCCGTCCCTTCGATCGGACTCTGGCGTGCGCGGTGGGAAATCCCCATGTCGATGCTTGCAATCACCGTTTCCGGATTAGTGGCAAGCTGGTCCAGGAGTTTGCGCGCCGGCGCTATCGCAGTGGCCGGACTTTGCAACAGTTGCGCGGCAACTTTCCCGATGGCACCATTTGGCGCTACGACAGCGCGCCACGCCGCACTTGCCCGACCGAAATTGGTGGTTCGCATGCCGGTTTGTTGTATCCATGTCCGCAGTGACGCCTCGGCAGCGCTGCGACGCCTCTCATTTTCGGCCGAATCAGGTGGTGGCGCAACTGCTGCAATGTCGGTGATCCCGAGCTTGCCCAGTGCGTCGTAGGCCTGCGCCAGCGCATGCATGGGCGCTGCCAGGCCGTTGACGCCACTCTGCGCCAAAACCTGGCTTGCAGCCTGCGACATTATCATTGCCGGGCGAAGGGCGCCGGCAGCGGCCAACAGCGCAATGTCGGCATGGGCGCGTACTACAGTCGGCAGCTCAACCTGGATCGCGGCAGCATGCTGATAGGCACGATCCGCAGGGTCGAATTGCCGGACAACCTCAAGTCCAGGGGCCAGCGCTTCGAGCACTGCGGTCGGAATGCTCCCGTCAAGCTCCGCCCCAGCCACGTCCCGAGCCCGAGCCAGTTGGAGCGCAAGCGCGCAACGATGGGCATCGAGCGCTGCATGAATGCGAAAGTCCCACCCATTATCGACCAGTTCTGCATCGACGCTCTCGTTGCTTACAGCGTCCGCTTCAATTGGCTGCGAAACCGCATCTCCAGGTGTCAGAACGACAGCGAGCGATATGATTTCCGAAAGCGGTGTATCGCGCAGCGGCTCGTGAGCAATGCAGGGGACGGATCCTGGTGCCGAGCCAATTTCCGATGTCACAACCCCGAAAGCGGGATCGACGACAACCGCATCAGTTTGCTGTGGCAAATCGGAGGTCGACGCGATGGGTTCCGACGGTTCGGCGCTCGGACCGGTCGTTTTGGCCGTCTCTAGCTCAGGTTCTTGGGCGACAGGCAAGGTGTTGTCGGACACCAGAGCAAAAAGTGCTTTCTTTTGATTTTCACAATCTGCCCGGGCGGCCTTTAACTGCGCAGCTGCTTCGCCCAGGTCAATCAACGGGTCATCCACTGCCCTTCGGATCAAGTTCCGAGCTGTGCCTTCTACCTCGCGCGCGGCCAGCAACGCAGCGGCGACAGCGGGCACCTGACGCAGAACGCCAATGTCGTCCGGTAATAGTGGACAGTCGGCCGGGTCGATCCCAAGCAAGGCAATTTCAGCCTGGGCGCGGGCTTCTGCAAGCGCATCGGCATCCGACGCGCGGGCCCGTTGCGCGTCGATAAGTGTTAGAAGAACGTCGGCCGCGGCTAGCATTTCTCGCGAAAAAGGCGGGACGAGCGCCGCCAGACGATCCTGAAGAAGACTGATTGATGTTTCATTGGTGGTTACCGGCTGCCGCGCGTCATTTGGGGCGAGTTCAACTTCATTGCCGGGCTCGGGCGGTTTGAAAGGATCGGCGGCACGCACATCGATGCCGAAAAACAGAGCTGCCTGCGCAACCATCGCAGATCTGTCGTCGTCCGGATCGATATCAATATAACACTGCCGAAGATCATCGAACGTGTAGCTGAGGGGCCAATCCGAACCCATCAGTTCGGTTAGCCATTTGGACAGACAGGCAAAAGGATGGCGTGCCGAGCCTTTGCCCCATTCAGCACGCATGGCGTTGATAACATCCTTCATTTCACCGCGCTCATACTTGTCCGCAAGCCAGCGATAAACTGCGGCTTCTTCGCGATGATTGACTCTTTCGGGCTGCAAACGCTCCGTCAGAAGCCTGCGGTCGCGGGGCGTCAGAGGTTGAATACGGCGGAGCAGTTCCCAAGCTTCAGTCATTTCGGCGTACCCCAAATTGCTTTGCCCCAGCGCCATATCCACTGCAATTGCGCGGTTGGCAAACACCTGATCTCGAACCAGATGGCTCCTCTCGGGGCGTTGTCACGTTAATTGTGTTTTCCGGCATGATTGCGGATTTCGAGGTGGGCCCGGCCACTGCTTCGCTTTGAACGCCAATCTCCATTCAGGCTTCACGATTGTTGGCATCAGACCCAATACTTCATGCCGGTTCATGTGATGACCACGTAGCCAGCACCGCGGGCACTCACAATTGCGTTGAACTGGGCCAGTTTCGACAATTGCTTTGTAACTTCTGCGCCAAAATCAAACCGCGCAAATGAGGGCGTTCGCCAAGGACCAAAGCCCTGGTCGAGGATGATGCGCACCGCGTGATTGTGCGAAAAATTCAAAGTCAGGACCCGCCCGTGTCCGGCATTGCGATCATCAAGTTTGACCTCGAAATCAGCAGCCTCGAGCAAGCCGACGAGCACATCATCCCGGTCTTCCGCAAACTGCCAGTCATGATCCGGTGCAAATGGCTGCCGGTCGTTGGGGCGAAGAGGATTGGTGATGACTACGATGCCGATTTGCCCATGGCTGCCAAAAGTCTCGTGAAGGCCTTTTATCGCGCCTGTCAGAAGACGAACGCTGAGCGGCGTCTGCAAGTATCGGTCATTGTACGTAATGCGTTCTAGGGGGCCAGTGCCCCCTGCGGTTCGAATGTGAGGAGCCAGCAGTGCCGCAAATCGGTTGCCGAAGCCCACCAGGTCGCCGTCCAGTTCCTTGGAAATTTCAAGATACTGAGTGCCAGATGCGGGCAGCAAGCTGTCGAGCGCAAGCCCGACGCTCAGTGGTGCCTGCTCGGCCGTTATCCTGACGGCAGCATGTCCCCAATCGGGCGACAGATTTCGTGCCTGGAGATCACGCGCCACCCACGCGTACGGCCGTGCTCCATCAATTTGGGCAACGGTGATGGCGCCGTTCGAATAGACAGGCGCCTTGCCGACCCGCAGATCGAGGTGGAGTGCATTAGCGGCATCGCGCAGGGCAAGCCGAGCCGCAGGGTCGAGTTTGTCCAACCATGCGTGTTCAATCACCAAGCGCACCCGCTTGCCTTTCGTGGTGATCTTTTGGACCGTAGCCTCAAAGAGACCGCGACCTACGTAAGCGATATCCGTTTCAGGCCCAGCCCAGACCGTAACTGTCTGGGCTCCGCCTTCAACCGCGTCCACCAGCGCGTCAGCCACGGACGGGCAATGGCGCGCATCGGGCGCCGCCATGTCGGCCTCGTCGATACGTCCGAGCGCCTCAAGAGTGGTCCTGGCCCAGCTCAACGCCGTTTGCCTGTCGATGCTCTCTTGGTGCTTGAACAAGTCCACCGTAAGGACGCAAGCGGAGCAGCCTTTTATGCAGCCGGGCTCTTGGCAGTCTAAAATTTGAGCCGCCTCATGCAGCAACTCTTCGAACCATCGCACCGCATTTGGCGCGAAGCCTGCCCCACCGGCGGCGCGATCGAAAAGGAATAGCGAGTGGGTTTTCTGCCCCAAGATGCTGCGGGCAGATCGTACGGCAATCCCAATTTCGTTAGTTTCGATCCCCAATCGACGGCAGAGGGCTTCTCGTAGCGCTGCAACCGCAGCCCAGGCCGCGCCTTCATTCTCGAGACCCACAGGCTGGAGCTCGGTAACATCAGTGGCCGCCTCATACCCAAGCGCGATGGGAGTGGTGATCTTGAATGACTTCTCGTTGCCTGGGCATAGGCCGGCGGCATTGCGGCGCGTACCGCGCAAGGGAGCGTGATCCAACAATGCCTTGGTACCGCTCATAACCGCGGCCACAGGCTCAGCTCGGCCACATTCAAGGCAAATATGGTAGCCCTTATGACCCACGCCGCGGGATGAGAAAAACACCAGGCCATCTGCGCTTGCACGCATCCGGCCAAGTTCTGGGGTCACAAACTTTTGCCAGACCGTGTTGCGAACAACGATTTGTTCTGGCTCTGGTTCGACGTAACGGACTTGGTCGGTATCTGCGTGTGGCTTTTCCGCCATATCGACAATGAAGCCGGTAGGTTCAAGAAAACGTCGGCTCGCACCATTGGGAAGCTCCTCGCGGCAAGACGGGCACGCGTCAGGAACCACCGGCGAACAATCGGCGGCCCCGCAGGACGGGCAAGACCAGAAGATCCGCAGCGACTGCACTTCCCGGGCCTGCGCATCATCAGACGGGCGCTGCCAGTTGAGCGTGACCCCTGCGGATCGATAAACGAGCCCGTTGACGACGATTTCGGAGCCTGGCGCGTAATCCCTGATAGCGATATCGAGAGTTCGGGAAGGGTAGCTGCGCCGCCGCTGGTTGCCCTCATCCTGCTGGTCCGTGTTGTCGTACGCAGCGTCATTTCCTGGTTTGTCCTCATGGACAAAGGGCACCACGGCAGTTGGCATCCCATGCGCGGGCAAAAACCCGCGCACGACAAACTCCTTTAGCAGGTTCTCGCGGGTCAACCGCTTGAGCTGATATTCAAGGCCAGCGCGGCCTTCTGGGACATCGACGCTCGCGATCTGAGCCTGCAATAGCTCCCATTCGGTCACGAAACTGGCCGTAACGTCCTCAAGCATGCTGGCTGCCGCCACAAAGAGCGACTGATCGCGATCGAGGGCAGTCCCGACTACCAGGCGACCTACTTCGCTGTGGAGTTCGCTCCAAGTGCTGGGAGCCCCCAGCCACGTAATGCAGGTTCGAACCGGGCTTGCTTCGATCGGAGGCGTACCAGATGTCTCGGGACAGCCGAAGAAGTCGCCGGCGCGCGTCTTGAGGGCTTCACCGCCCGCGCTCGCGAACCAGCGTGCGAGCAATAGAGCGTTGATATGCCGTTGGACGATGCGGCGGCTATCGAGCCGAACCTGCGGTGCGCGCGTTTGACGACTGAGATAGCCGGCAGGATCGCGAAAAGCCTCCCGATCGAGCGGAGTGTCACGCGTGTAAGTCAGCGAACTGGCAAACCCTTGGCGCCGCCGACCCGCACGGCCGACCCGCTGACGGTAGCTGGCAAGCGATGGGGGCACGTTTGTCATCATCACGGCAGAAACCGAGCCGATGTCGACGCCCATTTCCATGGTAGTCGAGCAATTTAGGATGTTGATCTCGCCGCGTTTGAACTCCGTCTCGAACTGCCGCAGCCGGTAGGCTGGCTGCTGTGCCGAATGCTCGGCTGCGCGCATGTAAGGCGACAGAACAGCCAAGCGATCGTGCAGGTTGGTCCAAACCCCGACGTCCCGGAGCGTCTGCACCTGCTCATCGTCTGATAGCCAGGCTCGTATTGCCGACACGCCATCCACGTTGGGGAACGACACTGGCAGCTGCGAAAATTGGATTGCGGATGGGGCTGTGTTCGCTGTTTTCAGGCCATCTCGATGGCCGTAGGGACTGTAACCCAAAGCAGTGGCCGGCAACACCTGGCCGGTTACCGGGCACAGCCATGCATCGGTGACCGGCGCAATCCGTGCTTTGGCGAAATCCAAAGCGTAGCCCGGTTGTTGCTGCGATAACAAAATGGGGCGCAGGGCAAGCCAAGCGGAATTCAGGATATTGTTGATATCGCGCCGATCTTCTCCGCTGTCATGATCAAGATGCAGGGCCTTTTCGA
>Ga0105048_10016353_pt1 | contig 11473 bp, 8 predicted proteins | sample MAT05_FD_78382 | JGI IMG/M metagenome (GOLD analysis project Ga0105048, IMG submission 78382) | Freshwater microbial communities from Lake Fryxell liftoff mats and glacier meltwater in Antarctica - MAT-05 | ecosystem: Environmental > Aquatic > Freshwater > Ice > Liftoff microbial mat | place...
CTGAGCGAGCGAAGACTGCGCGAATCTGACGAAATGGGATGTCCAGAGGGTCTGAACGGTCGTTAAAGCGGGCCAACCTGACCCGCACCGGAAAGTTCTACCCTGCCGGATTGAGCAGATACGACATCACGACTACAGCGGGCATCATGGGCGTTGATCCTGCTGTGGTGCCTATCCGACCAAAGAATCCCATGAGATCAACGCCCACGCGACCCACTGTATTATAAGCATCTTGGGTTCGCTCATGCTTGTGCGGTTACTGAAGGAGGTCGCCTGGAGGTCGCATCGTGAGCGTGGAGCGGATGTGCCTGGGTGGTTACTTCGTCACTGAACAGGCACGACCTGTCCGCTGGCGCTCGAGGCCACGCCGGCCAGCACCGTCGCCACCACCAGCCGCCCGTACGACACCGGCACCGGTGACGGAGCTTCGCCGCGCACGTGCGGCAGGAAGGCCTCCCACTCGGCGCGCAGGGCGTCGGGCAACGGACTTGGCTCGGGGAACACCGGCTCCCAGGTGTCGTGCTTGCCGATGAACACGCCGTCCGTGTGGTTCACCCGTAGCGCGCCGTCCGTACCCTGGATCTCCGTCCAGTCGTCGCGCGCGCCGGCGCTGTAGCCGATGGCCCGCGCGAACCCGACCGCCCCACCCGAGAACGAGATCAACCCGACGCCCACGTCGTCTACATCTTGCGGGTGGAAGCGCGGCCCGACCACCGCGCGCACATCCTGCGGCGCGGCGTCCAGCAGCAGGCAGAGGCGGTCCACCAGATGGCAGCCGTTCGTCACCCACATGCCGCCGCCGGGGGCCAGGTGCCACGCTTCGCGCTGCCGGAACGTCCAGTCCTTGACCATCGCCGCCGTCCCGACCACTGGCCGCCCGATGGCTCCTTCGCGGATCAGGCGCATCGCCTCCTGGTAGCCGCGCATGAAGCGGTACGGGTGCGCCACCATGCAGGGTACACGCGTCTCGGCAATCACCTGCACGATGGTGTCGCAGTCAGCCAGTGAGGGGGCCATCGGCTTTTCGAGCATGATCGCCTTGCCCGCCCGTGCCGCCGCGACCGTCGCCTCGGCGTGCTGGTTGTGGGGCAACGCGATGCAGACGGCGTCCACGGCCGGGTCGGCCAGCAGATCGCGGAAATCCCGGTAGCCGGTGCCGCCGAACTCGGCGGTGAAGCGTTCCAGGCGGTCCGGGGTCCGCGCCGACGCCGCGACCAGCGTCGCACCTGCCACGCCAGCGAGCGCCCGCGCGTGCTGCGCCCCGAACATGCCCGCCCCGATGATCCCTACGCCGATCTCGTTCGCCACGCCTACCTCCGACAACCGGCCGCATTGTAGCCTGCCGAACAGTTGACCCAATTCCGGGCCGGGAGACAGTGCGGGCGCGGCAGGCAACCGGTACCATTGCCCTGTCGATGCGTGAAGATCGCCGGTTCCGCAACGCGGGCACCGCCCGGCTGCAGGGGCCAGCCACGCTGCTGCGCCTGCTGGTGGGCGCGCTCGCGTGCCTGCTGGCGCTGACGGCCTGCCTGCCGGTCACGCCGCCGGCTACCACGCCGGAGACATCACCAGAAGGTACCCCCCGGCCAGCCACCACCCCCGGCCCGACCGGCACGTCGGCGGCTGGCACGGCCCCGCCCGCCGCGACGACGATAGCGACTGCCGCCCCGGGCGTCACGCGCGCGCCCGCCGCCCCCGTCACCCAGACGCCGCCCCCGATCCCGCCCTCGGCGGTCCCGGCGACGCGCGCGCCAGGACCGACGCCCACGCCGGCCGCCGTGAACAAGCGCGGCGTGCACCTGCTGATCGACGACGGCAACGTGCGCTTCTCCGAAGCCGTCTGGGACGAGCACGCAACCTGGGCCGGGCGGCTCTCCGGGCCGGGCGGCTACGCCGTCGAACTGGTGCGCTCGAACGACCTGCGCCCCGACTCCTGGCAGCATCTCGTGGATCTGCTGCACCGCGAGGGACAGGTGCCCATCATCCGGCTGGCAACCTACAAGGACGAGCGGAACCAGTGGTGGACCGCCCCCGTGCCCGACCCTGACGGACGTGGCTACAAGAGCGAGGCCGACCGCTTCCGCCGCTTCTTCGACGCCATCGCCTGGCCGACCGACACGGTCCTGGTGACGGTGGCGAACGAGACGAACCGGCCCGACGAGTGGGGCGGCGCGCCGGACCCCGCCGCGTACGCGCGCTTCCTGCGCGACGTGACGGAGGCGCTGCGCCGCGTCACCAGCGTCAAGGTCCTGGTGCTGAACGGCGCGCTTGACGCCTACGCGCCGAGTGCCACGTTCGGGAACACGTTCGCCATCGACTCGGAGCGGTACTTGGAGGGGATGATCGCGGAGGTGCCGGACATCTTCGCCCAGCTAGACGGCTGGGCCTCGCACGCCTACCCGCTGGGGCCGTTCATCGAGCACCCGGGCCGGCAAGTCTTCAAGATTGACGACGTGCGACCGGAGGCGAAGCCGCGCCGCCAGCCGCCGCCCGGCATCAACAATCGGGGCGTGAACGGGTACGAGTGGGAGTTGTGGAAGCTCCAGCAGCTGGGCGTGCCCCGCGAGTTGCCGGTGTACATCACCGAGACGGGCTGGCGGCACCGCGCCACTCAGAACGTGAATGCGCGCGATAAGGACTTCGCGACGGTCGAGGACGACCGGTTCGCGGAACTGGTGCGGCTGTCGTTCGACGGGCCGCCCGCCGGTCCTGCGGAAGGCTGGACTCCCTGGAACCGCGACCCGCGGGTGCGGGCGGTGGCGCTCTTTGCGCTGGCGGGTCGCACGGATCATTGGGGCCACACGAACCTCTTGCTGGTGGCTCCAGACGGGCGCATCCAGGGGGCATACGCCTTCGCCAACTCGCTGACGCAGGTGTTCCCTGGCACCGTCGCCCGGGACTCTGGGACGCCGACGCCCGCCCGGTAGTGCTGGGTGCTGCCGTGCGGCCTGCACCCGCGAGTGGCGGGCAACCTTCACGCCATCACCCCGGCCCCCTCACCCCTACGTGGGCGAGGGGGTAACACTCTTTAGCCCAGAACCCGGCACCTGACACCCTTTGCCCCTGCGCCACTGGCACGCTGCTTGCTCCTGTCATTGTCGCCAGCGCGCCAGTGACGTTACGACGGGCGTGCATCGGCGTGACAGTCCAGGCTCGACCCGGCGGCGTTGACGCGCTCGGCGCTCATCGGCGCGTCCTGAGTTCTTTCGCTGGGCAAGGAGGCCCTATGGTTGCTCGATCAGGCCACTTCCTGCGGAGGTACTGGCTCGAAGCGCTGATGATTCTGCCGCTCACGTTGTACATCGGCCTGCTGACGCTGGTGCCGGTGCTTCAGGCCGTCGGGTTGAGTTTCACCGATCGCTACACGGGCGCGTTCCCGAGCCTGTCGAACTATCAGTACATCGTGAGCCGGCCGGATTTCGGCGAGGCGTTCATCAACACCATCGGCATCACGCTGATGAGCGTGACAATGGAGATGACGGTCGGTCTGGTGTTGGCATTGATGCTGGCGCGGCAGTTTCGGGGGCGCGGCGTGTTCCGCACCATCATCCTGACGCCGATGGGCGTGCCGACGCTGGTGGCTGGCGCGGCGATGCTCTACTTCTTCCGCACGAACGGCTACGTGAACGAGGCCCTGTTGCGCCTCGGGCTGATCGGCCTGCCAGTCTACTGGATGGAGAGCGGCCTGCGCGGCATGTTCGCGGTGGCGCTGGCCGACATGTGGAAAGTGACGCCCATAGTCGTGCTGCTGCTGCTGGCGGGGCTGGAGGCGATCCCCGGCGACGTGTACGAGGCGGCCGACGTGGACGGCGCCAGCCGCTGGGATGCGTTCCGGTCGATCACGCTGCCGCTGATGATGCCGGCGATCACGATGGCGCTGATCGTACGGGCTATCGACGCGTTCCGCATCTTCGACGTGGTGATGGTGATGGCGTCGCGGTCGATTCCCGTCATGTCCACCTTCGTCTACATCAACTACTTCGACTTCCAGGATCCGTATTCGGCGTCAGCGGCGGCCACCATCCTGTTGCTGATGATTGTGGCGTTCATCGCTGTGTACTTCCTGCTTGTCGAGCGGCGGCGGGGGGAACTGGCATGAGCACGCAGGCCGTCACACAGCAGCCCCGGACGGGGGCGGCAACTCGGGTGAGGACGGACGCGCACGCGTCGCGGCTGGCCCTCCGCATCGGTTTCGTGGCGCTGGCCGTGCTGTTCGCCGTGATGACGGTACTGCCGCTGCTGGTGCTCATAAAGGTGTCGTTCAGTGCGCCGCAGGACATCATGACGGCGCGCCCGCCTTTCCTGCTGTACAACGCAACGCTTGACCACTGGCGCGCCATCCTGAACGCTGACACGGTACTGGGGCCGGCCCGGCACAGCCTGGTAGTCGCCACGGGTACGGCGCTGTTCGCGGTGCTGATCGCGGCCCCGGCGGCCTATGTGATCTCGCGGATGTCGCGCGGCTGGCGCTACGGCCTGATCCTAGCACTACTGTTCACGCAGATGTTCCCGGACGTAGGTATCGCCATGCCAGTCGCCATCACGTTCCTGCGGCTCGGCCTGAACGACACGGACCTGGGCCTGATCCTGGCGCACCTCGTCCCGACGCTGCCGTTTGTGGCCTGGATCCTGGTCGGCACGTTCGAGACGATCCCGCGCGAGATTGAAGAGGCGTCGTTCGTAGATGGCAACGGAAAGATCGGCACGCTGGCGCGGGTGGTGGTGCCGCTGGCCGCGCCGGGTATCGCGGTGGCGGCGCTCTTCGCGTGGCTCAAGTCGTGGAACGACCTTGTCTACGCGATCTACCTGTTTCTGGGCGAGCGGACGCTGCCGCTAATGACCTTCTACTACTCCAATCGGGGCAGCGTCTTCGACACGGCGACGTTCGCGGTGCTGCTGACGATCCCGGTCATGCTGGTGACACTGGCGCTCCAGCGGTACGTGGAGGCCGGCACGCTGAGCGGCGCGATCAAGGGGTAACGATGTTTGCCCCTCGCCCACTCGTGGGAGGGGGCCGGGGGTGAGGGGACTTTTCGGGGGCGGCGCAGACACGCAAGGGAGAACCTGACGATGCGACTCACACGACGACGTTTCGGCGCGCTGGCTCTGGCCGGCAGCGCGACATTCCTGCTCAGCGCCTGCGGACAGAGCGGCAGCAGCCCGGCCGGGAAGACGGGTGGCGGCACTGGCGGCGGCGGCTCGGTGACGTTTGTCACCAGCCTGGCCGAGGACGAGCGCGCGGCCATCGGCGAATTGCTGAAGGGCTTTGAGAGCAGCGCGGGCGTGCAGGTCAAGATGGTGCAGATGGAGTCCCAGGACGTCGTCAACCAGTTGAAGGCGAAGAAGACGGCCAACAAGATGGACATCGATCTCGTGGCGCAGGACAACCTGCGGCTTGGGCCGCTGGTGCGCGACCAACTGGTGGACGACCTGTCGGGCGAGGTGTCGCGGGTGCCGGACTCTACCATTGACGCGCTGGTGCCGATCACGGAGTTTAACGGCAAGCGCTTCTTTTTCCCGTACCGCCCGAACGTCCAGATTGTCTACTACAACGAGACGAAGATGTCGCAGTACGGGCTGAAGCCGCCGGAGAGCTGGGACGACCTGTTGAAGGTGTCCCAGACAATCAAGGAAAAGGAAGGCATCGGGAAGGTGGCGATCCAGGCGGCGGCGGGCGACCCGCTCTCGGTATCGGTCTTCGAGTTCATCAAGCAGGCCGGGGGCGACCCGCTGGTGCTGAACGATGCTGGCTCGGTCAAGGCGTTCGAGTTCCTGGCGCAGCTAGAGCCGCTGATGACGCCGGAGTACCGCACGGCCAAGTTCGACACGATGAACACGATGCTCTCCACGGACACGGCCTACCTGGGCAGCAACTGGCCGTTTGGGATCAACGTGATCGTGGACAAGAACGGGCGCAAGGACATCAAGGCGTACCACGGCTGGGCCGGGCCGACGAAGGAGTCGCACGTGCTGGGCGGCGAAGTGCTGGGCATCCCGGCGGGTGCGCCGAACAAGGCCGGCGCGCTGCAACTGGCTGAATACCTGATGGCGAAGGACACGCAGTCGCAACTGCTCACGAAGCTGGGCTGGCCGCCGATGCGGACGGACGCTTTTGGCAACGTGCCAGAATGGCAGGCACCGTACTTTCAGGCGGTGCAGGCGGCGCTGAAGCAGGTAGACGCCCGCCCGAACGTGCCGTACTGGGAAGATGTAAGTCGAGCGATGAACGACGCCTTCCGCGATGTGGTGCAGTCGAAGCAGCCGGCAAAGGAGACGCTTGACCGGTACGCGGCGGCCATCCAGAAGGCAAAGGCGGCAGCTGGCGCATAGGCGAGTGGCCGGGTGCCCGTCCCCGTTCTGGATGTCTGGGCGGGGTTGCCACTGGCAACCCGCACCAGGGTCTCGCGGCCCTTGCTTGTACACGTTGGTCGAAGTGCGTCGGTAGTTTTCGGAGCCCCTCACCCCCGGCCCCTCGCCCACGCATGACGCGGGTCCCCTCGGCTACGCCGCCTCCCCGCGTCATGCGTGGGCGAGGGGAGGCTCTGGACAGTGGTTCCCCCTCGCCCGCGCACCGGGAGAGGGGGGCAGGGGGCCGTGGAGAGACGGCGTAGCCGAGAGGCTCCATGGTGGGGTGGGGAGGGGCGGGAGAATACAACTGTCGGGGAATTTCAGACAGGCTGTGCTAGTCGCGTCGGCGGGCGGCCAGGGGCACGAACGCGGGCGTCTTGCCTGATGACGTAACCCAGGGGTCTTCCCGCTCAACCTGGACGGTTGACGCTGCATCGAGGAGGCGCGCCATGTGTTCGTGATGCGGGGATTGCGCCGCAATGGCCCCGAGCAGGATGCTCCTGGCGCGGTTTGCGTCAAGGTCCGGCACCGTGGGACGGACGCGGAGCAGCAGCCGCACGGTGCCGTCGCCCCGCTCCGCTTCGAGCAGTTGAAAGTCGCCCATCCGGCCGCCCAGCACGCGCGGCAGGGTCTCCTCGATGATGGCGACGAGGTCGGTGCCGACCAGTGTGACGCCCTCACCGGTCAGCTTCTCAACGCTGCGAATGTTCGCAATGCGCCGCGTGAGGCCAACGTCCTCCAGCAGGCAACCGCACCGCCCCGGCAGGAACTCGGCTGCGTCGCCGGTCTCGGCGTTGAGCATGATCTTTGGCGCGGCCGGCCCGAGTGTCGTCACAAGGAGCGCGCCAGCAATGCCGCTGTCGGCAGGCACTAGAGCGGGGACCGATGGCGCGTCGTCGTCCGCGCTGCGGTGCCCCACGACGAACCGCTCACCGCGCACGTGCATGGCATCGGCGACGGTGCGGTTGGCACAGGCCACGGCGATTGGCCCCGTCTCGACGGTGCTGTACACCGGGAGCGTCATGGCCCCGGATGCGGTGATGATCTGCTCGCGAGCAGGAGTCAGCGGCTCGCCCCAGGGCATCCAGCAGAGGCCAGCCAGCGAGATGCCGCCTTCCGTGGCCGCTGCTGACACGCGCACGGCAGAACTGGCCGTCGCGTCCATCAAGATCGGCCCGTGCGTGCCGAGTTGCTGCCGTAGCCAGGCAGTCAGCGTGTCCGGTGCCGTCAGCAGATGCTCGCGGGGCCAGGCCATCTCGCCGCCGCTCAGGCGCACGATGGCGGCAACCCAGGCTTGCAACGCCCGCACGGCGAGCGGGATGCTCCCGACCGGGTTGAACCACCCGACAACGGATGATCCAAGGTGCAGGTTCTCCATGACGGCGTGCGGCAGTGTGGACCATTTGACGTAGGCCGGGCGGGACATGCCGCACGTTGCCAGCGCCACGGCGACGACATCGTCAATCTCGGCTAGCTCCGCGAGCGAGCGGCCGACGGCCAACTGTCGCCCTGACGAGCCGCTGGTCGGCACCACGAATTGCGGCCGAACAAGCGGGTTGTCGAACTGCTCCGGGGTGGCCCGAAAGCGCAGGCTGCCGCGCATGATATCGGCGCGGCCCTTCATCTCGGCCTGGGTCACGTAGACGCCCTGCTCGGCAAGGCGCCGGAGGGTTGCGTCTAGCCCGTCGCGCTGCACCTGCTGCACGAGATCGGCGTAGGTGCAGCCGGCATGGTCGAGTAGGCGGCGGTACGGGCTGTTCCGATGGCGGTACACCGTGCGCCTGACGAGCGCGAGAAACGCCGGTTCGCGGTTGGCGACGCGCGCCCGCACCAGTTCCGTCGCTTCTGCCGTCGTCACCGGAGCGCGGACGAAGCGGGTCAGGTCTCGGGTGAGGCGCGCCGTCGCCACGATCTGCCGCCAGATGAAGGCGCAGTCTGTCACGTACACACCGGGGAGCGGTCGGGACTGACGGCGCACATCGCCTGCCATTGTGCGCCAGGATGTTCGGGCCGGGCCATGCCCCCTGGTGCGGCCTCGGGCGCACCAGCGGCGCGCGGCGTTCGTTGTTGCGGCCGGGCGCGCTATCATCTTGGCGCGCCGCTGGCAGAACGGGGCGTGCTCGTCGGCCGTGTGCCCGAGCAGCGCCCTGCAACCCATCCTGCACGCCGATCTGATGACAGCCTGCCCCTGCCGAGGATAGGACGCGCGATGCCGGCGGCCCTGTCGTCATCGCGCGGCAGTGATCCCATCTGCCCGACTGGAGAATGCTGATGAGCAGCCGCCCGGCCGCCCAGCCCCCGCATCCGTCCGCTGCGCGCGTCGATTGGGACGCCGTGCAGGACGAAGCCGCGCAGACCCTCTCCGCGTACGTCAAGCTCGATAGCTCGCATCCGGTGGGACGGACGGTCGAGACGGCGAACCTCATCGGGGAGCGGCTCGCCAGCGAGGGGATCCCCTTCAAGATCTACGAGACGCCGGATCCGAACAAAGTCAACCTTGTCGCCCGGCTCACCGCCGAGAACCCGGTCGGCAAGCCGCTGCTGCTGTCTAGCCACATGGACGTGGTCCAGGCCGTCGCGTCGGACTGGATGTTTGACCCGTACTCCGGCGAGATCTCGGACGGCTACATCTACGGGCGCGGCACGCTGGACGACAAGGGCATGGGCGTCATGAACCTGATGACCCTGCTGCTGCTGAAACGGCACAACGTCGAGCTTTCCCGCGACGTGCTGGCGCTCTACACCTGTGACGAAGAGATCGGTAGCCCGCTGGGCGCGCAGTTCATGGTGGAGCACCACTTTGCGGACCTGGACCCGGCCTTCGTGCTGGACGAGGGCGGCGGCGGCCAGCGCGGCTTCTACAGCGCGGGTGATGTCTTCAGCATCGCGGTGGGCGAGAAGCGCGCCTGCCGCTTCACGCTGACGGCGCGTGCCGAGCCAGGGCACGGCTCGCAACCGTGGGAGGAGTCCGCCACCCACCGCTTGATCCGGGCGGTCAGCCGGCTGCTTGACGCGCCGCCCGAGGACCGCGAGTGCCCGCCGATTGCCGAACTGATCCGCCGGTTGGGTGGGGATACGGCCCGCAAGGAGATGGCGTCGCACCGGGCGACACGCCCGTTGCTGCACGACACCATTGCCCTGACGATGATGGAGGCCGGCTACAAGATCAACATCATCCCCGAGAAGGCATCGATGAGCTTCGACTGCCGGCTGCTGCCCGACACCGACCCGCAGGCGTTCATTTCGAACGTTGAGCAGGTGGTCAACGATGAGGGCATCACCATTGACGTGCGCTGGCCGGACGCGCCGCCAAACTTCGCGCCGACCGATACGGGGCTGTTCCGGGCTATTGAGCAGGCGTGCCTCGCGCACATGCCGGCGAGCCTGCCGGCCCCGTCGATCTGCGCGGGCGGCACGGACGCCCGCTTCTTTCGGGAAAAGGGCGTGCCAGCCTACGGCCTGGTCCCGACGATGCTCACCGCCGAGGACCGCAAGGGGTTCCACGGCCTCAACGAGCGGCTCGCCATCGACAATCTGCTGCTCGGCACCCGGATCATCCACGATCTGACGTTGCGCGCCGCCGCCCGCTAACCCCTGCAATCTGGCTCACAGTAGAAAATACTTGGAGGAAACATGGTCATCCGCCCGGCCGCCCAGCCCCCCCATCCGATCGCCGCACGGGTCAATTGGGACGCCATCAAGGACGAGGCCGCGCAGACGCTTTCTGCGTACGTGAAGCTTGACAGCTCGCACCCGAAGGGGCGCACCGTTGACACGGCGAAGCTGCTGGCCGACCGCCTCGCCAGCGAGGGCATCGAGTCGAAGGTGTACCCGACGCCCGACCCTGAGAAGGTCAACCTCGTCGCCAGGATCAACGCGAAGAACCCGGTCGGCAAGCCGCTGCTGCTCTCCAGCCATATGGACGTGGTGCAGGCCGTCGCCTCGGATTGGACCTTCGACCCGTACTCCGGCGAGATCTCAGACGGCTACATCTACGGGCGCGGCACGCTCGACGACAAGGGCATGGGGATCATGGAGTTGATCACCATGCTCCTGTTGAAGCGGCACAACGTCGAGCTTGACCGCGACGTCATCATGCTGGCGACCTGTGACGAGGAGATCGGCAGCCCGCTCGGCGCGCAGTTCATGGTGGAGAACCATTTCGCGGACCTGGACCCGGCGTTCATGCTGGACGAGGGCGGCTCGGGGGCGACGGGCTTCTTCAGCGCGGGCGATGTCTTCCAGATCACGGTGGGCGAGAAGAAGATTTGCCGGATCACGATGACGGCGCGGGCGGAACCGGGCCACGGCTCGCAGCCCTGGGATGACTCGGCGACGCACCGGCTGATCCGGGCGGTCTCTCGGGTGCTGGCGGCGGCCCCCGAAGACCGCGAGTGCGCCCCGGTGGCCGAGATGATCCGCCGGCTGGGCGGCGAGACGGCCCGCGAGGAGATCGCAGCGTTCCGGGCGACGCGCCCGCTGCTGCACGACACCATCGCGCTGACGATGATGAGCGGCGGCTACAAGATCAACATCATCCCCGAGAAGGCGTCGATGAGCTTCGACTGCCGCCTGCTGCCTGACACGGACGCGACGGCCTTCGTGTCGAACGTGCAGCAGATCGTCAACGATGCGGAGATCGAGTTCGACGTGGACTGGCCGGACGCCGCCCCTTCCATGGCCCCGGTCGCGAACCCCTTGTTCGAGGCCATCGAGCAGGCGTGTATGGCGCACATGCCGGCGGCGCTGCCGGTGCCGACGATCTGTGTGGGCGGCACGGACGCGCGCTTCTTCCGTCAGTTGGGCATTCCGGCCTACGGGCTGGTGCCGGGCATGTTCACGGGCGAAGACATGAAGGGGTACCACGGCATTGACGAGCGGCTGTCGGCGGAAAATCTGCTGCTGGGGACAAAGATCGTCTTCGACCTGACGCTGCGGGCGGCCGGCCGGTAAGCTCCCACACCCCCAGGGGGATTGCATAACCTTCTGTCTAGTAGGCCGTTCCGGCGCACTTTTGGCCGCCTAGCGCCAATACCGATAAGTTTAGGGCCAGAGGATGCGGACAGACGTGACGGCGACGGGTGGAAGAGTCGGGGTTGAGCCAGTCGGAGGCGGTCGTTTGAGC
>Ga0105048_10016354_pt1 | contig 11472 bp, 7 predicted proteins | sample MAT05_FD_78382 | JGI IMG/M metagenome (GOLD analysis project Ga0105048, IMG submission 78382) | Freshwater microbial communities from Lake Fryxell liftoff mats and glacier meltwater in Antarctica - MAT-05 | ecosystem: Environmental > Aquatic > Freshwater > Ice > Liftoff microbial mat | place...
AGTCGCTGGGGCTGCTGCGCGTCCCGGAGGAGCCGTCCGGCTGCGCGTTCGGCGGGGCGGATTTGAAGACGCTCTACGTCGCCGCACAGACCTCGCTCTACGCCGTGAAGTTGGAGGAAGCTGGGCACCGCTCCGGCGCGGTCCGGAGCGAGGAACCGCTGCCCGAAGCCTGGGACTACGCCGGCCCGATGCGGACGGTCGCCGCCCGGTTCCGAGGGACCGAGGGGGTGGTCCTGCACGTCGGCGGGTCGATGACCATCGCCAACCCCTACGGGTCGTGGCCGCGCGGCGGGAAGGGGAAGACGCCCGACGACGCCGCCGTGCTGGAGTGGATGCACACCGAGGCGAAGGACAAGACCGACGGCTGGTGGCTCTGCCGGACCGAGCTGGAAATGTACCGGGCGTACACGGCCGAGAGCGGGTTGAAGGCGGCGATGCTGCACGCCGGCGGGGCGCGCGGGCTGCCGACGCTGGAGAAGATGCTCGACGACTACCGGCCGCGGCTGGTGACGATCGAGTGCGGCCTCTACGACGCCGACGCCGGCACCCCCGTCGCCGACTACCGCAAGAGCATGGGCCGGGCGCTCGACCTGATCCTCGACCGCGGGGCCATTCCCGTCCTCAACACGATCCCGCCGTTCCGGGCGCAGCCGGCCCGCACCCGCGAGTTGAACGACGTGCTGCGGGCGCTGGCGAAGGACCGCGGCGTGCCGGTCCTCGACCTGGAGCGCGAGGTGTTCGTCCGCCGGCCGGACGACTGGTTCGGCACCCTCATGGACCGCATGCACCTGACCGGCACCCAGGCCGGCGGCAGCCCGAGCGCCGAGCCGACGCCGGACAACCTGCGGAAGAGCGGCTACCACCTCCGCGGCTGGCTGACGGTCCGCAAGGTTGCGGAGATCAAGCGGCGGGTGCTGGACGCCGGGGGGAAGTGAGGGGGGCGGGTCGGCGACGCGAATTTCGACCGCCCGGCATTACCCGACGCCGCCGTCCGGGAATCCTGTAAGCTCTCCCACACGGTCCGGGTGTGTGCCCGTGCCGTCCGGTGTCGAACGACCCGCCGAGGCCGAGAACCTCATGACACGACGCCCCTCGCGGTTCGCCGCCTTCGCCGCCCTCGCGGCGGCCGTCGTCGGCCTACTCGGGTGCCAGAAGGGGAAGGCCCCCCCGCCGGCCCCGCCGCCGGCGAAGGTCACGGTCGCCCGGCCGGTGACGTACCCGGTCCAGAGCTACTACGAGTACAACGGCTACCTCGACGCGGTCGAGACGGTCCAGGTCAAGGCCCGGGTCAAGGGGTTCCTCGACGAGGTCACGTTCGCCGAGGGGGAGGAGGTCCGGGCCGGCGACCTGCTCTACGTCATCGACCCCCGCGAGACCGAGGCGAACCTCAAGAAGGCCGACGCCGACCGGCTCAAGGCGAAGTCCGAAGTGACCCGGTCGAAGGCGGACGAGGACCGGTCGAGGAAGGCGTTCGAGACGGGTGCGACCAGCGCCGAGGAGTTCCAGCAGAAGGTCGCCAACCGGGAGTCGGCCGAGGCCGTGCTCAAGCAGACCGAGGCGGCCATCCAGGTGGCGACCCTGGACAAGGAGTACACCCGGATCGTCAGCCCGATCGCCGGGCGGATCAGCCGCACCCTCGTCACCAAGGGGAACCTCGTCGGGCAGAACGAGGCCACCCTGCTCACCACGATCGTCAGCATCGACCCCCTGTACGTCTACTTCGACATCCCCGAGCGCGACCTGATCGAGTACCAGCAGGCCCAGCGGGGCGGGGACGCGGCCGCCGCGGCGCGGGACATTCCGGTCGAGATCGGGGTGGCGAGCGAGGAGGGCTACCCGCACGCCGGGCGGATCGACTTCAAGGAAAACCGGGTGGACACCGGGACGGGAACCGTCCGCATCCGCGGCCGCATCCCGAACCCGGCGCACCCGCCCGACCCCGCGCTGTCGGCCGCGGCCGGCGGGGCGGCGGGGGCAACGGCCGGGTCGAACCGCCTCCTGTACCCCGGGCTGTTCGCCCGGGTGCGGGTGCCGGCCGGCGGCCCGCGGACCCGCCCGGTCATCCCCGAGGAGGCGCTAATGACCGGCCAGGAGGGGCGCTACGTCTACGTCGTCGGGGCGGACAACAAGGTGGCGAAGCGGACGGTCACGGTGGGGGCGCAGGTGTACCGCGCCCCGCCCCCGGGCAGCCCCGCGGCGGCCGGGTGGACGCTGGCCGGGCCGCAGTCGGCGGCCGCGCCGGTCAAGTCGGTGGTCGCCATCGACAAGGGGCTGACCCCGGACGACGTGGTAATCGTGGACGGGCTGCAGAAGGCCCGGCCCGGCGGGGAGGTGGCCCCGGACAAGTGGGAGTTCCAGGGGCCGGCGGGCAAGAAGTGACGACGGGCCGCGCCTTGTTTACTGGTCAGCGGGTTGTTGGGGTGGTGTTGGGATTTGTGGCACAGGTCTCCAGACCTGTGCGGGCTTCACAGGTCTGGAGACCTGTGCCACAAGACATAAGGCAACCCGTCGCATCAGCTCCGAAGACTCTGCGTCGCGGCTACGCGACGACCCCTTCCCGCCCGGGCCTCGCCCCATGATTAGCCGGTTCTTCATCGACCGCCCGATCGCGGCCAACGTACTCGCCATCCTCACCATGCTGTTCGGGGCGGTCGCCCTCCAGCGGCTGCCGATCGAGCGCTACCCGGCCATCACCCCGCCGACGGTCGTGGTCGGCACCAACTACCCCGGGGCGAACGCCCGGGTCGTCGCCGACACCGTCGCCGCCCCGATCGAGCAGCAGGTCAACGGCGTCGAGAACATGATGTACATGTCCTCGACCAGCTCGGCCGACGGGTCGTACGCCCTGACCGTCACGTTCGAGATCGGGACGAACCTGGACGACGCCCAGGTGCTCGTCCAGAACCGCATCTCGGTCGCCGAGCCGACCCTCCCGGAGGAGGTCCGGCGGCAGGGGGTGACGGTCAAGAAGCAGTCGTCGAACATCCTCCTCGTCATCTCCCTCACGTCCGCGAACAAGACCTACGACCCGATCTTCCTGTCGAACTACGCGACGCTGCGGCTGCGCGACGAGCTGAGCCGGGTCAAGGGGGTCGGGGACGTGCAGATCAAGGGGGCCGGGGCGTACTCGATGCGCGTCTGGATCGACCCGGACAAGCTGGCCTCCCGCCAGCTCACCACCCAGGACGTGACGGCCGCCCTCGCCCGCCAGAACGTCCAGGTCGCGGCCGGGCAGATCGGCCAGCCCCCGAACCCGTCCGGGCAGGCCTTCCAGCTGACCGTCACGACCCTCGGCCGGCTCACCGACCCGTCCCAGTTCGAGGGCATCGTGGTCAAGGCCGCGGCCGGCGGGCAGATCGTCTACCTCCGCGACGTGGCCCGGGTCGAACTCGGGGCCGTGTCCTACGACACGTTCGAGACCCGGTCCGGGATGGAGGCCGCCAACATCCTCGTCTTCCAGCTCCCCGGGTCGAACGCCCTCGACGTGGCGAGCCGCGTCCGGGAGACGATGGCGCGGGTCGAGCCGACCCTCCCGGACGGGATGGAGTACACGATCCCGTTCGACACGACCCGGTTCGTCGAGGCGGCCATCAACAACGTCTACCGGACGCTGGTCGAGGCCGGCGGGCTGGTGCTGGTCGTGATCCTCGTGTTCCTCCAGAACTGGCGGGCGCTACTCGTCCCGGCCACCACGGTCCCCGTGACCATCGTCGGGGCGTTCGCGTTCATGTACCTGTTCGGGTTCTCGGTCAACCTCCTCACCCTGTTCGGGCTGGTCTTGGCGATCGGCATCGTGGTGGACGACGCGATCGTGATCGTCGAGAACGCCAGCCACCACATCGAGGCCGGGCTGGCCCCCCGCGAGGCGACCATCAAGGCGATGGAGGAAGTGACCGGGCCGGTCGTCGCCATCACCTTCGTCCTCCTGGCGGTGTTCATCCCGACGGCCTTCCTGGCCGGCATCACCGGCCAGATGTACCGCCAGTTCGCCCTGACCATCGCGGCCACCGCCGTCATCAGCGCGATCAACGCCCTCACCCTCAAGCCGGCCCAGTGCGCCGCCTACCTCCGGCCGCACGCCGGGCGGGGCTGGTTCACCCGGGCGTTCGACTTCTTCTACAAGCCGGTCGAGGCCGGGTACACGTGGTCGGTGCGGCAGCTCGTCCGGGTGTGGTGGCTGGTGGTGGTCCTGTTCGTCGTCATCGTCGGCGTGACGGTGAAGTGGTACCAGACGGTGCCGACCGGGTTCCTCCCGACCGAGGACGAGGGGTACGCGATCATCGCCGTCCAGCTCCCGGACGCGGCCTCGCTCGACCGGACGCGGGAACTCTCCGAGCGGATGAACAAGGTGTTCGAGCGGTTCCGCGACAAGGGGGCGATCGAGAACTGGTTCGTCCTCGGCGGCACGTCGCTCCTCGACGGGACGGCCGCCCCGAACGGGGCCACGGCGTTCGTCACCTGGACCGACTGGGCGAAGCGGAAGTCCCCGGAGATGCAGCAGCAGGCGCTCGTCCAGGAAATGCAGATGGAGTTCTTCCAGATGCAGGAGGCGAACATCTTCGTCATCATCCCGCCGTCGATCCAGGGGCTGGGGTTCTCGGGCGGGTTCGAGATGAAGATCGAGGACCGCGAGGGCGTCGGGCTGGACGTGCTCCAGGAGCGGACCCAGGCGCTGATCGACGCCGCCGCCCAGCGGCCCGAGATCGCCCCCCCGCCGGCCATCCGGAGTACCTTCCGGGCCGGAGTGCCGCAGATCTACTTGAACATCGACCGGGTCAAGGCCGAGAAGATGGGCGTCCTCATCAGCGACGTGTTCGGCGCACTGCAGGCGAACCTCGGGTCGGTGTACGTGAACGACTTCAACAAGTTCGACCGGACGTACCAGGTCCGCGTCCAGGCCGACGCCAAGTTCCGCGGCGACCCCGGGATGCTCCGCCGGCTGGAGGTCCGCAACCGGGACGGCGGGCGGGTGCCCCTCGGCACCCTCCTGACGGCCGAGACCCGGGTCGGCCCGCAGTCGCTGACGCGGTACAACCTGTACCCGACGGCGACCATCAGCGGGGCGACGAAGCAGGGGGTCAGTTCGGGCGAGGGGCTGGCCGCGATGGAGGCGGCGGCCGCCGACGTGTTGCCGCGGTCGATGGGGTTCGAGTGGACCTCGATCGCCTACCAGGAGAAGCGGGTCGCCGCCCAGCCGCTCGACGTGCTCGGGGTCGAGGTCACGCTGAGCGAGGCCGTGATCGTGTACGCCCTGGCCGTGGTGCTCGTCTACCTGGTGCTGGCCTTCCAGTACGAGAGCTGGCTGCTCCCGCTGGCCGTCATCCTGGTCGTCCCGCTCGGGCTGCTCGGGGTGGTGGCGGCGGAGAGCATCCGCGGGTTCGACAACAACGTGTACACCCAGATCGGGATCGTCCTGATCATCGCCCTGGCGAGCAAGAACGCGATCCTGATCGTCGAGTTCGCCCGGGAGCTGCGGCTGGCCGGGAAGACCGTCCGGGAGGCGGCGGTGCAGGCGGCCCGGATGCGGTTCCGGCCGATCGTGATGACGAGCGTGGCGTTCATCCTCGGGGTGGTGCCGCTCGTGTTCGCCAGCGGGGCGGGGGCGGCGAGCCGGCAGTCGCTCGGGACGGCGGTGTTCGGCGGGATGATTACCTCGACCGTGCTGGCGATCTTCTTCGTCCCGGTCTTTTACGTGGCGGTCCAGGGGCTGATCGAGCTGCGCAACGGCCCGCCCAAGCCGGTCCCCGGGCGCGAGCCACCTACACCCACCTGAGGTCGTCCGGAAGAACCTAACCCCCCAACCCCCTTCCCTAAGAGGGAAGGGGGAGCCGGACGCCGGGCCTACGGCCCGACGGGTCAATTGTCTTGCTCCCCCTTCCCTCTTAGGGAAGGGGGTTGGGGGGTTAGGTTGCCTTTCGGACGGGAAATCCCGTTGACCGGGGCCGCCTGCGGGGGGACACTAGCTATACCCGCCGGAAGTCCCGCCCGCGCCACATTCCCGAGACCGCGATGCCCGCCACGCCGCACCGCCTCCCCCGCCGGGGCTTCCTGCAGATCGGGGCGCTCGGCCTCGGCGGGCGGACGCTCCCGGACCTGCTGCGAGCCGAGGCCGCGGCGGGCGGCCGGGCGCGGCACAAGTCGGTCATCCTCATCTACCTGGTCGGCGGGCCGCCGCACCAGGACATGTTCGACCTCAAGCCCGACGCCCCGAAGGAATTCGCCGGGCCGTGGAAGCCCGTCGCCACGAACGTGCCGGGCGTGCAGATCTGCGAGGCGCTGCCGCGCCTGGCGGGGATCATGGACAAGCTCGTGGTCGTCCGCTCGCTCGTCGGCAACCAGGCCGGGCACGACGCCGTACAGGTGTTCAACGGCCACCACCCGGCCAAGCCGACGCCAGCGGGCGGGTGGCCGCAGTTCGGGTCGGCGGTGGCGAAACTGCGGGGGGCCGTCGATCCCGCCGTGCCGCCGTTCGTCAGCCTCTGTTACACCTGCACCCACGGCCCGTACAACGAGCCCGGCCCCGGCTTCCTCAAGACCGGGATGAACCCGTTCCGGGCGACGGGCGGCACCCGCGACGACATGGTCCTCCGCGGCGTCACCGTGAACCGCCTCGCCGACCGCAAGGCGCTGCTGGCCAAATTCGACGACCTCCGCCGCGACACCGACGCGACCGGGGCGATGGCCGGGATGGACGCCTTCACCGCGCAGGCGTTCGGGCTGCTCACGTCGTCCCGCGTCGCCGACGCCCTCGACCTGTCGCGCGAGCCGCTCAAGGTGATCGAGCGGTACGGCACCGGCGACCCGAAGGTGTTCATGGACGCCAACGGCGCGCCGCGGGTGCCGCAGAGCCTGCTGATGGCCCGCCGCCTCGTCGAGGCCGGGGCGCGGGTGGTCACGCTCAACTACAGCAAGTGGGACTGGCACGGCGGGACGAACGCCGAGGGCCGGGCGAACAACTCCATCTTCCTCCGCGAGGCCGAGGACTTCCCCGTCTTCGACAAGTGCGTGTCGGCGCTGGTCGAAGACCTGCACGACCGCGGGCTGGACGAGGACTGCACGGTGGTCGTGATGGGCGAGTTCGGCCGCACGCCGAAGATCAGCGCCCAGGCCGGCCGCGACCACTGGCCGCAAGTGAACTGCGCCCTCCTCGCCGGCGGCGGGATGACGACCGGGCAGGTGATCGGCTCGACCGACCGGATCGCGGGTGAGGCGGCGTCGCGGCCGGTGACGTTCGGCGAGCTGTACGCCACCCTGTACCACAACCTCGGCATCGACCCGACGACGGCCGCCCTCCCCGACCTGACCGGCCGCCCGCAATACCTCGTGGCCGACAACGCCGTGCCGCTCAAGGAACTGGTCTAACCGGGCCGCCGGTGTCGTTTGGTCTTGTGGCACAGGTCTCCAGACCTGTGAAGCCCGCACAGGTCTGGAGACCTGTGCCACAAGACGAAAATCTAGCCCGCTGGTGCCCCTCATGACCCGCCCCTGCCCCGGCCCCCGCGTCTCCCGCCGCACCATGCTCCGGGCCGGGACCGCCGGCGTCCTCGGCCTGTCCCTGCCGCAGCTCCTCCGGGCCGACGCCGCCCGGTCGGAGGCCGGCGTCCGGGCCGCGGCCGACGCCTGCATCCTCGTCTTCCTCAACGGCGGGCCGTCCCACCTCGACATGTGGGACTTGAAGCCCGACGCCCCGGCCGAGATCCGCGGGCCGTTCAAGCCGATCCCGACGAGCGTGCCCGGCGTCCAGTACGGCGAACACCTGCCGAAGCTCGCCCGCCTCGCCCACCGCACGGCCCTGATCCGGTCGGCCCACCACAGCGTCAACAACGCCCACGCCGCGGCCGTGTACTGCGGGCTGACCGGCCACGACCGCGGCGAGGTCGGCGGCGGTGCCCGGCCCGACGACCACCCGGCCATCGGCTCCGTCGTCGGCCAGCTGCGGCCCCCGACCCGGCCGGTCGTGCCCTACGTCTCGATGCCGTTCATCACGCAAGAGGGAGCCGGCGGGCCGCCGCAGCCGGGGTTCTTCGGTGGCTGGCTCGGCAAGCCGCGCGACCCGCTGTTCGTGCTGCGGAACCCGAACGCCCCGGACTTCGGGATGCCGGAACTGGCCCTCGGCCCGGACGTGGACCCGGCCCGGTTCGACACCCGCCGCCGCCTCCTCGCCGCGCTGCAAACCGGCGGCGGCACCGGGGCGGCCCGCGACATGGACGGGTTCCGCGCCCGCGCCTGCGACCTGCTCACCGCCCCGGCCATGCAGGACGCCGTGCGGATCGACAAGGAGGCCCCCGCCACCCGCGACCGCTACGGGCGGAACGTCTACGGCCAGAGCGTGCTGCTCGCCCGCCGCCTGGTCGAGGCCGGCACGCGGGTGGCGTGCATCTCCTGGGCACCGGACGCGAACGCCACCTGGGACACGCACGGCAAGAACTTCGACAAGCTCAAGGGCGAACTCCTCCCGCAGCTCGACGGGGCGGTGTCGGCCCTGCTCGACGACCTGCACGACCGGGGGATGCTGGACCGGACGGTGGTGGCGGTGATGGGCGAGTTCGGCCGGTCGCCGAAGGTGAACGCGGCGGCCGGGCGGGACCACTGGAACTTCTGCTACTCGCTGATGCTGGCCGGCGGCGGGATCGCACCGGGGGCGGTGTACGGAGCGAGCGACCGCATCGGGGCGAAGCCGAGCCGCAACCCCGTCTTACCGGCCGACATCGTGGCGACGATCTATTCGTGCCTGGGCATCGAGTTCGACGCCGAGCTGCGCGACCGCCTCGACCGCCCGTTCGCGGTCGTCCCCTGGGGCCGCCCCATCGCCCCGCTGATCGCGTAGGGTATGGCTCCGCAAGCCGGGGTAACGTCGGCACTTGACCAATCTCACCGAAGAAATAGCCGGCGTTCACCCCGTCTTCGCACCTTTGTGGAGAATGGATGAGGCGGCTCAAGGCACGCCGTCGGGGTTATACTCGTCCCCGGGAAGTCCCGCTTCCTCCACGTCGTCGGTAAAATCGAACAGCGGAATAAAAGCCTCCTCATCCGGACAGACATCGTTCCGATGATCCGCGTCGTTCTTAAGTTGCTTGCAATCGCCCACGATCTGCCCACGGCGAACCCCGAACGCATTTTCGATGTGCTTTCTGGGGGCCGTGTCGATGTCATCCCACAACGACTTCCGCACCTTCCTCCCGTTCTCGTCCATCTCCGTGTGAAGGGCCGCCTGAATCCGCCAGACGGTCCGACCTTTTTCGTCGGTGAAATGATCCTCCCGCAAGGCGCGGGACATATCGTTGCAAAACTTCTTCCGCGCGTCCGCGGGCTGCGGCTCCCATAGCCCGTTAGCGTGAGCGTAGGCGTACAGGTCATCCAATTTGACGGGGATGCGGCCACCGTTGTCTATGTACTGCTTATAAATCCGTCGCATCTGATCGTTGTATGTCGCGGGTATCCGCGGCCGTCGTCGATTCTTCATCACCCCCGGCCCTCCTGATTGCGACTCAGTGTGTCGGGCACGAACCCCAGCCGTCCGTCAATGCGGCATCGGTGAGGATGTCGCGGACCTTCACCAGCATCTCTCGATTGTGGGACCAGTGGATTTTGCCCCGTCGTTGCAGTTGCCCGACGATGATCCCCGGATGAACTTTCACGCGGTTGGCGAACTGATAAATTCGCTTCTTGGAGAACAGCGGACTTACCCTTAGGATGAATTTGTCTAGCTCGTCGTCGGCGAGTAGAAAGTTGGCCGCCCACTCGTCGGCCCGTCTCTCGGCCTCGGGCTTTTCGGCAGACGCTTCAGCCCCCTCACCCACCAGATTGACATCGACCGACGACCGATCACCGTGCAGAACGTGGGCGCACTCGTGGGCGAGGGTGAACCAGAAGTTGTCGATGCGGTCGAACCGCATCGTTACGGCCACCACGGGCTTTTCGTTACCCTCGGTCAGCCAGAACATCCCGCCGTCGAGACGGGAGCGCGGTAAATGCTCGACGATCAGAAGCCTCACACCCAGATCGGCGAGCAACTTGGGGACTCGCCGCACGTCCGCTTCGTGGGTCACGAGCGTCTGAAGGTCCGCCAGTCCCGCGGAATAGGTGGCGGGGTCGAAACGGGCCGCCCCGACCCCAGGGGCGAGATTCCGAACCCGGGCCGCCCACGCCCGCTGTTCGGGCGTGTCGGCCCCATAACTCGTCGATTTTTTCGCCGCGAACGGCAGCGCGGACTCGGCGTCGAGAGACTTGGTGCCGAAGAACTCTAGCAACCGATCGCGGAGTTCGCCCGCGGACGTGGCATCGGGAATCCAGTTCCGCTTCACCATGTCCTTGACGGGGGCGAACTCGAACAGCTTGGCTTTCTCGGCAACGTCCCCGGGCTTGTCCTTCCCGGCATCGTTCTTCTGACTAAGCACCCATAAGCGGTAAGCGTTGTCCAGGTTCAACCAGAACTGAGGACTCGTTCCGAATGCCGCCGCGAGATCGCGGGCGGTTTCCGGAGTGACGATCTTGTTGCCTTTAAGGAGCAGACTAATCATCTGTGGCGGTCGCCCCGTAATCGCCGCCAAATCACCCTGCGTCCACCCCCGCGTCTCCAATTCCTCCCTGATGTACTCGCCCGGGGGGAACACCTGATCTGGAATGCGCTCGGACATAAGTTCACCTAGAAGGTTAGTGGTAGTCAACAATCTCGATAACTACGACGATGTTTTTCGGTTCCGCCGACTCGATGGTAACGATGAGTCTCCATTGTTTGTTGAGTCTAAACGAATGCTGCCCCGCTCGACCCCCTTTTAGCTTCTCGAAGTTCAACGACCGCATCGCGTGAAAATCACGCTCGTCGGTCGCGGCACGGATCACTTGCATGACCCGGCGAAACCCGCGAACGGCTTCGGGGGCGTAACCACCTGTAAACCCGTGGTCGGTTTCGAGGTGGTCCAAGTTTGCGTCGGCGAATCGAACACGCATGGAACACCCCGGGGCCACCGGCCACCGTAAAGTGGATCATAACGCAGGCTCCACAAGTGTCAATAGCACGGAATCACTGAAAGCATGAAAATGCCATTTTTAACATTAAGACAGATATTTAATCAATAGGAAAAGATCAGCATAGAACGCCCATCTATCGTCCATTTGCCCCGTCGTCCCGCCTATCGCGTAGGCGAATCGCCGACGTACTATCGGCGGGTTGCGCCGCGTTCCGGGTTCGTCGGTGCCCCGAGCGTGACGAGGACGCCGAACCGGTACCACAACACGCCCCGCTGTAAGATCGCGCGATCGAGCCACACGCCGGTAGCCTCCGGTTGAATGTCACGCCGCGTCGTCGGCCGGCCGGTCGCGGAGGCGGAGGCCGGTGCGGACGGCGCGGACCAGACTTGCCGCCGTGCCGACGGACCCGGCCGCCCAGATCGCGGCCAACGTCCCATCGCCGCCGGGGGCCGCGCCGTAGGCTTGCACGCCGAGCAGGGCCGCCAGGCCGAGCAGCAGGGG
>Ga0105048_10016357_pt1 | contig 11471 bp, 14 predicted proteins | sample MAT05_FD_78382 | JGI IMG/M metagenome (GOLD analysis project Ga0105048, IMG submission 78382) | Freshwater microbial communities from Lake Fryxell liftoff mats and glacier meltwater in Antarctica - MAT-05 | ecosystem: Environmental > Aquatic > Freshwater > Ice > Liftoff microbial mat | place...
AGTCAACCAAGAACGGCTAAAGGAAAGTACGGCGTGAAGGCCGGGGAATTAAAAGGGGATGCGATCGCGCTCCGTCTGCCTGCGTCGCTTGATGTACAGGTGCGTGAGTCTGCGGGATGGAGCAGCAAAGGCGATAACGACCTTCTAAGGGCGTGGGTAGAGGGTGCCTGCAAAGACCGGGTATCCGGATCAACGCCACCAGCTTCTACCGTTGGCATCGACATAACCGCGGTCCGTGCCGCTCAGCCGTGCCCCTGGTTTGGGTTGGCAGAAGGCTGTATGGCTGGCATCGACATAACCGCGGTTCGGGCGGCTGCTAACCGCGTCGCGCTGCAAACGTCGCCGAAACAGCGTGGTGCCATCATCAAAGCGTTTAACGCGTTGGTGGGTGAATTACTGGCAAGTCAACGACTGGTGAATGATTTAACAAAGTAGTTCATGGGGTTCCCCGCTCTCGCCCTGCCTTGATCCACCCTTTGCCGCAGGGTGTCCCTGCATCTTCGCGCCACTCGTCCTCACGTTGCCCTGGCTCCCAAATGGCTACAGGTGCCTCAAACCCATTCGCCTTCTCAAAGGGCGCTAAACCGTCATTCGGCTCTAGCCCTTGGGCTTTCAGCTCCGCGATCGCGCCCTCTCTGAAGTTTTGCGACCAGGCGGTATCAATCAAGCCCAGAGCCAAATGCTCTTGCTTGAAGCCGACCATCACGCACCGACAACGTGGATGTAGCGGTGGTTGCGACTCTCCCAGCTTGTAAACATTTTGGTTGCGGGCTGAACAAAAAGGACAGACACGATCATCTTTCGTCGCGAAAAATTGGAACAGAGTGTAGTCGTTTGCCGCCAAAGTAGCTGCGATCGCGGCATTGCTGGCACTCAAGCTTTCTGTCCGCGCGATCGTCTCTGCCTTGTGCCGCACCACACCCAACTCGCGTTGCAGCAACGAAGCGATCTTATCAGTGCCCCATCCCTGTATCAGTCCCTGAGTGACGATCGTGCTGGCTTTGTCCGCAAACGCATTGGTGTGGTTGCGTAGCCGCGTCATGCCCTCAGTCGCTTGATTCTGAAGCGCTTCGATCGGCACATTCGCTGTCATCTGGAGCGACTGGTTTGCGATCGCCCTAGTCAGGTCTTGCGCCAGCGTCACCCCCTGAGCCTCCGCACCGCGCAACAGATCCTCAAACGCCTGCTGAATGTCGTCAGCCTTACGAGTGTTGAGCAGCGTCAGGAGGTCGGCGACTTGAGAAAGTAGGACGAGTGCCCGATCGCGTGCCATAAGCGAACCGGGCGTTTCCAGGCTGTAACCCCGCAGTATGGTTGCTTCTAAAGCTTGGTAGGCAGATTCTAGAGCGCTGTTGACACGCTCGATCGCGCTGTCTTCCAGTCCTGAGAGGTGCTTGTCTGCGCGATCGATGATGGTAGTGATCGGGTTAGCGTCAGCGTCAGTACGGCTCGTTCCACCAGTCTGAGCAAAAGGGGAGTCGGCATCGCCCACCCCCAAGTCATCGGCGCGATCGACTGCATCAAAAACATCGCTGAGCGAGTTTACGCTCGCATCATCAGCTTCCGGCTTTTCTTCCTGGTTGTCCGCCTCCGCTTCGCTACCCTCATCCGGCTCAGGCTGCTGCTGCTCTTCTGCTGCTGCCTGCTGCTTGGTATACAAAGCGGGCTGTAATTGGCGCTCGATCGTGTAGTCACTGCCAGCCCAGGCAGACTCGCGCACTTCCTCTTTCAGCAAGATGCCAGCCTGGATGCTGGGCACATCGACCTTCTCAGTTTGGGTGGCGCGAAGTTCGGTTTGCTCCTTGAGGTTGAGCCGTAGCGCCGATCGGTAGCTGATGCCCCAGCTTTCGGGTAGCCGTCCGCCGGTGGGTCCGTTCTGTGCCAGAAAGACGAGCCGGAAAAAGTCTGAGATCGGCTCCTCAAGAATCTCACTGCGATAATCCGCGATGCAATCTGCCCAGGAGTACTTATCCCCTTCAGAGGAATTGCTCAAGGCTGCTTTTTGTGAGCTGCCCCAAAGTTGAGTGGGCGGCATGGCAGCAGCAGCACTGGTATCGTCCTTTAGCCTGTCAATCAGCACATCCAACCCGCCGAAATTGCGGCTGATAAACTGCGCGTCTTCTTTGTCAGCGTCCATCGCCAAGCCACCCAGCGAAGAGAGGGAGGTGAGGATGGCTTGAAAGCGGTGGAAAATCTTTTCTTCGTCGCCAGCGAGAATCAGTTGCGCTAGACCTTGGAGTTTGTACGTGAAAACGTTGTAGTCCTGGATCATGCGCGTGCTGTACTCGATCGCAATCAGGTAGCGCACAAACGACTGAAAAAAAGTCTGCAACACCGAGTCGTTGTAGCCCGTGTTCTCGGTGATCATCGCACCCCACAGCCTCTTGCCAGGGAACCGGAGAACGCGAGAGCAATGGACTTTGCCGTTCGTTTGTTGGTCGGGCAGCGCTTCGGTGAACGGCAAATAAAGGCTGTAATACTCTGGATGCCCTGGTCTACCAGAAAGGTTATCGGGCAGCAAGCGCCAGCGATCGACCGGATAGACCCAGGAGATGCGCCGAATGCGCCCTTCGTTGATCGGCTCCCACGGCTTACCGCCATCATCCACGCCCAGCAGCACAAAGCCGTCACCATCCAGTCGCCCCATGATGCCTGCTTCGCGCACAGCGCTGCGGAGCTTCAGATCTTCGCTGTACTGCACCGCTTTGGCAGGGATACCTTTGCGCCCCTTGCCGATCGTCACCTCTAGCCAGTTGTTGGCGGTGGCGGCTTTGGGCAGCAGGTCTACGACCTTCTCACAGATTTTGCTCTTGCGGTAAAGCGCTTGCAGCTCTTGGCGCTGGAGTGGGGTGAAATTAAGCTCGATCGCGTGCTCTAAATATTTATCGCGTCCTCTCTGCCCCAACCCCGTCATGCGGTTGCCAAGCAGCGCCAGGGCGTTGGCAGCAGCCCCGTCGTTGCGGTATTCGGCTTCGGTGATGTTGGCAGTCATGCACGCTAGGAAACGCTCTCAAGGCGATGGTTCCTACCGCCATCGCAGTGGACTGCGATCGCAGTACCGACGAGGCTTTCGCCCTGACCCGCTAGAATTTCTGGGAGTGTTGCCATTGCCATCTCCCCAGAATGCCCAGACCACATCAACCAAGCACAAACCCCAGAACAGACGAGTTCACCTTACTGTGCAAACTCATTGGTGCTCGCGTGTGGCAGCAAGCCTCTAACCCCCTTTGGTATGAGCCGCACAGCGAAGGTTATGCGGCAAAAATGTTGCAAAACTGGACGGTAGAGTATGTGGAGTACATCAACAGCGGCGTAGTGTACCGCGTGATTCGGAGCAATCGTGTCCGAGCCTATCGGTTGCATTGAGCAATTCAGGTGACGCAGTCGTTTTGGGCAGCGGCATTTGGGCTTCCTCTCGCCATGTCTGCTCTGTATTGTGTATACTTACACTAAAAAACCTTCAAGGAACTGTAAAAATTGACATCACCGCGCCGCCTGGATTTGGCACCGCGCTAAACCCTTCTGGTATGGTCAGCTTGAGCGATCGATCTAGCCTCTGCTGTTGCTCCATATAGCCCTGTACCAGCGCTGGCAGGTTAAAGAGCGTTTGTGCCGTGCCCTTTGGTTCGCTCACAGTCAGCGATTGAAAGGTGGCACCATCAGCACTCACGATCGTCTGGTCGTTGCGATTCGTCCGAATCAGCGTGGAAGCCACAAAATACGGACGAAAAACCGTCACGCCTGACGCATTCGTGCCAGCAGAGTCTTCCAGATAGAGGTTTATCAGGTCATTGCTGACCGTAGCGCTGTCGATCGTGGTCAGGCTCCGCACCATTGTCAGCATGGCGGTTGCATCAGTGTAGGCGATCGGCATTTACCACTCTCCAATCCAGTTTGCAGTGATAGGGTTCCTAAACCCAATGATGATGGCATCGCCGATATCGGGCGATCGGTGCAGGCGCTTACGCGTCTTCTCTTTGTCCTCCATCTTAAGCTTGCCCGTCGCCGTGCTCTCGTAGTAGACACCTGCCAGGTCTTCCATTGCCCGGTCTTCGTATGCACCCAACGGCGCGATCGCCACCTCCTCTTTTCGCATCGCCTCTCGCAACACCCAAAAGTCTTCAGCCTTGGCGTTCAGAAATTCCGCCGCATTCTCTGCTGCTTGCCCCCAATGCACGCCCACCGCCTGATAGCCCTGCTCCAACAGCGCATCCAGCGGTCCAGAGCCAAAGCCACCGCTGCGATCGACCGTGATGGCACCGGGATACTCTTTTAAGCCCTCGATCGCCAGTGCCGTCGCGCGGCTGGAGTCTTTCATGTCGCCCTTGGTAGCAACAGACTTCACGCCATACAGCACGGGACCACGCCAGCGCGATCGGGCATGGTCATCCACGCCATCACCGACATCCAAGCCAAAGCGAGACTTTTGCGCGTTTGCCTGCTCATCCCAGTAGGCAGGGTTGGCATCATAGCGGCGACGGGCTGCCCAGAAGTACGATCGGGGAATCACGCTTTGAGCCGCATCTTCAGGAAACAGCCCCTCTACCCGCGATTGCCAGTAGGCAGAGCCTTCGCCATACTTGGCTCGCTTCTCCTCAATCCAGGTCACTGAGACCGCACCTGGAATCACATCACGCTGGCACCACTCCGCCCATTCTGACTGCGGCTTGACCTCCCCTTTCTCGTTCAGGATGGCGACTGCAACGTCCGGCTTGAGCCGATACGCACCGTCTGACTCCTGCTGGTATGCCCAGGCAACGTTGGGATGACACCAGACCGAAATGCGGATGTGAGACTGCTTGCAGGCTTTCTCAAACGGTCCACCCGTCTCGATCGGGTTGCCAACTCTCAAGAAGCGGTTTTGGGCACCTGTAACACAAGACGAAGCACCTTCGTCAATCTCGTTGCTGATACCGCAAGCTTCATCTTCAATCACCAAGAGTTTCGGGTGATGCACACCTTGAAACGCGTTCGAGTCTGTCTCGGTGGCAGTGAAACCAAAACCCCTCGCTTCCTCGGTCAACCTCAAAAAGCTCTGTCCTCGCTCTCCAGGGAGATTCAGCCTGCTATGAGCTTTACGAATCTCGCCCCAAAGCAATTCGATCACCTGGCGCTTGGTGGGAGCCGTAGTGATCACTAGCCCCTCAACACAAAAAATCCACCAGATGCTTAACCAGGCAGAAAGTGCAGTTTTACCGCACCCATGACTCGCCTGCACGTTGGTTTCCCGGTTGTCCCTTACCGAAACCGCGATCGCCTGTTGTTCGTGCGTCAGGCTTTTGCCCAGCTCCGTCTCAATAAAGCCAACCGGGTCACCAGCATACGCCGCAAAATCTCGCTGAGATTCTTCGGTAGTGGCAGCGATCGCCCACTCCTCCCATTCTTTCCTTAAGCTCTGAGTCGCCACGCATCTTTCAAGGCTGTGAGGAATTCATCGGGGCGCACATTCATGGCGATCGCCAACTCTGCCAACTCTGCCGCTGTCGGTGGCTTCAGCTTGCGGCGATATTCCAGCAGTCGCACCAGTGCGCTGGCAGTGCCCCCAATGCCACGAGTATCGATCGGCGTGGTGCGCTCTTCGTCGTCGGTAATGCCGCCACGCAGGCAGCCAGTCACCAGCGCCGACAGGCTGTAAATAGCGTCTTCAACAATTTCGACTTCATTGAGTTCGTTTCGATGCCCTAACGCTCGCGCTCGCATCGGTTCGCGGTGGGGGGTCGGGTCGCTGTTTACTGGTTTTTGGGTCTTGGCTTTGGGTGGCTGGCTTTTCGATTTTGCCTCGCCGATCGACACGACTTTCTGTGCCCGTCGTTTCGCATCCCAGGCACCTTCGGATGCCCAGCCCTCCACCGTGCGCTGACCCACGCCAAACTGCTTAGCGATCGCGGCTAAGGAGTCGCCGCTGTCGAGATACGCCTGCTTGACTGTCTCTTTGAACGCTTCTGTATAGGGTTTTTTAGGTTTGCCCATTGACCGCAATTAAAACCGCAACGAATACCGCATGATGTTGCCAGGGTTCCCCTCGACTGGGAGTTTGAGCGGTGCGGTGCGGTAAGCGACGATCGGTGTTTGCCGCGATCGCTCGCCCTTCTAAAACCGCAGCGGCTGCGGTTTTGCCAACAAAAAGCGCCCCACTATCACAGGCGCTGCAAGCAGTATGCAGACGACGATCGCTCTAGGCGGCAACCTGCGCTTTCACCTTCTCTTTAAACAGCTTGCCAGCACTGAACGCAGGCACAGTCGCAGCGGGAATCTTGATGGGTTTGCCCGTGCTGGGGTTGCGCCCTTCACGCTCTTTGCGCTCCCTGGCCTCAAACGTGCCAAAGCCTACCAGCGTCACCGTGTCTCCCTTCGCCACCGCTTCGGTGATCGCCTCCAAAGCAGCCGTGAGTAAGGCATCAGCGTCTTTTTTGGTGATGCTTGCCTTCTGTGCGATCGCGTCAATCAATTCGCCTTTGTTCATCATCAAGCCCCAAAGCATTGCCAGCATTTTAGCTCAAGCGGCTACAGCCAAAACGGTCAAGACTGTATTGGAGCGATCGCCCCTCCTTGTTTTCCAACTCGTAGAGAAAAAGTCCGCGAATGGTTTCGCCACTATCCAGCCCGATCGAAACCATCACGACGGCACCGGAATGCGAGACCGCGAGAATGGTGCACGGTTGTTGGCTGTGCTGACGGGCAACGGGATGGGTGGTGGTACCAATCCAGCAGTGCTCGCCGAGGAGGTGGTGTTTTAGCGCTTCCACTGGGGGCTCTCAACTCCGTCTAGGTAGGCAAGTCTCACCTAAGCCTAGCTCGATCCCACGGCTAAAGCACGATGGGTTTTGCGGGTTCTCAGGCTCTCCCTTTTCTATAAACCGAGGTCCTCACTCGGACGTTTGAGCGTGGCTCTAGAGCGAACCGGTTGTAAAATGTGCCCCGTTGAGATCCGCGTCTGTTTATGTACGGTGGCAAACTCGGACAGCCATTGCAGCCAGGTGACGCTATAGCCACCGTCCAACGCTCGGAGCAACGACTCCCAGGAGTTTGATGCGGTTTGCGCCCTAGCATGGAGGCAGCGCATCGCGATCGCCCGGACAATCTTGAGCGCTTTTTCGTTTTCGCCAGCCCAGGCGCGCGTATCGCCTTGCAGGTCGCAGGCATAGACCGAGCTGCAACTGATGTGGCGATAGCGCTCCAGACGATTCTGTACAAAGCGCTGTGCGCTGGCTTCCTTGCTGATCCAGCCCACCATAAAGAGGTGAGTGGCAGCCACCGTTTTGGTTTGCTGGCGAATCGCCGTCATTGCCACTAGTTCAAAGTGACGGTGCCAGTCTTTTGGCAGTCGTGCATGGCTGACGGTCTGTCGCCGCCACTCTTTTGTCTGGGCGACATTGACCAGAATCAGCAGCAGATCGGCGCTGGCATCCACCTGTGAGCAGAGCCACAGCGAGATCAGCCCCGGCAGTGGAGTCTCTGAATGACTATCGAAGAGTAGCCACAGTTGGCAGGTTTCGTCGGCAGTGGTGTATTGAGCGATCGCGGAAAACGGTTGACCCTCAACGCCCAGCCGATCGCGCAGCCACTGCACCAAATCTTGAATCCAGTCGGAAAGAGACATGACGCGACTGGCTTATTTTTTCAAAAGTCCGCTCAAGCTTGATGGGTCGATCTGCACCCCTAGCGCCCCGCCGATCAAAAGCAGGCACGGCATCCAGACCAGCACTGGCACTTCTTTGCCCTGGCGATCGTTGCTGACGCACTGCCAGCCCAAAAAGAGCGAGGCGATGAGCGCAAACACATAGGCAGTTGCCTTACCGCTGCTAGCATCGGCTTGCTTACGGTTAGGGCAATGGAGTGGGCACTCAGGCGGCAATTCAGACACAGGACGGCTCTGGTGATTACTTCCGAGAGTTCCCGTTACGCTCCTTGCTGGATTTGAATCACAGCACTGTAAAACCATTGTTGCTGGCGTGACGACATCAGAGCGATCGCCCGTGACAGTGCCGTTTTGCTGCTGGCATCATCACATTGGTTGTGTGCATCTGCCAGCACCGATCGCAGCGCTGCTAGGTCTTGTGCCGCTACAGCCAGGCCGATGCGTAAAGAGAGTTCACCGATCGGGCAGCTTTGCATCTCAACCTCTGGCAATGGCGGCGTGTGCTTCGGTCAGCAGATCGTCTGGAATGCCGGTGGCAACGGCGAGAATGCGTTGGAGGAGCGATCGCAGCTTGTCAGCCTCGGAGAGCTTGGGAGTGGAGAGTGGAGAGTGAGGCGTAGGAGGCTCAACCGCGTCGGCTTGCAGCTCAGTGGCAAGGAATGGGTAGCTCTCGCCATCGGCAGTTTCGCAGACCGCGATCGCGCCCTCTGTCCGTTTCACTGTTACCGTTTGTCCCCGATAGGGGCTGGTTTCTTCCACTACGGTGGCAATTTGCTCTGGCTGTAATGGTTGTGGATTGGTGAGCCGCTTCACCACATCGCTGACATGGGCGGCTGTGGGCTTGCCGTTTAGTGCTGTGGCTATCGCCTCCGTCCAGGCTTGCTGCTGCTGCTCTGCTGGCGCTTTGCTAAGGGCATCCGCCTGTCTTGCGTTGGCAGGTTTGTCCGACATGTCGGACAAATTCTCGATCACCTCAGAAGCACTCATGAGTTCGTAGCCCCGACTGCGGCTCATCTGCCAGCGCTCTTGTAGGTAGGCTTCAAAATTGGGATAAGCAGTGCGGTATAAACGGCGATCGCGAATGGCAATCAGCTCTTGCCCCACTGCATAGAAGGCTTTCAGCCCACACTCAATCCGGCTCTCTCGATCCTCAAGCTCAATCTGCTCGGTAATAGGCATGGATTTTCCTCTGAGTGGTGAGCAAGTTTAGCCCCGTCTGTAGCCATACTTTGACCTGAAAGTCATCGCTCTCATGTCGTCTGGCAATCTGCTTGATGGACAACCCCGCCATGTACGCTTCCATCAAGGCGATGCGGTAAGGATTCTCCAGCGCTTCAAGCTGGCTGCAAAGCTGCTGCTGCCACTCTGGGTCAGACTCCGTGGCGTGATAGACAGGCTCGGCGATCGGCTGCTGCACGTCATCCAGATCCAGCAATGGTTCCCGGTCAAGCGCTTCGCACGTCCACCGCCACTTAGCAGCCGGTACGCCCATTAAGAGAGCCAACCTGGCTTCGTCTAGTTCTCGTCCCATCGCCATCAGCTTGCGACGCGTCGCTTTCACCCGGCTGCTGAGTTCGATCGCCCGTCGAGGGACTTTGACATGGCTCCAATGGTCACGCAAAAAGTGTTGAATCTCGCCCCGAATATAGGGCACGGCAAAGCTGCTGAAGGCGTTGCCTTTGGCTGGCTCGAAGCGGTCGATGGCTTTGAGTAGCCCAATGATGGCGAGTTGCGCCAAGTCTTCAAACGGCTCTGGGCATTGTGCGGCTTCCCGATGCGCCACCTTACGCGCCAAGTTGCGGTGCAGGTTGCAGAGGCGATCGCGCAACTGCCTCACCTTGGCTGGATCGTCAGCTCTGGCTGCCACTAACGCCGTAAATAAAACAGTCGATGTCTGCCCCCGAAAGAGGGCGTGATCCGTAACCGCTGGCGGCGAAGTATTGCAGACCATAAGGGGAACCGCTTTTAGAGCGGGAAAACTTGGCATCTAGTTATTAGATAGCGCTTTTTTGTCACAACTAGAACAGTTGATTCACGGAGTTCTTTGGAAAACCGCCTTTCCCTGCCTAAAAATGCCGATAGCAACTAGAAGGACAGTTTTCAAAGCTAATGCGGCTGGCGATCGGGAATTTTAGAGTATGTCATCCCTCATCCCACAACTCTCATCCCCCCAAACCCTCACCGCAAACCCTGCTGCTGTCTACCTGGCATCGCTCGGTTTCAGTTCGCGTCGCACCATGCGCGGGTCGCTGGACGCGATCGCCAAGCTTGCCAGCAATGGGCACTGCAACGCGACTGAGTTTCAGTGGTCGGCGCTTAGATATCAGCACACTACAGCTCTGCGAACAGCGCTGATGGAACGGTATGCTCCGGCGACGGCGAACAAATCGCTGGCAGCACTGAGGCGAGTGCTCAAGGAAGCATGGCGGCTAGGGCAGTTGTCGGCAGAAGATTATCAACGCGCTGCTGATATCAGCAACATCACCGCGACAACCCTGCCAGCCGGACGCGCGCTGAGCAAAGAGGAAATCAACGCGCTGCTGCAAGCCTGTGTGAGCGCTGCCAATGTCAATCAAGGCTTGCGCGATTTGGCAATGCTGGGCATCCTCCGCGCGGGTCTGCGTCGCTCCGAAGTGGTCTCGCTGGATGTGGCAGACTACACGCCTGCAACGGGTGGGCTGTTGGTGCATGGCAAGGGACGTAAAGACCGTGAATGCTATTTGCCCCAGTGGGCGATCGCTGCTGTCGAGTCATGGCTCTCTGTGCGTGGCAGCGCGCCCGGTGCCCTCCTCAAGCCCGTGAGTAAATCAGGACGGATTCTCACCCGCCGACTCACTGACCAGGCGGTGCTGGATGTGCTGGATTGCTTGGTAGCGCGATCGGGCATTGCACGCTGTACGCCACATGATCTTCGTAGGAGCTTCGCCAGCGATTTGTTGGACGCTGGGGTGGATATTTCAACCGTATCGAAGCTCATGGGACATGCTTCGGCAAGTGTGACGCAGAAATACGATCGACGCGGTGAAGAAGCCAAGCGCCGTGCTGTGCAGATGCTTTAAAGGATTAGATCAACCAGATCAACAGGCACCTTTTTGGGGCTTGAAAAGCAGCGCAGGCTTGGATTTTGGCTGTTGATCTGCTAGATCAACAGAGATCAACCAGATCAACAGGGTTGTTTTAGCCTCCGCTTGAAAGACGAAGTCTCACGTAGTCTGGCAGTGGCTCGGCTTCAGCCGTGTCTTTAAAGCTGATCAGTTTCAAATAGCTGGTTTCGTCGTCATCGCCTTTACCGTTGGCACGGCTGAACCAGATGGCAGCCCCAAACTTCTTGTTTTCGCCGCTGCGACGAGTGTAGATGTGTCCACACCAGACAACTTTGGTAGCACCGTGGCTGTCGCTACTGACTGTCGTTGCGCCAATCTTTGCCCAATCGAATTTGGCGTAGTGCTTCAAAGGGCGTTGCCAGTTGGGAGGCTGGCAACTGGCGATCGCCTTAAGGATGGAAAGCAGTTCTTTAAGCGTTTCGTCGTTCATCCTCGTTTCCAGTCCTTTCGCTCAGTGCGGTTTTGGTGTAGTGCCCCTGCTTTGGCGAGAGGGGCGATCGCGTTAGAAGTCTTTAAGCTTGCGGTGTGAGCTTAAAGCTCGATCCCTGTCCGGTGCCGCGACGTGGTTCAGGAAAGCCGTCACGACCCGCGAGGCGTTGATCCGGCGCTTCAGTGGCACCGCCGCCACAGAGAGAACAATCTGAGATTTTGCCATCCCAAACCACGATGCCAGGGCGACCGGAAATGTAGTTTACTGGCTCGGCGATCGCGAGTCTTGTCAGGAGGAG
>Ga0105048_10016359_pt1 | contig 11469 bp, 6 predicted proteins | sample MAT05_FD_78382 | JGI IMG/M metagenome (GOLD analysis project Ga0105048, IMG submission 78382) | Freshwater microbial communities from Lake Fryxell liftoff mats and glacier meltwater in Antarctica - MAT-05 | ecosystem: Environmental > Aquatic > Freshwater > Ice > Liftoff microbial mat | place...
CAATCTATTTCCACATCTTGTTGCACATCCTGCACACTAGGGATGGTGCTTTTAAATTTGTACCCTGCATATCTGATTAATCTGCCTAAATAAGGTAATGGTAAAAGGGTATTTAAACCCCCTTTTATAAAATGTGCACCACTTATTTGTGTGCTGCCATCTGTATTCAATAATTGTACGCCACAGCCAATAGCGCCTGGGTAATTTTTAAGCATTTCCAGGCTTTCATCAATTGCTTTATTCAATATGATGGTATCTGCATTTAAGATTAAAACATAGGCTCCATTTGCTATTTGAATGCCAGCATTGTTTGCCCTTGCAAAACCAGCATTGTAGCCCATATCAAGCCATTGTACCCAATTGTATTTTTCTGTAATTATTGCTTTGGCACCATCCTGCGAATTATTATCCACTACAATAATTTCGTAGCTACCGGCAGTAGTTTGTTGCACAATACTTTCTATGCAATCCATTACCAATGCACAGCTTTTGTAGTTGATTATAATGATTGATACATCCATTGCTTTAGTTGTAAGCTACTATATTTACAAAAGGCGATAGCAGTACCCCATTTTTTTTGCCCAATACAATGATTAGCCGGTTAAAAATTGTTGCCAGAATATTCATGGCTGCCGATGAATAATGCGTATCCCAATAGCCAGCAGTAAACTGCATTGTAAACCCTGACTGACTAATAATAAAAGCATACGCTGCCTTTGTAAGCAAATGTTCGCTCCAAACACCAATCATGCAATCGCAGGTATTGCTGCGTAGTTGCGTAGCTTGTACAATTTGTTTTCCTGCTACAAAATCATTTACTGCAGCCACAAAATCTTGCTGCCCTTTACCTCTTGTTAAGCTTGCTAATTTATTTATTTCACTTTCTTGCAAAGAAGGTTTCATTTTTTTTATCTGCTCTTTTCGTTGCTGCAAATAATGGCTGCGTTCTACTTTTTTGTGAATGTAAATATGGTAAAGCCGCATGGCAGGATTATGAAAATTGGCCGTAGTAGTAGCGTAGGTAATTGCTTTGGGATTGTGCTTAAATATTGTTGAATAGAACTCCGGTAAACTGTAAATATGTTCTACCACATTTCTGCTTACAATTAAATTGTACTTAAAATTATTGCTGTTTGCAAATTCAGTTACTGCATTAATATCGCCTGTTACAAAATCTGTAATATAGATGCCTGTTGACTTACACACTGCCGCAGCAGTAGGCTGCCACTCAGGCAAATGATCGTTGTAATCAAAACGTTTAAAACCGAGCATGCCACCTAGCATAAACAACGTGCCAAGCCCTGCACCATAATCAATGGCATTTATTTCGTTTAAAGGTTTATTGCATAGCTTACTGCCTTCATACAAAATATGTGCACTGTTTTGTATAGAAAAAAAGAGCCTTTTACCCAAATGATGATGGATAAAATAATTGTTGTAGGTATCACCTGCATCTAGCGTAGCTACATTAAAATTTGACAGTGCATAAAAGAGTTCATTGGCTTTTGTATTAATCAAAATACCAAGATTGTCTTTTGCGGATATAAAAATTTCGACGGTCTTATTTTGCATCCAATTCTTTTTTATCCCCACTATTTTTATAGGTGTAATATCCAAACCAAAGCAGCAATACCAGTAATAGCCAACTGGTAATCATAGAAATGGTGTAACTTATATTATACACTTTAGGCTCAAATTTAAAATCGATGCTATGTTTGCCTGCCGGTATTACCAGCGCCCTTAGCACATAGTTGGCCTTGGCAATAGGTACCAATTGGCCATCTATATAAGCATTCCAATCTTTGTAAAATATTTCGCTAAATACGGCAAGGTTGGCTGCATTGCTATTACTTTCATACTTAACAGCCATATTATCAAAAGCTAATTGCTTAATGCTTGCATTACTATCTGCAGCTACAAAACCAGTTACAATGGGTTTAAATTCGTTATCAACAATTGCTGTATCAATTGGGTTAAAATCACTAAGGGCTTTCATTTCCTGTAAAGGACCACTTACAAAATTCACCCCTTTTACAAACCAGCAATTACCCAATGCGCCAGGGTTTGGATAAGCCGTTTCATTTTTACCATCTGCACTTTTTTGAATAATGTATTTAGTGTTAAGCATATTAAGTACAGCAGGATTGGGCTGACCGCTTAATTGGTAAGTTGCCAAATCATCATAAATACCAATTTTGGCAGGGTGGTAGCCACCAATGGATTTATGAAAATAAGAAGGCTTTGAATCTTGAAATGGATCGCCACCTGATAAGTTAAATACCCGATAGTTAGGATCCTTATCTTTTAATATTTCTTTATCTGCTTCTGAAGGGCTAAACTGGCTTGCCTGGTATTTTTCTATTGCATCAAAACTTTTTTCATTAACATAGTGCATACCAAATGGCAGTAAATCTGCGGCTACTAATATTGGTAATGCAATCATTAAAATGGTGCTGTTTATTTTGTTGTATAAAAACAACACTATAAATCCAATCGTAAGCAATGAGAATAACAATGCCCTTAAAATATCAGTTCTAAAAAAAGATTCCCTGTCTTTTTTTAAAGCGTTAATGATGCCTTTTGCAATTTGGCTATCACCTTTACTTTGATAGAGTAAATCTTCATAAATCCGGTTGTCAGATTCAGCTTCGTATTGCTGGTTAATTTGCTGAAGTTTGCCATTTAGGGTGCTATCCTGCACCGCAAAAGCAGCGTTGATAGCGGAAGTGCGCTGTTTGTTTTCTTTACTGTAATCCAGCGAAAAATAAAGCGCACCGGCTACTACAAATACAGCAATGCTTGCTGCTACACCCCATTTTAAATGCTTAATTGTAACCTTTTTATCGCCATCAATAATTTTTGCTACAGTTAATACGGCAAGTATGGGAAACAGCAGTTGCGGTATTACTAAAGCCATTTCCGGGGTACGAAATTTATTATACATGGGCAGGTAATCAAACAAAAAATTATTGATACCTGGCAAGTATTTGCCCATAGCTAAAATAATACCCAATGTACTAGCGGTTAATATCCACCATTTGTGTTTGTTATCTAACAAAAACATACCTAGGATAAATAAAATGCAAACTACTGCACCAACATAGGCCGGACCTGTTGTAAATGGCTTTCCACCCCAATAAATTTTGCCAGAAAGGTTAGCAGCAAATTCATTGGCCTGTGTTTCCGGCAAGTTTAATTTTTCTGTTAAATATGCACCTACGCTTGATGTTTCATCTAATGTAGGAAAAATATTATACTCTCCATCCCGCTGCGAAAAATAGCTGCCGTAGCCTGCTATACCCGGAAACATTAGTGTAAAAGATTCTATTTTATCATTACTCCATTGAAAAGCATAATCCCTGGACAAGCCAGTTGTTTTATTGCCGGAGGTCTTATCATCTTTTGTTGCGGCTTTGCTATCCATCACTAACTGCCCGCCACGTTTAGAATATTTTGCAAAATCATACACCGGAAACAAGATAATGGCGTTTATCATTACAGCAAGTATTGCCGCTAAAAGCCCTAACCCAATTGCCTTGGCACCGGATAACAAATCTTTTTCTTTTATCCATTTCACCATAAAAAACAGGGTGAGTATAATAATGATGATGAGCAGATAATAGCTTATTTGCTGGTGGTTTTGCATTAAATGTAAATCGGCAAAGAGGGCTGTTAATATAAAGCCAGCAAAGTATTTTTTATCAAATAATAACAATATAGCACCTAATAATGCAGGTGCATAAGCAAGTGCCAGTAATTTAGTATCGTGGCCAGCCACTACCAGTATGGGATTATAGGTGCTAAATGCAAATGCAATGCTACCCATAACAGCAATGTATGGCCGTAAACGGATGCACATACAAAAAATATAAAAGCAGATGCAGCTAAGAAAAAAGAAATTTAATGGCTTAGGTAGCCAAAATTGAAAGGCTTTATTGATGTAATTCATGGGCGAAACCGGCCCATCAAAAATAATATTGTAAGCCGGCATTCCGCTAAACATGCTGGTTATCCACAATGGATATATACCATGTTGCTCCTTGTAAACTTCGCTTTGGTGCTTCATGCTTTCTACAGCAGTTACATCGCTTTGTTGTGTAACAACGCCTGGCTCTAGTGCTGGCTTACAAAAAATAACGGTTACCAGTAAAAATATGGCCACAGCAATCAGGTGTGGCATCATTTTTTTTAAATTAAGCTGCTTCATGAAACTATTTAAAATTAAGGTGGCAAATTAACTGAATTAATTTGAGTAAAAAAAGGTTATAGGTGTAAGTAAGTTTTAGATTGAGAAACCATCATGTTTTAGCAGTGCAGGGGCCTGGTTATAAAATGTAATAGATTTTCAATTTCAAAATCTGGGTTCAAAAACTGGATTAATTTTTAATTTAGATGGATGAATAAAAAAAAGTTCTGAAAATTATCGTTAACAATAATTTCCAGAACTTTTTTATTTATCGAAATTGTATTAAGTCTTCTATTTTTTAAATCCTTATCTAATACGCTATACACTAAAAAACGGATATCTAATTCCCTCCTATTCCCTGCATACCTTCCATGTCCATTTTTGTATTTTTTCTCTTAAATAGCGAAACATCAAACTTACCAAAGCGCCAGTTGAAATTGAGTCTCAACAATTGTGGATCTCTTCTTCTTGATACTTCCTGTTCAAAAAACACCGACTCCGAAAATACGCCATTTATACGGGTGCGGAACACATCACTCATTTGTAGCGTAAGTGATGCTGCATTGTTTTTTAGAAAATCTTTTCTTACAGAGATATCAACACCATAAAAAGGCTTAATGTATCCCTGGGCAGTTGGTGTGTTTCCGCCGCCATAAAACATCATGCCGCCGCCACGTCCGCCACCCGAACCACCGGGGGCTACCAATGTTTTTGCCTGATAATCTCCACTCAATTGTATAGAATAATTTTTAGGTAATTTAAAGCTGTTGTTTACTTTGGCAAACCAACTCAACTGATTGTTGCTTGCCCCGTTGGGTACATTACCTGCCAACAAAGTGGCATTAAAAAAGTTGAAATTGGTATTAAGATCCCAAAATTTCGTTATTTTATTTTTTACCGTAAGCTCCATTCCATAAGTATAACTCCTGTTTGCATTGGCAAAAGTTGTCATTACAACTGTATCTGGCTTTGCTGGTGCATTTGGGTTAGCTTGTTGAAACTGGTAACGGGTTATTAGGTTTTCAGTATTTTTAAAATATCCTGTTACCAAAAGGTTATGGCCTGTTGCCAATTGGTTTTGGTACGATAGTTCAAATAAAGTGGTAAACTCAGGTATCAGATCCGGGTTACCTTTTGACAGGTTAAGAGAGTCAGTATAATCTATAAATGGTATTAATTGAAAGAAATTTGGGCGGTTAATTTTTCTTGAAAAATTCAACTGCAAATCTTGTTTGTTAGATATTTTGTAAGTTGCAAATACACTAGGGAAAATACTGAAAGGAAACTCATTGCTAAACTTTTTGCTTTGCGAAATAAGATTACCATCGTACCTGGAACTTTCGATTCTTACACCAAGTTGGTAGTTGAATTTATTTATTTTTTGCGCAAAAGTCATGTAACCTGCCAAAACCCTGTCTGTGTATTCATACTTATTATTCAGGTTTGGAAGTGATATAAATTCATCTGTAAACTGATTTTTAAAAAAATTATCATTCAGGCTCGAAAAACTTCTTAGCGCAATTCTTGCACCAGCTTCAATTTTTATTTTATCGGTAATTGGGTTTTCATAATCTATCTGCGAAGTAAAGAATTTTGAATTTCCCCTACCAGCAGTGCGTTCAAAAATAAGCGGTGTTTTAGGTGAGTTATTGGGGTTGAAAAACTGGGTGCCAAAGTCACCTACATTATCATTATTGCTATAATTGTAGTTTACATCTGCCGAAATACTTTTGTTTGGTTTTGCAAAATTGTGTTTATAACTAACAGATGCGCCATAGTTTCTAAAATTAGCCTTATTGCTACTAGTGCGGTTGCCATAATCGAACACAGAGCCTGTTGGGTAAATTGTGTCTCTTGTGATGCCAATTAGATCATTGTTATTAAACTGCCCCCCACTCATATTGCCGGAGAATGTGAATGTGTTACGGTTGTCAACAAAATAATCGAAACCCATTCTGCCAAAACCGAACATACCCGTACCTATTGGTCCATTGTTTTGTAAAAGATGTGCAGTAGCACTATTTAAATAGTCTGTTCGGTCGGTTATTACAGTTGTAATACTTTTTCTAAAGTTCACATTAGCAGAAACAAAAAAGTTTATTTTCTGTTGTTTTATGTTTAGGTCTCCACCAAAGCCAGGCCTTCCTCTACTATCAATGCTAGTTCTTACACTTCCATTGTAACCCGTTTTACGGTTTTTCTTCATTACTATATTTAATATACCTGCACCGCCGCCACTTGCATCAAATTTAGCTGAGGGGTTAGTTATCAGCTCTATTGTGGCAATTGCATCTGCCGGAATTTGTTCCAGCGTCATATTGGTAGGCCTGCCATCAATAAATATTTGCGGTGTTGCATTGCGCATGGTAACATTACCATCAATATCCACATTAAGCCCCGGCACATTTTTCATTACATCAATGGCTGTACCACCAACACTGTTAAGATTTTTTTCTACGTTAAACACTTTTCTGTCTATTGCCATAGTTAGCAATGGCTTATCGTTGGTTATGGTTACTTCCTGTAATTGTAGCGCATCTAATTGCAGTTTTATATTGCCGAGGTCTTTATCTACGGCACTCATCATTGAGCTCATATCGCCACCTGGCTTCATTTCAAAAGCAGCTTTTTGCTCTATAGGTTTGTAACCAATAGCTGTTATTTTAAGTTTGTAGGATGCCAACACTGCTAAGTTTTCAAGGCTAAACTCACCTCTTCTGTCTGTGAGCATCCCAGAAACTATAACATCTTTTCTCTTTTTAGTGACAGAGTCTAATTTATTTTGAATAAGCTGTATAGAAGCAGCTTCCACGGGTTTATTGGTAGCTCCATCTATAATTTTACCATAAAAATGCCCCATATTCATGTTTTGGCCACCGCCGCCCCTGTTGCCTGCTCCAGGATATTGTGCCATTACAAAAGAGCTGCTTACTAGTGCAGCAGCAAAGAAAATACTAGTAAATTTTTTAAACATTATGGTCTGATTTAACGATTAATTACATCGTGTTGTAGAACAAAATTCCACCATAATGTTTAACAAATTTGCCCTCTTATTGATGAATGGTAAGTGCCGCAGGTAAATGGAAGTAAATTTATTTAGAAAGAAAAGCAATTAATATTTGAATAATACCAATGAGTAAACCAAAGAATCCTCCGATAAACTCAAGAAATTTAAATTCTTTTTTAGTGATCTGCAGCAGAATGTCTTCCAGTTTTTCAGATGAAAATGCTGCAACTTTTTCTGTCACAATTTTCTCCAAATCAAGGTCGTCCTGTAATTTGTTCATGTAAGTTTTCATTAATATTGGAAAAAGTGTTTCCAGTTCCATTAAAAATGCAGCTTTAAGTTGTGTGGTAGTTTTTTCACCCATAAACATAGAAAGCATAGGGAAAACTTCTTTCAGTTTATTATTTAAGAAATTATCTATGTGCTCTTCAATAGCAGGTTTAAGTTTTTGCAGGTTTTCAGGATTGGTAACTTTTTGTTCAATTTCACCAAATGAAAGCAGTTCTTTTCCTACTACCTGTCCTAATTTTTCTGCAATAAGTCGCTGATTTTTGGGAAAAATACCTTGCAAGGTATAGCCAAGTATTTTTATTGGATTACGTGGGTGAAAAAGCATTTTTATTGCTATCCAGGTAGTAACCCAGCCTGTAAAAGTTAATAATGATAAAGTAATGATAAATTCTGACCAGTGCATAAAATTATTTGAGACTGCAAAGAAAGGTTAATAGGGGTTAAAAAACGTTTAATCTACCATTAAAAAAGCTTGTACACCACAAATCAAAAATGGTTAACTGTACAATGCAATATGGTAAGCCAAAATAAAAAATCCTTTAAAATACCAATGATATTTTGAACAAAACATGTTTTTATCTATTTTTGCCGTCCAATAAAAAATGGTAGTCGTAGCTCAGTTGGTTAGAGCATCAGATTGTGATTCTGAGGGTCGGGGGTTCGAGCCCCCTCGATTACCCATTTTAAAATACAGTGCAGTTTATTACTGTGCTGTATTTTTTTGTCCATTACCGAAGATATAGAAGTAATCCGCCTTCAGTTTTATAAGTAAAAGGAAATATAATTCTTACAACTGCTTGTACCCAGGTTTATACTACTTGTAGGTAATGTTAATATGCAGGTATGGCAGCCATGGCTTTTCTGCCCTGGGTTTCATCATTTTTAGCGGGAGATGGTTTTGCATTTTTTAATTTGTAACCAAATGCCCGATAATCAATAATAATCATCAATTTACATTAATTTATAAGTACTGATAACAGAAAAAAAATGGTGCTAAAGAATGTAATGTAAAAACGATGTTTTGTTAATATTGACTAACAATTTTCTGACTAACTTCTTTAACAATCCAACTTCCCTTTATAAACTATTTTCCCGGAAGAGAATATACCTCAAACTAATATTTTTCAGTTATAAATAATGAGTTGCCCGGCTAAAATTTATTATGCCAGCAGATTTTTTGCCGTTATAATTAGATTAACAGAGCATTTTATACGTTTAAGATATTTTGGAATAAATGCCGCCATAATTAAATTTAATACAAGTGGAAATTATTTCATCAAACCTTCTCTTAAAACTATGTATGTATAATAATAGGCTATAACAAACAGGAACAATAAAATTCCTGGCATTGTTTGTTCTACTTTATACAAGCAACAATTACCTCTTAAAATTTGGAATTGGTGGTTTAAATGGCAAAGTTTTATTTAAAAATCCTCTCCATTTAAATACTATAAATTACTTTATTAAGATTTGACAGTTGGTTAGAATTATACATGTATTGACTCTTTATTTCACCCTTTTCATTTAACCAGGCTTTGCTACCCCAGAAGGTATTAAAATGAGAGTTTGCCACTTCAATACTTATAAGACCTGATTGTGGTAGATTTTTTAAAACAGAGAGTGCGGGAGATAATTTTTTCACAAAAATTGTTACTGGTATATTTGGCTCAAATTGATGAGCAATATTTGCAATTTCACGAACATGCAAAAACCGATTCTCATTTTTTATTATATCCAAAATTTTTTTACGGATAGGATGGCTGTTGTCGTAAGCAAAATATTGATCAATACTAATTTTACTTTTTTGCAATTGGTCATCGTTCTTTTCTATAGTAAGTAAACCGTCTCCTGCTTCAATATCTAAAAAAGCCTGTTGGTATAGCTTAATTAATCCTTCTATTCTACTAAGTTTATCAAGCAACTCCAATCTTTCTTTTTTTAAAATACTTACAAGGTTATTAGACATAAATATCAAATTAAATGCACTAAAGCACCTATTAATAAAACGAAATTTTAAATAAGCTTTTTTAAAATTGTAAATTAAATGATATGTACCAGTTTTTTATTACCAAATCATTACTAAATTATTATTAATACAGAAGTTTTATCGCCTGGATTTTTTTGGTGCATCCATATCCTTCCTAACAATCAGAAAAAGTGCATGCTTGCTTATCAGTTTTTTTATATTGTTCTCAAAAAAATTTTGTGCCCGAATTATTCAGTAGATTCAGGACTCCTTACTTATCTCTAAGGCACCTTGTTTCCGTTACCCTGTAAAACCCAGGCAGCAACTCCGGCAGCAACCACAGTTCGCCTACTTTTACTGCTTTAATTGCCTGGGGTTTTTTATACGGCACAGCGCCATAAAGGGGAGGGTAAGAACGCTACTGCGTAAGCCATAATAACCGGCCGGCAGTTCCTGATTTACATCCTTACCTTTTAGGAGTGCCCTGGCTATAAGTGCCGGCATAGCAATTAGAACACCCGCATTATCCACGGATTGCTGATGGATGAAAGCGGGGGGCTGGCCTGCAGCAATAAACACATGGCTTCCATTCCTCTTTGCAATACCCGGGTGGTAGCCATGCCTAAGGGAGCTGCTACATTTTATTTATCCCTTTCGTTGCAGGTACTACCTTTATCAGTTATCACTGTAGATGAAAATTGTTCACCGGCAACCTCTTTTTTTTAACTATCCTTGCTTAATTGCCTGGCGGATGCTGCCTTCTGCAAGGACTTCCCCTTTGGCGATGGAATTTACAGAATGGCCTACATCCAATCTTTTTTAATTGCTTAATACTTTGCCCCGTATTTTATACCAATACCCTTTGTCCTTTACTACTGAAAAAAAAGCAGCTTCTCCTTTGGTGCGAAGCTTAGACTAATAGCGGGTTACCGTATCAACTGAAATGCCAAAACAGCGGGGAACTTCTGTTGACTACATGTTGCCTGATACAAGTTTATAATAATAAAAAAGGATGCTTGTTAACAAGCATCCTTTTCTTAAAACTAAATCAATATTTTATTTTTGAACAATTACTTTTATTTTTTTATTTTCTCCATCTAAAAAATTTACCGATAAAATATACATTCCATTTGCCAGGGTAGAAACATTTATTGAATTGGTACCCGCAGATAAATTGGCTCTTAAAACAACCTTGCCGTTTGCAGCTAAGAGTGTAGCAGGGGCATTCATTAAAGTTCCTGTAATACTTACCTGTAAATTTCCATTTTGTATAGGATTTGGATAAACAAATAATTGTTTTGCAGAACAATTAATAAATACTGGTAAAACTGGTGAATAAGAAAATTTACCATCTCTATCAATCATTTTTAAACGGTATAACACTTTTTCTGATAAAATGGTATTATCTGTAAAGTTGTATTTCATTTTAACAGAGCTGTTACCATGAGCAATAACTTCTCCTATTTTTAACCAGTTAACAGCTATTTGACTGGATCTTTCAATTTCAAATTTGCTGCTGTTTATTTCACTTTCAGTTGACCATTTTAAAGAAGGAAGGCAGTTTGTTATGGTTGCATTAAAACCTGTAAGGGTAACAGGTAAAACTGGAAAATCGCTTAAAAATACTGATGAAGTAGCTTGTGATAAACAGCCGTTTATATCACTTGCAGTAAAAGTATAATTACCAGAAAGCAGGCCAGTAAAAATGCCTGATGAAGCACCCGTAGTATTAATGGTTGTTCCACTTGAAATTACATAAGTAAGTGCACCTGTTCCACCATTGGCACTTGTAGTAATAGCACCTGTTCCACCAGTAGTAGTAACCGCTGCGGTTACTGCAGCACTTACCGTAACAGCCGTTGGCTGCGTTACCGTTACCGCAGTTGCAGAAGCAGAACAAGTTGTTCTTGCAATTTCTCTTGCAGTAATAGTGTAAGGAGAACCAGCAGCATTAACTGTGAAAGTATTAAGCGCCTGAAAAGCAGCACCATTTAAACTGTATTCAACGGTACCTGTTGC
>Ga0105048_10016361_pt1 | contig 11467 bp, 9 predicted proteins | sample MAT05_FD_78382 | JGI IMG/M metagenome (GOLD analysis project Ga0105048, IMG submission 78382) | Freshwater microbial communities from Lake Fryxell liftoff mats and glacier meltwater in Antarctica - MAT-05 | ecosystem: Environmental > Aquatic > Freshwater > Ice > Liftoff microbial mat | place...
AGCAGGGCCTCGATCACCTCAAGGTCGATCCCGAGCAGGGCCGCAAGCGCGCCCACATAGATGGTGTTCTTGAACAGCTGGCGCTCGCGCGGAAGCTCGTAGGCCTCGTTGCACATGGCGGTCAGCGGCACGCCGATGACGGTGATGTCATCGCGCAGGCGCGACGCCGGGATCGGTTTGGTGGAATCGTAGAACAGGTAGCCCCCGCTCTCGACCTCGGCCACATCGCGGTCCCAGGTCTGGGGGTTCATGGCCACCATCAGGTCGACACCGCCGCGACGGCCCAGATGCCCGGCCTCGGTGATCCGCACCTCGTACCAGGTCGGCAGGCCCTGGATGTTGGACGGGAAGATGTTGCGTGCCGCGACCGGTACGCCCATGCGCATGACCGAGCGTGCGAACAGGCCATTGGCGCTGGCCGAACCCGAGCCGTTGACGTTGGCGAACTTGACGACGAAGTCGTTGATGCGGATCGGCTCAGGCATTGACGCCCTCCGCGTGGGTCATTTCCAGATAGAACTTCTGCATGTCCCAGGCTCCGGTGGGACAGCGTTCGGCACAGAGGCCGCAGTGCAGGCAGACGTCCTCGTCCTTGGCCATGATCCGGCCGGTGGGCAGCTTGCCGGACAGGTAGAGATCCTGGGTCAGGTTGGTGGCCGGGGCTTTCAGCCGGGTCCGCAGGTCGGCGTCGTCGCCGTCTTCGGTGAAGGTGATGCAGTCCATCGGGCAGATATCGACGCAGGCGTCGCACTCGATGCACAGTTTGTCGGCGAAAACGGTCTGGATGTCGCAGTTGAGGCACCGTTGCGCCTCGCCCAGCGCCAGTTCCCGATCAAAGCCCAGCTCGACCTCGAGGCGGATGTCTTTCAGCGCCTCATGCTTGTCGAGCAATGGCACCCGGTAGCGGTGATCGTTGGAGACGTCGTTGTCGTAGCTCCACTCGTGGATGCCCATCTTCTGGCTGACCAGCGTGGCACCCGGCGGCGGGCGGAGCGCGACATCGTCACCCTGGCAGAACTTGTGGATCGACACCGCCGCGTCATGGCCGTGGGCAACGGCCCAGATGATGTTCTTGGGGCCAAAGGCCGCATCGCCGCCGAAGAAGATGTTCGGGACGCTGGACTGGAACGTGGCCGTGTCGACCTTGGGCATGCCCCACTCGTCGAAGTCGAGGCCGATATCGGTCTCGATCCAGGGAAAGGCGTTTTCCTGGCCGACGGCCACCAGCACGTCGTCGCAGGCGTAATGCTCATCCGGCTGGCCGGACGGGACCAGCGCCTTGCGGCCGCGCGCGTCGACACCCCACTGGACCACCTCGAACAGTACGCCGGTGAGTTTGCCCGCCTCGTGGGTGAAGGCCTTGGGGACCCGGAAGTTGAGGATCGGGATGTCCTCATGCATCGCGTCTTCCTTCTCCCAGGGCGACGCCTTCATTTCCTCAAAGCCGGAACGGACGATGACCTTGACGTCCTCGCCACCCAGCCGGCGTGACGACCGGCAGCAGTCCATGGCGGTGTTGCCGCCGCCCAGCACGATCACGCGCCGGCCAATCGTCTCGACGTGGCCGAACGAGACCGACGAGAGCCAGTCGATGCCGATATGGATGTTGGCGGCGGCTTCCCGGCGGCCGGGCAGGTCCAGATCGCGACCGCGAGGTGCCCCGGACCCTACGAAAACCGCGTCATAGCCCTCGCCCATCAGGGCCTTCAGGCTGTCGACCCGCTGGCCGAGGCGGAGCTCGATGCCTCCCAGGCCCGTAATGAAGCCGACTTCCTCGTCGATCACCTCTTCCGGCAGGCGGAAGCGCGGGATCTGGCTGCGGATCATGCCGGCGGACCGGGTGTCACCATCGAAGATCGTCAGCTCATAGCCCATCGGGGCCAGATCGCGCGCCACGGTCAGGGACGCCGGGCCGCAGCCGACCAGGGCGATGCGTTTGCCGTTGCGGGTGGTTGCCGGGGGCGGCATCAGGGCGGTGACGTCGCCCTTGTTGTCGGCGCAGACACGCTTCAGGCGACAGATGGCCACCGGCTCATCCTCGACACGCACGCGTCGGCAGGCGGGCTCGCAGGGCCGGTCACAGGTGCGGCCCAGCACGCCCGGAAAGACGTTGGACTTCCAGTTGATCATGTAGGCGTCGGAATACCGGCCGTCGGCGATCAGGCGGATGTACTCGGGAACCGGTGTGTGGGCCGGACAGGCCCACTGGCAGTCGACAACCTTGTGAAAGTAGTCGGTCTCGTTCTCACGCTTGGACGGCAAACTCGCTTCCTTCCGGGACAGCTCTACTCCCGGGAGCGAGGAGTCGCGCTGATCGCTCAGGCGAGACTCCGCGACCCCGACGCGGCGATGAAGGTCGAGATTATGGCCCCCACGCACGGGAAGCCAACCGTTTCCTGATCATTGATCATGGTTTTCTGGGGCACCGGGGCAAGATTAACCACACCAGACTGTGATCGGCCGGTTCGCGTTTCCCTCACAATGGCGATTGGCGGACAAGATTGGTAAATGATACCTTAAGAACAGGGGAAGCTCCGCGTTCGCGCGGCTACAGGGGAGAGTGCCGGATGGAGATGCCGATCGAGATTGCTGCCGAGACAACGCCGCCCGCCTACGAGTCGCCGTTGTCGGCCAGTCTTCTGCCGCTTGACCCCAACGATGCGCTGGATCTGCACCGCGCCATCAACGAGCGCCGCGCCCAGGTGGAAAACCCGGAGCTGTTGCGGCATCTGCGGTCGCTCTGAAGAGTTGCCTCCCTTAATGGGGAGGGACAGACCGCGCAGCGGTCAGGGTGGGGAAGTCGGGGACACTTGCTGATTGCCGGTCGCGCGAGGTTCGGGGCATCAATAACAGTACCTGTCCCCAATTACCGCCCTGCCTCATGGTGCCGAAATCTCAAACCAAAGGTCGAACCGGTCGAGCAGTGCCAGAAGAGTGACCAGGGCACCCGCGCCCGGGCCCTCCAGCGCCGCATCCTCGGGCGTTTTCGCGCCGTAAACCAGATCGACCAGTAGGTCCCGGGTCAGCGAAACCTGCGGCCCACCCTCGCCTCGCCGATGGTGCAGCACCGCGTTCTCGACGCTGATCGCAAACCGCTCGCCCGTATCGGTGAACACTGCCGTGAAGTCGATCTCCACGGCGCCGGCCTTCTCGCCATTCAACCGCACGGAGAGCGAATCCAGAACATTGTCGGTGGGCATGGTCCGCAGTTGGCCGGCCGAGGCCTGGCGGGGCGTGGCGCTGGGCGGCCGCGGATTGCGCAGCTCCTGGGCACCCGTCAGGTAGAAGTCGCGCCAGGGTCCGGACTCGGCCTGGTAGCCCATCTGCTCGAAGGCGTCGGCCTGCAGAGCACGCGCCTCCAGATTCGACGGCTCGGCAAAGACCAGGTGGCCCACAAGTTCGGCGACCCAGCGGTAGTCGCCCGCCGCGTAGACTTCGCGGGCCTCGGCCAGTAACCGCTCCGCGCCACCCATGGCCGCGACATAGCGCCGGCCTGCCGCCTCGGGCGGGTGCTTGTGCAGGTTCGCAGGATTGCCGTCGAACCAGCCCAGGTAGCGCTGATAGACCGCCTTGGCGTTGTGGCTGAGCGTTCCATAGTAGCTACGGGTGTGCCACTCTGCCTCCAGCGTCGGCGGCAGCCGCAGCAGCTCAGCGATCTCGGTGGCGTTGAGCCCGTGATTGGCCATCCGAAGCGTCTGGTCGTGGATGTATTTGTAGAGGTCCCGCTGTTTGGTCAGGAAGGTGCGGATCGGGGTGGCCTTCCAACGCGGCCAGTGGTGGCTGGCAAACATCACCCTGGTGTCCTCGCCGAACAGCGCCAGCGCCTCGTCGATGTAGAAGCTCCAGGCCTTGGCGTCGCGCACCTGGGCACCGCGAGGCGTGTAAAGATTGTGCAGGTGGCAGGTGCAGTTCTCCGCCATGCACAGCGCGCCGAACTTCGGGAAGAAGAAGTTCATCTCGGCCGGCGCCTCGGTGTCCGGGGTTACCTGGAATCGGATCTCGACCCCATCGACCGTCAGGGTCTGGCCGGTGTGGGTGATGGACTCGGTGGGCGCGATCAGGGCGACGCGGCCAGTCGAAGTACCCTTGCCAAGGCCGGAGTCCACATGTCCCTGAGGGTCCTTGGGCAGCAGACCGCCGTACATGTGCGTCGCGCGGCGGCTCATCACGTTTCCGGCCAGGACGTTTTCGGCCACAGCCGCCTGCAGAAAGCCCTCGGGGGCGATGATCCGCAGGCCCGCGGCGATCTCTTCCGGCGAGACGACACCCAGGATACCGCCATAGTGGTCCACGTGGCTGTGGGTGTAGATCACCGCGCTGACTGGACGGTCGCCTTTCTCCGCGCGCAGCAGCTTCAGCGCCGCAGCCGCCGGCTGGGCCGAGGTCAGCGGATCGATGACGATCCAGCCGGTCTCGCCTTCGATGAAGGTGATGTTGGAGATGTCGAAGCCGCGCACCTGGTAGACACCGGGCGTAACCTCGAACAGGCCGTGATGGGCGTTAAGGCGCGCCTGCCGCCAGAGGCTCGGGTTCACCGTGTCGGGCCGCCCGCCCTCAAGGAAGGCGAAGGGCCGCTGGCTCCAGGCGCCCGGGACTTCGGCGTCCTCGATCGAGCCGATGAAGCCGCGCCTGGCCAGCACGAAGTCGCCGCCGTCATCGGCGGGCAGGTCGGCTGCCATGGCCGCATGCGCCGCCCGGGTGGCGTCGGTGGCGTCTTTGCGTGTCAGGTCCATGTCGCGCGTTCCTCCCGCATTTTCTTTCGCGTCCTATTCCGGACTGCCGCCGAACAACAGCGGGTGTTGTCAGACCAAATTCCTGGCGGGCTAACCGGGCGTCGGTTGGTCGGATTTATGACCGCTAAAGCCCTTGGAGTGACCCCGTCAACACCAACCAACTGTTCCTGAATAACGCCACCTCACCACAGAGGCGGAGGCCAGGCTCATGCCGCCGCAATCTGCCAGCCTGTCATCGTGCGCCGCGCTGCGGGAGCGGCATTCTATGACGGCTTTCGCGACAGTTCGGCGGCCAGAAAATCGAACACGGTCCGTACGCGCCGGCTGGTGTTCAGCTCGCGATGGGTCGCGAGCCACATGGGAACAATGATGGGCGGCATGTCGGGAATGACGCGGCACACAAGCGGTTCAGCATCACCGATATTCCTGGTTATGCCCCCGATCCCGACGCCCTGTTTCACCAGCTGCCACTGCGCAATGTGATTGTCACAGATGATCGGAAAGGTCCTCTCTGTGACATTGAGGCCAAGCGCGATGAGCACGTTCACCAACGCATCATTGTTCGCGAAGGCCAGGAAATCGGCGTCCTTCAGCTCGGCGAAGGATTGTGGGTTGCCGATCGAGGCACGGTAGCTATGCGCGGAGTAAAAGAAGACCTCGTCGTCGCGGATTTTCCGGGTGATCAGGTCCGGTTGCGATGACGCAACGTGTCGGATCGCGATATCTGCCTCACGACGCAACAGGTCTGAAGAGGCATTGGAAGCGACAATTTCAATCGAAATACCGGGGTATTCCTGACGCAGTTTCTGGATAATCGGTGGCAGGACGAGTGCGCTGTAGACCTCGCTGGCAGCTATGCAAATCGGCCCATCTATGGATTGAGACTGCCCCGACGCCGCCCGTGAGACGCGGGATGCCGCCTCCCCCATTCCGCGCACATGCTCCAGCAATTCGAGGCCGCTCGGGGTCAAAATCAGCCCCCGGCCTGCGCGCTCGAACAACACCAGGCTTAGCTCGTCCTCCAGAGCGTCCACCTGCCGGCTGAGCGTCGGCTGCGTCATTCCCAACGCACGGGCTGCAGCCGAAAGCGAACCCTCCTCCGCCGTGACCAGAAATGCGCGCGCCCTGTTCCAATCGAATTTTACCGACCGCCAATCCATACGTTTACGCATATATCAAATAGCAATTACGGCAATTTCTATTCCGTTTCTGCATAGCTATCTCGTTGGTCCCGCCGCCTCAAGGAACAGCCGTGCAAGCAACGTTGAGTAAATAATCACCTGGAAAGCCAGTCCGGGTGAAAATCGAATTTCGCAATCCTCCCTCCCAAACGTCCTGGCCGCAAATCATGGCGAGCCGTGCATCCGGCCGTCGCCACGTCTTTCATTCGGTCGGTTGTCCGATGGGCAAAATCACAGGAAAAACCATATGTCCAAGGCCATTCTGGCAACATTTCTCGCGGCCGGGGCCGTGTTCTCGCCCGTATCCGTTGTGTGCGCTCAAGAGACGGATGGCGGTCGGGGTGAAAATTACATTGCCGTCGGTGTCGGGACCCTGGACCAGCACACCCCTTTCAACGCAGCGTCAACGCAGACCTCTCTGATCCCGTTTGTATCCATAAAACAGGGTGCCTACTATTTTGAGGGGGCCGAGACGGGCTTTCGTCTCGACAAGGATCTGGTCGGCATTACGCCATCGCTTGACCTGTTTGTCGCCGCCCGCAGCCCGCAAGGGCGTGACCGCGAAAAACTGTCCTTTGACGCCGGGGTGCGCATCTCGCTTGACACCAGATCCGGCAAGCTGAGCGGCGAATTTCGCCACGATCTGTCCGACAAGTTTAGTGGATCGGAGATCATTGCCCGTTACAGCTATCCGGTCTCGATAGGACGGTTCACGATCACCCCGGCCGTACAAGCGAGCTGGCTCGACCGCAAGGCCGCCAACTACATGTATGGCGTAACGGCTGCACAACGCGCGCGCATGATCAGAAAAGAGCGGCGCGTCATTCTGCCGGTTGCCCCGATCACAGACGAAGCCCTGAACCTGGGCGGCGACCTCTCAATGGTGGTGCAACTGAATGAGCGGGTGATGCTCATCGCGGTGGTGGGCGTCACCTATCTCGACAAATCCATCCAAAGAAGCGCCGCAATCGACCAGAATTGGAGCGCTCAAAGCGGGCTGGGTGTGACTTACCGGTTCTGACGCTGGTTGCGTAAATATGCCGATCGCCAGCGGACAGCATCTGGTCACCGGTGGCCGGAAATGTTGGCCAAATACCAAATAACCAAGCTCGAAAGACTGTCCACAGTGGAGCGGAAATGACTCGTTATTTCACGAAACCAATTGTCGTTTTTGCTGCATTGTTCCTTGGCACTCTGCTCACGATTGTTCTGGCGTTGGTGCAAGTCGTGCAGATCCCACTGGGTGCCCTGCCCGAAGACAGTCGGCACCTGAGCGCCGCGCCCGTCTCGCACTTCATACATGTGCTGGGCGGTGCTCTGTTTGGCATCCTTGGCCCAATCCAGTTCAGTCGTGTTCTGATGGGAAAATATGGGCTTCTGCACCGCGCTACGGGGCGCGTGTTTGTGGCGGCGGGGGCGATGATCTCGCTGAGTTCGCTGGGTCTGCTCTGGCACTTTCCCGACACATCATCGGTGGCCGTCAACAGCGGGCGGTTGCTGTTCGGGATCGCGTTAGGCGTGGCTTTGGCCGTTGCCATTCTGGCGATCCGTAAGCGGGATTTTGACCGCCATCGCAACTGGATGATCCGCGCCTATGCCATCGGGATCGGGGCCACCGCGGTCTCGATGGTGTTTTTCCCCATCTACGTGATCACGGGAGAGCCTCCGACGGGCCTTGCCGCTGACATCGTATTTTTGGGGTCCTGGACGGCCTGCGTTGCTTTTGCCGAAGGCGTGGTGAGGAGGATCCGAGCGACCGTGATCAGAGACACCGGTGGCGTTCTTCGCGTGTAGCCAATGGATAAATTGGCCCATTCAGGCCTATCGCATCGTTGTGGCACGAGCGGTAAAGGCGGGGGGTATTGGGGCTGTCACCGGATGCTTGTCCCCACTTTTTCGGCGCCTGAGGGGCACCGCCCCACCCTGCTCGCCAAAGGGCGAGTTGTCCCTCCCCTTTACGGGAGGGACTTGGCCGCTCTACTCGGCGTAGCCGGCCGGAAGGTCGTCTTCCTTCATCAGTTCGTCTTTCGAGACCTTCTTGTCCTTGACCTTGGCTTTGGCGATCATCAGGTCGACGACCTTGTCCTCGAAGATCGGCGCGCGGAGCTGGGCCTGGGCGTTCTGGTTTTCCCGCAGCAGGTTGAAGATTTCCTGGGCCTGGGGACCGTACTTCATGGCTTCGCGACGGATAGCTTCGTTGAGCTCCTGTTCCGTCACCTGAACGCTGTTGGCGCGGCCGATCTCGGCCAGCACCAGACCCAGGCGCACGCGGCGCTCGGCGATCTTGCGATATTCTTTTTGCAGTTGGTCTTCGGTCTTGTTGGCATCCTCGTCGGGCAGGCCGCCTGACTCCTTGTCCTGCTGCACCTGATCCCAGATCGAAGCGAACTCGGCTTCCACCATTTTCGGCGGCAGCGGGAAGTCATGCTTGGTGTCCAGCTGGTCCAGCAGGGCTCGCTTCAGCTTGAAGCGCGATGCGTCGGCGTACTGGCCCTCCAGATTGCCCTTGATCAGTTCCTTGAGCTTTTCGAGATTTTCGATGCCCAGGCGCTCGGCAAACGCATCATCGGCCGGCGAATCGATGGGGCCGCGGATGTCCTTGACCTTGCTTTCGAACTCGGCGTCCTTGCCGGCCAGATCCTTGGACTGATAGTCGGCGGGGAAGGTTACCTTGACCACCAGATCCGCGCCGACCTTGGCCCCGACCAGTTGCGCCTCGAACCCGGGAATGAACTGACCCGAGCCCAGCACCAGCTCGACGTCCGTGGCGGTGCCGCCTTCGAACGCGACGCCGTCAACCCGGCCCAGAAAATCGATCACGACCTGATCGCCGTCCTTGGCTTTGACCGTCTTGCCGGTTTTCGTTTCATAGGTGCGGTTCTGCTTGGCCAGTTCGTCCACGGCCTCGTCGACTTCCTTGGCCGACGGCACGTAGACGGGCTTGGTCAGCGACAGGGTTGCTGCATCGACGGGCTCAAAGTCCGGCATGATGTCGATGGCCAGGTTGAACGCCAGATCGGCCTTGCCGTCCATGACGGCTTCGATATTGCCCTCAGGCGTCAGATCCGGCTCGCCGGCGGGGCGCAGATTATTGTCCGTCAGGATCTTTTGCGTGCTCTCATTGAGCGTCTGCTGGACGACCTCGCTCATCAGCGACTTGCCATAGAGGCGCCGAACGTGGGCCTGCGGCACCTTGCCGGGGCGGAATCCCTTGATGTTGAGGGTGGGCGTGACTTCGGCAATCCGGGCGTCCAGACGCTCGACCAGGTCCGCCATCGGGACGGTTACGCCATAGACCCGGCTAAGGCCTTCACCAGACTTCTCAACGATTTGCATCGACATTCTCAGACACTCGGAGTCCGGCGCAACAGCGCGCCACACGACAAACGGGGAAGGCCGCCGAACAGGGTCCGGCGGCGTGCGGGCGCCCTTATGTCACGACGTGAAGAGCTGTCCAAGTCCCTGTGCCCCCTTGACGCGGGCGGCGCATCCCGCGATGCCACCTTCTTCGCGGCTATGGCGGAATTGGTAGACGCACTGGTTTTAGGTACCAGCGGGAAACCGTGGGGGTTCGAGTCCCTCTAGCCGCACCACGTTTGGTGTTCATAAGACGCTTCGGCACGGCAGACCCATGAGGCCAGCCCACCGCCGCGGAACAAGACGTGATGAACAGCCCGATCCTGGCTCGTGATCGATCCATCCAGGTCGCCAAAATTCAGCATCGTTCGAAAGGTAACCAAGCAAAGTTACGGAAAAATCGTCGATTTTCGATATTCGGCCAAGCGTATTCATTCACGTAGCTGGCGCAGATTGTTTTCAGAGCCGGGTACCAACTCGCAGATTCTATTGTCGTTCATGGCGGTTTCTGGATGGCAGTGAACGGTGTGAAAGAGAAGTTTCGCGATGGATTTTGTCAGGCTGGCCATCGTTGTCTTTGCGAGCGGAGCGGTGGTCGCGGGCCTGGCCGCGGTGGCCGCCGCTTCAGGCAGAAATGTGCCCGGCTGGCGCAGTTTGAAACCCGGCGTGCTGCACTGGACGGGGATTTACCTCGGCAGCGGTCTTGTCCTGTTCATGGGTTATATTCGCCTGTTCGTTGGCTCATCACGCGCAGACGGCCCGGCGCAAATGACGATCCTGAGCTGTCTGATCCTCGTGTTCGGGGTTCTCCTGCTCGGGACGTCGTTTGCGGTTTTAGCCCTGCGGCGGCAGGCCGTCCGATGGCGTGGGACCTGCGTTGTTTTCAACGGGACAGCAGGAACCGTCCAGCGCGACTTTGCCACTATCGCGGACGTGCAGCCCAACGCCCTGGGCCAGATCATCCTGACCTTCACAGACGGGATCAGACTGCGGATTGACCCCTACGCTACCAGTGCCGGTGACCTGCTCGACCGGATCGATGAAACTCGCTAGCAACTTTGCGATGGGTGCCGCATCTCTAGCCACGCGGTTTTGCGCGGATTGCTCGATCTTGTGATCCATCTCATGACGGCAGCGATAATCTGGCAGATATCGCAATCAGACCGAGCAACGCCGACTGTATTGATTCCTGCTTGATTTCGAAGGCACCTGGCTGAAGCGGCGAGAGCAACTGACCTATGTCTTCCTGCCGAAAGGCCTTTGGTGCCATGGGCCCTGCTGCCACATGGATGACAGCTACGCTTGCCGCAGGCTAAGACCGTGCGCATGCCGCGTGGGGTACTCTTTGTTCACAACAATTTTCCCGGCCAGTTCCGGGACCTGGCGCGGGCGCTGATCGCGCGGGGCGTGCCGTGCTGTGCGGTCGGTCAGGGACACTCGCCTGGCATGGAGGGCGTCAGACTGGTGCGGTACAACCTGCCGCGGGGGACCGGACAGGATGTCTATCCTCTGGCGGTGCGGGCCGAAGCCGATCTGATCCGCGGGCGCACGGCCTATGATGCCGCCCTGCATCTGAAAACCGAAGGCTGGGATCCTGCGGTGATCGTCGGGCATCCCGGGTGGGGCGAGATGGTGTTCATGGCCGGGGCGTTTCCTGACGCCCGGCAAGTGGCTTTCGCCGAGTTTTTCTACCACGCCAAAGGTTATGACGTCGATTTTGACAGCGAGTTCCTGGCACCCGACGCGGAGTATCTTTTCAGGACCAAGGCCAAGAATGCGGTCATGGCGCTCAGTTACGGCGACGCCGACGCCATCGTGGCCCCCACGCGCTTTCAGGCCGACACCCTGCCCCCGGCCTTCCGGGATCGCGCGACGATCATCCATGAAGGTGTGGATGTGGATCGCATTCGCCCGGCTCCGGCGGAGCCGTTCACTCTGGGTGATGGTCGCGTGATTGCGCCGGGCACACCGCTGATCACCCATGTGAACAACGCCATGGAGCCCTTGCGGGGCCTGCACATTCTGGCCCGCGCCCTGCCCCGGCTGTTGGCGGAGGTGCCGGATGCGCAGGTGATGCTGATCGGCACCGCAGGTCGGCGGGCCTATGGCGGCAATGCGCCAGAGGGGCAGACCTGGAAGGACATCTGCTTCAAGGGCGTCGACTACGATCCCGCCCGCGTTCACTTCGTCGGTGAA
>Ga0105048_10016362_pt1 | contig 11467 bp, 11 predicted proteins | sample MAT05_FD_78382 | JGI IMG/M metagenome (GOLD analysis project Ga0105048, IMG submission 78382) | Freshwater microbial communities from Lake Fryxell liftoff mats and glacier meltwater in Antarctica - MAT-05 | ecosystem: Environmental > Aquatic > Freshwater > Ice > Liftoff microbial mat | place...
GGCACGGCCATAGAGCTTGCCGTCCACCACCTCGCCCGAGTAGGGGCCGTGGGTCCAGCCTTCACCCGGCGGCACCACGTCGCCGTGCGCATTGAGTGCGATCACCGGGCCGCCCTGGGCAAACCGCTTGCGCACGATGAGGTTGGTGATGGACTGCAGGCCGTGTTCGCTGACCACCGCCTGCGGCACCGGGTGTTCTTCGGCCACCAGGCCCATCGCGGCCAGCAGCTCGGCGGTGCGCTGGGCATGCGGCGCGTTGTTGCCGGGCGGGGTGTCGGTGGGCACCTGCACCAGGGCCTGCAGGAACTGCACTTCTTCGTCGAAGTGCGCGGCAATCCAGGCATCGAGTTGTTCGTGGGCGTTCATGCAACAGGCCCCCGGGCAGCCGCTTCGCGACCGCCGCCCCCCAAGGGGGTCAGGAAATCTTGGGGCTGCCCTGCGCTTTCCCGGGCCAGGTCTTCGATCAGGTTCATGAATGCCGCGACACAGAGTTCGGTGTCGTCGGCCGTGATGGTTTCCAGCGGGTTGTGGCTGATGCCCGAATTGCCACCGCGCAGGAAGAGCATGGCCTGCGGCATCACCTCGTGCAGTTTCATTGCGTCGTGGCCCGCGCCGCTGGGCATGCAGAACACGGGCAAGCCCAGCGCCTGCACCGCGGCTTCCCAGCGCTGCTGCCAGGCCGGCGCGCTGGGTGCAGCGCTGGCGGACATGGTCAGCTCCAGCTGGTGGCTCAGGCCACGCGTGTGGCTGATGCGGTCCAGCTCGGCGCGCACGTCCGCACCGAGCGCGTCGCGCGCTTCGTTGGTGGTGGCGCGCAGGTCCAGGCTGAAGTGGCAGGCACCCGGCACGACGTTGATCGATCCGCCCGGCACCTGCAGCATGCCCACGGTGCCCACCACGTCGGGCACGGCACTGGCGCGCTGTTCGACAAACAGCATCAGTTCGGCCGCCGCGCAGGCGGCGTCGCGGCGGCGGCCCATGGGCGTGGTGCCGGCGTGGCTGGCCTGGCCGGTGAAGCTGCCCACGTAGCGCAGGCCGCCGTTGATGCTGGTCACCACGCCCAGCGGCAGGTCACGTTCGTTCAGCACCGGGCCTTGTTCGATGTGCACTTCGACAAAACCCAGATAACGAGAAGCATCACGCTTCAGCGCGTGGATGGCGTTAAGCGTGGCCGGCAGCCCGGCGGCCTGCATCGCGTGCTGCATGCACACACCGTCGGCGTCTTGCTGGTCCAGCCAGGCCGGATTGAAGTCACCCGTGAGCGCGCCGCTGCCCAAAAAGGTGGCCTTGTAGCGCTGGCCCTCTTCTTCCGCGAAGCCCACCACTTCGATGCCAAACGGCAGACGCCGGCGCTGCGCGCTGAGTGTCTTCACGATGGCCATCGGCACCAGGATGCCCAGACGGCCGTCGTACTTGCCACCATTGCGCACGGTGTCGTAGTGGCTGCCCGTCAGCAGGCGCTTGGCGCCCGGTGTGGTGCCGGCATACACGCCCACCACGTTGCCGACGGCGTCGAGGTGCACGTCGTCGAAACCGCAGTCCTTCATCCAGACTTGCAGCTGCTGCGCCACCGCCCGGTGGGCATCGGTGAGGTAGGTCACCGTCAACTGGCCCAGTTCCTTGAAGACAGGGTCGCTGTGCGCCGCCAGAGCTTCGGCCCAGTCCCACACCTGCTGGCCCTGCATGGGCGTGATGCCGAACTTGTCGTTGAGGCGCATCTCGGCGATGCGGTGGATATTGCGCAGCGCCTCGGCCATTTCGAAGTCGGCGTGGCCGGCAAGGCGGCGTTCAAAAGCAGCGATGACCTGCGCGCGGTTCAAGCCCAGTCCACGCGGGCCGCGCACGGCCAGGATGAAGGGCCAGCCGAACTTGCTGTTGTAGGCATCGTTGAGCTGCTGGATATGTGCGAATTCTCCAGGCGTGCAGTCGGCAAGACCCGCCCTGCCCTGCTCGTGGGTGCTCTCGGCCGTCAGGCTTTGGCTCACCATGGCCTTGCCGGCCAGTTCAGGATGGGCGCGGATGAGCTTCAGCTGTGTCTCGCGGCCGATGCCACGCACGCTGTTCACCAGCCCCAGCTTCAAGGCCGCCAAACTGGCAAAGGGCCGCTGGTCAGCCGCCCCTTCGGCCACCCAGGGTGAGTGTTCATAGGTGCCGTCCAGCAGCGCGACAAACTCGGCGGCGCTGGCGGTGTTGACTTGTTCGAGCGTGAGCATCGTGGCCCCTCCTATCGCCAGACAAATGCCGTGGCCGCATCGAAAGGATGTGTGGCCTTCCAGTGCCGCGCGATGTCGATGCGGCGGCAGATCCACACCCGGTCGCGCGACTGCACATGGTCCATGAAACGCTGCAGCGCCGAGATGCGCGCGGGTTTGCCGAGCAACCGGCAGTGCATGCCGACGCTCATCATCTTCGGGCTCTCGCCGCCTTCGGCATACAGCGCGTCGAAGGCGTCGCGCAGGTAGGTGAAGAAGTGATCGGCGGTATTGAAGCCCTGCGCCTGCACGCAGCGCATGTCGTTGGTGTCCAGCGAATAGGGCACGACCAGGTGCGGTGCCAGCGAGCCATCGCTCTTCTGCACCTGCAGCCAGAATGGCAGGTCGTCGCCGTAGTAGTCGCTGTCGTATTCGTAGCCGCCCTGTTCCACCACCAGGCGGCGCGTGTTGGGGCTGTCGCGACCTGTGTACCAGCCGGTGCCCGTATCGGTTCCGGACACACCGGTCAGCTGCTTCAGCAGTTCGGTCGCCACGCCGATGTGCTTGCGCTCGGTGGCTTCGGGCATGTGCTGGTGGTGGATCCAGCGCAGGCCGTGGTTGGCGACTTCGTCGCCGCGCTGCAGGAAGTGTTGCACCAGTTCCGGGTAACGCTCCAGCGCCGAGACCACGCCAAACACCGTCATCGGCAGGCCGCGCTGGTCGAATTCACGCAGGATGCGCCAGACGCCGACACGTGAACCGTACTCGTACATCGACTCCATCGTCATGTGGCGGTTTTCGTAGGCCTGCGCCGTGACCAGTTCGGACAGAAAGGTCTCGCTGGTGGCGTCGCCATGCAGCGGGTTGTTCTCGCCGCCTTCTTCGTAGTTCAGCACAAACTGCACCGCGATGCGGGCGTTGCCGGGCCACTGGGCATGCGGGGGTGTGCGGCCGTAGCCGCGCAGGTCTCTGGGGTAGGGCAAGGCGTTCATGACACGTGCAGCAGTTGTGCGAGGTCGGCGACCCGCGGGTGGAGTTGAAGGTTGCGCTCGACGTTGCCGAGGTGGCTTTCCATCAACCTCGCTGCAGCCCGTGCGTCACGACGCTCGATGGCGTCGACGATGGCCACGTGTTCAGCGGCCGAGTGTTCGGCCGAATGTGCCGACTGGTACATCAGCGCAATGAGCGAACAGCGTGCCAGCAGGTCGGCCAGCAGCTGTGCCAGCACCTCGTTGCCCAGCAGCCGCGCCAGCACAACGTGAAAGTCGGCCAGCAGGCGCGTGCGGCCGGCCACGTCCACCCGCGACACCGCATCGTCTTCTTGCGCCAGGTGGGTTCGCAACTGGGCAATCTGCGCTTCGGTGATCGCAGCGCACAGCTGGCGCGCCATCTGCAATTCGATCAGTTTGCGCACCTCAAAGACCTGGCGCGCCTCTTCGACGCTGGGCTGCGCGACAAAGGCACCGCGCGCCGGCTCCAGCGTCACCAGGCGGTCGCGGCTGAGCTGATTCAGGGCCTGCCGCACCAGCGTGCGGCTGACCTTGAACAAGTCGGCAATCTGCTGCTCGACCAGCTTGGTGCCGGGCATCAGACGGCGTTCGACGATGGCGGCGGTGATGGCGTCGACGATGCGCTGGGTGCTCCCGGGTGGCATGGGCACCGGCAGCTTCGCCGGCGCTGCAGTTCGCGCAGGTCGCGCAGGTCGCGCAGCGCGCGCCGATGACGGTGCGGCGCGCCGTGGCGGGCTGATGGCCTGGAGGTTGACGCGGCTGCGGGCCATGGGCTTTGACGGTTGTCAGGCGGCGGGGATCAGGCGGCGGTTGTCAGGCGGAGGACGGCAGGCGGCGGACGGCAGGTGCTGTCCGTGAGACCTCAAGCGCCGGTTGGCGTTGACCTGTATCCCGAAGTGTATACACTTTGACACCTCGCGCGGCACCGCGCAAGCCCCAACAGAAAGCCCCATGGGACACCTCAGCACCCACGTGCTCGACACCGCACACGGCTGCCCGGCGGCCGGCATGCGGGTCACCTTGCAGCGCCTGGGCGACAGCGGACCGGTGACGCTGCAGCAACTGGCGCTGAACGACGACGGCCGCGCCGATGGCGCGCTGCTGGACGCCGCGCAGATGGCGGTGGGTCGCTACCGTTTGCTGTTCGAGGTGGCGCCGTACTTCAGGGCGCGGGGCGTGGTGCTGCCCGAGCCGGCCTTCATCGACACGGTGCAACTGGACTTCGGCATCGCTGACGCGCTGGGCCACTACCACGTGCCGCTGCTGGTCAGCCCCTTCAGCTACAGCACCTACCGCGGCAGCTGATGGATCACCCCGAACGGCCCGCGGCGCTGCCCCTGAAGGCGGAGCGAGACCGCACCGAGCGAGCACTTGCGTGCTGGCCAGTGGCGGATGAGGGCCGGACGGCCTGCTGGCCGGGCATCACCCCCGTGAAGATGAGCAGCGCAGAATTCGGCAGCTTCGTCGTCAAGCAGATCGACGACTGGGCGCCGGCCATCAAGGCTGCCGACGTCAAGAACTGAACCGCCAACCCAGACCCGTCGCCGATGGATTTCACCTACCTTCTCGAATGGGTCAACCTGCTGCTGCGCTGGGTGCACGTGATCGTGGCCATCGCCTGGATAGGCTCGAGCTTCTACTTCGTGTTCCTGGACAACAGCCTGACGAAGCCCGAGTCCGACGAGCTCAAGGCCAAGGGTGTGGACGGCGAACTGTGGGCCGTGCACGGTGGCGGTTTTTACAACCCGCAGAAGTACCTGGTGGCGCCCAAGACGTTGCCCGAGCACCTGCACTGGTTCTTCTGGGAGAGTTACTCCACCTGGTTGACGGGTTTTGCGCTGTTCGCGGTGCTGTACCTGTTCAACGCCCGCACCTTTCTCATCGACACCCAGGTCTACGCCTGGTCTTCACCTGGGCTGGCGGTGGCGGCTGCGCTGGCCTTTCTGGTGGTGTTCTGGGTGGTCTATGACCTGATCTGCCGTCTGGTCGGTGAACGATCGGTTGGCGGAAAAAACGGCATGGTCGGTGGCGACGCCCTTGTGGGCGTCCTGGTGCTGGTCTACATCGTGGCCGCTTCGTGGGCCGCCTGCCAGCTGTTTGCCGGCCGCGCCGCCTTTCTGATGGTGGGCGCGATGATCGCCACGGCGATGAGCGCCAACGTCTTCTTCTGGATCATTCCCGGCCAGAAGACGGTCATCGCGCAGATGAAGGCCGGTCAGCCGGTGGACGCCATCCACGGCCAGCGTGCCAAGCAGCGCAGCGTGCACAACACCTACTTCACGCTGCCGGTGCTGATCTCGATGCTGTCCAACCACTACGGTTGGCTCTACCAGGGACCGAACAACTGGGCCGTGCTGGTGCTGCTGATGCTGGCCGGTGCACTCATCCGGCACAGCTTTGTGGTGCGGCACAAGGCGCTGGTGCAGGGCAAGCGCGTGCCGTGGGAATACGCAGCCGTGGGCACCGTGCTGCTGCTGGGTTTGGCGGTGTGGATGGCGCCGCCGCCGCAGCCCAAGGTGGCTGCAGGCGCCCCGGTGCCCACGCTGGCCGAGGTGAAGGCGGTGATGGACCAGCGCTGCGCGCTGTGCCACAACGCCCAGGTGCAGCAGAAAAACGTGGCCCTGCACACACCCGAACTCGTCAAGCAGCACGCGCAAGCCATCTACCAGCAGAGCGTGGTGCTCAAGCTCATGCCCATGAACAACTCCACGCAGATCACCGACGCCGAGCGGTCGCTGATCCAGCGCTGGTTTGAAGGCGGCGCACCCACGGCCGGCGCAGCGCCTTGACCCTCCCACCCGCGCGGCCCCTGGCCTTGCCCCTGGTCACAAGCCACCAGGGTGCGGCGCGTAGGATGGTGCCATGCACGCTTGCAACGAACCCATCGTTTCCCTGTCCGTCGCCGCGCGACGGCGGACGATCCTGGCCACCTTGCCCGCGCTTGCGGCGCTTGCGGCGCTGTCGGCCCTGGCCTTTTTGCAAGGCTGTGCATCGACGCCCGGCACTTCATCCGGCACTTCATCCGGCAGATCGCCTGGCACCGCGCCAGCATCCCGGACCGGCGGCGGTGCGGGTGCCGCCCCTGCGCCATCACCAGGCGATGCAGGTACAGCGGGCCGGTCGGCCGCTGCGCCGCGCACAGGCGCAGGGGCCACCCCGTCGGCCCCTGCAGAACGCGCCCAGAATCCGCTGACCACCGAACGCGAGTGGCTGCAGTCCTGGTTTGGCGGCACGCCGGTGCAGATCGAGCAGCAAGGCGATGGTCCGGTCAGCATCGCGGTGCCGCTCGAGTTCTGCTTCGATGCCGGCAGCAGCCGGCTGTTGCCCGCGCTGGCTGCCGTGCTGGACAAGGTGGCCCAGAGCTTGCGTCGCACACCCCAGGCACAACTGCAGACGCTGGCCGCGCCTGGCGACAGCGCTGCGGCCTCGCCGCTGGCGATGCAGCGTGCTCGGCAGGTCCGTGCACGGCTGCTGTCGCGCGGCGCGGCAGCGGTGCAGCTGGCACCGCCCACGGCGACGCCACAGGCCAGCGTGCAGTTGCTGCTGGCTTTGCCATCGCCCTGATCCGCCGCCGGGCCGTGGTGGCGGCAAGCCCGGCCGGCGTATCCTGCCGGATGTCCCACGCCCCTCGATGACCCGCACCTTTCGATGACTTTTGCGCTGTGGTTGACGATTGCAGGCGCGCTTCTGGTGGTCATGGCGCTGGCCGGCACCATGCTGTCGCGCATGCCGGTGAGCACGGCCATGCTCTACCTGCTGGCCGGCCTGGCCGTCGGCCCCTGGGCCCTGGCCCTGGCAGCGCCCAGCCCCTTCAAGGACGCCAAGGTGCTGGAGCACCTGGCCGAGGTCATCGTGCTGCTGTCGCTGTTCACCTCGGGACTGAAGATGAGCGTCGGCCTGCACGACCGGCGATGGTTTCCTCCGCTGCGCCTGGCCTTGCTGTCCATGGTGGTCACGGTGGCGCTGATTGCCGCCGCCGGCGTCTGGCTGCTGGGCCTGCCACTGGGTGCGGCCATCTTGCTGGGCGGCATCCTCGCCCCCACCGACCCCGTGCTGGCCACCGACGTGCAGTTGGACAACCCCGGCGACCGCGACCAGCTGCGCTTTGCGCTGACCGGCGAAGGCGGCCTGAACGACGGCACGGCCTTCCCGGTGGTGATGCTGGGCCTGGGCCTGCTGGGTCTGCACGACATCGGCGAATGGGGCTGGCGCTGGGTGGCGGTAGATCTGCTGTGGGCCACGGCCGCCGGCCTCGTCATCGGTGGGGCGCTGGGCAGCGGACTGGGCCGCCTGGTGCTGCACCTGCGCCAGCGTTATCACGAGGCCGTTGGGTGCGAGAACTTCCTGGCGCTGGGACTCATCGGCCTGTCGTATGGCTTCGCCGTGCAGGCCGACGCCTACGGCTTTCTGGCCGTGTTCGCCGCCGGCCTGGCGCTGCGCCACACGGCCAAGGATGTGCCGCCCGCGGCAGCAGTTCTGCCTCAAACCGTGGTGGCGGCAACGAACGAAGCAGACCTGGCGCTCAACGAAACCAACAGCGCCACCGACCCCGTGCACGCCAGCACGCACATGACCCGCGCCGTGCTGAGCTTCAACGAACAGCTCGATCGCATCGGCGAGATGGTGGGTGTGGTGGTCGTGGGCATGCTGCTGTGGGCCGTGCCCTGGCTGCCGGCGGCATGGTGGTTCGTGCCGCTGGTGCTGTTGTTGGTGCGTCCCGTGGCGGTGGCGGTCGGCCTGGCAGGATCACGCACCTCACGAAGTCAGCGGCGGCTGATCGGCTGGTTCGGCATCCGCGGCATCGGCTCGCTTTATTACCTGATGTACGCCGTCAACCACGGCTTGTCTGATGGCCTGGCGCAGACCTTGGTGTCGTTGACGCTGGCAGTGTTGGTGAGCTCCATCGTCGTTCACGGCATTTCGGTGACGCCCCTGATGACACGCTACCGCAGCCGCAGGAACCGCCCTGCGGCACCGTCGGGCTGAAGGCCTGCGGGCGCCTCGGGATCAGGGGCGAGGCCCAGGCGACATGGTGTCCGGCACTTCACGTGCTTCGACATCGACGATGGGGCCCTGTGCCCGCCCACCCTGCCAAGCCCTCGTGCCCTGCCCTGCCGGGCGGCGCGCGCGCTGCATCGTCGACCTGAAAACACCCACCGCCGGCCGGCGCCCTCGCAGCAGCGCCCAGGTCACCAGGCCCAGCGCCAACAGTGCACCCACCAGCAGCGCGCCCAGCATCAGCAGGAAAGCAGCCAGTGCAAGCACGATGCGCAACACCGCGCCGACCAGGCCACGGGCAGCCATCCACAAGGAAGCACCCGCGGACGAAGCGGTGCGGGGCGACAAGCGGGGGGCACGCGGATCGATCATGGCAATTTTCACTTTCTTGAATGAGCAGCAGTGCAGCGTCGAGTCGACGGCCTGACCCCTGTCCGAAGACCAGTGTGCCACCTTGAACCGGCGCGGCCAGGCCAGCGGCGCTATCTGCCTACTGGCGGCGGGGTGCCAATGTCGCGAAGAGGCCGGGAACGGGTGGTCGCCCAGGCACCGCGTACAGGGGGGCACGCCTTGCACAAGCGCAAGGCCATCGCATAGGATTCAGCGGTGGCCCATGTCACTCCACTGCAATCGGAAAGCCTCCATGCCCATGACCCGTCTGCTGCTTCGCGCCCTTGTCTCTGCCCTTGTCTGTGCCGGTGTCATGACGGGCGCACAGGCCGCCACGGCCTGGGACGAAGCCGCTTCGGGTGACCTGGCCAACCTGGGCACCAGCCCCACGTTGGTGTCACTGGGTCTGGGTTCCAACACCCTCACCGGCACCACCGGCCGCGACGGCGCAGGCGTCGTGGACCGCGACTACTTCACCTTCACCTTGGCCGACGGTTGGCAACTGGACAGCCTGATGCTGCTGCCGGGCACCACCATCCTGGGACCGTCGAGCCTGGGCTTCGTTGCGGTGCAAGCCGGCTCGCAGATGACTGTCGACCCCACGGGCGGCGACCCCACCAATCTGCTGGGCTGGTGGCACTACAGCGAAAACGACATCGACACCGACATCCTGCCGCTCATTGGCCTGGGCGGCGGTGCCATCGGCTTTGCCGGGCCCTTGCCAGCAGGCAGCTACACCTTCTGGGTCCAGGAAACGGCCACCGGCACGGTAGCCTACAACTTCGACTTCAACGTCACCGCCGTGCCAGAACCTTCCATCGCGCTGATGTTGATGGCCGGCCTGGCGGGCCTGGGTTTCCTGCGCAAACGCGGAAACTGCTGATCCGCCGCTTCAACCTGGTCGCTTCAAACGCCGCCGACTCAGGCGGCGTTTGTTTTCAGGTAGGGCAACAACTTGTGCTGGCCAGTGACGGTGATTTTCACCGCGCGCCCATCGGCGCGGCGCAGCCATCCGGATTGGGTGACCCAGATGGCCGCTGGCAGTGGCCGGTGTCCACTGACCACGCGGCGGCCAGTTCGCTGGCGCTGACGTACTCAACCGACACCAGGTAGGCCAGCATGCGCGACCGAGCCGGGTCGGCCACGATGGCGGCCACGCGGGCCAGTCGCGGTTCGTGGGATGGGGTCATCGGCTTCGGCACCCGCGTTCACAGGCGCCGGTGTGCCTGGCTTGTAGGACCCGGCCTACCGGCAGCTGCCGCAATGGACGCTTCTTTGTCGGCTCAGGGCGGGTCATGATGTTCAATACACCAACGATTGCCACTCCAGCCGCGACCCATGCCTTCCTCGACCCGCCGTCTGCAATTGAAACTGCTGCTGTGGGGCGGCGCTGCTACGGCCGTGTTGCTGCTGGCCGGCTGCTCGGCCGTGCGCCTGCGCCACTCGATCGAACTGGCCAAGGCCAGCGAGCCTCTGCAGCGCAGCGTCGTCAACCCGCAGACAAGATTGCTGATCGTTGGCGACAGCACGGCCGTGGGCACTGGCGCCAGTTCGCCCCAGACCAGCACGGCCGGCCTGCTGGCCCAGGCCTATACGCGCCTGCACATCGAAAATCGCGGGCGCGACGGCGCCACCTTTGCCGACCTGCCGCAGCAGTTGAGCGGCAGCGAGCGTTTCGACATCGTGCTGATCCAGGCCGGTGGCAACGACGTCATCCGCATGCGCGATCTTGACGTGGTGGGCAACGAGATCGACGGTGTCACTCGGCGCGCCAAGGAACTCGCCGCGCTGGTGGTGTTGATGCCGGCCGGCAATGTGGGCAACGCACCTTTTTTCTTCCCTCCGGTGTCCTGGTTGATGACGTGGCGCGCGCGGCAATTGCACGGCCATGTGCGCGACGCGGCGGCGCGACACGGCGCCGTCTACGTGAACCTGTTCAAGGAACGTGACGTCGACCCTTTTGCACTGCGGCCCGACGAGCTGAACGCACGTGACGGCCTGCACCCCAGCGATGCCGGCTACCGGGTGTGGTTCGATGAACTGATGTCGCAGGCCGGGCTGGCGCAGCGGCTGACCGCTGGGCCAGGGCCTGGCGCCAGGTCGCCGGGTGGGGTCGCAGCGGCACAGGTGGGGGTGACGAACGAGCCTGACCGACCCTGAGGCGGGCACCGTCCGGACTGCTCAAACAGCACATGGTCATCACCGTGGCCCAGGGTGATTGGCAAGGCGGCGGTAAGCACGCCAGGGGTTGACCCAAATTTTTTACCCCGCTTTCAAGCCCGCTGGCTCGACGCCCTGTGGACAAGAGCTGTCTTGGCAGGCAAAGTAAAGTTAAAGTGCTTCGCTGGCCGGTCTAAAGCCGACAGGCCAGCGCTTGTCAGCGACATGTAGGGACCATCGAGGCGAACGCCCGGGCGAGAATCCGGTGTCATGGCGCCAGCTGATCTTTCACAGCCTGCCAACATCAGACAACTCGGCGCGCCATGAACAAGAAGATCGACACACCCGCGACACCCGGACTCGCAAAATCTCTCACCGGCATCACCGGCCTCGATGAAATCACCGGTGGCGGGCTGCCCACCGGGCGGCCGACGCTCGTCTGTGGCAGCGCAGGTTGCGGCAAGACGATGCTGGCCACGGAATTCCTCGTCCGCGGCGCGACGCAGTACGGCGAGCCGGGCGTGTTCATGATGTTCGAGGAAAGTGCTGCCGACCTGACGGCCAATGTGCGCTCACTCGGCTTCGACCTCGATCGGCTCGTGAAGCAGAAGAAGATCGCGCTCGACCATGTGCACATCGAGCGCAGCGAGATCGAGGAGACCGGCGAATACGACCTCGAAGGCCTCTTCATCCGGCTCGGGCATGCCATCGATTCCA
>Ga0105048_10016363_pt1 | contig 11467 bp, 8 predicted proteins | sample MAT05_FD_78382 | JGI IMG/M metagenome (GOLD analysis project Ga0105048, IMG submission 78382) | Freshwater microbial communities from Lake Fryxell liftoff mats and glacier meltwater in Antarctica - MAT-05 | ecosystem: Environmental > Aquatic > Freshwater > Ice > Liftoff microbial mat | place...
ACCGGCAGCGACACGCCCCGCTTGACCAGCTCGACGCCGGCGATCAGGGTGGAGGCCACAGCGCCGAGGCCGACCGTGAGCACGGCGAGCCGGCCGGTGGCGGGGGCAACTGTGGGTGACTGAGGTGTTGTCATGGTCGACAGGTTAGGAACTTGGAGCGCTCCACGCGACACGCTCACGCAATGGCGAGCGATTTCTGCAGCGGCACCGGACACCGAGTCGAGTCAAATACGGGATTCTCCCTATGGACGAGACAGGCCTGGGACCAGCAGAATGCGAAGCATGAAGCACGCGCGCCGTATATCAATTGCCATATTCCTGTCCGCAGCGACCGTTCTGGCTGCTTGTGGATCTGACACCGTGAAGGTCGGCACGCCAACAACGCTGCCAGCAGGAGACGTCACCACGACGGCTGCCTCTACCACGACCGCCGCCGGTGGCGGTACCGGCTCCTTTTCGGACGTACAGCCTGCTGTCCTGCAATTCCAGGGCGCTGGCTCGTTCCGTGAGCCGGGCAGCGACGCCGAAGCCGTTGGTTGGCGCGGCTCAGGCTTCTTCATTTCCCCCGACGGGTTGGCAGTGACCAACAACCACGTCGTATCCGGTGCCGCGACGCTCGAGGTGACGGCAGGTGGCGACACCGGCACGTCATGGAATGCTCGGGTCGTCGGCACCTCGGAATGCAACGACCTCGCACTCGTGCAGGTCGACGTGAAGGACCCGGTGCCGTACCTGTCATGGGCAAGCGAAGACATCACGCCCGGCCTTGAGATCTATCTTGCCGGTTTCCCATTGGGCGACCCCGAGTACACCCTTGTCAAGGGCATCATTTCGAAAGCGAAAGCTCGTGGCGACACCAGCTGGGCGTCGATCGATGGGACGGTGCAATACGACGCGCAGAGCCAGCCCGGCAACTCTGGCGGTCCAGTCGTCGACACCAATGGTGATGTTGTCGCGGTGCACTACTCCGCAAGTGAGCAGACCAACACCAGCCAGTTCTTCGGCATCGGCGCACGGCTTGCAGAGCAGGTGGTGGACGAGCTGAAGAAGGGAGACTTCGAGTCGATCGGGATCAATGGCAAGGCGGTCGTCGACGAAGAGGCAGGTGTGGCTGGCGTATGGGTGTCAGCGGTCGTGGCCGGCGGCGTGGCCTCGACCACCGGCCTGCTGCCCGGCGACGTCATCCTCAGCCTGAACGGGTTGCCCGTTGGCCAGGACGGCACGCTGAAGAGCTACTGCGACGTCTTGCGCACGGCCGGCGACAAGGCCATCGAGGTCGAGGTGCTCCGCTTCGATACCGGTGAGATTCTGACTGGTGAGCTCAAGGGTGAGAAGAAGCTGGAAGTCAGCCAGTTGCTGGTCAGCGACGACGTGCCCGTCGACCTGCCGGCACAGGCCGACTACACGTACGAAGAGGTCGTCGACGACACCGGCCAGATCCTCATCGAGGTGCCGGTCGAATGGGCGCAGCGCCAGACGCAAGGCCAGACCCTGCCCGACGGTGACCACGCAGCAATCGTTGCCGCCCCGGACCTTGACGCCTTCCTCTCCACTGACACCGCTACGGGCATCCTTGTGGCAGGGTTCCTGGGGTCGGATTGGTCGACGGTGCTCGATACCTACGAGGCGCAGTTGAACTGCACCGACTCAGGTGGCGTACAGGACCTCGACAACGGTTACCTGGCCGGTGCTGGCGTCGTGTACTCCGGCTGCGGGGATACCGGCGGTTCTACCGGACTGGTGGTGCTCGGCACGCCCGACGGGGGCGCCGCGATCCTGCTGATTGCTCAGCTCAACAGCGATGCCGACTTCGATGCTCTCAACCGAGCTGTCGCCTCGCTGATCTACGTACCCTTCGCCTGAGTCCAGCGACGGGACGGAGCCCCACTCACGCAGTCCCACAGCGACGGTCAGTCGCTAGATTGCGTGAGTGGGCGGCATCGTCGGTCGTGAACTCGAACAGCGTCAACTCCTCGAGGTGCTGAACAGCGCCCGAGCGGGAAACGCGGTGTCCATCGTGCTCGACGGCGAGGCGGGCATCGGCAAGTCCACTCTCCTGGAGTGGATGTGCCGCAACGCCGAAGGCTTCACCGTGCTTCGTGTTCGCGGGCACGAGGCTGACGCCGGGTCGGGTTACCTGGTTCTGCGTCAGCTACTGAAGCCGATCCTGCACCACCTGCCCGAACTGGACGATCACCTCGTGGAAGCCCTGGAGTCGGCACTGCGGATGTCCGCTGAACCGACCAACGAGTCACTCGTGCCCCTTGCGGTGCTGGAGCTGTGTAGTGCGGCCACTACGGGTGCTCCGCTGCTGCTCGCGCTGGACGACGCACAGTGGTTCGACATGGCCAGCCTCGACGCATTGACCTTCGTTGCTCGTCGCATCAACAGCGAGCGACTGGTCGCCGCCTTCGGGATTCGGACATACGAGCTGCAGGGTGCAGCGCAGTTGCAGGACATTCCCCGGCTCCATCTGCTGGGTCTCGACGACACGGCCAGTCGGGCCCTTGCCGAGGCACACGGCCGACAGTTCTCACCACGACTCCGCGAGTTGAGCCAGGGCAACCCGCTTGCACTGCAGCACCTCGACATCAGCGACGGCAGCGAGCGTGGTCCCATTCCGGATCGTCTGCGCCGAGGTTTCGAGACCGAACTTGCGTCGCTGCCGTCCGCAACGCAGCGCGCGCTGGCAATCGCGGCGGTCGCCGGCTCGGCACCCGCCGACATCCGCCGTGCCGCACTGGAGGCTGCCGGCGCATCCGAGGCGGATTTGGTGGTGGCGGTGCGGTCCGGGGTTCTGCGTGAAGACGGAGAGTTTCGCCATCCCCTCCTGCGCGAAGTCGCAACACCCACAGTGGCGGACGCCGGGCCGATCCATGATGCGCTCGCGTTGGCATACGACATCGAGCACCCCAACCTCGCGTTGCTCCACCGCTTGCGCGGGTCCGCAGAGTTCACCGATCAACAGGTGGCGGCGGCAGAGGAGGCAGCAGAGGTGATGGCCACCAACGGCCGCGGTGACGATGCGTTCGCGCTCTTCGCTGCCGCCGCCGAGCGTGCCACGAACCCTGCGCAGAGGTCCGGGCTCTTTCGCCGCTGCGCCCAGATTCACTGCTTCGCGGGGCGTTACCCGGCCAGCCTGCCGTACTTTCGCCGTGCCATCGACGCCGCGCCGGATGCCCAGAACCGCCTGCAAGCCATGCGCTCGATGGTCTGGGCGGAGATGTGGTCGGGCGCTACCGCTCGCGAGTCCGCTGCCAAGCTCCACCAGGAATTGCGGACGTCAGCCGGCAGCATCGTGGACGACGAACAACTGTCCAAGGCCTGGGGGTCGCTGCTGGCGCTGTACCTCGCTTGCGATGTGCACTCCGCGTTGGCCGCCATTGCCGAGATGCCACCAGGGCTGGACGCCGAGGGCGACGTCCTGACTGCCCAGTGCTACGCCGCTGAACGTGTAGCCGTCGCTGGCCGCACACGTTTCGAGGATCGCGCCAATTCGTTGAGCGTGTTGCCGCATGGCTTTCTCGACTCCACCGCCGATGTACACGGCGAGCTGCTGCTCGTCGAGTGTCGCTGGGTAGAGGCCAACGCCTGGGCACAGCGCCAGATCGACGACATGCGGACTGTGCCGTATGAGGCGGACATCGGGCCGACCACGGCGCGGTCGATTGTCAGCCGTTCGTTCATGGGCGACTGCCTGACGGCGTTCGGGCTGGCGCTCACCACACTCGAGCGGGTCCCCGACGACGGCAGCGCCTTGGGCACCGGTGCAATCGCCGCGGCGATCGTGGGTGCAGAAGTGGCAACCGACTGGGCCACGCGATGCCTCGAAACCGGGCAGCGCCACGGGCTCACGGCGTTCGTCATCGACGGCCACAGCCGTCTGGGTCTGATCGACCTCGGCGCTGGTCGTTTCGACGCGGCCGCCGATCAGTTCGCCAGCGCTTGGAACTTGATGACCGTCCACGGCTACCGCCACCCTGGCTACACCCATGCTCGCGGCGACATCGCCGAAGGCTTCGCACTTGCCGGGCGCGTCGCCGACGCGCGATCGGTGATAGCCGAGCTGGAAGCCGGCCCTTTCGATCTCCCCTGGGCGCGCGGTGTTGCCGCCCGCGCCCGCGGCGTGCTCGGTGAGGCCGGGCAGTTCCTCAAGGCGTTGGCATTACTGGCCGACTCACCATGGGAGCTTGCCCGCACGCAGCTGGCGATGGCTCGGGTGCTGCCTGCCCGTTCCGTGCAGCAACGGGCGGCGGCTGAAGCTGCTGTCCAAGCGTTTGATTCGATGGGCGCGCGTCCGTGGGCCGCGCGGGCTCGTGACGTGTTGGCGGCGGTGGACAGCAAGGTGATCTCAGTGCAACCGGCGGACCCGCTGGCTGCGCTGTCGGGTCGCGAGCGCACCGTTGCGTTTGCCGTTGCCCGCGGGTTGTCCAACAAGGAAGTCGCGGGCGAGCTGTACATCAGCATGAAGACGGTGGATGCACACCTCCAGCAGATCTACCGCAAGCTGGACATTCGCTCGCGCACGCAGCTGGCAGCCCTCTGTCACGCACCAATTGCCAGCTGAGGTCGCCCTGGTTCACCTCCGTCGGTCATGAGGCGAGGCGCAGCATCGCAACGCCGCCGATGATCAATCCGATCCCGAGAGTGTGCGCCATGCCGATTCGCTCGCCCAGCAGCACGGCGCCGATCAGCAGGCTGCCGACGGCCTCGATCCCAAGGCCGATGATCACGGCGGTACTCATCGATTCGGTCATCACCGCGCGGCTCACCAGGATCGAGCCGAGCAGGAAGGCAACCGCCACCACCACGGACGGGATGGGGCGGGTGAACCCGTGGGCGGCCTTCATGAACCCTGCCCCGACGCTGAACGACAGCGAGCCGCCGATGATCCAACCGAGTGTGCTGTTCGCTGCGGTCTCCATGACTTCAGTGTGATCAATCGTGGCGCCGCGATCCATTGGGCAAATCCCCTATTCCCGGCTCGCTCCAGAGAGCGCCTACAGTTGTCTGATGGCAGAGCATGCGCAGCACGACGACAACCAGCAGGACGACAACAACTACGACGTGTTGATCGAATCGAGCGTGCTGGCGGTGTCGATCGAGCTCAGCTACACCTCCAAGTCGGTGGCAGACGAGGTCGCCGAGTCGGTGCTGACCGCGGCCGAACGCCGCGGCACGGTCCGCGTCCCGTTCACACGTTCCGAGGTCGGCGGGTTGGTGGACGAGGGCACGCTGGTACTCGACTTCGCCGCCGCCGCCACGACCCGCGTGAAGGTTTCCCAGTCACCTGGTGACGTCGGCAACCAACCCAGCACCGTACGACGGTAAGTCTCGGGCGCGTCAGGCCGGCGGGCGCACGATGCCGCGCCGCATGGCTTCCTGCACGGCGGCGCCGCGAGTGCCGACCACAAGTTTGGTGAAGCAGTGCTCGAGATGCACGCCGACCGTGCGCGGACTGAGGTGGAGTCGGGCGGCGATCTCCTTGTTGGTCAGGCCCTCCGCAACAAGTTGCAGGACATCGACCTCGCGGTCCGTCAGCTCTCCACCGGCGCGCCGCGGGGCGCGCCTGCCACCGGCGTTTCTCCAGGCTGCACCTGCCTGCCCGGCGAGGCCGGCGGCGCCCAGCCGCTCGGCGTCCTCGGTGAGCAGTTCCAACGCAGCCAGATCTTGGTTGCGAGCCGCAGCGACGAAACGGCACCGCCACGCCTCGATCGGGGCAGGAAGCTGCAGCCACGCCTCGACTGCGGCGTTGTGATCCGAGGCGCCACCCGACTGCAGCGCCGCTCGCTCGGCAGCGATGGCCGACAGCTCCCGCCCGAACGCAGGGCGCTGGTCGGGCGTTGGTAGCGGCAGCCCGGCGAGGGTCGCCGCTCGCGTCTCGGCCAGCAGCATCCGTGCCTGCGACACCTCGTGGCCGGCCGCGACGACATGCCCACCTTCGGCCAACGCGGCAGCCGCTGTCCAACGGCCCTCGGCCGCCGCCAACGCGTAGTTGCACAGCACGACCTCGGTGGCAACTTCCTGGAGGCCGGCGACACCGCGCCCGGCCACCGACCGCACTGCTCGACGGGCCTCGGTGACGCGACCCTCGACGATGTCCAAGGAAGCGATGGTCAGCTCGGCCGTTGCCCGGACTGCGGCGGCCCCGTTCAGCGCGATCGCTTCCTGCAGCACCGTCCTCGCCTCGGCAAGACGGCCGAGCTGGGCGAGAGCGATCCCGCGCATCGAGGCCACATGGTCAGCGACCGATGCGAGCCCACGGCTGAGCCGGCGGGCCAGCTCCAGCGCAGCTTCCCGCTCCAGGTCCGTTGGCCGCCCTGCCAACCAGAGCACGTAGAGCCGATTGCTGGCGACCCGCGATTCGACGGCGATCGCGCCGGCGGCCTCGGCCTGGAGCATCGCCTGGCCGAACAGGTCGAGCGACTGGTCGAAGCGACCGGCAAAGCCCTCCACCAGTGCCTGTACGCCGAGCGCGGCGGCGATCGACTCCGCTGCTCCACAGGCCAGAGCGGACTGCACTGCGTCCACGGCGCGCCGCTGGGCAGCGTCCACATCTCGCTGCAGCAAGCGATGCACGTCGACTTCCAGCGCATTCGTCGAGGCCACGGACGTGCCACCGAGAGCGAGTGCCGCGTCGAGCGCGGCGTCGGCGCCAGGGTCGTCCAGCTCGAACAGTGCGTGGTGGCGCAGGACGTGGAGCGCCACAAGGGTCTCGACATCGGCTCGCGGCAGCAGCGGCAGCAGTGTGTCAGCGAGATTTCGGGTCTCGACGCGGTCGCCGGCGGACAAGGACCACTCGGCAGCCAAGCGGCCGCTGCGCAGGAGCACGTCGCTGCCACCGAGCTCGATCGCACGCCGCAAGGCCTCCGCAGCGGTGGCGATTCCATGCCGCTGGTAGGCCTCGTGAGCCGCGCGCTCGTGTTCGGCTGCCGCCGCAACGGCGTTGCCGGCGGCCTCCCACGCCGCGGCGCGCAGGGCCGAGGGGGCAGTCGTCGGCAGCACTGCGGCCACCTGTGCGGCGAGCGCTGGCCACGACGCGCCCAGCCCGTGCCTGGCGGCGTTCGCCCAGGGGCCAGTGGCCGACAGCGTGCCGTCATCGGTGTCGTGCAGCGCGCCGGCCCGGACGAGCTGTGCGAGTTGGTCCGGAGTGCAGTCCGTCAGTTCAGCGAGCGCAGCCGTGGACAGCCAACCGGCCGCAAGGGAGGCGACTGCAACGGCTCGGTCGGCGTGTGGCGCGATGGTGGCCAGCAGCATCATCAAGCCCTCGTCCAGCCGCGCGGCGCGCGCGAGTGCCAGCAGCATGTCTGGCCGGCCGGCGGCGAGGTGGACCACCTGCGCTCGGCTCGCCTTCTCGGTGCCATCGAGTGCGTCGAACAGTTCGCCCAACTCATCGTTCGTCATCGCCGGCACCGCCACGGCCGGTGGTGAGACGGTGCCGGTGGCAGGCGGTCGGCCGTCGGCGGCCGAGCGACCCGCACAGACCAGCAGTACCCGCTGGTCGGCGATGAGCGACCCGAGTCCCTCGACGAGACGTTTCGTGGAGGCGTCGGCTGCATCGAACTCGTCGAACACCACCAGCATCGGCTGGTCCCGCGCGGCCTCGACCAGGCGGCGTGCGGCACCCGCGAGCAGGGTCGTCGCTGCATGGTCGGGGTTCCACGCGGCGACTGCGGCGGCTTCGGCCAGCCAGCCGTCGGCCGCGCCCGGCAGGTCGCGCAGCACCCCGACGAGTGCCCCGTACGCAATGGGCGCCGAGCGGCTGCAACGACCCGCCAACAGCCGGTGCTCGATACCTCGGCGGGACAGTTCATCGCCGAGCTGCGCGGCCAGTCTCGACGCCCCGGCTCCTTCGTCGCCGTGTACCACCACCGTCCCGCCGCGGCGAAGCCGAAGCGCGTCGTCGAATCTCTCGACGAGCACCTGCAGCTCGACACGGCGGGCGATGAACGGCGGCTGCTCCACGGGGTAACTGTGTCAGACGCACTTACCGGAGGTTGCTGATGATCGACAGCCCGAATGCGAATGCGGCGGAGGTGGACATGATGATGCGGTACATGGGAGGGTCCTTCAGATGGATGCCGGGGGGTGTTCCCCGGCTCTCGCATCGTCCGCCGGACGGGCAGGTCGCCGCATCGGGCAGATGACGTACGGCGCCGAAATCCGGTGTTGGAGTTGCGAAAGCGGCCGTATGCGTGACACAATGCAGGCGATGTCCGCCCACCTCCCCTCCCTTGTCGTAGTACTCATCGTGTAGACGCACGACCACATAGTCGCGTGCGTCCAAAGCCTCCCAGTCGGGAGGCTGTTTCGTTTTTCGGCATCAGTTCTCAGCAGTCAGTCCCGCAGTTCTCGTCAGTCAGTACCTAGGAGCGTCATGAAGATCACCGGGGCGCAAGCCCTCATCCGATCACTGGAAATGGAAGGCGTGGAGACCATCTTCGGCCTTCCCGGCGGTTGCATCCTGCCGGCGTACGACCCGTTACTGGATTCGCCGATCCGTCACATCCTCGTGCGTCACGAGCAGGGCGCCGGCCACATGGCCGAGGGTTACGCGCACGTCACCGGCCGCCCGGGCGTCGCGCTGGTCACCAGCGGCCCCGCCGCCACCAACATGGTCACTCCGCTGATGGACGCGTACATGGACAGCATTCCGATGGTGTGCATCACCGGCCAGGTGCCGACTGCCGCGATCGGTACCGATGCGTTCCAAGAGTGCGACACCGTCGGCATCACACGCAGCTGCACCAAGCACAACGAGTTGGTGATGACGGCGGACGCCATTCCGATGGCCGTCCGCCAGGCGTTCCACATCGCCACGACCGGCCGCCCGGGCCCGACGCTCATCGACATTCCCAAGGACTGTCTCACCAACATGATGGAGTGGAACTGGCCGACGGACGAGGAAGTCATCGCCAGCCTGCCCGGCTATCGCCCCAACACCAAGGGCCACCCGCGCATGATCAAGGAAGCCGCCAAGCTGATCATGGCCAGCGAACGGCCCATCCTCTACGTCGGAGGTGGCGTGCTCAAGGCACGTGCAGCCGAAGCGTTGCGCGAGCTGGCCGAGCTGACCAACATTCACGTGGTCACCACGCTGATGGCCCGCGGCGCCTTCCCCGACAATCATCCGCTGTGCCTGGGCATGCCCGGTATGCACGGCAATGCCACCGCCATCACGGTGATGCAGAAGTCCGACCTGCTCATCAACCTGGGCGCACGGTTCGACGACCGCATCACCGGCAAGCTCAGCGAGTTCGCCACCGAGGCCAAGATCATCCATGTCGACATCGACCCTGCCGAGCAGGGCAAGGTTCGCCGGCCCGACGTCCCGATCGTGGGTGACTGCAAGCAGGTCATCGAAGAGATCATCAAGGCGATCAAGGAGCTGCAGGAGAACGGCACGGTCCGGGCTGACACAGGTGCATGGCGTACCCGCATCAGCGGCTGGCGCGAGCAGTTCCCCCTGGCCTACGAGGCCAGCGAGCCCGGCGAAGCGTTGAAGCCGCAGTTCTGCCTCGAGCAGCTGCGCGACAACTCCCCTGAGGGCACCATCTTGGTCAGTGGCGTTGGTCAGCACCAGATGTGGAGCAGCCAGTACTGGCAGTTCAACGAGCCGTACACCTGGGTCAACTCCGGTGGTCTGGGCACGATGGGCTTCAGCATCCCCGCTGCCATCGGCGCCAAGGTCGGCCGGCCCGACCGCACGGTGTGGGCCATCGACGGTGACGGTTGCTTCCAGATGACTGCGCAGGAACTGGTGACGGCCGCCGTCGAGCGCATTCCCATCAAGGTCGCCATCCTCAACAACAGCTACCTGGGCATGGTTCGTCAGTGGCAGGAGATGTTCTACGACGAGCGCTACAGCGAGGTCTACCTCTCGCCCGACGTCCCCAACTTCGTCATGTGGGCAGAGGCCATGGGCTGCGTCGGTATCCGCGTGGACAGCCCCGAGGAAGTGCAACCGGCCATCGACAGGGCCAACAGCATCGACGACCGCCCGGTCGTCATCGACTTTCGGGTCGATGCTCGCGAGAAGGTCTTCCCGATGGTTCCCGCCGGCTACGGCAACAGCGACATGCTCCTTCCCGAGTGGCAGGAAGCCAACCGTGGAGGTCTCAAGTGAGCGAGTTCCCCACTCAACATCACATCCTGTCCGTGTTGGTGCAGAACCGGCCGGGCGTGTTGGCCCGTGTGGCCGGCCTGTTCGCTCGTCGCGGCTTCAACATCTTCAGCCTTGCGGTCGCACCTGCCGAGGAAGACGGCTTCAGCCGCATCACCATCGTGGTCGACGTGGAGGGCACGTCGCTGGAGCAGATCGTCAAGCAGCTGTTCAAGCTGATCGAGGTCGTCAAGATCAGCGAGCTCGATCCCAGCCGCAGTGTCGAGCGCGAACTGTTGCTCGCCACCGTCCGCACCACCGTCGACACTCGCGGTCACGTGGTGGAGCTGACCAACATCTTCGAAGGCAAGATCCTTGCCGTCGGGGTGGAGGCCATCACCGTCTCGCTCGACGGCCATCCGGAGAAACTCGACGATTTTGAGGAACTTCTCACCGGTTATGGCATCGTGGAGCTGCAGCGCACCGGCCGGGTGGCGCTGCCCAAGCTCGATCGAGAGGCGCGCCTGCGCGCCGTCTCCAACAAGTCCAATCAAGGAAAGGCTGGCTGACATGGCCGCAAAGATGTATTACGAGGCGGACGCAGATCCGTCGATCATTCGCAGCCGCAAGGTGGCCATCATCGGCTACGGCTCGCAGGGGCACGCGCACGCGCTGAACCTGAAGGAGTCCGGGGTCGACGTCGTCGTCGGCCTGCGTGAGGGCTCGAAGTCGGCAGCGAAGGCGGAGGCCGCCGGCCTCAAGGTGATGGACATCGCCGCCGCTGCCAAGTGGGCCAACGTGATCATGCTGACCATGCCCGACACCGAGCAGAAGGCCACGTACGAGGAGTTCATCAAGCCGGCAATGCGCAAGGGTAAGGCACTTGCCTTCGCCCACGGCTTCAACATCCGTTTCAAGCGCATTCGCCCGCCGAAGTCCGTCGACGTCATCATGATCGCCCCCAAGGGCCCAGGTCACCTCGTACGGCGTACCTACACCGAGGGTGGCGGCGTGCCGGCTCTCATCGCCGTCCACCAGGACGCGAGTGGCGGCGCCCACGCGCTGGCATTGTCGTACGCCGACGCCATCGGTGGCGCCCGCGCCGGTGTCATCGAGACCACCTTCAGCGAGGAGACCGAGACCGACCTGTTCGGTGAGCAGGCCGTGCTGTGCGGCGGCGTCACCTCGCTGGTGCAGGCCGGCTTCGAGACCCTGGTCGAGGCTGGCTACCAGCCCGAGATGGCCTACTTCGAGTGCCTCCACGAAGTGAAGCTGATCGTCGACCTCATGTACGAAGAGGGCATTGCCGGCATGCGCTACAGCATCTCCGACACCGCTGAGTACGGCGACCTCACCCGCGGCCCG
>Ga0105048_10016364_pt1 | contig 11467 bp, 9 predicted proteins | sample MAT05_FD_78382 | JGI IMG/M metagenome (GOLD analysis project Ga0105048, IMG submission 78382) | Freshwater microbial communities from Lake Fryxell liftoff mats and glacier meltwater in Antarctica - MAT-05 | ecosystem: Environmental > Aquatic > Freshwater > Ice > Liftoff microbial mat | place...
CAAGACCGCGTTCGAGACCGCCGCGAAGTACGTCCTCCAGAAGAACGCGGAACTCTACCGGCGGCTGGCCCAATGATTTACCTCGACACGGACGAAGTGATCCGCCTCCACGACTGGTTGATCCAGCAGTCGGGCGGCTCGCCGGGAATTTTGGACCGGGGCAAGATCGATTCCGCGGTGAACCAGCCCCGGGCGACGTTCGGGGGGCAAGACCTCTACCCGACGCTCGTCGAGAAGGCCGCTGCGCTCGGGTATTCGCTCGCCCGCAACCACGGGTTCGCCGACGGGAACAAGCGCATCGCCCACGCCGCGATGGAAACGTTCCTCGTGTTCAACGACCACCAACTGAACGCCGGTGTGGACGAGCAAGAAGCCGTCTTCCTCCGACTCGCGGCCGGCACGCTGGCGCGGGACGATTTCACCGCCTGGGTTCGGAGCCACATCGAACCCTTCCCGTTTGTCTCGACACCCTGACACCCCCGGAGACGGAAGCACCACGCATGTCCCGCGAAAAAGTGATCGGCCCCGCACCCGGCGACGACGACCGCAAGAAGGTCGATGCGGCCCTGCGGCCGAAGCTCCTCAAGGAAGTCATCGGCCAGCGGAAGGTCGCCGAGCGGCTCGAAATCGCCGTCCGGGCGTCCAAGATCCTCAAGGAACCGCTCGGGCACATCCTCTTCGACGGGCCGCCCGGCCTCGGCAAGACGACGTTCGCCACCGTCCTGCCGAACGAACTCGGCACCACCATCCAGATGACCAGCGGGCCGGCCCTGAGCAAGCCGGCCGACATGCTCCCGTTCCTCACCAACCTGGAGGAGGGGTCGGTCCTGTTCATCGACGAGATCCACCGCATGCCGCGGGTCGTCGAGGAGTTCATCTACCCGGCGATGGAAGACTTCCGCATCGACATCGTCCTCGGCGACGGGATGAGCGCCCGGACGATCTCGATGGCGCTGAAGCGGTTCACCCTGATCGGGGCGACGACCCGCAGCGGGATGCTCTCCGGGCCGATGCGCGACCGCTTCAAGATGCACGAACACCTGGAGTTCTACTCGGTCGAAGACCTGACCACGATCGTCCGCATCAACGCGGCCAAGCTGAACACGCCGATCTCGCCCGGGGCGGCCTCCGCCCTGGCCTGCCGCAGCCGGGGCACCCCGCGGGTGGCGAACGCCCGCCTCCACTGGGCGCGGAGCTACGCCGCCGCCCGCCACGACGGGGCGATCACCGAGGACATCGCCCGGGCCGCCCTGGACATGGCCGAGGTGGACCGCGACGGCCTCGACAAGAACGACCGCCGGTACCTCGAAACCCTGATCGACGTGTTCGGCGGCGGGCCGACCGGGATCGAGGCCCTGGCCGCCACCCTGAACCTCGCCACCGACACCCTGGCCGACGAGATCGAGCCGTACCTGCTGCGCGAGCAGTACATCGTCCGCTCGCCGCGCGGCCGGGTCGTCACCCCGCGGGCCTTCTCGGTGCTCGGCAAGGCCCCCCCGAAGCCGAAGCCCGAGGACGCGCAGGGCGGGCTGTTCGAGTGAGGGCGGCGGCCCGCGTCCCGCGGTCCCAGAGTATGTCCGTTGTCGCGCACGCAACGCCGGGCTAACTAGACATTCTCACCATTTCAAGGCGCTCACTTCCGATAGGCGCACGCCTTGAGCGCCTTGAGCGCCTTGCCTGTTTTCCAGCACTTCGCGGGGGGGCGTCCCGGCAGGAAAGTGACCTTCTTCCCCACGTCTGGCCTTCATCGCCCGTCGCGGCTCACGGGGTCGGTGCGGTCGGCGTCCCCTTCTTGGGGCCGCGCTTCTTCTTCCACGCCGCCCGCTTCTCGGCGTGGTCGTCCTCGGCGTCCTCGATCGAGTGCGACTCGGTCAACTTCTCGTCTTTCTTCGCCAGCTCGACCAGCTTGCAGTAGTGCTGGTGTAGAACCCGTACCTCTTCCTCGGTCAGGTCTTCGACGTTGATGAGGCGGTTGCTCGCCCCCTGCACGGCGGCGACGAGTTCGTTCAGCTTCAACTGGATCGCCTGGGACTCTTTGTTCTGCCCGCGCTGGATGAGGAACACCATCAGGAACGTGACGATGGTAGTGCTGGTGTTGATGACCAGCTGCCAAGTGTCCGAGAAGCCGAACACCGGCCCGGTCGCGGCCCACACGACGATCACCGAGACGGCGAGGGCGAACGCCCACGAGCTGCCCGTCCATTTCGTCGCGAACCCGGACACCCGTTCCAGAAAACCACGCTTCCGTGCCATCGCCCCCTCCCGAATCACAGTTGGAACCCTCGACGCCCGCGGCCGTCATCCCCCCGCCGCGGGCGGCTTCGGGCGGGCGGTCGGGACGACGAACGCGACGGTCGCGATCCCGCACGCGGCGCACCCGCCGACCACCCAGCGCAGCCACACGGGGAGCCGGCCCGACAGGATGCTGAGCGTCACGACGGTGACGATCAAACAGACCGCGGCCGCCTTCACCGGGCGGCGGATGCCGTGGTGTTCGTCCCAGTCGCGGAGCAGCCGGCCGAAGAACGGCGACCGCCGCAGCCACCGGCCGAGGCGCGGCGACGACTTCGAGAAGCAGTAGCTGGCGAGGAGCACCCACGGCGTCGCCGGCAGGCCGGGGAGCAGCACCCCGAGGTACGCCAGCCCGACGCACCCCAGCCCGCCGGCGAGGTAGAGCCACCGGCGGACCCGGCCGGCCGGCGGGCCGTCACTTCCCGTCGTCGGGGTCATAGGCTACCATACGGGTCGAATGGGCCGCCGCTTCCAGCAGTGTAGCACCGCCGCCAAGAAGTAGCCCGGGCTTCGGCCCCTCCCCTTTCCTCCCCACTTCCATGCGCCACCTCGCCGCCCTGTTCGTCGTCGCCGCCCTCGCCGCCGGGTGCGGGAAGAAGCCCGCCGCCGCGCCGGTGGCCGAGGCCCCGGACCCGGGCGACGCGACCCCGGCGACCGGGCCGTCCGAACGCGACAAGCTACTGGTCGCGTTGAAGACCCGGCGCGGCGACCCGCAGCGCGACGCCGGCGAGCGCCTCGCCGCCCTCGCCGGGGCCGACCCCGGCGTCCTCGACGCGCTCGTCGAACTGCTCCGCGACAAGACCACCACCGGGGCCGGCAAGACCCACCCGTCGGCCGCCACCAGCACCCGCGAGGCCGCCACCGCCGCCCTCTTGAAGTGCGGCCCGGCCGGGGCCGCGGCCCTGAAGGACAAGGGCTTCGCCATCCTCCGCGACGGGCTGGCCGACCCGGACGCCGCCGTCCGCGAACACACCGCCCACACCGTCGGCACCATCGGCCCGGCCGCCAAGCCGCTCGCCCCGGCCCTCCAGAAGTTGTGCGCCGACCCGGTGGCGGGCGTCCGCGGGGTGGCGTTCGACGCGGTCCGGGCGGTCGGCGTTGCCGACGTGACGGCGCTGGCCGTCCTGCTCACGAACGCCGCCCCCGACATCCGCCGCGGGGCCGCCGAGGTCGTCGGGAGCCTGACCGAGGTGCCGGGCGAAGCGGTGCCGGCGCTGGGCCGGGCGCTCGACGGCGAGGACGAGACCGCCCGGATCGCCGCCGCGACCGCCATCGCCGCCGCCGCCCCGAAGGGGGCGACCGCCGAGACCGGCGAGAAGCTGGCCGGGGCGATCCGCAAGACCTACCCGGAGAAGGTCGAACCGACCCGCGGCGACGGCCCCGAGGCCGCCTACTGGCGGGCGCTCGGGCGGCTCGGCAAGCCGGCCGTCGCCCCGGCGGTGGAGCTGCTCAAGCACAAGAACCCGCTCGTCCGGGCGCTCGCCGCCCGCACCCTCTGGGATCTCGGGGCGGAGGCGAAGCCGGCCGCCGCCGCCATCCGCGAGGCGATGCGCGACGACTACGCCGACGTCGCCCTCGAAGCCGCCTGCACCCTCGTCAAGCTCGGGGAGAAGTCCGCCGACATCGACGGGCTGATGAAGGCCGCGTTCGCGTCGCCCCAGCCCGGCATCGCGGCGGCCGCGGTCGGGGCCGTCGGCCGGATGGGGGCCGACGGCAAGAAGTACGTGCCCGACGCCCTCGCGCAGCTGGCGTCGCCGGCCGCCGTCAACCGCTACGCCGCCGTCGGGTTCGTCGGCACCCTCGACCCGGCCGACGCCGCCAAGCAGGTGCCCGAGTTGGCGAAGCTCGTGATCGACGACGAACCGCTCGTCCGCCGCCGCGTCGGGGCGGTGCTGGAGGCGCTCGGCCCGGCGGCGGCCCCGGCCGCGGAAGCCCTCGGCAAGTACCTGCCGGACGAGGCGGACGAGCTGGCCCGCGACCAGTTCGTCGAGGCGCTGGTGGCGATGGGGCCGGGGGCGAAGCCGGCGGTCGCGGGGCTGCTCCCGTTGGTGGTCGATCCGATGGCGGGGGCGGCGCTGCGGGCGAAAGTGATCGGCGCGGTGGCGGTCGCCGACCCCGCTTCGGCGGAGGTATCGGCCGCGCTGGTGAAGGCCGCCGCCGCCGACGACATCGGCGTGCGGACCGCCGCCGCCCGGGCGCTCGGTAAGTTGAACCCGCTGCCCGACGACGCCCGCGCCGCCCTCGTGAAGCTGCTGCGCACCGACGCCGAATCGGTGGTGCGGCTGGCGGCGGTGCGCGGGCTGACCGACGCCGGCCCGCGGGCGAAGGGGGCGCGGTCGGACCTCGACGCGGTCGCCAACGGCACCCTGCCCGGCGTGGACCTGTGGGGCAAAGTGGCGCTCGCCGCGGTGGACGGCGACGTGCGCACGGCGGCGGGCGCGGTCCGCGCCGGCCTCGGCGACCGCAACCCGAACGTCCGGGCGGCGGCGGCCGGGGCGCTGCTCCTGGTCGGCCCGACCGCCGCCGACGTGCCGGCGCTGCTCAAGCTGTTGGAGAAGTCGAGTACCGCCCCCGCGAAGGCCGCCGCCGCCACCGCCCTCGGCCGCATCGGGGCGGACGCGAAGGTCGTGGTGCCGAAGCTGATCGACCTGCTCGCCGACCCGGACGGCGACGCCCGCGCCGCCGCCGCCGAGGCGCTGGGGCGGTTCGGCCCGGCCGCCCAGCCCGCCGTCCCGAAGCTGAAGGAGGTGGTCCGCACCGACCCCCTCGCTTCCCCCGCCGCCCGCAGGGCGCTGGACAAGCTCGGCGTCCCCGACGAGCGGCCGAAGCCGTGAACCGAACCACCCCCGTGGAGGATTCGGCCGTGACCGACGCCCAACCGATCCCCGTGCAAATCACGGTGACGATTACGGCCCTCGTCTATCCGGAAGCCGAGGTCGGCGGCTATTCGGCCGAGGTGCCCGCCCTGCCGGGGTGCTACACCCAGGGCGAAACGCTCGACGAGGTGCGCGACAACTTACAGGACGCGGCCGAGGCGTGGCTGGCCGCCGCCGGGACCGGCACTCCTTCGCGCGCGACTTGGAAAGCCCCTTGAGGCGGCCCGGCCCGGCCCGGCCCGGTCCGGCGCGTTGCGTCCGGGCGGGCGAGGTCGTACAGTTGAGCCGTACCCCGTTCACCCCCGCAGCCGCCTTCGCCCGGCGGTCGCGCGCGGCCGGGGCGGTCCCGCACCCCCGCGAGACGAGCGATGGCCGAGTGCCCGACGGTCGAGCAGTTGGGGCGGATGCTCGAATCCGCCCTCCCCGACCCGGTCCAGGCCCGGCTCGAAGACCACGTCAACGACTGCGCCCGCTGCCAGGACGTACTCGAACGGCTCACGGCCGCCACCCGCATGTGGGACGAGCCGGCCGCCGAGTCGCGGGCCTCGACCTTCCTCGCCCGGGTCCGGGCGCTCGGGGCGGCCTCCCGCACCCGCCCGCCCGCCGCCGCCCGCCCGCACCGCCTGCCGGAGATCGCCGGCTACCGGGTCGAGGCCGAACTCGGGCGGGGCGGGATGGGCGTCGTCTACCGCGCCCGCGACGAGCGGCTCAACCGCTTCGTCGCCCTCAAGGTGCTCCTCCCGCGGTACGCCGCCGACCCGGACTCGAAGGCCCGGTTCGTCCGCGAGGCCCAGGCCCAGGCGGCCGTCGAGCACGACCACGTCACCCCGGTCTTCCACGTCGGGGACGAGGGCGGGGTGCCGTTCCTGACCATGCCGGTGCTCAAGGGGGCGACCCTCGCCGACGCGCTGCGCCACACCCCCCGGCCGCCGGTCCGCGAGGTCGCCCGGATCGGCCGGGAGATCGCCGAGGGGCTGGCCGCCGCCCACGACCAGCACCTCATCCACCGCGACATCAAGCCCGGGAACGTCTGGCTCGAAGGGGCGAAGCGGCGGGTCCGCATCCTCGACTTCGGCCTCGCCCGGCCGGTCGTCGTCGCCGCCGGCGACTCGGGGTCCGACGGCGACGGCGACGACGACGACCCGACCGCCGCCGGCACCGAGCTGCTGACCGCCGCCGGGGCCGTCCTCGGCACCCCGCACTACATGAGTCCGGAGCAGGCCCGCGGCCAGCCCCTCGACCCCCGGAGCGACCTGTACAGCCTCGGGGTGGTGCTGCACCAGATGACGGCCGGGCGGCTCCCGTTCACCGGCCGGTCGGCGACCGAGGCGCTGCGGGCGGTGGCGGCCGACGACACGCCCGTCCCGCCGCTGACCGACCCGACCCTGCCGCGGGCGCTGGCCGAATTGATCGCCCGGCTGCTGTCCAAGAACCCCGCCGGCCGGCCGGCGGGGGCCGCGGCCGTGGCCGCCGAGCTGCACCAGATCGAGCGCGGGCTGGCGGCCGCCCTGCCCGGCCAGGCCATCCCGCTCGACCACGACTTCGGTGCCGCCAACCCGTTCGACGACATCCACACGACGGAACTGATGACCCAGGCCCCGGCCGCCGCGCCGGCGCGGAAGCCGCGGCGGGCCGGGCTGATGTGGGCGGCCGGCGGGCTGGTCGCGCTTCTCGCCGGGGGCGGGCTGCTCGGCGGCTTCCTGGTCCGGGCCGCCGCCCCGCGGGCGGTGCTGGTGGTGGAGGCCGACGACCCCGAGATGGAGGTCATCGTCAGGCAGAAGGGTGAGGTCGTCCGCGCCCGGACGAAGGCCCGCGAGTTCGTCGTCCCCCCGGGCGACTACACGGTCGAGGCGGCCGACCCCCGCACCGGGTTGAAGGTCCGGCCCGAGAAGGTGTCGCTGGGCAAGGGCGGCCGCGAGACCGTCCACGTCTGGGTCGAGAAGCCGCGCCGCCCGCGCGACCCCGGAACGCCGGTGCCGGTGGACCGGGAGCGGGAGGTGGCGACGCTCCTGTTCCCCCTCTTGCGCGAACTCGTCGTCGTGTTCGAGGACACCGGGCGGCTGCAGTTCTACTCGCGGGACGCGGTCTTCGCCCCCGAGCCGTTCCGCGTCATCGCCATCTTCTTCCCGGCCCAGGGCGTGGCCCCCGAGACGACCGACACCCTCCTCCTCCCGGCGGTCGAGAAGTTGCGGGCGCTGGAGGGGCTCGACGGCGAGATACCGCTGTCGGCCGAGGGGCTGGAGCGGCTGGCCGCGACGCCGTCGCGGGAGACGCTCAACACCATCAACCTGCTGGTGGAATTCTCCCCCCGGTCGGTCGCCCTGATGAAGCAGTTCCCGAAGCTCGCCCAGGTCCGCTGCCGGGCCGCCGGGGTGAAGGACGACGGGCTGGCCGCCCTCGCCGACCTGCCGGAGTGGCTCGAACGCCTCCACCTCGACGGGCTGGGGGTGGACGCCCCGCCCGGGGAGCGGGGGATCGCGGCGGTGGCGGCCGCCCCGGTCCGGCACCTGAAACTGTCCCGGTGCCTGCTGTTCGGCCCCCGGCTGGCCGCGGCCGTCGCCCGGATGCCCCGGCTCGAACACTTCGCCCTACAGGGCAGCCGGGCCGGGGACGAGGAGTTGACCGCCCTCGCCGGATCGAGGACGCTGACCGCACTCGAACTCGAGGGGTGCGAACTCCAGGACAAGAACCTCTTGCGGCTGGCCGCGATGCCCCGCCTCCGCTCGCTGAGCCTCCGCGGCAACCCGGTGTCCGACGCCGGGATCAAGGCCCTCGCCCTGGCGCTGCCGGCGTGCAAGATCATGTGGGACCGCGGCGAGATCGTGCCGCGCCCGTAGGGTGGGTCGAGGCCGCCGGCCGAGCCCCACCACGCGACACCAATCGCCCGCCGATTACCGCACGCGGGCCGTGCCCCGCCGTTCGACCCCGCGCCCAGAATGGTGGGGCTCGGCCTGCGGCACTCGACCCACCCCACGAAGCCGCCACCGCCGCGGTCGGGAAGCGGCCGTCGACGACGATCACCCCGGTGAAGACGGCGGTGTCGTCCGGCCCCGCCTCGTGGGCGGGCGGGCCGGCGTTGCAGTACACGGTCTCGCCGCACACGGGCCGGCTCCGCGGGGCGTCCGGCTGGAAGACGGCGGTGACGGTGTGGGTGCCCGGGCGGAGGAGTTGCGTCTTGATGAGGTACGCCCCGGTCCTCGTCTTACCGAGGCCGACCCGGACGCCGTCCACGTAGATCAGGTACATCCCGGCCTCGCGGACCTCGCGGCCGGCGGGGTCGGCCCGGCGGGCGGTGACGAGCAGGGCTTCGAGGCGGCCCTGGTAGGTCTTCTGGGCGACGACGGAAACGGGCGGGTGGGTGGGGGTCATGTCCGGCTCCGGCGGGGGTTTCGGGTGCGGCCGCTCGCGGCGACTGAGAACCGTTCGCCCGGACCCGCCCCGACCTAACACCCCGGCCGGCGATTGTCGAACGACGCCCGCCCGTTGCGACGGGCGGGCTTGAAGCGTCACCCCACGAACACGCCCCCCGCGAGGGTGGCGTTGAACGGGTCGATGTCCTGGAACTGGGTCGGCTCGCCCGCCGTGGTATTCTTCCCGAGGTAGACCCGGACGCGGCTCGGCCGGCCCTCGCCGGTCGCCACCGCCACGTCGGCCCGGCCGTCCCCGTCGGCGTCCACCGCGGCCACCCGCACCCCGCCCCGGTCGCTGTCCGCCCCCGCCACGAAGAAGTTGCTCAGCCGCCCGTCGATCGCCGCCGCCGACCCCTTCGTCGCGAGCGTCTGCCCGCTGAGCGTCAGCACCCGCGGCCCGCCGCCCGGCCCGGCCCCGATAATCAGGTCGCCGAACCCGTCCCCGTCCACGTCCCCGATCGCCACGAACACGCCGTTGCGGAGCACGTCCGGGAAGGCGAAGAAGTCGTTCACCAGCTTGGTCCGGGTCGCCCCGAAGACGGTCTTGCCGTCGAACACGGCGACCCGCGGGCCGCCCTGGAACCCGGCCGCGACGGCCAGGTCGGCGACCGCGTCGCCGTTCACGTCCCCGGCCGCGGCCCGCGCCCCGCCCCGGAACCCGGCGTCGTCGATCCCGAAGAAGTTGGCCCGGACGGTCGCGGTCGTGCCGACGAGGGAGTAGATCGCCACCCGCGGGCCGCCCCCCTGGTCCGGGGTGAAGACGAACTCGGCCCGGCCGTCGTTGTCGAAGTCGGCCGCCGCCACGAACCCGCCCCCGGCGAACCCCTCGCTCCCGACGAACGGGGCGGTCGGCGGGACCAAGAGCGTCGTGTTGTCCCGCCCGCTGACGACTGCGAACCGGGTCGGGGTGCCCGGACCGGTGACGAGGATCGTGTCCGCGAACCCGTCCCCGTCCACGTCCGCGGTCGCCACACGGACGTTCACCCCGAGCGCCCCGAACGGGCTGAGGGTCGCCGCCGCGGGGGTGCCGAACTGGCCGGCGGCGGTCGGCACGAACACCCGGGCGGCCGCGTCGATGCTGCCCCCGGCCGCCAGTCGGGTGCCCTTCTCGACCGACCCGATGAGCCGGGCGACGAACCCGTTGCCGCCCTCCGTCCCGACGACCACGATCCGCCCCTGCGGGGTGAGCAGCCCGGCCGAGATCTGCTCGGTCGCCCCGGAATTCGCGGTCGCCCGGCCGTCGGCGTCGAACCCCGTATCGAGTACCCCGGTCGGCGTCAGGCGGACGACGGCGATGTCGGTGGCCGGGAGGGTGCCCGAGGTGCCGATCAGGAGGATGCGGCCGTCCGGCTGGAGGGCGAGGGCGGTGGCCGCGTCGTTCGCCCCGCCCACGTCCACCGTCTGCTTCCCCGTTCCGTTGAACGACAGGTCGAGCGACCCGTCGGCGTTGACCCGGGCGGCGGCGAAGTCGGACGGGGTGTTCCCCCCGAGGACGATCTTGCCGTCCGGCTGGACGGCGACCCCGCTGGCGAAGTCGATCCCCCCGGCGATGTCGATCTGCCGCGTCCCCGGGATGATTCCGGCGGGGTTGAACGTGCCGGCGTCGATCGCCCCGCCGGACGTGAATCGGGCGACGGCGAAGTCGGCCCCGTTGCCCCCGGCGACGACGATCTTGCCGTCGGGTTGCAGGGCCAGGGCGCTGGCGAAGTCGATCCCCCCCACGTCCTGGGTCACGACCCCGGTGCCGCCGAACGCCAGGTCGTTCGACCCGTCCCCGCCGTTAAACCGGGCGACGACGAAGTTGCCCCCGCCGTTGAAGCCGGACGCGACCAGCTTCCCGTCGGGCTGGACGACGACGGCGGAGAAGCGGTCCACGGGGCCGCCCAGATCGACCAGCCGCGACCCGGTCCCGGCGAACGACGTGTCGGGCATCCCGTCCGGGTTGAACCGGGCGACGACGGCGTTCCCGCTCGGGGTGTTGAACCCGACGACGACGATCCGGCCGTCGGCCTGGACCGCCACCCCGCTGCCGTTGTCCTGCCCGCCGAAGTCGAGGGTCCGCTTGCCGGTCGCGTTGAAGGAGGCGTCGAGCGACCCGTCGGGGTTGAACCGGGCGACGAGGAGGTCGCCGGCGGTGTTGCCGACGGCGACGACCTTGCCGTCCGCCTGGTGGGCGGCGGCGGCGAACGCCAGCCCGGCGACGGTGGTGCGGCCGGCGGTGCCGAACGACGGGTCGAGGCCGCCGATCAGGGCGGGGGTGTCGCGGGCTTCGAGGGCTTCGAGGCGCGGGCGGGCGGACCCCATGAGTTGGTTGCGGCGCACGTCGCGTCGGGTCACGGCGATTCTCCGGATGAGCGTGGGCAGTCGCGTTACGCGGTTCGGGCGGCCGGCCCGGCGCTGGTAAAGTGAGGCAACTGTACGCGATGCGGGATGTTGGGGCAACGGGAATGGCAGTCGCCAGGGGACGGGCGAAGGATTTGTGGCACGGGTCTCCAGACCTGTGCGGCCTGCACGGATCAGGAGACCCGTGCCACGAGTCGAAGCCTACTCCGTCTTGACCCGCAGCTGCTGTACGTCCTTCCAAATGTCGCCGTAGGCGTCCTTGTCGAACGGCGGGCAGCCGGTCGGGTACTGGCCGAGCGGGTGGGCCTTCGCCCGCATCAACGCCGTGCAATAGCTGAACGTCCGGCACACGCGCTTGCGGTCGAGCGCGCCGTGGTCGAGTAACTGGCGCACCCAGTCGGGTTGAGCCAGACTCGCCCGCCCGACCCCGACGAGGTTCGCCCGTCCGTCGCGGACGTTCGCCGCCCCCGCCGCCGGCAGGAACTCTTGCAGGTAGCTGTACCCGGTGCCGACGACCGCGAGGTCGGGGTTCGCCCGCTGAATCGC
>Ga0105048_10016366_pt1 | contig 11466 bp, 11 predicted proteins | sample MAT05_FD_78382 | JGI IMG/M metagenome (GOLD analysis project Ga0105048, IMG submission 78382) | Freshwater microbial communities from Lake Fryxell liftoff mats and glacier meltwater in Antarctica - MAT-05 | ecosystem: Environmental > Aquatic > Freshwater > Ice > Liftoff microbial mat | place...
AGATTGACCTGATCGTGCGCGGTGCCTGCATGCTGCCCGCGCAGGTGCCAGGCATCACTGACAACATCCGTGTGCGGTCAGTGATTGGCCGCTTTCTGGAGCATTCACGGGTGTTCTATTTTCGCAGCGGCAGTGAAGAAACCTTGCTGCTTTCAAGCGCTGACTGGATGAACCGCAACATGCTGCGCCGGATCGAACTTGCCTGGCCTGTTACAGATCCAGTGATTCGCCAGCGCATCATTGATGAATGCCTGGTGGCCTATCTGCATGATGGTGTGGATGCATGGGATCTGCAATCAAACGGAACCTACACCCGTGTCAAGATCCGGCCCGGGCATGGGGCGCAGGCAGCGCTGATGGCGCGCTACATGTCTGCGGTACGACGCAAAAAATAGCCAGGCAAAAAGGCAGATCATGGACCTGATTTTGTGGCGTCACGCAGAAGCTGAGGACTCGCTACTGGACGATGAGACATCAGGCCTTGATCTGAACCGTTCACTGACCCAGCGCGGTGAAAAGCAGGCCGCACGCATGGCCGCCTGGCTGGACCGGCAGTTGCCTGAAGGCGCACGCATTCTGGTCAGCCCGGCCAGGCGTTGCGAGCAAACCGCTCTTGCGCTGGGGCGTAAATACAAAATCCGCACGGAGCTCGCACCCGATGCTACGCCGGCGCAGTTGCTGGAACTGGTGCAGTGGCCGGGCAACAAGTATCCGATTTTGGTGATTGGCCATCAGCCCACGCTTGGGCAAGTGATTGCGCAGCTTCTTGGGCTAAAGGACAGTGAATGCGCCGTCAAGAAAGGCGCTCTCTGGTGGCTGCGCAATCGCGATCGCGATGGTCACAGTCAAACGGTCATCGTCACCGTGCAATCACCAGAGGTTTTGTAGGACTTAAGTGGCTGCAGCCGGGCGTCCGGTTTTGATGGCGGGAACCTTTTCAAGTGCGCTCAGGAAAGCCGCGTCTGACAGGCTTGCCAGCGCCTTGATGCCGGCTCGCAGCAACTCACTTTTCTTGACCGAACGCGTCAATCTGGCCGCACGCTGCTTGAGCGCCTCCAGCACAACGTACTCAACTTTTGGAATGGTGAAGCTGTCACGCACAAGTTTTGGTTTCTTGGGTTTTTCCGCCTTGACAACTTTTGTTGTCTTGACGGGCTTGGCTGTTTTTGGGGTGCTGACTGGCGCAAATGCTTTGGAAAGTGGCTTCTTGGCAATTACTTTTTTGCTGGCGGTTTTGCGGGGAGCTGCCTTTTTTGCCGGTTGCTTTGGTGTTACAGGCTTGGCTGGGGACGCTGGAGCAGCTATGGTTTTTGCAGTTGTCATGTGGTTTCCTTTTTTATAAACGGTAAAAATAAACCGTATATATAGTTTATATCGTTTAAAAGCGAATCGTCAAGCTTGCAATCCTCTTTCAGAGACAATCAGAGTCCAGGGCGTTTTTTGCCATGCCAACACCTCTTCACGCAGTAGATGAGCCGACTGCGGGAAGGCCTCAGACCAGCCGGGTCTGTAGTTCAAAACGAAAAGCCTGCCAGGCTCGCTGCCTGGTTCGAGCTGCAAACCCTGCAAATCCGGGTCACGTCTGGCGTGGCACAAAATGACGGCTATTCGCAGGCACAGCAGTTGCTGGACAAACGAACGATCTTCAAAATCAACCTCCAGCTTTCTCAATTTTCCCCTGTGACCCAGTACCAACTGGCTTAAACGATGCAGTTCAGGCAATGCAAAGCCCGGGGCATCTGCATGATCCAGAATATAGGCGCCGTGCTTGTGATAATCGCTGTGAGAGACATGGCTGCCAATCTCATGAAGTTGGGCCGCCCATTGCAGTTTGCGCAATAAGCGATCATGTTCTGGCGTGAGCTCAGGCGCGCTGAGCATTGAAAAAAGCTGTTTGGCTACCCTGCTGACGCGCTGCGACTGAACCGCGTCAGTACCAAATTTGCCGGCCATCCTGTCAACACTGGTCGAGCGTAAATCTGTTTCCCCTTGTTCACGGTCAAGCAGGTCGTACAGCACACCATGCCGCAGGGCTCCCGCAGCCGCTTGCATTTGCTGGATGTCCAGCAGGTCGAACACCGCCCGCAGTACGCTGACACCGCCGCCAATCACGGCGCGTCGGTCTTCCTTCATGCCGTCAATCTTCAGGCGATCTGCGCTTTGGGCCTTGATCAGGCGATCCAGCAACCAGTCAAGCCCTTCTCGCGTCACCAGTCCCGGCGCAAAGCCCGCAGCCGACAGGGCATCACTGACGGCACCAATCGTGCCCGACGAGCCGTAAGCCACATCCCAGGCGCCAGCGCGGTAGGAGTTGGTGGCTTCGTCAAGAATGGCTTTCGCTGCAATTTCTGCAGTTTGAAAAGCGCGCTCGCTGAACTGACCTTCAGGGAAGAACTTCATGGACCAGGCCACGCTGCCAACCCGATAGGACTCCATCCTGCGGGCCTCAAGGTTCCTGCCGACGATCATTTCGGTGGAGCGTCCGCCGATATCAACCACCAAACGCCGCTCATCAGACTGCGGTAGCATGTGCGCCACACCCTGGTAAATCAGCCGGGCCTCTTCACGGCCCGAAATCACGTCAATCGGAAAACCGAGGATTTTATTGGCGCGCGCCAAAAATTCGTCCCGGTTTCTGGCTTCACGCAAGGTTTGAGTAGCAACCGCACGCACTTGCGTTTTTTTGAAGCCAGCCAGACGCTCACCAAAACGCGCCAGGCAGTCCCAGCCACGTTGCATCGCTTCCAGCGTCAGGTTGCGATCGGCATCCAGGCCGTTGCCCTGGCGCACGGTTTCTTTGAGGTATTCGGTGCGGTTGATCTGGCCGTGGTCGAAGCGACCGATCTCGAGGCGGAAGCTGTTGGACCCGAGGTCCACAGCCGCCAGTAGCGTTCCATTTTGCATAGCTGAGTTTCTGTTTGACTGAGCATAGCATTCGCGCGGGACTCGCATACTGTTTTGTCGGCCTATCCGACCACTCTGCCGTCTATCGACATCATGCTTTGCGTGACGTAGGCGCTACTTCTGCGCTGGTCGTTGAAACTGATCCGAAAGCCTCCCATGTCAAGGCTCGCGCGCTTCTGAAATGCGCTCAATGCCGAAGGGCGGGTCAACGCGCCTTCCATGCCGTTCAACACCTCATAGGTGTAGCGGGCAGCGATAAACCCGGCCAGGCTCAGTGAGGTTGGGGGCTCGTCAAAGAGGCGGGCTAGCGTTTCGCGGTAATTACGCACTACTGCAATGCTGGACGTGACCATGGGCACAGGCTGCGTTGCAATCACTGGCGTGTTGCGGCCTGCGCCCATTTGCTGCATGGTTTGTAAATTAACATCTGCCAGTGCGACAACATAGCGCTGGCGTGCCTGCTTTTCCAACCCTTGGGTGAACTCCGCCAGCTCGGGCGTGCCGCCCACGAAGAGCAGCACGGCGGGCGTTTTAGATGTGAGCTTTTGACCTAGCGCACGCAGGTCTCCCTGGCCCTGAAACGCCTGTATTTTAAGTTTCATGGCAGCCGCAACGCGCTCAACTTCTGTCTGGTATGCAGCGTAGTCCCTTTTAGAACCGTAGATTGCGCCAATCTCACTGATGCCCATGACCGCGAGATTCTTCAGCGCATGGGCAATCTGCTCCTGTCGGGCTGCAAAAATCGGGAACGTGTTGTCGTCTATCTCGGTGATCGAGTTTTGCAGCCATGGCGCGACGTGTGCCATGTTCAGGCCGTCCTGCCGCGCCAGCGTGACGATCTCGGTGGCAAGCTGGTCGCCCGCACAGCCTGACATGACAATGCAGGCCGGGTTGTTTTTAACGCTGTCCAAAGCCGCACGAACGCTAACAGGGGTTGCGTCTGCCTCGATCGTCAGATGCTCCACACGCCGGCCGCGTATGCCGCCGCGCAGGTTGATGTCTTGCCAGGCAGCGCGCGAGCCAATCAAAAAATCCTTTGAGACATCTTGCTGGGCTTGTGATACGTCCACCAGCTGCGCTATGGTCACGCTGCGGGGTGCTGCGCCCCCTTTACCCGGTTGCGCCAGGGCCGGTGCCGCTACGCAGGCGGCAACCACGCTGGCTTGTTGCAGGAATCGGCGGCGGCCTGAAGTCGATTTTTTTTGCAACATGGTGAAATCCCTGATAGTCATATCTGAAAAGCGGCCTGGAAACGACATGTAAACGCTATAAAATTAATAGCTGTTTGCACCAGTAAACAGTGTCTTCTGGCTATTTTTGTGAGTAAAAAAGCCGATCCCGGCAGACAAAAACCGAAAAGTCGGAAAAGAAAAAGGCGCAACCTGCGCCTTTTCTGGAAAGTGAAGTTTTAAGCGACCTGCTTATCGTGCTGGGGCGGGAGGAATCAAAACACTGTCAATGATGTGTACCACGCCATTGGTGGCTTGCAGGTCAGCCGTTTGAACCATGCCATCTTCCACCGTCACAAATGTACCGGCCTTGGACAGTGCGATATTCGCGCCATTGACGGTTTTTGCATTGCTGTTTTTGACATCAGCTGCCATGACCTTGCCGGGCACCACGTGGTACGTCAAAACAGCTTTAAGTCGGGCTGGATCTTTGCCCAGATCTTCCATGGTTTTGGCGGGAACTTTGGCAAAGGCTGCGTTGGTCGGCGCAAAGACCGTGAATGGCCCGGTGCCTTTCAGCGTATCTGTCAAACCGGCCTTGACGACCAGGCTGCTGAGTGTGCTGAGTTCTGGTTTTGCGGCCAGTGTGTCTGCCACAGACATGGGCCTGGACTGGGTTGCACAGCCCGAAAAGGTGGCAACAACGGCTACGGCGATCAAAATGCGCTTGGGGAAAATGGTCAACATCAAAGTTACTCCTGGTTAATGACATCGCAAAGCATAGGAGAGATAAGTGACAAAACCGTGACAGCCGTTTGAAATCTGTGTGACACAACCGCCAATGGCCGAAATCATATTTACCCGCAGGCGGGACGCTTGTCATGCCTTTGTCACAGTAGCTTCTTACAGTTTCTACATGTTTGTTATCAACCTGAAAGGTATTTCCATGAAACTGAGCTATAAATCATCTTTGATCAGCGCTGTAGCTGCCGCAGCCGTCGTTTTTCCAGCCGCATCCATGGCTCAGGGTGCTACCGGGGCTGGCGCCAGTTTCCCGGCGCCTTTGTATTCAAAATGGGCTTCTGAATACAACAAGGCAACTGGCGTCAGAATTAACTATCAGTCTGTCGGTTCTGGCGCAGGTTTGCGTCAGATCGAAGCCAAGACAGTCGATTTCGGGGCCTCGGATGCGCCGTTGACGGATGCCGTACTGGCTCAAAAGGGTCTGATTCAGTTTCCAACCGTGATTGGCGGCGTGGTGCCGGTTGTCAACATCAAAGGCATAGCTCCTGGCCAACTCAAGCTCAACGGGCAACTTTTGGGTGATATTTACCTCGGCAAGATCACCAGGTGGACTGACCCGGCCATCAAGGCGTTAAACCCAACGCTGGCTTTGCCGGATGAGGTTATTGCGCCGGTGCGGCGCGCTGATGGTTCAGGAACTACCTTTATTTTTACCAACTACCTGAGCAAAGTTAACCCGGAGTGGAAGACCAAAGTCGGTGAAGGTACCGCTGTGAACTGGCCTTTAGGCGCTGGCGGTAAAGGGAATGAAGGCGTTGCCGCTTTTGTTGGGCGTTTGCCAAACTCAATCGGTTATGTCGAGTATTCGTATGTCAAACAAAACAAGATGACGTTTGCACAGGTTCGAAATGCAGCAGGAACTTTTGTTTCGCCAGACGATACGGCTTTCAAAGCCGCTGCTGTCGGTGCCGACTGGACCAAGAGTTTTTTCCAGATTTTGACTGAGCAGCCCGGTAAAGACGCCTGGCCCATCACTGGTGCCACTTTTATCCTGATGCAAAAAGTGCAAGACAAGCCTGCTCAGGCAACGGTTGTTCTGAAGTTTCTCGAATGGGCTTATAAAAACGGCGACAAGATGGCCGAAGAACTTGACTATGTGCCCATGCCAGCCAATGTGAAGGCTGTGATTGAGAAGTCCTGGGCTGAAATCAAAGACGCATCTGGCAAACCGATAGCTTTTAAATAATTTTCCAATTTATCGGCTTGTGCCTAACAGGGGACTACTGCGTGTCATCTACACTTCCGGCCAGCAATGCACCAATCCAGGGGCAGGCAAAAGTCGATAAACGGTTTATGAGCAATTCACCGCCACCCAATTCAGGCCGCCAAGGTCCTTTGCCCGACAGGGTTTTCGGCTGGATAGCAAAAGGTGCTGCCCTGCTGACGCTGAGCCTGCTGATCGCAATCCTGGCGTCCTTAGTTTATGGTGCATGGCCTGCCATCACCAAGTACGGACTGGGCTTTCTAACCAGCAGTACTTGGGATCCGGTGAAGGATGAGTACGGCGGTTTGGTGATGATTTATGGCACGATCGCCACTTCTTTCATTGCCTTGCTGATAGCTATTCCTGTGAGTTTTGGCATCGCACTTTTTTTGACGGAACTCGCGCCGGCTTGGCTTAAGCGACCACTGGGCACTGCGATTGAATTGCTTGCCGCTGTGCCTTCCATCGTTTATGGCATGTGGGGCTTGCTTGTTTTTGGTCCGATTCTGGCAACTTATGTTCAGAAGCCATTGCAGGGCGCGTTTGGTGACGTCCCAGTGTTGGGGGCACTATTTTCCGGGCCGCCTGTGGGCATTGGAATTTTGTCAGCAGGTATTATTTTGGCCATCATGATCATCCCGTTTATCGCGGCTGTGATGCGCGACGTATTTGATGTCACGCCGCCGCTGCTCAAAGAGTCGGCTTATGCACTGGGCTCGACGACCTGGGAAGTGGTGTCAAAAATCGTACTGCCGTACACCAAAGCTGGTGTTGTGGGCGGCATCATGCTTGGCCTGGGGCGCGCCCTTGGCGAGACCATGGCGGTTACCTTCGTGATCGGCAACTTTAACCAGCTCGACTCCTTGAGTCTCTTCCAGGCTGCCAACAGCATCACGTCTGCGTTGGCAAACGAATTCCCCGAGGCTGGCGAGGGGCTCCACCAGGCTGCCTTGATTTACCTGGGACTGGTGCTATTTTTCATTACGTTTGTGGTGCTTGCCCTGTCAAAAGTGATGCTTTCCCAATTGAACAAGCAGGAAGGTACAAAAACATGAGCGCTGTAATGCAAAACGCCCGTCTGGCAAAGTTTGCCAGGCGCAAATTAACCAACACGGTTGCGCTGGTGTTGTCGCTGGCGGCCATGTCTTTTGGCTTGTTCTGGCTATTTTGGATCTTGTTTGAGACCATTCGTCTGGGGATTGGGGGAATAGCGGTCGCGACATTTACCCAGATGACGCCCGCCCCCAATGAGATAGGCGGCTTGGCAAATGCTATTTACGGATCATTTTTAATCGTCACAATGGCCACGTTTGTAGGAACACCGATCGGCATCATGGCGGGCATCTATCTGGCTGAATATGACCCGCAGGGTTGGCTGGCTTCCTTGACGCGATTTGTCAACGATATCCTGTTGTCGGCGCCATCGATTGTTATCGGTTTGTTTGTTTATGCCGTAGTTGTTTCACAGTTCAAGTCTTACTCGGGTTGGGCGGGGGTCATGGCGCTTGCTTTGATTGTGATTCCGGTGGTTATCCGTACAACTGAAAACATGCTCCAGTTGGTGCCTTCGGCGCTCAGAGAGGCTGCCTATGCGCTGGGCGCACCGAAGTGGAAAGTTATTACCGCAATCACTCTGCGCGCTGCCCGTGCCGGGGTCGTGACGGGGGTTTTGCTGGCAGTGGCACGCATCGCAGGGGAGACTGCTCCCTTGTTGTTTACGGCCTTGAACAACCAGTTCTGGAACTCTGACATGAGCCAGCCGATGGCCAGCTTGCCAGTGACTATTTTCAAGTTTGCCATGAGTCCTTATGAGAACTGGCAGCAATTGGCTTGGGCCGGTGTCTTTCTCATCACGATGGCAGTGCTTGGATTAAACATCCTTGCGCGAATCCTGACCCGCAACAAAATTTGATCGCCGATCAACGAAATTCAAAAATACGAGGTTATTCATGGTCGCCAATCCGACAAAAATAGAAAATCCCAAAATCTCTGTCAAAAATCTTGACTTTTATTACGGGAAATTTAAAGCTCTGAAGAATATCAATCTGGAAATTCCCGAGAAGAAAGTCACTGCTTTTATTGGGCCCTCGGGTTGCGGCAAGTCTACTTTGTTGCGAATCTTCAATCGAATGTACGAGCTTTATCCTGAGCAGCGTGCGGAAGGGGAGATCATGTTTGAGGGCGAGAACCTGCTCACTTCAAAAAAAGACGTGGCTCTGATCCGGTCCAAAGTAGGTATGGTTTTTCAAAAACCCACGCCATTCCCCATGTCGATTTACGACAACATTTCTTTCGGTGTGAAATTATTTGAAAGCCTCAGCAGCTCCGACATGGACGAACGTGTCGAGTGGGCCCTGCGCAAAGCTGCTTTGTGGGGCGAAGTCAAGGACAAGCTGAATCAAAATGGTGCCAGTTTGTCGGGCGGGCAGCAACAGCGGCTTTGCATCGCACGGGGTGTTGCCATCAAGCCAGAAGTCCTGCTGCTTGACGAACCATGCTCTGCGCTTGACCCGATCTCTACCGCTAAGATCGAAGAACTGATTACCGAGCTGAAGAACGACTACACCGTGGTCATCGTGACCCACAACATGCAACAGGCGGCACGTTGCAGTGACTACACGGCTTACATGTACCTCGGCGATTTGGTCGAGTTTGGCGTCACTGAAGATCTGTTCTTCAAGCCTACGCAAAAAGCAACTGAAGACTACATCACAGGCCGCTTCGGCTGAAAAATTTTCAAGGAAACCAAATGCCTGATAAACACTTGTCCAGCCAATTCGACAGCGAACTCAACGGCGTGTCTTCACGTGTGATGGAGCTTGGCGGCCTGGTCGAATCACAAATCCGCCTGGCTATTCATGCGTTGTCGCAGTTCAGTGCTGAAAGCGCAAACCAGGTCAGCGAGGCTGAAGTGCGTGTCAATGCGATGGAAGTTGACATTGACCGCGAACTGTCCTCGATCATCGCCCGCCGTCAGCCTACGGCCCGCGACTTGCGTTTGTTAATTGCCATTTCAAAAACCACGGCCAACCTGGAGCGAGCCGGTGACGAGGCCGACAAGATTGCCCGCATGGTCAAGTCTATTATTGAGAGCGGTTCAGCCCGTATGCTGCCTTCATCGGAGCTGCGCGTTGCCGCTGATCTGGCTTCAGGTTTACTGCGCAAGGCACTGGATGCATTTGCACGTTTGGACACATCAATGGCGTTAACTATTCTTAAAGAAGACGATCTGATTGACAAGGAGTTTGACGGGTTTGTGCGCAAACTCATCACTTACATGATGGAAGACCCGCGTACTATTTCAGCCAGCCTTGACTTGCTGTTTGTCGCCAAAGCCATTGAGCGAATTGGTGACCATGCCAAGAATATTGCTGAGTTCATCATCTACATTGTCAAAGGTGAAGACGTCCGGCATACGCCGATGGCTCAAATTGAGTCAGCAGTTCAGTAATCAGTCACCACAAAGAAATTCCAACAAACATCGCAATCCGTAAATGAAGCATCAACCGCGTGTATTGATTGTTGAAGATGAACCGGCCATTGCCGAATTGATTGCAGTCAACTTGCAGCACGGTGGTTTTATCGCAGTGGTTGCACAGGACAGTGTGGCTGCACAGCGGGAACTTGATGCCGTCTTGCCAGATGTGATTTTGCTTGACTGGATGTTGCCAGGGCAAAGCGGCTTGTCGCTGGCGCGCCACTGGCGCAAGCAGGCCCGGACCAAAAGCATTCCCATTTTGATGTTGACAGCGCGTGGCGACGAGCCCGACAAAATAGCCGGCCTTGACGCGGGGGCGGATGACTACATCACCAAGCCTTTTTCGACGCAAGAGCTGCTGGCGCGCATACGTGCAGTGCTGCGCAGGCGTGCCCCTGAGTCGGTAAATGACAGCGTGACGGTTGGCGCGCTTGTGCTGGACGCGGGGACACACCGCATTTCTTTTCAAAATCAGGAACTCAAGCTTGGGCCCACCGAATTCAAGCTGCTGCATTACTTCATGAAGCATGCCGAGCGTGTACACAGTCGCAGTTCGCTGCTGGACAAGGTCTGGGGCGACCATGTCTTTATTGAAGAGCGCACCGTCGATGTACACGTCAAGCGCTTGCGGGAAGCCCTGGGCGCTGCCAGCAATATGGTTGAAACCGTGCGTGGTTCAGGCTATCGTCTGACCGCCATGGTGTCAATGGCTGCTGCACAATCAGGGACATGATCAATCGTTGGCTGGTGTTTTCTGCCTGTTTGTTGGCAGGTGGCGGTTTGGGGTTTTGGGCTGCATCAAGGCACGGGCTGGTCGCAGGTATGTTGCTTGCAGCTTTTGTCTGGCTACTGATTGACAGTTTTTATGCGGTGCGGTTTTTAGCCTGGCTTCGTTCTGCACAAAACAGCGAGTCAGCGTCTGCCGCGTCCCATTTGCCACCCGGCTTGCCGGGCCTTTGGGGCGAGGCTGCTGAGCGTATTCGCAGGCTTTCCAGAAGCCAGGATCAGTTGTTGCAGGATAGCCAGGCTCGACTTGATGAGTTTCTGGCGGCGATGCAGGCCTCACCGAGTGGGGTGGTGTTGCTTGATGCGCAAGATCGCATTGAATGGTGCAACCAGATGGCAACCGAGCATTTTGGTTTTGACGCGCGTCGTGATGTGTTGCAACACATTGCCAATCTGGTGCGGGTGCCGGCTTTCAAAACCTACATAGCTGCCAATGACTTTTCGCATGATGTGGTGATTCCGGGCAGCACAAGTGTTCCTGGGCGGCCGGTTAATTTGTCGGTACACGCGCACTCTTACGGCAAGGGCCGCAAGCTATTGCTTTCGCGTGACATCACAGCAATCGAGCTAGCTGAAGCCATGCGGCGCGATTTTGTGGCGAATGTCTCACACGAAATTCGCACACCATTGACAGTGTTGTCGGGCTTTATTGAAACGCTGCAAACCTTGCCTTTGAAAGAGCCTGAACGCGAGCGTTACCTGGCATTGATGGCGCAACAGTCGCAGCGCATGCAGACATTGGTCAATGACTTGCTGACACTGTCACGGCTTGAAGGTAGCCCGCACCCTGGCGGCAGCGACTGGGTGAACACCAGCGCGCTGTTTGCACAGTCCGAACAGGAGGCGCAGGCTTTGTCGAAGTTGCTGGCGCCGCACGGCCATGACATCAGGTTTGATGTCGGTACAGGTTTTGAAATTGCGGGCGTGCAGACCGAACTGTACAGCGCAGTGTCAAACCTGGTGACCAACGCAGTGCGTTATACGCCAGATGGTGGCAAGGTTCATGTGAGCTGGAAAATACTCAACGATGGGCGCGGCGAGTTTTTGGTCAAGGACAGCGGATCGGGTATTGCAGCGGAGCATCTGCCGCGCTTGACAGAGCGGTTTTACCGGGTTGATCG
>Ga0105048_10016367_pt1 | contig 11466 bp, 6 predicted proteins | sample MAT05_FD_78382 | JGI IMG/M metagenome (GOLD analysis project Ga0105048, IMG submission 78382) | Freshwater microbial communities from Lake Fryxell liftoff mats and glacier meltwater in Antarctica - MAT-05 | ecosystem: Environmental > Aquatic > Freshwater > Ice > Liftoff microbial mat | place...
ATCGCGTTGAACGAGTCATCCCACAGCCCCATGCTCCAGACCTGGGCGTTCGACTTGGTGATGCTTGTGAGCTTCTTCCGCGGCCGTGTGCGGGCCATCTCGAAGGCGGCACGAATGATCCGGTCGCAGCCCTTGCGAGTGAAGATTGCCGTCTGCACGGCGATCTCGTTCTCGGTGGCGGGATAGAGATTGCCGCCAACCGGGGCGTATTCGCCTTCGGTGTTCTCGCGGAACACGAGCATGTCAATGACGCCGGGCGCCTTGCCGACCAGCGGGCAAGGAACGCCGTCGAACAGGTAAGCGGGGCGAAGGTTGACGTACTGGTCGAACTTCCGACGCATGGGCAGGAGAAGATCGTGCACCGTGATGCGATCAGGCACATCCGGGCTGCCAACGGCGCCGAAGAGGATGGCGTCGTGCTTGGCCAGCGTGTCCCAGCCGTCCGCGGGCAGCATGGAGCCGTGTTGCTTGTAGAAAGCCGTGCTCCAGGGGAGGTTGTTCCAGGCGACTTCGTCCTTGGAGAACTTTGTGATGGCGGCGTCGACGACGCGAACCGCCTGGTCGATGACTTCGGGTCCGATGCCGTCGCCGCCGAGTACCGCGATACGATGAACCGCCATTGCAGATGTCCTTGGGAGTGGGTATGCCGTCCGCAAAGTTTGCCTAACCCGGCAGGTGTGCTGTGTCCGGACCAGGCAGGCTCAAGAAACCGGCCAGGTGGAATGGACACGCCCGGCCTTTGGTGAAAAAATTACAACCGGGGGCTGCGAACGCCGCGTTCACCACGCTGGTTTAAGGCGCCCCCGGAATGGGTCAAGATGACGGTGACCTTCCCGCACTCCCGGATCGCCCCGTTCGCTCACACCGGTCTACCGGTGCGACGCGGACGGGTGCGCACCGGGTGGTCGGGTCTACTGATCGTGCTTCTCCTCGCGAACACCGGCTGTAAGAGCAAGGGCGGCGGCGGAGCCCTGACGAAGACCGACCCGCTCATCAGCGATCAACGCATCCCGCCCACAACGGTGCCGCTGCCGGAACCCAACGGCGGCCTTGGCAATCGGGATCGACGAACCGACCCGCTGCTGGGTTCGCCCACCGGCCGCGATCGCACGGGCTCGTCACGCAAGGATGATGTCGATCGCTGGAAGGGGCCCTTCGTCGCCTCGCAAGCCACCTCGCCCGCAGCCCTGGCGTCGAAGCTCCGCAACGACCACTCCGACCTGGCGATCGGCGACAAGCCGTCCTCCTCGACCCCCACAAACCCTGACCGCGGCGTGAAGCTGCAACCCGCGAGTGGCACGATCCCGGCGACGCCCATGAGCCTGCCGACGAACCTCGGCCTCATTCCGCAGGTGTTGCAGGACGATCTAAAAGCCCTGGGAATCCAGCGCGGCGACTACGAAATGGCGAAATCACCCGAGGGGGAATACGCCATCCGTGCTCGCGTCTCCAACGCCAACGGCACCACGACTCGCTACGAGGAAGTGGGCCCCTCGGCCGCCTCGGCCGTGCAACGACTCATCGATCAACTGAAGAGCGATCGCCCACGCTGAGCGTGCGACAGTTCGTCAGCGGAGTTGAAGCGCCGACTTGAGACAGGCTAGATCCGGAGCGAAGGTTAAATTCTTCGTGATCTCGGCAACAACAAGCGTCTCGAGCTTCCCGGCGCACGCGAATCCCGATCGGCACAACTCACTTCTTCTTCGGCAACTTCGGCCCTGAGTCCGGCTGAATCTTCGCGAGGGCGATGCGGGCGGCGTAGGCGGTGTTCTCGTCGCCGAGCTTCACGAGCCCCTTCAGCCGCGCTACCGTCATGGCCGCATCGGGCCCAATCGACGCCAGGGCGGCAATGGCGGCGTTCCGGGCTTCCACACTCGGCTCCATCAACATCTTGCCAAGGGCGGGCACCGCGACCTTCGCGGCTGGGCCATGGCGAACCAACTCCGTGGCCGCGGCCGTTCGCACCACCGGTGATGTGTCACGAAGCAACTTCGCCACCGTCGCGAGATCCTTCGCGTTCGCGTCGCCAAGCTTGGGCAGGCCTTCGATCGCGGCCGCTCGCACGCTGGGCAGCCGGTCCTTCAATCCGTCGCGGACGATTCGTTCAAGGGGCTCCTTCGTTCCGTTAATGCTCACGAGGGCAAAGCGAGCCCAGTAGCCTGAATCATCCTTGACGGCCGTGAGCGGCTCGAGTGCGGCCTTGGCATTCGCAGCGGGAGGCGTGGCGAGTGCCAGTGCCTTCACCGCCGCGCGACGCACGGCGTTCGGCTTGTTCTTCGCGAGCAATCCTGCCAGCGTTGCAGCGACCTCCGCGGGCATCGGATTCATCCGACCAGAGACACTCACGGCACCGGCTTGATAGTCCACGCTGGGATCTGTGAGCGCCGCCTTCAGGATCGCAAGCACCGGGGGCGAACTCCCAGCGATCGCGACGCTGGCGTTCAACGCGCCCCGTCGAAGCTCGGCGTTCTCTGCCTTGTTGTCAGCGATCTTGAGCAGCGAATCCAACGCTGGCGAGGCGCTCGGCCCCATCGTCGCCAGGGCCTTGAGGTAATGCAGACGCAACGGCACTCCATCGCCTTCCACCGCCGCCTTGCCAAGGGCCTCTGCCGCGGCTGCCCCCGCGGGGCCGAGCAGCACAGCCAATTCGAGGGCGCTCTGGCGTGTGAACGGCATCTCCGAGTCAGCCTTCGCCAGCGCCTTTGCCACCAGGGCGTTCCCGGCCTTGCCCATCAGGGGAATCGTGTCGATCGCATTGCTGACGACCAGATCGTCCGTGCTTTCGAGCCCGCGCGTGATGGCGGCTGTCGCTTCAGCTTCGCCCTTGCCGATCCGGCACAGAGCCACCGCGGCCGTGAAGACCACCTGGGCGCTCGAGCCCATGAGTGCGCTCTTCAATGCGGCTTCCGAGCCTTTCGCGGCAGGGCCGATCTGCCCGAGTGTCAGTGCGGCAAAGTACTGAACGGCTGGGTTCGCATTCTTGAGAAGCTCCACGAGCGCTGCCACCGAGGGCTCGCCCACTTGAGTGAGAAGGGCCCAGTAGGCTTGATCGTCGCCGTCGCTGGTCGAGTCAGGCTTGGGATAGATCTTCCGAATCGCCATCACGGCAGCGGGGACCACGGCGGCAGCTTTCGCTCCGAGCAGACTCACCGCTCGAACCGCCGCGGTGCGGATGGTGGGGTCCTTGTCGTTGAACACCTCCAACAATGCGGGAAGCGCAGCCTCGGGCACCCGTTCCAGATCCATGACCGCCTCCGCCGCAAGTCGACGAACATCCGGTTCGCTGTGCTGAAGCAACTTCACCATGCCGAGGCCGTCCGTGACGCCGAGTTTACCGAGGGCGTCAAAGGCGACGCCGCGGACTCGTTCGTTGCTGTCCGTGCAGAGCGTGAAGACATCCCCCGCGAGCGGCTTCCCGTGCTCGCCCAGCGACGCGATGGCCAGGATCGTGTGCTCGCGAACCGCGGGCAAAGGGTCGCTGAGCCCCTCGCGGAGAATCGGATAGCCCTGGCTTTTCAGGGCCGCGATGCCAGGGGCCTCCACCATCACCAGCGACTGTACGGACGCCTCGCGAACGCTGCTGTACTTCTCCGGGAGCCGGCGACCGAGGCCGGCATTCGTCTTGTCCTTCATCAATTCCACAAGCGCCGTCACCACCTCGGGGTCACTGTCCGCGAGCACGGCGACCTCCCATGCAGCATCCTCCGTGCGCTGGGTCTTCAACGATGCGATGGCCTTGTCGCGACTCGCCTTCGCGGAGGCAACAGGGTTCGCAGCGGGAGCCGTGGCTTGCTCCGGCGTGGGCTCTTTCTTCGAGCAGGCTGTGACGAGAAAGGATGTGGCGATGACCAGGCCGGTGCAGAATCGAAGCATGAGTCCACCCTGCGAAGAATTGAAGGGGCGGAGAGACGTTACGGGATCGATCGAGTGTAGCACAGCGTCCCGTGAAGCATTGGCGAAATCCGAGCAAAGGGTTGGCGAACCCGAAGCGTGAGAGGGACGGGGTGGCCCGCGCGGCAACCTTTCTGCCAGAGGCCACCCCGTCGCTGACGCTTCAGGTTCGCCGCCTGCCGATCAGGTTCCCATGACGTGATAGCCGCAGTCGACAAAGAGAATGTGGCCGGTGACGGCGCTGGCCATGGGGCTGCAAAGGAACAGCACGGCACTCGCGACTTCCGTGGGTTCGATCGGCCGGCGAAGAGGGCTGTGCTCCGCGGCGTAGTCGATCGACTTCTCCATTTCCCCCGGACGGATGCTGCGAGCGGCCCGGCTCGCATATGGCCCGGCCGAGACCAGATTCACGCGGATGTTCTTGTCTCCCACGAACCAGGCGAGTTGCTTGGCGTCGTGCTGCAGTGCCGTCTTGCAGGTGCTCATGCCTCCGCCGTAGTAAGGAATGACGCGGTCGCCGCCGATGTACGTGAGCCCGACCACGGCGCCGCCACCCGGTCGTCCTTCCATGTAAGGAGCGGCGGCACGCGTCATGCTCACCAGAGAATACGCACTGATGCCCATCGCCTCGTGATACGCCTTGCGGCTCGTGTCAATCAGCGGCTTCGTGATCTCACGGCTGAAGGCCACCGAGTGAATCAAGATGTCGATGCCGCCGAACTCCTTGCCCACGGCGTCCACGGTGCCCTGTATGGAGTATTCCGTGAACTTCGCGTAGCGGCGATCGTTCTTCACTTCCTCTGGCACGTCAGCCATCGTGTCGTAGCTCGCATCGCAGGGATACACCTTCTCGACCTTGAAATCGCTGCCGTCGGGCAGCAGGCGTGACTCCTTGTCCGCATCCCGTGTCAGGAAGCTATCGACGATGCCAACCATGCGGGGATGGCACGCCAGCACCACCTTCGCACCGGCGGCCTTCAGGGCCTTCGAGATGAACCAGGCGAAGCTTTCGTTGTCGCCGACGCCGAACACGAGGGCCACCTTGCCGGACAGGTCGATCGAGGTCATCGTCAGTCTCCTACGGGAAGCAAGTCACGCGGATCGTACCGCGGATGCAAGACAGGATGGGAAACCGGAGGGGATTTGAAAAGGGCAATCAGCCCCGAGTCAGGAAATCCGATGAGCCCGTTCCACGAGAAAACCCACCTGTCGTGCCAGGTGGGTTGCGATTCCTTGTCACAAGTGCCGTTTCAGGCTCACTTCCGCGGGCTCAGTTTCGCCAGGGCCGAGACAGCAGCTTCGCGGACGTTAGCATTTGTGTCATTCTTGCATTCCTGCAGGAAATCCAGGAACATGGTGTCGAAGTAGCACAGATCTCGCAGTTCGAGGATGCACTGGGCTCGAACGCTCGATTCCGGGTCGAGGCGAGCCGACTCGAAGAGAACCGACTTCACTTCAAGCCGCGAGGCGTAGTGGCCGCCAGCCAGGCAGCGAACTGCCAACACTCGCTCGGAGGTGGAGTCGCTTTCACGCAGGATCTTCACCTGGGGCTTGATCTCGTCGAGAATCGTCACATCGTGACGTTGCTCCGTCTTCAAATACCCGACGGTGCGAATCCCTGGAGCATTCGCGGGCTTCGTCATCGACGAGGGACTCGGGATCGTCGGCAGCGCAGGAATCGCGACGGGCGGAACCGGAACCGTAATCGGCGGCGCGACCGGAACCAACGGCAGCGAGGGCCGGGAAGGCACCCCTGGGGGCGCAGGCAGCGAAGGTGATGTCACGCTCGGCGCCACCACGCTCGGCGCCACCACGCTCGGGGCCACCACGCTCGGGGCCACCACGCTCGGGGCCACCACGCTCGGGGCCACCACGGTCGGCGCCACGACCGAGGGCGTCGTCACGCTCGGGTCCGCGACCCCTTGCGGCTTCACCGTGGGTGGTTCGGGCGTGAGATTGATTCGCGTCGTGCCGGTCGTCACCGCGGGTGCCGGGGCCTTTACCGGCGGCGTGGGAGCCGCCATTGCAACCGGCGGCGTGGGAGCAACCACCGTAGGGGCAGGCGACGGCGAACGCACCTGGTTCCACGGCGCGAGATCCCCCGTGCCAGGAGCGATCGGCATCTGCGACGGCACTCCAGGGATAATGCGGTTCGACGGCTGACCCACGGCCGGGTAGGGATTCGGAGTCGCCTGCGTGGCGGGCGCCGTCAACGTGCCGTAGGTCGGCTGCGGCGGAGCATACGTCGGCACGGGAGGCTGATACGCCTGCCCCTGCGGCGGAGCATACGTCGGCACGGGAGGCTGATACGCCTGCCCCTGCGGCGGAGCCGACTGCGGTTGTTGAGGCTGTTGTGCCGGCTCGTCCTTCTTCTTGGAACTGAAGAGCCGGTTCAAAAAGCTCGGCTTCTTCTCTTTCTCCGGTTCCGCCGCCGGCGCCGGCGCGGGCGTCGATTCGCTCTTGTCTCGGCCGAAGAGCCGTTTGCGTGGCGAATCCGAGGCCGCGAACGCGGACGCCGGCGGAGCATCAATCTCACGAGGCTTCGCACGCGGAAGGTCGTCCTTCGCACCCGCGGGAACCACCTGGCTCACCCTGTCCACCACCCCGTTCGGCGCGTCGTCCACCATCGTGAACGTCTTGCCCAAGGCATCCTTCACTTCCGTGTGGATGCGGCCATCCGCCCGGCGCGTGGAGCGGATCACGGTCACCGTCTGATCCGGCCGGCCCTGCGACTTCAGCACGATCACGTCGTTGGGCTGATAGTTGGATGCAGCGGGCTTGTCCGCCGCGGAGAGGGAAGAACCCGCGCTCAGGCTCAAACCTGTCACCACCGCCAGTGCTGATCGCTTCCAGAGCCACCGTGACATGATGAACCTCCCTCACTGAACGCCGAGCTTCAGGCCCCACGTCAGGGCCGCCGCGTCTAAGGGTAGGATCGACGATTCGGATTCGACGGGATCAACGGGAACGACCAGCAATAGCGATTCGATGCGTGAAGATGGGCAATCCAGATGGGTTGTGACTGAAGTAGCGTGCGAGCGGAAGGCGGCTGCTCGCAGGGAGGGTTACCCTTCCGAACGGCCCATCAGGTAACCGCGAAGCTCGATGAAGATCTTCGAGCACTTCTGACGCCAGGATTGGTCGCCCATCAGGCTCGGATGGCTGGGATGAAATAAGACATGCACGGTCAGCTTGTTGTCGAGCGCGGGGTCCAGCTTGTGCAAGTGGAGTTCCACATCGATGACGTTGGACGACTTCCGGCCGATGCCAAACCAGGAAAGGCTGTTGGACGCCACCCCGCGCCCTCCGAGCCTTACCTTGATGAGGCCCGGGAGGCTTTCGAGGACTTCACCGCCGGCATCGTGGACGAAGCCACGGAGCTTCATGATCGCGATCCGCTCCGGCATCCAGGCTTCCATGTGGAACGGCAGAGACGCGCGATCTCGCTGGCTGGGTACGGTCTGCACGGCCGTCGGTGCGGAAGGCGACGCCACGGCCAGCCGGCCGCTGCCCTCGGCGGCGGGGCTGGACAACCCCGCCAACTGGCCGGACGAACCTGAGGTGAACGGTCGCTCCACAGCGGCACGGGCTTCGAGACGAGCCTGCGCCCGATCCAAAGCGGTCTCGAAACGCTCCGTCAGTTCCCGTGCACTCTGTGGCCGATCGGCGGGGTCCTTCGCGAGGCATTCGTGGACCAGTTCCTCCACCTCCTCGGGCACCCAGCCCCCGAGGCCCAGTTCGGCAAACGTCGGCGGCCTCTCGGTGGCGTGAGCCAGCAGGATATCCATGCTGGTGGGCCCGTTGAATGGCAGCTGGCCCATCAGCAGTTCGAACATCATGACGCCGACGGAATAAATATCGCCGCGGTGGTCCATCTCTTCGCCACGAACCTGCTCAGGGCAGATATACCCCGGGGTGCCGACGGCGAAGTCGACGTTGGTGTCGGTCACCTTTCGCACCATCTCGCCTTCCATCAACTTGGCGAGACCGAAGTCCATGACCTTGATCCGCTCTCGAGGCGTGTCCGGATCGATCACCATCAGGTTCGCCGGCTTCAAGTCGCGGTGGATGATCCCCTGGCTATGGGCCGCCTGGAGCACCTCGCACAGTTCGCCGATGATGCGGCCGACCCTGGGTGCGCTCATCCGGCCATTCTTGGCCAGCATCGTCTCGAGGTTGTGGCCCTTCACGTACTCCATGACGATGCAAGGACCGTTCGGATCGTTGAGGTTCGCGTCATAAAGTGTGACAGCGCTGGGATGCTGGAAGCGAGCCATCAGGAGCGTTTCACGCTGGAAACGATCGCGGAACTTCTCATCCGAAGCGATGTGCTCGTGCATCACCTTGACTACGACATCCCGACCAAGGTCCGTCTGGCGTGCGAGGTACACTCGCCCCATGCCGCCCTCGCCCAGGAGTCGTTTGGCTTCGTATCGACCTAAGAATGTACGACCAATCATTGCGAGTCGCTCTCGAGGCCCCGAGAAATTAAAGGGGAGCCATCAGGGAAGATTAGATCGCAAAAACTCGTTATGCCAGTCAAGTGGTCTGGGCAACATTTAGGGGTCGCATGAAAAGTCCTGCGGAACCAATAATCCTTACGGTTAAAGTCCATAAGCAGGGCAGTCTTAAACCAGCTGAGAGCTCTTACACGACAACAGATAACATCTCATTAGAATGGTTGCTCGGAGCGGCCGTCGTCATTCGTCATTTCTTTGGACCCGGCGCGGCGTCTTTCTTCCAGTCCATCAGGATCACGCTGGGTGCGTCGGGCTTCGTGTCCGTGATGGTGAACTCGTTGGTCTTGAGCTTCTTCACGTTGGGGAAGCCCTCCAGGAACTCGTCGGGGCCGAGGAGGTCGTCGAAGTTGGGAACGCCGTAATGCATGGGCACGACGTAAAGGCGTGGCTTGAGCTGCTCAACGACAGTCCTGGCCTGCTCCCCGTTGATTGTGTAGATGCCGCCGACGGGGAGGATCAGCACGTCGATTTTGCCGAAGGCCTTCACTTGCTCCGCGTTGAGCGAATGGCCCAGATCGCCGAGGTGGGCGATGGTGAGGCCGTCGACCTCGACGATCCAGGCCGAGTTCTTGCCGCGTTGCATCCCACCCACGGCGTCGTGGTAAAGGCCGATCGTGCGGATGTGAATGCGATCGTCGTCGATCTTCTCGTTCACCTGCACCCATTCCGTCCGTGTGCCCGATGTGCCAATAGATTTCACCCCCTGGTAAACCTTGTAGCCTTTGTTGCTGAGCACTTCCGGTTGGTTGTGATCGTTGTGGGGATGGGTGATGAGCACGTAATCCGCTGCCACTTCGGGCCGGCCGAACGCCTCGATCGCGTGTGGATCGAAGACGATCTTGCGACCTCGAGCGGTTTCGAGTTGGAAGAACGACTGGCCGAACCAGCGAAGCGTCGGCGACTTCGCTTCCGGCGGCTGGGCCGAGACAGGGAGCAAGGCGAGCAAGGCAAGGACAGCGCAGAGAGCGAATTTCACGGTCACGACCTCGTGAAGGACGAAAGAGCCTCGGGAAGGGAGACGAACGAACGGCCACAATCCCTCAGGCCCGCGATTTGAGTTGTCATTGTGAATCTTTCCAGAACGTTGATCAAGTGTACAACGTGATGGGCACAGAATCGAGGTGACTCGCCCATGCGAAGCACGACATTCCTTTTCTGGAACATCAAAGGTCAGCGATTGGAGAATCGTATCGCTCGAATTGTTCGGGCTTTCGATGTGAATGTGGTGCTGTTGGCGGAGGCCGATCCGTCGATGAGCTTGCCAGGAGGCACTTTGATTGGTGGGGGAGCACCGAACCGGAGCATCCGGCGGGAGCCCCGACTTTACTCCTCGCTCTTGACAAGAAATGGATTGCCTGATTCCACGGACGGTTCCGATCACCTTCCGATACTCTTCCGCCTCGAGTGGTGACAAGAAAGGGAGTGCATGATGGCCAGAAGGCCCACGCCTCGCACATCAACTCGACGTGATCGCTCCAGCATTGAATGGCTTACGACGTGAAATCCTCACGCTTTACCATGATCGTGAGGAGCCTTACCCCGTGATCGTGGATGCGCTATGTTTTTATCCCGATTATGAAATCAATCCTCAGGATGTCCGTCGACCCACGATAGCGACATTTGAAGATTTGGTTGCAACGCTGACTGAGGCTTTCCGCTCAAAAGAGACTCGCTCCATCTTGCAATCCTTGATCTCGCGTAGCAACGAAGCCAGTCTTGATACTCGAAGAGAGTGATCGTGATTCACTCGTCGAACCCTGGTAGCGTGGGATTCTTGGGCAGGGTCGGCTTCGGTGCGGTTGGCGTTGAGGTCTTTGGTATGCGTGATGGCGGCAGGCCTGGGGGCGGGGTGCTGCCACCGGTGCCGGGTAGGGTTTGCACTGCCTTGATCGCGGCCTCGGGCTTTTCGAGGTCCACCAGCACTTCTTGCTCGTAAATCTGCTCGCCCATGTTTGCGGCCTTGTCCACCGCGCGGATGCGTACGAAGAACCGCCAGAGCTTCTCGTCCGGCACCACCCACGAATATCGGCCCGATTCCTTCGTCAGGTTGTTCTCGATCTGCAAGACGATCGGCTGCCACTGCACGGCGTTGCGGTCCAGGGCATACTCCAGGCTCACGGGGCGGGCCATCAGGTTGCGGTCCGTGGCGTCCCAGGTGAACTCCACTTTCGGGCCGCGAGCATCGCCGGGAAGCACTTCCACGCTCTTGATCTTCGCGTACGGCTTGGCGTTATCCACCTCGACCAGCACCATCGCGGGTGCATCCGGAACCGGGTCGGCAGCGCGTCGGCCGGCGCCGCTCTCCGGGATCACGATGAAGCCGTAAAGCCCTTCCTTCGTCACGCGGTAAGGCAGCGAGATGTTCGGGTCACTGTCTTCGGACTTCTTCATGATCGCGAACGGCGACCCGACGGCCTTGGTCCATTTCCGCTGATCTTCCGAGACGAACAGGTGAGCGGCCTTCACTCCGGAACGGCCCATGTGCTTGATCTGGGTTTCGACGTTGAAGTCGAGCGAGTTCACGTAGTAAATCTGGGCCTGCTGGCCGGCGAAGGCGTCCGGCCGCGTCTCGGTGTCACCCGGGGCTCGCGGCGGCCAGTCGGCGTTGGGTCGCATCAGCGGGTCGGTGTTGGCCGTCAGGCTGCCCGCGGCGGGGACACGCACGACACGCGAGATGCCCTCGTTGCCGGCACGGTCCTTTACCTTCACACGAACATCAAGTTGCTGGCCGGACTTGAGCTGCCAGGCATAGCGGTCCGCGGACTGGAACGCATCGCTGCGGACCGGCGGCACGGAGTACCACTTCGAGTCCGTGGAGAACTTGCACTCGAGCGCCACGGTGCGTGGATCGAGGTTGTCGTCGTCCGCCACCCACTCCACGCCGTTGCCGGCCGCGTTGATGCGGACCGTCGGCGGCAGCGTGTCGATGACCACCCGGCGTTCGCCATTCATCTCGTCCGCTCGCGGGCTGACGCGCCCACCCGGATAGATGAACTGCACCGCGAATTCGTACTCGCCATCCTTCTCGGCCTCGAAGGGGAAGCCAGTCCGGCCG
>Ga0105048_10016369_pt1 | contig 11466 bp, 12 predicted proteins | sample MAT05_FD_78382 | JGI IMG/M metagenome (GOLD analysis project Ga0105048, IMG submission 78382) | Freshwater microbial communities from Lake Fryxell liftoff mats and glacier meltwater in Antarctica - MAT-05 | ecosystem: Environmental > Aquatic > Freshwater > Ice > Liftoff microbial mat | place...
CGCATGATCGCCGAGGTCATGCAGGACGGCTTCCTCGAACGCCACATCCCGACCATCCGCGCGCGCTACAAGCAGCAGCGCGACGCGATGCTGGCCGCGCTGGCGCGCGAGATGGTGTTCGGCGACGAGAACGACCCGGACCATCGGGTGACCTGGAATACACCCGAAGGCGGCATGTTCCTGTGGGCACGACTGCCGCGCGGCATGGACGCGGTCGCGCTGCTGCCCAAGGCGGTCGAGAAGGGAGTGGCCTTCGTGCCAGGACTGGCGTTTTTTGCCGACCATCCCGATCCACGCAGCCTGCGCCTGTCGTTCGTGACGCCCAGCGTGCCGGAGATCGAGCGCGGCGTCGCGGCGCTGGCCGCGGCGGTGCGCGAATCAATGCCCGTCGCCGCCTGACCGGGCGGCAACCATGACGCACACCATGAAGATCTGGGGCCGCCTGAGTTCGATCAATGTGCGCAAGGTGGTGTGTGGGCAGCGCAATCCGAACGGATTGATCCCCACGCTGCAGGACGGTGACCTGACTCTATGGGAGTCGAACACCATCGTGCGTTACCTGGCCACCCGGTATCCCGCATCCGGCCTGCTGCCCGCCGACATGACCCGGCGTTTCAATGCCGAGCAATGGATGGACTGGCAACAGAGCACCATCAACCGCACCGAATTCGACGCGTTCATCCAGCTGATCCGCACCGCGCCCGAAGAACGCCAGGCGGCGTTGATCGAAGCATCCGTTGCGCGCACGACACCGCTGCTCGATCTGCTCGAGCGCCATCTGGCGCAATCGCCTTTCCTGGCCGGCGACCGTTTCAGCATGGCCGACATCCCGGCGGGCTGCGAGATGCACCGCTGGTTCGGCCTGCCACTGGCACATCCGCCCAGACCCCATCTGCAGAGCTGGTTCGCCGCACTGCAGGCGCGTGCCGCGAGCCGCGGGGTGCTCGACCAACCACTTGTCTGATGACCAACGCCATGACCCAACGCCCGTTTCAACAAGTCGATGTCTTCACTTCCATCGCTTATCTGGGCAATCCGGTGGCGGTCGTGTTGCAGGGCGACGGTCTGACGGACGCCGCCATGCAGGGCTTCGCACGTTGGACGAACCTGTCGGAAACAACCTTTGTGCTCGCCCCGACCGATACCGGCGCCGACTACCGGCTGCGCATCTTCACGCCCGGCGGCGAGTTGCAGTTCGCCGGCCATCCGACGCTGGGCAGCTGCCATGCCTGGCTGGCGGCGGGCGGTACGCCGAAGTCCGACGCGCATGTGGTGCAGCAATGCGGTGTGGGGCTGGTGCCCATCCGCCGTGATGGCGCGATGCTGGCGTTCGGGGCGCCCAAGCTGGCGCGCCGCGACGTGCATGCGCCGCTGCTGGCCGCGGTCGCCGCCGCACTGGGGCTGCGACCGGCCCAGGTGCTGTCGGCACAACTGCTGGACAACGGTACCGCGTGGTTTGGCCTGCTGCTGGACGACACCGACACGGTGGCGCGTGTCGAGCCCGACTTCGGCCGGCTCGCCGCGACCGGGCACAAGGTCGGCATTGCCGCAGTCCGTTCAGGGCCCGTCGGCAACCACGCCCATCTGGAAGTACGCGGTTTTGCGCCGCACCTGGGCGTCAACGAGGACCCGGTGACCGGCAGCCTGAACGCCAGCCTGGCGCAGTGGCTGATCGCCGACGGCCACCTGCCCGCCAGTTACCAGGCGGCGCAAGGCGCCGCACTCGGGCGCGCGGGGCGCGTGATGATCGAGTCCGATGCCTCCGGCCAGATCTGGGTCGGCGGCCATTCGGTGACCTGCATCCAGGGCCACGTGGCCCTGTGACGTCATGAGCCGCAGGGCCGCTCCCAAGGCGAATCCCGCAGTGCGCAGCACGGAGGCTTCCTGATGAGCCGCAGGGCCGCTCCCAAGGCGAATGCCGCAGTGCGCAGCACGGAGGTACGCCAGTGACCGCGATGCTGCTGCCCGACCTGCAGTCGATCGAGGCCGCCGCCGACGTCGTCTACCGCGCGATGCCACCCACGCCCCAATACCGCTGGCCGCTGTCGAGCCGTCGCCTGGGTACGCACTGCTGGCTCAAGCACGAGAATCACACACCAGTCGGTGCATTCAAGATCCGCGGCGGGCTGACGTTCTTTGACGACCTGCGCCAGCGCGACGCTTTGCCGCGCGCCGTCATCAGCGCCACCCGCGGTAATCATGGCCAGAGCGTCGCCTGGTCGGCACGCGCACACGGCGTGGCCTGCACCATCGTGGTTCCGTACGGTAATTCGGTCGAGAAAAACGCGGCGATGCGCGCGCTGGGCGCCGAACTGGTCGAACACGGCGACGACTTCCAGGCCAGCCGCGAACATGCGCTGGCCCTGGCTGAACAGACCGGCGCGATGATGGTGCCCAGTTTCCATGCCGCACTGGTGCGCGGTGTGGCCACCTACTGGTGGGAATTCCTGCGCGCGGTGCCTCAGCTCGACATCGTCTACGTGCCGATCGGTCTGGGTTCGGGCATCTGCGGCGCGATCGCCGCGAGGCGGGCGTTGCAGCATCCGGTACGTATCGTCGGTGTGGTCAGCAGCCACGCCACCACGGTTGCCGACTCGCTGCAGGCTGGCCTCGTCGTCGCGGCCCCGGTGACTACGGTACTGGCCGACGGGATGGCCTGCCGGATCGCGGAGCAGGACGCACTCGACACACTGGCGCGGGAACTGGACCACGTGGTGCGGGTCAGCGACGCCGAAGTGGCGCAGGCGATGCGCGATGTGTTCGCCGACACCCACAACGTCGCCGAAGGTGCCGGTGCGGCCGGTTTTGCCGCCGCGATGCAGGAGTGTGACGCGATCCGGGGGCTGGTGGCGGGTACCGTCTTGTCCGGTGGCAATGTCGACGGCGCCGTACTGGCGCAGGTGCTGGGTGGCGCCTGGGCCTGATGCGTTGAAATGCCTATTCAGCGGCAAATAACTGAACCGTCAGCGCTGATGCTTTACGCATTCAACATGGCCAGGAATTCTCGCATCGTGTCGCCAAACTCCTTGGCAGGCAACGCTTTCATTCGGTGCGTTCGCAGATGGGCAATGTGCTGAAATTCCAGCGGATTGCTTTCGATGACCGCCATCGACCAGTTCTTGAACATCGGCTCATCCGCCGGAGAAATATGGATGATGCTGGAATTGCCGTGTCTGCTGTCATCCACCACTTTCAAGTACAGCCGCAGCACGGCCTGTTCCGGCCCTTCCAGGATTTGCGCGAACATGCCGCCACCGTGCACCAGCACGCCGGTAATGCCGATGCCCAGGTTGTTCCTGCGCGATGATTCCAGGATGCTCTGTATCTGGCCATCCGAAATGCCGCGCGTGGCCTGGCTGAGATAGAAGAGGCGAATCATCTGTCGTTTTCCTGGCCAGCGGCCGCAGCGAACGCAATCGGCCGGGTCGCGACCCAGGCGTCGCTATCGTCCGCGGCACGCGGGACCACCGCGCAGAACCGGGTGCCGGCCATTTAACGCGCGTCGCGCTCGGCCAGTATGAGCGCCACGGGGACACCTCCCGCGCGCGCAGACGCGGTGATGCGGAAGCAAAGTCTGCGCGGCATGGCCGGGCAGGTCATCTGCTGGACAGCGCGGCGGCGGCGCGCGGCGGCGTGAGAGCTTGCGCATTTCGAAATTCGTAATCTGTGGGTACACGCTGGCGCAGCCAACCGGTCATCTCGTCCGCTGCCAGCGGCTTCGCAAACAGGTAGCCTTGCCCCTTGTCGCACTGCATCCGCGCCAACGCGGCCGCCTGTCCTTCGGTTTCAATGCCCTCGGCGACCGTGCCCATGCCCAGGCTGCGCGCGACCATGATCGTGGCCTCGATCAGCACGCGGTGGTGGTCGCTCGATTCGACCTGACTCACGAATGAGCGGTCGATCTTCACCACGTCGACCGGCAACTGGTGCAGGCAGGCCAGCGACGAATAACCGGTGCCGAAATCGTCCAGCGCGAGCGTCAAGCCCAGCGCCTTGAGTTCGTGCAGCCGCGCCTGTATCGATTCGTCCTGCGCAGCCAGGCTTTCCGTGACTTCGAGCTGCAACTCCATGGCCTGCATCGCGCAGGATCGCAGCGCCTGCCCTACCTGACAGGCCAGCGTTGGATCACTCAGCTGCGCGCGCGAGACGTTGACCGAAACGCCGCGTGGGGCGTGCTCGCCGAGCAGGCGTTTCCACAGCATGAACGTGCGGCACGCCTGGTTCAGCACGAAGTTGCCCACAGCGCCAATCAAGCCGGTCTGCTCGGCAATTTCGATGAACTCGATCGGCGGCACGACGCCCCGCACCGGATGGCGCCATCGCACCAGCGCCTCCACGCCCAGGCACTCACCCCCGGCCAGACCGATGATGGGCTGGTAGGCGACGAACAACTCGCCTTGCGCCAGCGCCCGGCGCAGGTCGCTCTCGACGCTGCCACTCAGAGCCGCGCGCGCTTTCATCGCCGGCTCGAACAGGCTGTAGCGCGCGCCGCCGGCGCGTTTGGATTCACGCATCGCCAGGCTGGCGTCCTGCAGCACCGAATCAGCGTCGCCGCTGGCCTGCGTCCCCAGCACGACGCCCATGCTGGCGCTGAGGTGAACCTCGTTCTCGCGGATGACATAAGGCTTGCACAGGGAATCGATAAGCCGCTGGGCCACGCCGTGGATGTCGTGGGCCGCGCTCAGGCTTTCCATCACCAGCACGAACTCGTCACCACTCAAGCGTGCGGCAGTCAGCTCCGCAGCGGCCGGGCGCCCAAGCGCGTCGCCGGGACGAACCACGCGCGCGAGACGGGCCGCCATCTGGCGCAGCAGTTCGTCGCCGACGGCCTGGCCAAGCGTGGCATTGATCCGGTTGAAACGGTCGCCATTGATGAACAAGACCGCAAACTGCCATTGCGGGTCAGTGCGCGCGCGCGCCAGCGCGTGCGCGATGCGCTCCAGCACGACGGCCCGGTTGGGCATCGCCGTCAGGCTATCGGTGCGTGACATGTCGCGCAGTTTGGCGGCCAGCAGCAACTGCTGCTGCGCGACCGCCAGCGTGGTGTCTGTCACGGCAGCCATCAGCGTCAAGGCGTCGAGCTTGATCAGCCGGATGCCCAGTGTGCACGCTGGCGCGCCACGCGCAGTGACAGCGGGCAGCGTCACTTGCAGCATGTCGCAGATCGTTTCGCCCGGCCGGGCGTGGGCCGCCGCCCGCTCGCGCAGCCCGGGCGCCACCAGGGCCAGCGCATCGAACAGGTTGACCAGGTTACCGTCTGGCGCCAGGGGCATCAGCAAGCTGGCCGCCATCGGATTGATCATCGTGATCTCCCCGTCCACCGCAGTCTGCAGCAGACCGATCGGCGCCTGGTACAGGAACTGGATCAGCGCATCGTAGGCGGTGTTGGTCGCGCTCATGGCTGAGCCTTGTCTTCATCCGCTGCGGCTTTGGCGCGCCAGCGTTCCACGCGATTGCGGCCGCCGGCCTTGGCCGAATACATCGCGGCGTCGGCGCGTTTGATCAACTCGTCCAGGCCCGCGACGCCGGGTTCCATGGCGGCCACGCCGGCGCTGACCGTGTAGCGGATCGACACGCCGTCCACGGTAACCGGCTTGGCGGCAACGTGCTGGCATAACCGCTGGGCGATGGCTTGCGCCTCGTCGATCGACGTTCCGCTCAGCAGAACCACGAATTCCTCGCCGCCGAAACGCGCCACGATATCGGTGGAGCGGAAGGTGGCGCTAAGACCGGTCGCCAGATGGCGCAGCACAGCGTCACCAGCCGCGTGGCCGTAGCTGTCGTTGACCGACTTGAAATGGTCTGCGTCAAAGGCCACCACCGCGAGCTGGAGATCGGCCCTGGCGCAACGCTGCAATGCGTGCGCGGCGGCCTCGAAGAACGCGCGGCGGTTGGCCAGACCGGTCAGATGGTCGCAGGAAACCGATTGCCGCAAGGCCTCATTGGCTTCGCGGTGGTCGCTGATGTCGCGCATGATCAGGCTGTAGGCGCGCTCCTCGCCAGGCGCGTCGCCCGCGGTTTGCAGCGGTGCAATGAGGCAGCTACCCCAATAGCGTTCGCCATTGGCGCGCGGCATCCAGCCTTCTTCCAGATTCCAGCCGCTCAGATCGGCTTCCTGGAGCCGTTCCATCATGCGTTGCCCGGACATGGCGTCCCGGGGGTAGAACAACGCATACGATTGCCCGAGCGTTGCGTCGGCACCGTACCCGGTGACGTTCATGACGCCCGAATTCCAGCACTGGACCAGGCCCTGCCGGTCCAGCGACACCAAAGCGTAGCCGGTGATGCCGGTGACGATGGTGTTGATCCAGGCCTGGCTGCGGCGCAGTTGGCGCTCGTTTTTCTCCGAGAGCGAAACATCGGAGAGAACGGCCATCAAGCTCCCGTGGTCGAGCTTGAGCAGGCTCAGCGACAGCACCTGCGCATCCTTGCCGCCGGGCACGCCGGCGTCGATCTGCAGCCGCAGTGCGTCACACACCTTGCCATGCAAAGGCTCGAAGTCGCGCGCGCGGTGCGCCAGATCGGGCGCCACGGAGTGCAGCGCACTGAACAGATTCGCCAATTCGCCATCGCGCGACAGCGGCATGAGCAGTTGCGCGCACAGCGGATTGATCATCACGATCTCGCCGTCGATCCGCAGCTGCGCCAACCCGATTGGCGCCATGTAGAGAAACTGGATCAGCGCCTCGTATTCTTCCTCCGGCACCGACACCATGGCCGCTGGCTGATTCATCAGCCAGCCTGCGCGCTGCGCGCTGCGGCGCCATTCGCCTTGGGAGCGGCCGAGCGGCTCATCAGGAAGCCTCCGCGCTGCGCGCTGCGGCGTCATTCGCCTTGGGAGCGGCCCGGCGGCTCATCAGGAAGCCTCCGCGCTGCGCGCTGCGGCGCCCATTCGCCTTGGGAGCGGCCCAGCGGCTCATACCGGCCGCCGCACCAGCAGATACCGCATGGGCGAGGCAGGCTCGGCGAGCAGGCGAAGCTTGACCTTGATCGGCCGCATGCGCAGTGTCAGCACGTAGTCTATGACCTGGTCGAGCTGGGAGCCGGTCTCGAGCGCGTCGTCGAAGCGCTGTGCCACCAGATAATTGTTCATGCACGGCGCGACGACCGTGAACAGCGGGTTGCCGACCACGCGCTGCACCGAAAGCCCGGCCAGCTTTGACTCCAAGGCGTTATAGCGGCGGACTACGCCGGCGCCATCGAAGCCGATGACGCCGAATTCGAGCGCATCCAGGTCGTCGTCGGTGGCGCCAATCAGGTGCGCCATCACATGCTCATAGTCGTATGCGATAGCTGAAGATTCGGTCATGGAGTGATTGCAGTTGATGGATCATTGGTGAAGCATGGGCCTGCTCTACGCGCCGGCCAGGCCCGGGCTGCGGGGACGCAATCCATGGCCCATACTGTAATTGCTCGGACGGCCGGCCGCAGTCGGGCCGACACCTGAGTCGTGCGGGTAAAACACCTGAACCAGCAGCGTTCCAGGGCGCGCAGCTTTTTGGTAGTTTGCTGCGATTGCAAGTGAATTTGCCATACGCATCATCCCCCGGCTTTTTCAGCATCTTTCGATATTCGGCTTTCCATCCGGTGTCGCATCCGGCACCAGGGCCCGGCGCGCCGGGGCGAGGCAACGGCTGCGGCCGCAATACCAGCGGCTCTGGTATCGTGCTGCGATGCACGGCCTCGACGCTCCATCAGAAGCTGCACCGGGCCTCGTGCCTGAGCGCAATCGCGTGGCCCGCCCGCTGCGCTGGTTGTTGTCGCTGATCGGCACGGTCGCACTCGGCCTGGGCCTGGTCGGCGTGTTGTTGCCGGGCCTGCCGACAACTCCGTTCATCCTGCTGGCAGCCGCCTGTTTTGCCCGCGCGTCGCCGCGCCTGCACCAGCGCATGCTGTCGAGCGCATGGATCGGGCCGATGCTGCGCGACTGGGAGAACAACCGCAGCCTGACACGGCGTGTCAAGTCCGTCGCGTTGACGATGATGGTGGTCATGGTCGCCGTGTCGGTCTGGACGTTTCACGGTCGCGTCTGGCTGCAGGCAGTGCTGGTGCTGGTGGGGCTGCTGGGCGTGTGGGTGGTGGGCTGGCGCGTCCCGACCCGCAATGGACGCTGACGCCTTCGCGGCAGTGGCAACAGGCAACAGGCATCCCAAGCGTTGCGCGACGACAGGCCGGCCGCTATCTTGTGTTACCCGATGACAGCATTCGGATCCCGGCGAACCGGGATAATCTCACCGGCACGGGCCGCGATGGCCCGCCTTTGCGGCTATTTGATCGCTTGCGCCACCATAATGGCCATGGCACCGGCGTCGGCCCAGGTGCCATCCACACCCGCGGCGGCGCCCGACCACTGGGCCGATTGCACGTCGCTGGCCGACAGCACATCGCGCCTGGCCTGTTTCGACCGCTGGGCTGCGCGCCAGACATCTGCGTCGACGCCCGAATGGGCCCCGCAGACACCTGCGTCACCGCCCGCCCTGATTCCGGCAAGCACCGCCGTGGCTGCGGCCAGCGGCACCGATGCTACGACATCACCTGCCGATGAAGAGGACCGAACGACCCCTGCATGCTCGGATCCGCTTTCGTCACCACTGTCGCGATTTTGGGAGCTTGAGCCTGCCAGCGACTGTGGCACCTTCGGCATCCGCGTCTACCGGCCGCTGAGCCTGTCGTGGATCGGCTCGGACAGCGTCAACAAGGCTCCCTCGTCACCGGCTGCTGGTTATAGCGTGACTACGCCGGTCGGCTACAGTACGTCCGAGACCCGCATCCAGTTGTCGGTGCGCACCAAGATCGCGCGCGGCCTGCTGACGCAGGGGGACGCGCCACGCCGCGATTCCCTGTGGTTCGGCTACACCCAGCAGTCATATTGGCAGCTGTTCAACGGTGACATCTCGCGCCCGTTTCGCAGCACCGACCATGAGCCCGAGCTGACCTATATTTTTCCGACAGACCTGCCGCTCGAAGGGGGCTGGCGTTGGCGCTATGCCGGCCTGTCGCTGAACCACCAGTCCAACGGACAAAGCCTGCCGCTGTCGCGCAGCTGGAACCGGATCATCGCGATGGCCGGCATCGAGAAGGATGATCGCTTTTCTCTGACGGCCCGGGCCTGGGCCCGTGTGCCGGAGAAGGACAACCAGGACGACAACCCGGACATCAGCGACCTGGTCGGTCGGGCCGAGCTGGCCGCGGCCTGGTATGTCAACAAGGTGAATACACTGGGAATGACGCTGCGCCATTCGCTGCGCAGTTCGGCCCGCGGCTCGGTGCGACTGGAGTGGCTGCGCACCATCGGCCCCCCGCGCGCCAACGGCGAGCCGAGCCGGCTGCGTTTGCACACCCAGCTGTTCCGCGGATATGGTGACTCGCTGCTGGACTACAACCGGCGGCGCACGGTGCTCAGCGTGGGCTTGAGCCTGGTGGATTTCTAGCGCGCCTTTGCGATGAAGCTTGGCGGCACGTTGATATGGTTTAGTCCAGCGTCAGCGCACGCCCCTGATGCCCTGACCACCACGGACCCGTGTCACCGGGCAGTTGACCACGATCTCCGTGATCTCCAGGGACAGTTCCCGGTTTTGCTCTGCCGCCAGCAGACTCTCTTCTGATTTCAGTTCCCGTGCCAGACCGGGATTGGCCCAGCGAACCAGGACGACCCGCCACAACGGGCTGTAGCTGCGGTCTTTGTTCTCGGCACCCACCGGACTCGGTGCCGATTGAAAGATGCTGATCTGTTCCTCGTTGGGGAACTTGTAGACACGCTCGAGCAATGAGCGCCCCGGGGGTGCACGCGCGGCTTCAGCCAATCTTGGAACGTGATTCACGCCCATCATGGTGGCCATCGCCAGGTCAGAAACATCGGTCGTCACGTACTCGACGACCCGACCGTCGATCCAGGCCCGGCTGAGCGGAAGTACGGTCTCCGTGCGGCCAACATCAAAAACCGCGCTGGCGCACGCCGACAAAAACGCAAGAACCAAGGTCGATACCAATAGAACGCGAACCACGGGATTCTCCTTTGACGCTCCACCAAGACGCGACAGGGTCCTGTCAACACCAATCGTGACAGCGTCGAGAACAGGCGATGGCATCATCAATGGTGCCAAGTGTATTGCCTGGACGTTCATTGTCGCGACGTGGCGGTACAACTGGCAACCGGCAGGGCGGCACCTTGTGCTCATTCTTCGGTCACCGAACTTCCTTGCCGACCTGCGGGACCTCAGATTGCGCGTGACGCAGAGCCCGGTTTGCAGGCGACACCAAAATGTGATCTTCCTGTGATGTAAGTCTTGTCGCCAAGAAGGCGACTTTAGAACGTCGCTCCATGGTGGCGCGGCGCTCCAACCCGACGGGCTGGGGTTCACACATTTCAGGGAGTTCTTTTCATGCTTTCATCTGCTCGAATCCAGCTTTCCCGTTGCCTGATGGCGGTTTGCATGGCGGTTGTACCTTTTGGTGCAGTTCATGCCGCCGACGAACACTTCGCCAAGGATGGCGTAGCGATCGACGGGTACGACACGGTGGCGTTTCACTTGGCCGCCAAACCGACGCCAGGATCATCCGCGTTCACGGCCGAGTACCAGAACATACGCTGGCAGTTCGCCAACGCTGCCAATCGCGATCTGTTCATGGCCAACCCGGCCAAGTACGCGCCGGCCTACGGCGGCTGGTGTTCGGCCGGTGCCAGCAAGGGCAAGAAAGTGCCAACCAAGGCCGAGTACTGGGCTGTTGTCGACGGGCAGTTGTACCTCAACAGCACTGATGCAGCCCACAACAAGCTGTTCCTCGCAGACACGACGGGTACGATCCGCAAGGGTGAGGCGCAGTGGAAAACCATCTTTGCCACATCTGCGGACAAACTCTGAGGGGTGCCGGGTTTCGCGGGCCGGTCGGGTGACGAGAGCCTTCGCTCCCGCACCCAACCCTCCAAGCGCGATCAAGAGCAGGCCGTGACAGCTTGTCGGCACTCGTTGGACTTGAGAGAGACCAAGGGTCGAGCAGGGTCAACGCCCACGTGCCCGGCGTCTGTATGCGGTGCGCCAAGCGGTACGGTTGCCGCCAATGGAACCGGCGATGCCATCGTAGCCAACCGCGCCTGGCCAGCGCCGCGGGATTGCATCGCGGTTCAGCCGCTGCCCGATGCGGCCTGACGCAGCAAAACCAGGGTTCCATCGCCCAACGCAGTTCCCGCGCGAGCCAGATCCAGAATCACGTCGAAATGGTTCCTCCCCGGTACCTCGAACTCCAGCGGCGGCTCGCCCTTGGCCGCGCCAATGGCACGCGCAAACAGGCGGCTCTGCGCCTTGAAGACATCGGTTTCAACTTCACCCCAGCACACCAGCGCCGGTGGGAAATCCTTCACGTCGAACCGGATCGGACTGGCACCCGCCGCCGCCTGTTCGGTCAACGTCAATGCTGCATCGATGGAAGTCCCCCGCAGCGGTGCCAGTTCATAAATTCCCGACACCA
>Ga0105048_10016370_pt1 | contig 11465 bp, 5 predicted proteins | sample MAT05_FD_78382 | JGI IMG/M metagenome (GOLD analysis project Ga0105048, IMG submission 78382) | Freshwater microbial communities from Lake Fryxell liftoff mats and glacier meltwater in Antarctica - MAT-05 | ecosystem: Environmental > Aquatic > Freshwater > Ice > Liftoff microbial mat | place...
AACCGTCAGTGCCCTAGCCCCGGGTTTCACTGGGCAAAGCTCGACGGCGGAGATCATTCTGCATCCCAACGGCAAATTCCTCTATGCCTCGAATCGCGGCGCAGATACCATCGCGGTGTTCCAAGTGGGCAAGACGCTGAAGCAGATTGGGCAGACTCCGGCGGGCGGCAAGGTGCCGCGCGGCTTTGTCTTGTCGCCGGATGGCAAGTTCATGTTAGTGGGGGCGCAGAATTCCGATGTAGTTACAGTGCTTCGCGTGGACACGACGACCGGGCTACTCACTCAAGTGGGCGAGCCTACCGCGGTCGGCAGCCCCGTGTGTCTGCGCTTCGCTAAGTAACTTCGAAATTCAGCGTGATGTCGAAGGGCGTAAGTCCGGTTAAATAAATGCTCGGGCCGGGCAACTTACTTTCGGCCCCGCGCACTTCGTACCAGTTATGCGCCACCGGCAATGGCGACACGCGGATCGCCTGGGCACCGCGGCTGATGGAGATCCTCGCGGCACCGGGGTGGGGGCGATAGACATCGTGGCTGACTTGGTCCACGCCGTCGAGCGTGGCGTCTTCGCGGCAGTTGATCTCGATCGTCAGGGGCACATCCTTCGTGCCCTCGGCGCGAATCCGCAGGGCAAAGCCTTGGGGTGTTTCGCGAATCTCCGCCGATTGGGTGAGCTTCTGCACCTGAGTCTTCGGCCGCTGCTCGCGCGTCTCGTCAAAGGTCATGTCGACGCGGCGGCCTGGCGTGAAGGGCTGATAATAGGGGCCTTCGAGGGCTTGGGTCAACACGTAGGCGCCGGTCTGACGCGTGAAGACCGTGGGCTTGAATTGGCCTTTGCCAAAGAAGCCGGTAGCAAAGCGGACGCTACGGATAACGGCGTCACCACGGCGCAGGGAGAAGAAGCTCGACTTATCCTTGGTGAAGATCGTGGCCGAGGTAAGTCCCCGGCGGATGCGGGCCACGCCCATGCGCGGAAACATCTTTTCGTAGTTCTCGGGCACGGGGGCGCCGGCGCCTTCGAGCTTGAGTAACTCGGGCTCCAGCATCAACTGGCCTAAACCGACCGCGTCCCCTTGATAGTGGCGCGCCAGGGTGAGATAGACCGGATTCTTATCGCGCTGCGCCAGCACGGCCAGCGGATGCCAGTAACGTGCCAAGCCGCCGCGCGTGTTTAGGTCCTGCCGGCGCGAGATACCCGTCTCCACTTCATAACCCGAAGCAGGCGAGCCATGCAGTAGATACAGCACGCCATTGATATTACGCCGTACGGGCTCTAGTAACTGGGGCCGGTTGAGCTTCAATGCGACAATTACCAGTGCCTGGTTCACTATCGAGTTATAGACCACCGTGCTGCGCTCAGTGTATTGGTCATCGGAGTCAAGGTCGATGCCCTCGGCCAGCCATTGATCAATCCGTTTCACCAACGCCGGATTGGGGTACAGCTCATGCAAAGAAGCCAGCGCCGCGCACATCTCCCAGCGATGATTGGGCGTATGGATACCGCCGGTGAGCAGCGCCGGCGTTGACCGCTTCAAGAACGGCTGCACCAACGCCTCCAGTTCCGGCGCCTTCTGACGCCGGGCCAGCAATGCCGCGCGGCAGGCCGAGTGCACGGCAAAGGACGTATCGGGCGGCGAAGCGAAGTTCGTAATCCAAAGGTCGATATTGCCTTCGGGGCTGGTGTGCTTTTGGAGGAACATCTCGCAAAGGCGCATGCGCTCGACGAGCAACGGGCTCCGGTAAAAGCGCGAACGCGGATGCAGATAAGCAGGCACGAAAGCCTCAAAAGTGTTGGTGACCGAAGCGCCATTGAAGAAGCCATTCGCATCGGCGAAGCCGCCGTAGCGGCGCGACCCGGGGTCCAGGTTCTGGTGCGCCAGCCAAGCTTCGACGGCGGCATCGTGCCGCGCGAGAACGCCGGCTTCGAAGTCATCAAAGTCGGAAGGAGTGGACTGGGCCACGGCCAATCCGCTGGCAGCGGCAGCCAACATAATACGGCGATTCATAAGTAGCAACTTTCAATTACAACATGGCGGAGCGGGTAGGCGGACTAGTACATTTGCGGTATTGGCGCCACATCTCTAGGTAACCAGAAAGTCTCTCACCGGACCTCCCGGAGTCAAGCTGCACGGCAAAAGCAATGTGTGATACAACCGTGCCATGCCTCGTCGCTTCTTTTTGGTCTTTTTCCTCGCGCTCGCCAACTTGGTTGCCCAGAACGCCTCCGTCAGCGGTCGCGTATCAGACTCCTCCGGCGCCGTGGTGCCCGGGGCCAAAGTCACCGCCCGCAATCCCTTGTCCGGCACCTCGTTCTCCGCTGAATCAAGCGTCGAAGGTTACTATTCGCTGCCGTCCCTCACCCCCGGCCGGTATAACGTTGAGATCGCAAAAGCAGGCTTCGTCACCCAAAAGCAAAACGGCCTCGAATTAGCGGTGCAACAAGCCGCCCGCCTCGATGTGACGCTCAAAATCGGCGTCGTCGCCGAAACGGTGGAGGTGAATGCCCAAGCTCTGGTGCTCGAAAGCGAGAATTCCACCCTTGGGCAGGTGATCGGCAATAAACAAGTTACTGAGTTGCCCTTGCTCGGCCGTAATACTTACGCGCTGGCCATGTTAGTTCCCGGCGTGCGCCCCAGTTCCGGGGTGAATAACCTCGTTACGGACCAGATCTCGACGGTCGCCTATTCCATCAACGGTATGCGCGCCAATGCCAACGAATTCCTCCTTGATGGCGCCCCCAACACCGCGCCAGCCCAAAATCAACCGGTGATCAATGCCAACCCGGACATGGTGCAGGAGTTCAAAGTCGAAACCAATAGCTTCAGCGCCGAGTACGGACGCGCTTCGGGCGGCGTTTTTAACGTAATTACCCGGGGCGGCACCAATCAGCTCCATTTCTCGGCCTATGAATTCTTTCGCAATGACAAATTGAATGCCAACGACTGGTTTGCCAACCGCAGCGGCACCCAACGCGCACCATTCCGCTTCAATCAATTCGGCGGCACCATTGGGGGGCCGGTCGTGATTCCCAAGGTCTACAATGGCCGCAACAAGACTTTCTTTTTCGCCAATACCGAGATCGTCAAATTCGTGCAAGGCATCGTCTTCACCGGCACCCTGCCCGATCCTCGCCAGCTGACCGGCGATTTCAGCCAAGCCCGCCTGGGCGACGGCCGCGCCGTCACCATTTACGATCCCGCCGCCCTATCCGGCTTCAACCGCGCTCCATTTCCGGGCAATATCATCCCGGGCAATCGGATCGACCCGGTAGCTCGCAATGTACTCAAGTTCTTCCCCGCCCCAAATGTTGCCGGAGTTACCGCGCTGGGCGCGGTGAATTACGTCCGTTCCGACGGCAACCAGGTCGATAAGACTTCCTACAGCTTCCGGGGCGATCATAACTTTACGGAAAAGAATCGTCTTTTTGCGCGTTACTCCTTCGACGACACTCCGCTGCAGCGCGCCCCCGCGTATGGACAGCAATTCAAGAACATTGCTCCCACCGCCGGCCCACAAACGTTTACCCGTTGGAATACGGTAGTGGAAGACAATCATATCTTCTCGCCTTCCCTCATCTCGATGGTCCGATATTCCGCCACGCGCCTGATCAACAACCGCCGGCCTTACTCCGATAACTTCGACATTACTTCGCTCGGCCTACCCGCCTCGATGCGGCAAGGCATGGTGGACCCGCTTTCTTTCCCGGCGATTATCATCAACGGTTATAGCATCGTGGGCTCGATTCCTAACACCGTTGTCGGTGGCATCATCGGGGCCACGGATTTGATCGCTTTTGGCAATACCACACAGTCGTTGCAAGGTAACATGACCAAGATTCTTTCCAAGCACACTATGAAATTCGGCGCCGAATACCGGGTGATCGCGTTCAATAACTTGCAAACCGGCGATACGGCCACCAACTTCGGGTTCGCCCCCACCTGGACCCAAGGCCCCAACGCCAATACCTCGAGCCCCGTGGCCGGGTTAGGACTTGCCACTTTCTTACTAGGAATTCCCTCTGGCGCGGTAAACCCGGCGCCGGCCCTGTCCCTCACGAGTAAGTACTCAGGATTCTTCTTCACCGATACCTGGCGCGTTACTTCCCGCCTCACGGTAAACTGGGGACTTCGTTATGACTACGAAACTCCCGTTACCGACCGGTTCAACCAACTGACTAACTTCGACTTTGAAGCCGCCTCGCCCCTCAGAGCTACCGGCTATAACCTCAGAGGCGGACTCACCTTCGTCAACAACGGCGGCCTTGCCCGCGGCAACACTAACCCCGATCGCAATAACTGGGCACCCCGACTTGGCGTGGCCTACCGCCTGACTCCCAAAACCGTCATCCGTGCCGGCGCCGGGCTCTTCTATTCCACCCGCTTCGGTATTGGCGGCGGCGCTGTTCCGTTCGGCACCAGCGGCTTTCAGACTGCGACGCCGGTCCTCACCAGCCTCGACGGAGTAACACCCGTCGTGAACTGGAGTAACCCTTATCCGAATGGCTTTAATCGCCCCTCCGGCTCGTCGCAAGGTCTTTCCACTTTACTGGGCCAAGGCATCGGATTTACCGACCGCGCGAATGCTACCCCCTCTTCCGCCCAATGGAATTTCAACGTGCAGCGCGAACTACCCGGTAAGTTCGTCCTGGAGGTCGGCTACGCCGGCAGCCGTGGCTATCATTTGGCTGAGGCCCGGAACTGGAACCAACTCTCTCCTGAGTTTCTCAAACAAGGCAATGACCTGCGGCAGTTAGTGCCAAACCCCTTCTTCGGCCAGATCGCTGTCGGGAATTTAGCTCAACCTACCGTCACGCGCGCGCAGTTACTGCGGCCCTTTCCGCAATTCGATGCCGTTACGGGTCAGAACACCGGATGGGGAGCATCGAATTACCACGCTTTGCTTACCAAGATCGAAAAACGCTATGCCAGCGGCTTGAGTATTCTCTTTTCCCATACTTACTCAAAGCAAATGGACTACGGTGCCGGACCCTTCGCCGGCGAGACCATCGGTGGCTCAAGCATTCAGGACAATACCAATCTGCGCGCCGAGTGGAGTCCGTCGACCTTGGATCAAACCCATCGCTTCATCGCCAATGCAGTTTACGAGCTACCCTTCTTCAAAACTAGCCGCGGCTTCACCGGCCGGGCACTCGGCGGATGGCAACTAGGGGGTATCTGGTCCGCCTTTGGCGGCGGACCCCTGGGAATTACCGCTACCACCAACAACACTTTCTCCCAAGGCGGCGGTCAGCGCCCGAATTGGACGGGCGTTAGTGCCAAGCTCGACCGACCGGCGCCCGCCCGCTGGTTCGATCCTTCGCAATTTGCGAATCCGCCCGCCTATACCTTCGGCAATGCTTCCCGCACCTTCGGCGGGCTGCGCTCTGACGGCACCGCGCAGATCGACGCCACTCTCACGAAAAACACGCGGATCCTCGAGAAACTGAATCTACAATTCCGGGCCGAGGTCTTCAACATTACCAACACGGCCCGGTTCTCGCCACCGAATCAGGCTTTCGGCAACCCCCAGTTTGGCGTCGTCAACGCACAAAACAACCTGCCGCGCATCGTTCAGTTCGGTCTCAAGCTTATCTACTAATCTTGCGCCCTAAACGAAGCGACTAGGATTCGGCGTCGAGCCTTACCGGCTCACCAGGCCCGGCATGCTGCGCCGCCCCGTGGCGATCAAGTTGATATCCTGGATCTTTGGAGATCCCGCCTTTTCTACCGCTCTTCCGTAACGCGCACTTAGCCACGATTGCGGCGAATTTCTGGCAGCGGCCGCCGCTCGAGTTACCGGAGACTCCCACTTACTTCGAAACCGAGCCCGGGGTGCGGGTGATGGCGATGACCCAGTCTCCCGCTACCGTAAAGGGCGAGATCATCATGCTGCATGGCCTGGAAGGTTCGCATGACTCGGGCTATCTGCGCAGCTTGGCCCAGGCGGCCTTGGCACAAGGTTACCGGACGCATCGGCTCAATATGCGGAGCTGCGGCGGAACCGAAACGCTTTCGCAGACGCTCTATCATGCTGGGCTCACCAGTGACCTGCGGACGATCGTCGAGCGGATGGAAGGCCCCGTGTATTTAGTCGGCTTCTCGCTGGGCGGCAACGTGGTGCTGAAGCTGCTGGGCGAGTTGGGCGCCACTTCCCTGGTAGCGGGTGCGGTGGCGGTGTCGACGCCGCTCGACCTTGAAGCCTGCTGCCGGCGGATGATGGCACCGAGCAACCGGCTTTACGAAAGTCGCTTTGTCGCGCGGCTCAAAGAGCGCTACCGGGCGCGGCACCGGATGCACCCGGAGCATTACCGGCCCTACCAGGACCGGCTGCAGATCCTCGAGAACGTCCGGACGGTGCTGGACTTTGACGACCAGATCACGGCGCCTTACTTTGGTTTCGGCACGGCAGTGAATTACTATGCCACGCAATCCTCCGGGCAGTTTCTGGAGAGGATTCGGGTACCGACTTTGGTGGTGCAGGCCAAAGACGATCCGATGATTCCGTTTGCCGTTTACGAAAAGCATGACTGGGCCCGATACCCGAACGCGGGGCTGCTCGCCCCGGACCATGGCGGACATGTGGGATTCCTGGCCAAGCGAAACCCGCGTTTCTGGGTCGACCAGGTAATTTTGGCTTTTTTCTCCCAGTTGCGGAACAAATAGCGCCGCGATGGGCGTGGGTTTGCCGTGGTGGCCCTGCGCTACGAGTAAGCTGCTAAGAGTGCCTCTGTTTCCGATTACCATTTTCTGCAGCGCCTTTCTGCTGTTTTCGATTCAACCGATTGTGGCGCGACAACTGCTGCCGCTGTACGGAGGCACGCCGGCATTGTGGACGGCCTGCCTGCTGTTCTTCCAAGCCGTGCTGATTGTGGGCTACCGCTATGCGGATCGCTTATCGCGCGTGGCGATCGGGGCGCAGCGAGTGGACCATACCTTGATCCTGTTACTGCCCTTGTTGACGCAGGCCTTGGCGGGCAACGTGGACTTAGGCGAGAGCGGCGACCCGACCTGGAGCGTGATGAAGCGCCTGTTGCTGCTGTGCGGCCTGGAGGCGATTGCTTTGTCTGCGACGAGCCCGCTGTTGATGCAGTGGTACACGGGGGCGTCGCCGTATCGCCTCTATGCGGTATCGAATGCCGGCAGCTTACTCGCGTTGCTGGCGTATCCGACGGTGATTGAACCCTGGGTGCCGGTGCGATGGCAATTGATCGGCTGGCGAATTGGCTATTGGGTATTTGCGGTTCTCTGCGCGATGGTCGCCTGGCGCTCTTCAGCGCAGCGTGAGCCGGCAGCGGCGACGCCGATCGCCTGGGGGCCGTTTTCATTGTGGATGCTCCTATCCGGGTTGGGCGCGATGTTACTCGCGGCAACGACGAATCAACTTACTTTGGAAGTGGCGGTGAGCCCATTTTTGTGGGTGTTACCGCTGTCCATTTACTTAGCGTGCTTTATTCTCGTTTTCGAGAGCGACCGTTGGTACCGGCCCCACATCTTCGGCTCCGTCGCCGCACTGGCGGTGATGATGGCTTGCGTGGCGCAGGTGGCCGGAGTTTCTTTGCCATTGTGGGCGCGCCTGGGAATTTACTGCTTGGCCCTGTTTACCGGCTGCATGATTTGCTTTGGCGAGTTAGTGAAGCGGAAGCCGGAGCCGGGAGGACTTACTCAGTTCTACTTAGCCATTGCGGTGGGAGGAGCCCTGGGGACGGCGTTTGTGGCCTTACTCGCGCCGCGGATATTTACGAATTACACGGAATTTCCGTTGGCCTTGATGGGCTGCATGGCGGTGCGGTATCTCGGTTGGCGCGAGGAACCGGGCCTGGGCATGGCGCGTTATGCGATTCCAGCACTGGCGATCGGGGCGGCGCTGGTGCTGCTGGCGCGGCAGGATACGGACGAAGTGCTGGAGCGGCGCCGGAACTTCTTCGGCACGCTGCGAGTGGCGGGGGGGAAGGACGAAGCTGGGGTCCGGAAGGAACTGCACAACGGGACGATCCTGCATGGGTTTCAGTATCTGGACGCGGAGAAGCGCCGGGTGCCGACGGCTTACTATGGTGAGAAAGCGGGGGCGGGGGCGGTGTTGTCGCGATTGGGTTCGCCTGGGGCCCGAGTGGGCATTGTCGGGCTGGGGGTGGGCACTTTGGCGGCGTATGGCCGCGCGGGCGACCGGTATCGATTTTTCGAGATCAACCCGGATGTAGTGGACGTGGCGCGGACGCATTTCTCCTATCTGCGGGACTCGGCGGCGCAGGTGGAGATTGTGTTGGGCGACGCGCGGCAGATGTTGGAGCGGGAGCGCGAGCCGTTCGAGGTGCTGGTGATCGATGCTTTCTCGAGCGATGCGATTCCGACGCACTTGCTGACCTTGGAGTGCGCGCGGATTTACAAGGCGAAGGTGAAGCCGGGGGGCGCGCTGTTGATTCACATTTCGAACAAGTCGGTGGATTTGGCGCCGGTAGTGCGGGGGTTCGCCCGGGAACTGGGGTGGGAGGCGGCGCGGCTGCATACGAAGGGGCAGTATGGGTCGACGTGGATGTTGCTGACGGATAACGCCGATTTGCTGGGGTCGGCGGCGATTCGGGAGATGACGACGGTGTATGGGCCGAAAGACGGGTCGCCGCTGGTGTGGACGGACGATTTTGCCAGCCTGTGGCGGGTGTTGCGGTTTTGAAGTTGACGAAACGAACCCGGGAGTTGTTGATTTTAATGGCTCGGGGCTCATGGGTTCCTTTCATCGCAAAAAAGAGCGGGACGGGTGTCCGGGCTCACGTGGGGGCTATTTACAGGGTAGCAGGCGAGGGCAAACGCGTTTTCGTAAGTGGTTAATAATAAGGGTGAAAGTGGCCGTGACCCGTATTTCGGGTGACTCGAAGGGTCGGAGAGGGTACTAATACAGTTAAGCGTATTTGATTCAATGGATTGGAAGGAAACCCAGGGATGCGCGTGGATGCCCCCGTATAGGGGGGAAGTGATCTAGTTTGTTGGACTTAGGAGGATAGGATAGGAGGGTGAGGGTAGGAGGATAGGAGGGTAGGAGGATAGGAGGGTAGCAGAGGGGAGAGAGGTAAGCACCGCACGTCTTGGTTCGGCAATCGGTGGGCGCATCGGGCTGGGGGAATTAGACGTCGATGGCGGCGGCGGATTTGACTCTTTCGCGGAGGGCGTATTTTTGGATTTTGCCGGTGGAGGTGCGGGGGACGGGGCCGAAGACGACGCGCTTGGGGCACTTGTAATGGGCTAAGTTTTGTCGGCAGTGGGCGATGAGTTCGGCTTCGGTGGCTTCGGCGTCGTCGCGGAGTTCGACGAAGGCGACCGGAGTTTCGCCCCATTGGAGATCGGGTTGGGCGACGACGGCACAGACGAGGACGGCGGGGTGGCGGTAGAAGGTGTCTTCCACTTCGAGGGAGGAGATGTTTTCGCCGCCCGAGATGATGATGTCCTTGGACCGATCTTTAATCTTGAGGTAGCCGTCGGGCTCGAGGACGGCGAGGTCTCCGGAGTGGAACCAGCCACCAGCGAAGGCGGCGGCGGTGGAGGCGGGGTTCTTCAGATAGCCCTTCATGGTGAGGTTGCCGCGGAACATCACTTCGCCCATGGTCTCGCCGTCGGCGGGAACGGGTTGCATGGTGTCGGGGTCCATGACGGTGAGGCCTTCTTCGGTGACAAAGGGGATGCCTTGGCGGCCATTTAACTTGGCGCGTTCGGGCAGGGAGAGATCGTCCCAGTCGGGTTGCTTGGCACAGTAAGTGGCGGGGCCGTAGGTTTCAGTAAGTCCGTAGATGTGGGAGATGCGGAAGCCGCGGCGCTCCATAGCTTCGAGGACGGCGACGGGAGGGGCGGCGCCGGCAATAAATCCATTTACCGGGTGAGTAATTCCCGCGTATAAGTCATCGGGAGCGTTGAGTAACATAGTGTGGACGATGGGAGCGCCGCCAAAGTGAGTGACTCGATGGTCGCGGATGGCTTCGAGCATGGCGCGAGCTTCTACTTTGCGCAGGAAGATATTGGTGCCGGCTTTGGCGGCGATGGTCCAGGGATGGCACCAGCCGTTGCAGTGGAACATGGGGACGGTCCAGAGATAGATGGGGAAGGAGGGGAGGTCCCAAGTGAGTGTGTTGCCGAGGGCGGCTAAGTAAGCGCCGCGGTGGTGGGTGACGACGCCTTTGGGGTCGCCGGTGGTGCCGGAGGTATAGGAGAGGGCGATGGCGTCCCATTCCTGGGGGGGCGGTTGCCAGGGAAAGTGGGGGTCACCGGTGAGGAGTAAGTCCTCGTAAGTGGTGCTACCGAGTAAGTCGCCGTCGCCGGAATACTCACTGTCGTCGACGTCGATGATGAGTAAGTCGAGGCCGGTACGGTCGAGGGTTTCGCGCATGAGGGGAGAGAAGGCGCGGTCGGTAATGAGGGCTTTGGCATCGCCGTGGCGGAGCATGAAGGAGAGGGCACCGGCGTCGAGGCGGGTGTTGAGGGTATTGATGACCGCGCCGGCCATAGGAATGCCGAAGTGAGCTTCATACATTTCGGGCGTATTGGCCAGCATGACGGCGACGGTATCGTTGTGGCCGATGCCCTGCTGCTGGAGGGCGGAGGCGAGGCGGCGGGCGCGGGTGTAGGTTTCGAGCCACGTGTAGCGCTTTTGGCCGTGGATGCCAGAGGAGCGATGGGGGTAGACGCGGGCGGCCCAGGCCAGGAAGCTGACGGGGGTGAGCGGAGCGTAGTTGGCGGCGTTGGGCTCGAGGGCGTCGTAGGGACTCATTCAGGGGCGATTGTAGCGCAGTGTTTTGGGTAAGGGCCAGGTGGGCCGGTACACTAGAGGTTTCTATGCAAAAAAGCATTTTTCCGGTTCGTGAGGTGAGCGGCTCGATTCGCTTGCCGGGTGATAAGTCGATTTCGCACCGTTACGGGATGTTGGCGTCGATTGCCGAGGGCACTTCGACTTTAGAGAACTATTCGACGGGGCAGGATTGCCACTCGACTTTGGGCTGCTTTGCGGCGATGGGGATCGCCGTCAAGAAAGACGGCACGACGGTGACGGTGGAGGGTGGTGGGCTCGACGGATTGCGGGCACCCACGGTGGACCTCGATGCCGGCAACTCGGGCAGCACGATCCGCATGATGGCGGGGATATTGGCGGCGCAGCCTTTTGTCTCGCGGATCGCGGGTGACGAGAGCCTGTCGAAGCGGCCGATGGGGCGCGTGATGAAGCCGCTCGCTGAGATGGGGGCGCGCATTACGGCGCGGGATGAGCAATTTCCGCCGCTTGAGATCACCGGCGGGCCGCTGAAGGCGATCGACTACACGCTACCCGTGGCGAGCGCGCAGGTGAAGAGCTGCGTGCTGTTTGGGGGCCTGTATGCGGAGGGCGTGACGACGGTGCGGGAGGGGATCCGGACGCGGGACCATTCCGAGATCGCGCTCAAGCAATTTGGGGCGGACATGACGATCCGGCCAGGCATGATTTCGATTGCCGGCCGG
>Ga0105048_10016371_pt1 | contig 11465 bp, 12 predicted proteins | sample MAT05_FD_78382 | JGI IMG/M metagenome (GOLD analysis project Ga0105048, IMG submission 78382) | Freshwater microbial communities from Lake Fryxell liftoff mats and glacier meltwater in Antarctica - MAT-05 | ecosystem: Environmental > Aquatic > Freshwater > Ice > Liftoff microbial mat | place...
CAGCCCAGGCAGCGCTGTCACCGGTTTCCCGCCGGGGACTGTAGTCGGCGGCACGAGCCACGCCGCGGATGCGGTTGCGCTGCAAGCGCAGGCCGATGCCATCACAGCCTACACTAATCTGGCCGGGCAGCCGTGTGATACGAATTTGACCAGTCAAGATTTGGGTGGCCTGACGCTTACGCCAGCCGTCTATTGTTTTGATACATCGGCGCAATTGACGGGCATCCTCACACTCGATGGCCAAGGTGACCCCGGCGCGGTCTTCGTTTTTCAGATTGGGAGTACGCTTACGACTGCAAGCGGCTCGTTTGTCGACGTGATTAATGGCAATGCTAATACTGGTGTGTACTGGCAGGTCGGCAGTTCCGCTACTCTCGGTTCCAGCACTGTGTTTGCAGGAAACATTCTCGCGGACCAGAGCATCACACTGGTTACTGCCGCCAAGATTCTGTGCGGTAGAGCCATCGCGCTGAATGGTGCAGTGACGATGGATACCAACACCCTCTCTAACAACAACACCTCCTTCAGCGGCGGTTACACAGACCGCCCCGACTGGGGCAGCAACGGCTTCAGTGGCGGTTTCGTCGACACCACCCCCGCACCGGTTCCAGAACCTTCAACCTTCATCCTCTTCGGTGCTGGCCTTGCCGGTGTTGCATTCATGAGACGGAAAAAGAAAGTGTAAAATATTCCGACACGCAAGAGACAAAAGGGCTTCCAGAAATGGAGGCTCTTTTATTTGCCCAATGCAACTTATAGGGGTCAACGCCCCATTATCCACTTTCAAAATGATTTGGGTAGAATTGTAAAATGGTGAATGGAGCGTTGACCCCATATGTTTCCTCTGACGGGACTTTAACCCATTAGATATTCAACTGTTACTGCGAACGGACACTCCCCAATTTATCACAGCAGAAAATCAAATAAATGGGGGAGTGTCCCTATTTAGCCCTTACCCATATGTCGCCAATTCCGACATATTATGGAATTATGTCGGATAATTGTATATTTTCCGATATATACTAAAAACATGTCGGTTCCCCCGACTTGAGCTTTTAGTTCATTTACGGAGAATTTCGAGTAATGGATCGTTGAGATAATACACTTTACGCCCTGCTTTGAATGCCCGCAACAGACCGATACTTTCAAGTTTTTTCAGGTAAATGGAAGCTGTTTCCCTGTGGCCGAGCCCGGCCTGTTCGATGAAGCGGATTTTACAATACGGCTGCCTGAAGATGACTTCCACCAAATCCTTTGAGTAGATCTTGGGAGCATCACGCTTATCTGTTCAGCGAACCTCTGCATACAATCGCGGATATAGCCAGTATCTTTTCCCGCGTTGCCCGTGCCATCTGTTCAATGGCTTCCATTATGTACAGAATCCAGTGTTCCCAGGCGCCTGTTTCTACAGGATGAGAACCCGCAAGAGCAGAGGATACGGTGTCAGGGCTACATAAATGACAAAAGTGGTAAAGTTCGGCATAGAGTAAAATGTATAGCCCTGACCCGAATGGCGCTAGTTTAAGCTTATTTTGTACAAGAAAAAATGCTTTCTTGCGATTAGATATCTATAATAATATTACGATTTATGCTATATTTACTCATGAAAAATATAGCATACAAAACCCCAATGCTCCCTGGTTTTGGTCGGCAGATCGTCCGTCGAAAACCCCGTTCTCTTCAGCGTAAATTTTCAGAAAAAATTGCTCTGTTTCAGCAGAAGTCTTTCAAGCAAATCGGTGAGGTCTTTGAAAAATTCATCCCTCGCGGTCTTCTCAAGCAAGAGTCGTCAGGGATTATGAGTCGTATAAGGATCTTCTCCAAGGAAAACACCTTCCGGGCTTTCTTCAGTCAGGTGTTAGATGGCGACGGTGGTTGTATGGAAGTGATCCGCAAGCTTCAGTCATATGCCTCCATCAAGGGGATCAAGATTCCATCGTCCTCAACCGCTTCGTATTGCACGGCTCGAAAAAAGCTGGATGAAAAGATGCTCTCTGACATTCTTGTGCATACGGCTGATCGTCTTGAGCAAATACCTGAGACCGGCATGCTGAACAACCGGCGAGTCATTGTTGTAGATGGGACTGGCATCAGTATGCCGGATACACCGCAGAACCAGACTGTTTGGCCACAGATATCTTCCCAGAAGCCTGGATGTGGATTTCCTACAGCACGTGTCTGTGCCTGTTTTTCGTTGGAAACTGGTGCATTGCTCAGTCACGCCATCGGTAGCAAAAAGAGCCACGAACTCCCGCTGTTCCGCCAACAGTGGAACATATTCAAAGAAGGTGACGTCTTCTTGGGCGACAAAGGTTTCTGTAGCTATTTTGACATTGAAAGTCTGAAAAAACGGGGTGTTGACAGTGTCGTGACCCTTGCCAGGAGACCACCAGGCAACGAAAGCGGGCATTGAAGTCCGCGTTGTCAGCTTCAAAGGCAGTTTGCAAGCACTTCGTAACTGGGAGCCGCATCTAAACCAGGCGAAGGTCAGCCAGGCAGAGCGTTTCAGGCTGATCAGCGATTTGTATGATGCGATGACAAATACACCGATCAGGCAACGCCCAGGGCGAAGTGAGCCCCGATGCCTTAAACGACGACCCAAATCTTATCAGCTATTAACTGCACCAAGACATGAAATGAAAGAGATCCCTCACAGGAGCAAATACCATGCAGCAAAATCTTAAACTAGCGCCATTCGTGTCAGCCACCACCGCGAGGAGCAGAGCGGCAAGTTCGAGCGTTTGCGGGAGATTGTGGAAGAAATCGCTTCTCGCCAGGAAAAGAGTCTGGCCGCCTTTTCCTTCGCAAAGTTTGGGAAAATACGCATAAGACATCCTGACGCAACAACAATTCCTTTGAATGTATTAGCACACTTGACACACACCAATTTTTACATGTATTGTGTGTGTACTGGAGACACATAATGAGAGCCACAATTGACATAAATGATGCGTTATTCAAAGAGGCCTCTTCTCTTTCCAATATAAAAACAAAGAAAGAGCTTATCAATCGCTCACTTCAGGAATTTATCCGAAAAATGCGACTGGAACACCTTGCAGGCATGTATTCTTCCGGCGCAGTCAGCATGACCTGTGAAGAGCTGGAGGAGTACCGTGCAGATGACAAATAACATCACTCTTGTCGATACTACCATCTGGATACACTTTTTTCGTGGTTCAGGTATTCAGTTTCAGGAACGTATTGTCCCGCTTATTATGGCTGACAAATTGGCGACAACTCCGATTATCATCATGGAGATACTGAGAGGCGCTAAATCCCAAAAAGAGTACGATAAATTGAGCAAGGATTTGGCAGCGCTCCGTTGTTTTGATATCTCGACCAAGGTGTGGGAACGAGCATGCAAGCTTGGCTACGCGCTCAGACACAAGGGTATCAACGCGCCGTTGACCGACACTCTGATTGCCGCTGTTGCTCAGGAGCACAATGCACTTTTGCTGCACGATGATCGGCACTACGAAATGATAGCCTCCGCATCTCCACTCAAACACGAATTTCTCAAATTATCCTGTTAAAGAACATTTTGGCACGTCAGTGACCTTTGGAGGTCGTTATGCAGACAGTCATAAAATACCCTTGTAGACATCATTCCTTTGATATTAAGGTACAATCACGGTTGTGTTGAAAAAATGGAGCTTTTGAAAGCGGGCGAACAAGGTTCTGTAGATATCAAGGAAGGTCGAACCATGCCTATGGATGAGGCTAGGAAACGACTTAGTTTGGCATAACGTAGCGAGCGATTATTCAAACTGCCATCCACCTCCCCTCGCTAACATCATATATCCCCCCATGCTATGGACTTTATCCTCCTATTATTGTACATTACTTATGACATCACTTTGTACATCGAGGTAGACCATGAAACAGGCAACCTTTTCGGAACTACGCAATCATGCCAAAGAGTATTTTGATATAGTGGAATCTGGTGAATCTGTACGCATTCTACGCAACGGCAAGCCAATCGCGGATATCGTCCCGGTGCATCAGGACCTTCCCTCCTGGAAACGCAGATCAGCGCAACCCCTTCTACTCAATGGGGTTTCACTGAGCAGAATTATCCTTGATGAACGTGAGACGGCACCCTGATGCGCGTTTTTTTCGATTCATCCGCCTTTGTCAAACGATATGTCAGGGAAGACGGAACAGACTCAGTCCTGTCGTGGTGTGACCAGGCCAGCGAACTCTGCCTTTCCGGCATTGCACTGCCAGAGATCATCTCAGCCTTCTGTCGCCTGCAACGGGAAAAGCTGGTCTCGCCACTTCAGTACCGTCACCTTAAGTCCATGCTCATGACGGACATAACCGATGCCGCAATCAACGACCTGACACCCGATGTCATGCGCCATGCAATAGTCAGTCTTGAAAATAACGTGCTGCGAGGCATGGATGCAATCCACATCGGAAGTGCTCTGGAACTCCGCGCGGACATCTTTATTTCTGCGGATGTAAAACAGTGTACAGCGGCTTCTCAAGCGGGGTTAAGAGTTATTCTAGTGTAATAAACATCCAAAATGAAAACATAATGAGGAGTATTTAAAATGTTCGACAAAATAGAAGAGTTGGAAAGGCGTTATCAGGAGATCGAGGCGTTCTTATCCGATCCGGCGGTAATTTCCAACCAGACTGAATTCCGCAAGTTATCCAGGGAACATTCCGACCTGACCAACCTGGTAACAGCCTTTCGCCGTTACCGCAAGGTGACTGACGAAATCAGTGATAACCGCGAACTGCTTTCCGAACCGGACATGAAAGAGATGGCCGAGGAAGAACTGAAGAGCCTGGGAACTGAAAAGGACCAACTGGTGGCTGATATCCAGCTGTTGCTGCTCCCCAAAGACCCCAATGACAACAAGAGTGTAATTCTTGAGATCCGTGCCGGTACCGGCGGCGATGAATCGGCCCTGTTTGCCGGAGACCTGTTCCGCATGTATTCACGCTTTGCCGAAACCAACCGCTGGAAAGTAGAGACAATCTCGGCATCAGAATCAGAGCGGGGTGGTTTCAAGGAAATCATCGCCTCTGTTGAGGGTGAAGGTGTCTTTGCAAAACTCAAGTTTGAATCAGGTACTCACCGTGTTCAACGCGTACCCGAAACCGAAGCCCAGGGCCGCATTCATACAAGCGCGTGTACTGTTGCCATCATGGCCGAGGCCGAAGATGTTGATATCGATATCCGGCCGGATGACCTGAAGATTGACGTCTACCGTTCATCCGGCGCGGGCGGTCAGCACGTCAATACCACCGACTCTGCCGTGCGCATCACCCACCTCCCGACCGGTACCGTGGTGGCCTGCCAGGAAGAGCGCAGCCAGATCAAAAACCGTGCTAAAGCGATGAAGGTGCTCAAGACGCGCATCATGGACAAAATCATCCAGGACCAGAATGCCAAGCTGGCGGCTGACCGCAAGCAGCAGGTCGGCTCAGGCGACCGTAGCGAACGCATCCGTACTTACAACTTCCCTCAGGGACGCATGACAGATCACCGCATCGGTCTGACATTGTACAGGCTGGATTCAATTATGGCAGGGGATATCAACGAAATTACCGATTCATTACGAGCATTTTACCAGATGGAAGCCCTTAAGGCACAGAGCGAAGGAAATTAATCCGGAATCCGGGACTCGGGAGCTGTTCAAATTTTGTTTTTTCTGGTCCCGGTTCCCTGATCCCGGCTTTCAGGTCCCGAGTCCCGAATTCCGGTTTAAAGCGCTTTTGCCACCACAATTCCCATCCAGGTAAAAAACAGGCAGATTGAAACACTGATAATAACATTGCTGAAAGCGGTCAGATAATGTCCAGTTTCCAGCAGTCGGAAGGTTTCGTAACTGAACGTTGAAAAGGTAGTTAATCCGCCAAGAAAACCTGTAACCAGCCCGATTCGCAGTGTGGGAGGAATATGGACGCTACGCAGGCTCAATTCCATCAGCAGCCCTATGGTAAACGCCCCGACCACATTTACCGATAAGGTTCCCCACGGGAATTGCCAGCCCATTTTTTCATATATCCAGCCGGATAGATAGTAGCGTGTAACGCAACCAAGCGCACCTAAAACAGCGATTGAAATAACCGTCGTCATACAAACTCCAAGCTAAAGACAGGTTAAGGTTGAGGCTAAGGTTGAAAAAAACCTAAACCTTAATCTAAACCTAAACATTAATCCAAACCTGCACTTAACTTACTTTCCCATCTCCAGGCATCACTAACAATTGTTTCCAGGTTGTCAAATTTAGGCTTCCAACCAGTTAATTTTCCGATTTTTTCTGCTTTTGCCACCAATGAAGCCGGGTCTCCAGGACGACGGTCTGCTTCGACAACCTTAAAATCCACGCCACTGACCTGACGTATTATTTTCAAAACTTCACGCACACTGCCGCCTTTACCATAGCCCACATTCATGGCAGTTGGTGTTCCGCCTTTTTCCAGATATTCCAGCGCATACAAATGGGCTGAGGCAAGGTCTTCAATGTGTATATAGTCCCTAATGCCTGTACCATCCGGAGTGGGATAATCTGTTCCGTAGATGCCCACGCTTTCTCGCATTCCAAGAGCGGCCTGACAGGCCACCTTGATCAGGTGGGTCGCTTCCGGTGTACGCTGCCCGATACGGGCCTGCGGATCAGCGCCGGCAACATTGAAATAGCGCAGGGCAACATATTGCATACCATGGGCAAAAGATGCATCGCGCAGCATCCACTCGCTCATCAGCTTTGAGGTGCCATAGGGATTAATGGGCGCCAAGGCTGTTTCTTCCGAAGCGATACCTCCTTCTGGAAAACCATAAACAGCCGCCGTACTGGAAAAGATGAAACGTTCAACGCCATGCTTTACACAAGCCTCCAGAAGGCCAAGTGTATTGCGGGTATTGTTGCCGTAATACTTCAAAGGCAGAGAAACCGACTCTGGTGCAACAATAGATGCGGCAAAATGTAATACCGTCTTGAATCCGTACTTTTGAAAAACGGCATCCAGAGTTATTGAATCAGACAATTCGCCAACTACCAACTCTTCACCATTTAGGAGCGCTTCACGAAAACCGGTGGACAAGTTATCATAAACTACAACCTTACGACCGGATTCACTTAATTGACGTGTAACATGACTGCCGATATAACCGCAGCCGCCTGTAACAAGAATAACATCAGACATGAAATTTCCTTTACACACAAGATATGGCCTCAATTAGTAGAGGGTATGATTATAAATACTTCTGAATATTTTGGACAGCCCGCTCAAGACGCTCGTCAGTATGAGCTTCAATTGTACAGATAGCTGCCGGGGCATATCTATTCAACAGGGTAAACAGCAGATCGAAATTTATCTGCCCTTCCCCCAGCGGCAAATGTTCATCTCTCTGTCCATGGTTGTCATGAATATGGGCTTCAACGACATATCGCCCAAGCGAAGAAAACCACTCTTCCATACTGACCGTATTAAACATGTTCCAGTGCCCCACATCAAAGCAGTTCCGAAACAATGGATCGTCAACAGCTTCCAGCAGCTCAAGCAGAGTTGACGGCTCCTTCTCGAAAATGTTCTCAACAGCAATTACACATCCTATGTTGCGAGCCATAGGCAGCATATCATTCCAGAAACTAATGCTGTAATCCAGCCATGCTTTTCGATTGTCACCGTAACGGAGCTCATCATAACCAGGATGAAACACGATATTCTGCGGCTTCAGAATCTCTGCAGCATCAAAAATCTGTTCAAAACGGTAGCGCGTTGCCATACGGATAGACTTGTCCAAAGAACCCGGATTTAAGTCAACAAAGGTGGCATGAATTGTTGTTGTCAGGCCAGCAGATGCAAGCTTGCGGGCTTGCCGAGCCAGATCATCTACCTGCAAACCGTCAAGTGCATCGGCAGAAAAGAAAATTTCCGGATTAAGGCGACGCTGGATAAACAGATCACTTTTTTCAGCCAAGCGGGCATATGCACAGTTGACGTTGAGTGTTCTAGCCATTCGAATCTACTCTTTTCAATGTTTTTTTAAGACCTACTTAGTGGCAGGCTGTCCAACAAGTTTTTCCAGTTTTAGAATTGCCGCAGGCTCACCAAGTATGATCAGTGTATCGCCAGCTTCAATCTTGGCCTGAGAATGTGGGTTGAAAACCATTTTACCCTGAGCTTTTTTTATACCGACAATTATTACGCCGGTTTCCTTGCGAAATCCGGAACTGATTAACGTCTCGCCGGCAAATGAAGACCCTGCAGGTATGAAGAGCTCCTCCATCTGCAAATCCAGATGTTCACTTCCAGTTGCAATCTCAATAAAATCAACGACATTCGGACGCAGAATAGACTGTGCCATTCTGCTACCGCCAATAATATATGGAGATACAACCTTGTTCGCACCTGCCCGTTTGAGTTTAATATCCGACCCCTCTTCGCCAGAACGTGCCAGAATAAAAAGATCCGGATTGAGACCACGAGCTGTCAAAGTTATATAAACATTCGCAGTATCAGAAGTAACAACCGAAATCAATCCCTTGGCCTTTTTAATGCCAGCCTTAAGCAATGTTTCGTCCAGAGTGGCATCACCCTTCATGTGAAGATACCCCTCTTCCTCCAGATAGTCACTTCTCTCGGGATCTTTTTCAACAACAACAAATGACAAGCCATTAGACTTGAATTCCTTGCAGATTAGCGATCCTATACGGCCAAACCCGCAGATGATATAATGATCCTTGAGCACTTCGATCTTCTTCTCCACCTTTTTCCTCCCGATGACCCGCTGGATCTGCCCTTCAAACATGATTTGGGCCAAACTACCCACAATATAGCCCAATACACTGACACCAAAAACAATCAGCACCATGGTAAAAATCTTACCAAAATCAGACAGGTCATGAACTTCTTTGAAACCGACAGTTCCCAAAGTAATAACTGTCATATAAAGGGCATCCAGAAAACGCCAGTTTTCAATGGTCATAAAACCGATGGTCCCGACCGAAACCAGTATCAGCAGGACAAAAACGGATATTCTTAAATGTCTGACTGGATCCACATGCACCTCATTAAAAATTCATACAATACGGATTAACCAGTGTTGCGAGTAAACCATAGTCAGGCTTGACGTTCCAAATCAGGTAAAACCCGGAATACAACCATAGACGCCAAGCATTCTACTATTAAAGGAACAACAAAAACAATTAAGCCTAAATGTGATAAGGAAAATCAGTATACGCTAATTCCATTCAGGCAGAGTACAGTTTGATGTCATAAAATTCAAGCATGATTATAACAAATAACTGCATGAAAACTGGCAAACAGGGATATTATTGTATACTGAGGCACTTGCAAAATGTCATGAGGAGGCCGGTATGCAAGGCGCAAGCGAACGAGCAGGCGAGGCGTAGCTAATGCACGTTGAGCTTGCTAGAGAGTGGCAACGAAGCAGACCGGACCCGCAGTAGTTTTGCAAGAGCCTCTACTGTAAAACTTTACAATTTGGGCGTCATTAACGTTGACAAACTATCAATGCTGTATACAATGTTTGCGCTTCTAAAATTCAAATACTTTAACAGTATATTCGAACGCAGATAAACATCTCATAAAATCATATTCAACTTGGTTTTTATGATATTGACACCAGCTTTCCAAGGACTATTTCCATGACAGGCCAAAAATCATTTGCTCTCATTCCAGCTGCCGGGATGGGGAAACGCATGGGCGCAACAATAAACAAACAGTATCTTCAATTAGACGGCATGCCGATTGTTGCACGTACAATAGCCGTCTTTGAAAATTCGCCACTGATTGATGGCATTATGCTGGTCATCCCGGAAGAAGAAATACCCTATTGCCGCGAACATGTTGTTAATGCTTACGGTTTTACCAAAATAATTGCTATAGTTGCCGGCGGCAAAGAACGGCAAAACTCTGTCATGAACGGCCTAAAAGCTCTGGAGCAACATGCTTCTGCAAACGATGTCATACTTATCCATGACGGTGTCAGACCATTCATAACACCTCAAATTATTGAAGAGTCTATCAAAATAGCCGGCACTGGTGAGGGTGCTCTGGTAGCAGTGCCGGTAAAAGACACCATCAAGAGAGCTTTCAACGGTCTGGTTACAGACACACCTGACCGGGAATCACTCTGGCAGGCACAAACACCACAATCCTTCCAATTCAGCTCAATATATCAAGCCCACAACAAAGCGCAGGAAGATGCTTTTATTGGAACAGATGACGCCTCTCTTTTAGAACGTTTGGGAGGCACAGTGAGGATTTTGAGAGGTGACTATTGTAATATCAAGATCACCACACCAGAAGACCTTGTGCTGGCGGAAGTCTTCCTCAAGGTTTATCAGCAACCTGGAGGTGACCAATGAACCGGGATGCAAAAATTCTTGTTGTTGACGATGAACCTGATATCGCCCTGATTCTCAAACTCTACCTGGAAGAGGCTGGCTATTCCATTACGAGGGCAAAAGATGGTGAATCCTGTCTGGCGATTTTGGCCAACGAACCGTTCTCGCTCGTACTGCTTGATATAAATCTTCCACAAATGAACGGCATTGAAGTGCTTGAAAAAATCATGGAAATAGACAGCGACATGGCTGTACTTATGATGACGGGCAATGGCAGCGAAAATATGGCGGTAAAATGCATGAAAATTGGCGCGCATGATTACTTTGCCAAGCCATTTTCGCTAGAGGATGTTCTGCATCGAGTTGAGCAGTCCCTTGAATACAAAGAAATCATTAAAGCCAAAAAACGCCTGGAGCAGGAAAAGAATGACTTTGTCTATATGCTATCCCATGACCTGAAAAACCCGATCACAGCAGTTGTGGGCTCAATCGATATAATCCGCGAAGGCCGACTTGGGCCGGTAAATGAAGAGCAGGTAGATTACCTTCAGTCAGCCATTGAATGTTGCAGCGAAGTTGTATCCATGATCGACAACATGCTAGATATCCACCGCATGGAATCCGGACTGATGCAACTTAGCATACGCCCTTGCGATCCTACGGAAATAATCAGATCAGACTTAAATAAATGTACTCTGATTGCCACCCGTGAAGACATCGACCTGACAGCCGATATCGCTAAAGACCTTCCGCAAGTCGCTGTTGACAGAATGGTATTGTCCAGAATCATATCCAACCTTCTTGGCAATGCCATTAAATTTACTCCCGAGGGTGGCAACATCGCACTTACGTGCAACGTTGTTCAAAGCGACACACCGGAAGCACTCGGCCTTCCATCATATATCCCGCCTGAGACCAGAAGCAAACTACTGTTCAAACGCCTATTACGCCTGAGCATTAGAGATAACGGCCTTGGTGTACCGATTGAAGACCAGGAAAACATCTTTAAAAGGTTCGTGCAATCAAAACGTAGCGATAGAGAGAGCGGTGGTGCCGGGCTTGGACTGGCATATTGCAAGATGACGCTGGAAAAACTTGGTGGAGTCATCTGGGTGGAAAGCGAACCTGACA
>Ga0105048_10016372_pt1 | contig 11464 bp, 8 predicted proteins | sample MAT05_FD_78382 | JGI IMG/M metagenome (GOLD analysis project Ga0105048, IMG submission 78382) | Freshwater microbial communities from Lake Fryxell liftoff mats and glacier meltwater in Antarctica - MAT-05 | ecosystem: Environmental > Aquatic > Freshwater > Ice > Liftoff microbial mat | place...
ACGTGCACCTGGTGCACCTGCCGCTGTTCCACACCAATGCGCAGGCCTACTCGGTGCTGGCCACGCTGTGGGCCGGTGGCACGGTGGTAATGTTGCCGCGGTTTTCAGCCAGCCGCTTCTGGCCGCTGTCGCTGAAGCACCGCTGCAGCTGGGTGTCGATGATCCCGTTCTGCATCAAGGCGCTGATGGCCCACGAGGTGCCCACCGCCCACCACTACCGGCTGTGGGGCGCCGCCGCCTGCGACCTGCCCACCGACCCGCACTTTCGTGTGCAGACCCTCGGCTGGTGGGGCATGACCGAGACGATTTCCCACGGCATCGTCAGTTGCCGGCATGTGCCCAACCCCGGCCTGGCGATTAGCCGGCCAGCCCCCGAGTACGGCATAACCATCGCGACGACGACGAGCGGCCGGTGGCCGAGGCGCGGACGATCCTGGCCTTCGACGCGCGGGGTTGAGGCTGCCCGCAACGCCCGTCACCGACCGGCCATGCGCGGCTGATCACCTCCGGCTGCAGGGGCCGATCCACCTTCCGCACTGCGCCGTTGCCGGGCCTGCCGCAGCCAGGCCGACGGCAGCTGCTGCGCCTGGGCGGCGCCGTGGCGGCGGCTGGCGCGGGCAGCCTGCTCGGCGCCTGCATGTCGCCCGGCCCGGTCGGCCGGTCACCGGCTACGGCCTGGAGCGCATCGACAGCCGCGTGGCCCTGCATGCACAGTCGCAAGCCGGGTAGGTTGGAGTGAACATCGTGAACTCCAACGCGCTCGCCCACCCGAAGGCACGCGTCTCGAAAAGCCTTGTTAGATGAGCATGCTCCGGCCAGCAAAGTCGGCATCGTCTCGCCGCAGGGTCATCAACCTATGCAAGTGCTGGTGCAACACCACGATGGCATCCAGTTGGAGTTCGCGGGCTCACTCCAACCTACCGCGCTCCACGCTGGAAAAGATCGCCAAGGCGCTGTTGCGCGCCGCGCTGGCCGCCGAGGGCGAGGCCGGCTGACCCCGGCGGGGCGTGAGCACCGCAGCGTTGCGCTGCGCACCGCCGGTTTGCCGGCCGCCATTTACCGCCTCAAGGCCGCGGCGGGTTGAGCCGGGTATCGACCACCAGCCGCTGCTGGTGCTGCAGCCTGAAACGGCCGGCCGCCGCGCTGGGCGAAAACACCAGGTTCCAGCTGCACTTGCTCACCGCGCTGGGCAGCACCAGCACGCCGTGCTCGGCCAGCAGCTCAGCGCCAAAGCGCTGCTGGCCGGCACTGGGCGTGCCGCCGTGCAGCCAAGCCGGGTTGGGCAGCTCACCGGGTTGCAGCACCCTGATGCCGGCGCCGGCCGGCGCCGCATCGATCAGCACGCAACTGAGCACATGCGGCTGGCTGTCGAGCACCTCGAAGCCGCGGTGCACCGCGGCTTCCACCAGACAGGTGGCCGGATCGAGGCTGCAATAGACGGCGCGCTGGCCCTTGGGGTTCCAGCGCCCGCCGAACAGCTCGGCGCCAATGCCGCTGTGCCAGCTGGCGGCATAGGGCTCGGTGTCGATGCGCCAGGCCAGCAGCGGCGGCGGCTTGCCCTGCCCCGCGCCGGCCCAGGCCGCCAGCGCGGCCGGTAACGGCACCATTGGCGCCATTGACGCCACTGACGCCATCGATGCAAGCCCGCTCAGTTGTAAACCCCGTGTTCAAGGCGACCGAGGAATTCGGTCACCAGCTCGGCGCCTTGCAGCGTGCGCAGCAGCTCGATCGGGCGGGCGCCGTCCAGGCCCATCGCCGGGCGTGCCATCCAGCGCTCGGCGGCGTCGCGGCTGCCAAACACCGTGCTGGCCAGCGACAGGGTTTCGGCAAACAGCCAGGTCTTGCTGGCCAGATCGGCCGGCATCGGCTTGTCGGGCTGGTCCTTCTGGCGGCGCAGTGTGCGCGCGCTGATGCCCACCGCGTCGGCGATCTGGTCGGCGCTGAGTGCCGAGAGGTGGTCGACGATATTGACCAGTACCGCGTACGGCAGGCCCTTGACCAGCGCGCCATGGATCTCGGCCCGGTTTTGCGGCCACTGCCGAAACAGCCGGCGCCCGCCCATGAACTCGATCGCGCCCGGGCTGACGGCATCGCCGCCCTCCCCCGGCCCCGGCCAGCGGGGCGCGGGTTCTTCGGCGGTCAGGGCGGCCGGGGGTGTCAGGGCGGCCGGGGGTGTCAGGGCGGTAGTAGGCAGTTGGGCAGGGTGGCGCATGCCGGCAATTGTCCAATCGTGCCGGCCACCTGTCAAGCCTCGGGTCGACGCAGCCGCTGCACCGCCAGCGCGGCGGCCTGCAGGCCTTGCTTTAGCAGCGCCGGGGGCACAGGCTCGCCGCACAGCAGGGCGGCCGCCAGCGCTGCGGCGCCCGCGGCGCTCTGGATGCCGTAGCCGCCCTGCCCCACCAACCAGAAAAAACCGGGGCAGGCGTCGTCGAAGCCGATCACCGGCTCACCGTCGGCCACAAAAGAGCGCAGCCCCGCCCAGGTGGCGGTGGGCCGGCGGATGCGCAGCGTGCTGACGGCCTCGATGCGGTGGATGCCCAACGCGATGTCCAGCTCCTCGGGCTGCACGTCGTGCGGCACGGTGTCGTCGGCATTGGCCGGCGAGCCCAGCAGCGCGCCGGCGTCGGGCTTGAAGTACCAGCCCTCGTCCACACCCACCACCGCCGGCCAGCCCCGCACGTCCACCCCGGCGGGCGGCGCAAAAGTGAAGGCGCTGCGCCTGCGCGGCACCAGGCCCACCGGCGCGGCGCCAAACAGCGCGGCCACCTCGTCGGCCCAGGCGCCGCTGGCATTGACCACGGTGTGCGCCGCCACGCGGCTGCCGTCGGCCAGGCGCAGTTGCCAACGCGCCCCGCCCGGCCCGTGCGGGGCGCCGTGCCCGGCCATGGCGGTGGCCGCCACCGGCGCCGCCGCGGTGCGCAGCAGACCGCCTGCCCGGCGGAAGCCGCGCAAAAAACCCTGGTGCAGCGCCTGCACGTCGATGTCCATCGCTGCCGGGTCGAACAGCGCGGCCAGCACCTGCTCAGGCCGCAGGCAGGGCACACGCGCCAGCGTGGCGGCGGCATCGAGCCGCAGCAGCCCGGGGCAGACGGGGGCCAGCTCGGCCTGCAGCGCGTCCAGCAGGCCGGCCTGCCCAGGCCCGGCCAGGTACAGCGCGCCGCGCTCGCCCAGCAGCGGCGTGTCGGCAAAACCGGGCGGCGGCGTGGCGTAGAACGGCCCGCTGGCCCGCGTCAGCGCCCGCACCGCCGGCGGGCCGTAGCTGGCCATGTAGAGCGCCGCCGAGCGGCCGGTGGCGTGCAGGCCAGGCTGCGCTTCGCGCTCGAGCAGCAACACCCGAGGCCGCTGCGCTGGCGGCCGCTGCGCCAGTTGCCAGGCCAGTGAGGCCCCGGCGATGCCGGCGCCCAGGATCACGGTGTCGACGGTCAGCAAGCCGTCCGACACCTTGGGGGTGGACGACCCGGTCGGGTCGTCTGGCGCGGGCGATTGGGTGCGTGGGGTCTCGGCGGTCATGGCGCATTCTGGCGGGCAGTCGGGCGTGATGGCCACCACCACACACGCCACAATCCGCGCCATGAACGCCATCGTCATCGTCGGGGGCGGCCACGCAGCCGCCCAGTTGTGTGCCTCGTTGGCCGAGGCCGGCCTGGGCGCCCAGGTGCAACTGGTCTGCGCCGAGCCCGAGCTGCCCTACCAGCGGCCGCCGCTGTCCAAGGCCTATCTGAAGAACCCGGCCGAGCCGCTGCAGGCGCACCGCGCCGACGCCTGGTATGCCCAGGCCGGCATCACCGTGCACCGCGGCGATGCGGCAGTGGCCATCGACCGCGCCGCGCAGCAGTTGCGCCTGCAATCGGGCACTGTGCTGGGCTACAGCCACCTGGTGCTGGCCACCGGTGCCCGGGCGCGCCGCCTGCCCGGCTTGCCTGCCGGGCTGGCCAACGTGGCGCTGGTGCGCAACGCCGCCGACGCCACCGCGCTGCGGGCGCAGTTGCCCGGCGCCCAATCGCTCACCGTGCTGGGCGGCGGCTTCATCGGGCTGGAGGTGGCAGCCACCGCGCGCGCGCTGGGCCTGGCGGTGCGGGTGATCGAATCGGCGCCGCGGCTGCTGGCGCGCTCGGTATCGGCCGATCTGGCTGCGCACATACTGGCCACGCACCAGGCCGCAGGCATCGTGTTTGAACTCGGCGCCCAGGTGGGCGCTGCTGGGCACGATGGCCACCGCCTGCACAGCCTGGTGGTGAACGGCCAGCCCGAGCCGGTGGATTTGCTGCTGTTGGGCATCGGCGCCGAGCCCGAGGTTTCGCTGGCCGAGGCCGCCGGCCTGGCGGTCGAAAACGGCGTGCTGGTGGACGCGGCGATGCGCACCAGTGACCCGGCGATCCTGGCGATCGGCGACGTGGCGCGCTTTCCGGTGGCACCTGCCTGGGCGCCGGCAGGCACGCGGTTGCGGCTGGAATCGGTGCAAAACGCCAACGACCAGGCGCGCACCGCGGCGCTGACGATCCAGGGCCACGCGCCGGTGTATGCCGCGCTGCCCTGGTTCTGGTCCGAGCAGGGCGCAATGCGCTTGCAGATGGCCGGGCTGCTGCCCGCCCCCGGCACACCCGGCACGCCCGGCACACCCGGCACACCCGGCACATCTGGCGTCAGCCAGCACCGCCGCGCCGGCGCCAACCCGGCCAGCTTTTCCATCCTGCACTACCTGGATGAGCGGCTGGTATGCGTGGAATCGGTCAACGCGCCGATGGACCACATGATGTCGCGCAAGCTGATGGAGGCCGGCAAACACCCGGCCCCGGCGGTGGCGGTGGACCCGGCGGTGGCCTGGAAATCGCTGCTCAGCTGAAATTTCAGAAGGTGGAGTCGTTGCCGGCGCCATCGCTGCGGGCGTCCCCTCGGGCGTCGGCTTGCAGCGCGCTGCAGATCGGCGGCAGCCGGGCGATGCGCTGGATCAGCTCACCCACGGTGGGCGCATCGGTCTTGATGCGGATGCTGGCGATCTGCGTGCGCACGGTGGTGATGGCCACGCCGTGCAGCTCGGCGATCTCGGTGGGCTGCAGGCCGTCGCACAGCAGGTGCAGCACCTGGCTTTCGGCACTGCTCAATCCGTGGTCGCGCGCAAAGCCGTAGGTCGACAAGGGCTGGCACAGGCGCCGGCGCGGCAGCATCACCAGCACCCGGTTGCCGGCCGGCGCCGCCGAACCCAGGCCGCGCGGCCCGGGCACCACCGCCAACGCCAGCCGCTGCGGCGCGGCACCGGCCAGCACCATGCGCCGCAGGCCCTGCGACGAGGCCGCCCGGATCGCCAGGCCCAGCGCCTGGGTGTCGCGCAGGTTGGCCAGCAACAATTCGCCCTGCTCGACCCGCAGCACGCATTGGCGCTTGAGGTGGTCCTGCGCGGCATGGTTGGCATACAGCAGCTTGCGCTGCGCGCTGAGCACGAAGATGCCGTAGTCGATCTCGTTGAGCAACTGGAAGCGCCAGTCATTGGGGCCGTCGCGGTCGCGGCGCCGGTCAGGGCCCTGCCAATCGCCGAGAGGCGTCAACACCGACAGTGGGTGGGCAATTGCAGGCCCGTAGGCTGTAGGCCGCAGGAGATCGTCGAACATGGGCAAACCTCGTCGCTGGGTTGTGCAGCCTGGGTCAGGGATGTGACAAGCTGTTGCGACGCAGTGTCTGGCGGCGCCGTGCCGCCCACCATCCGCCAAGCGGAGGAGCCGTGGCCGTCGACGAACGGGCCATGCCAGGAGGCCAGTGGCGCGGTGCTCCACCAATTGGCGGAGGGCAAGGTGCCCGGGTTCACGTTAGAGTTATTTTCATATTTTGCGAGGCAACGATGCGCGTACTGATGGTGGACGACCATGTCATGGTGTTGCAGGGCCTGAAGAACCTGCTGGGCCTGATGGTGCCGGGCCTGCAGATCGACACCGCCAGCACCATCGGCACGGCGCTGGCCATGGCCACCGAGACGCGCTACGACCTGCTGATGCTCGACTGGCACCTGGACAACTGCACCGGGGCCGAGGCCATCGCCCGGCTGCGCGAGGTGGGCTGCGCGGCCCGCATCGTGGTGCTGTCGGGCGAGAGCGACCCGCAACTGGTGCACACCGCCATCGAGCTGGGCGCGGCCGGCTTCGTGCCCAAGCGTTACAGCTCCGAGGCCATGCTGGCGGCGATGAACAAGGTGCTGCAGGGCGGCATCTACCTGCCGCCCGACCTGCCCCACAGCCCTGGCACCACCGCCGCTGCCGCACGGCCCAACGCCGCGCCGCTGGTGGAAGCCGAGCTGCGCCTGGCCGGCCTCACCCCACGCCAGGTGGACGCCTACCGCGCGGCGGCCCGGGGCCTGCCCAACAAGCTGATCGCCCGCGAGCTGGGCATCGCCGAATCCACCGTGAAGACCCACCTGGCCGCGGTGTACGCCGCGCTGGGCGTGCGCAACCGCACCGAGGCGGCCTACCAGGCCTCGCACGAGGGCATCCGCATTGGCTGATGCCACTGCCGCCCCGTTGCCGGTGCCGCCCGCGCCGCCGGTGGCCAACCTGCCCGAGCGCATCGCGCGCGAACACCTGCGCCTGGCGCAACGCCAGATCGGCCGCATCCCGCTGGCCAACGGGCTGATCGAGCTGTTTCTGTGCTGGCTGGTCTGGCGGCTGGGGCACACCGCACCGGCGCTGCTGTGGTTTGCGGCGCTGTTTGGCACGCAGGTGGCGCGCTGGCGCTTCGTCAGCCGGCTGCATGACACCGCGCAGGGCAGCCCGCAGGCCCTGTTGCGCCGCCTGACCGCCTTCCTCTTGCTGATGGGCCTGCTGCGGGCAGCGATGGTGCCGCTGGTGTTTGCACAGCCGCCGCAGATCGAGCACTTCATGCTGACGATGGTCTACGTGGGCCTGGTGGCCGGCACCGGCGCGTCGGTGGGCGGTGAGGTGCGGCCGTTCCTGGCCTACGCCGGGCTGGTGGGCGGCAGCCTGGCGCTGGCCTGGGCACTGCAGGGGGGCACCGACGGCGCCTGGGTGGGCGCGCTGATCCTGCTGCTGATCATGGTGCTGGCGGCCAACCTGCGTGACCAGCGCGACGGCCTGCACCAGTTCGTCAAGCTGGCCTGCGACAACGAACAGCTGGCGGAGTCGCTGCGCCTGGCACGTGATGCCGCCGAGGCGGCCAGCCTGTCGAAGACCCGTTTTTTCGCCGCCGCCAGCCACGACCTGCGCCAGCCGCTGCACGCGCTGTCGATCAATGCCACCACGCTGGAATTGCTGGCCAGCCGCCAGACCGACCCGCTGATCAAGGAGCTGAGCAACAGCATCAACCGGGCGCTGGGCCAGAGCAACGGCCTGCTCGACAGCCTGCTGGAAATCTCCAAGCTGGATGCCGGCGCCGTCAAGCCGCAACCCCGCAGCGTTGACCTGGCCACGCTGCTGGCCGGGGTGCGGGAAGAGTTTGCAGCCCTGGCGGCGCAAAAAGGGCTGCAACTGTTGATCGAGCTGCCTGATCAGCCTGATCGGCCTGATCGACCGGCCGCGCCGCTGCTGGCGGCCACCGACCCGCAGCTGCTGCGACGCATCCTGAGCAACCTGGTGGGCAATGCGCTGAAGTTCACCACCAGCGGCCGGATCACGCTGAGTGCCCAACGCCTGGGGCCGGGCCCCCACGCCGGCTGGCTGGGCCTGGCCGTCTCCGACACCGGGCCGGGCATCGCGGCGGCCGAGCAAAGCCGGGTGTTCGAAGAGTTCTACCAGCTCGACAACACCGGCCGCGACCGCAACCAGGGCCTGGGCCTGGGCCTGGCCATCGTGCAGCGCACGGCCGCCCTGCTGGGCGCGCCGCTGCGCCTGTCCAGCACACCGGGGCAAGGCACCACCGTGGCGCTGAGCCTGCCCCCCAGCGCGGCCGCAGCGCCGCCGCCTGATGACCCGAACCGGCCCGGCCCGGTGCAGCCCGGCATGCTGGCGGGCCTGCGGGTGCTGCTGGTGGATGACGAGGTGGAGATCCAGCGCTCACTGCAGGGCCTGCTGACCCAGCTGGGCTGCGAGCCCCGTTGCGTCTCCGACCTGGCCATGGCGCTGGCCCAGCTGGACGGCGGCTTTGCGCCGCAGGTGCTGCTGATCGACCACCGGCTGCGCGGTGAACGCGGCACCGAGGTCATTGCCGCGCTGCAAGCCCGGCTGGGCCCGGTGCCCGCGGTGCTGGTGACCGGCGACACCGAGCCCGCGCTGATCCAGGCCGCCCGGGCCGCCGGCCACCGGGTGCTGCACAAGCCGGTGCAGGGCCAGTTGCTGGCCAGCCTGCTGCACGAGCTGGCCAACGGCGGCGCGGCGCTGGGGCCGCAGCCGGCAGGCCCGCGCACGCAGCCTGTCTGACGCCGGTCAGCCCGCTGGCGGCACCTGAACCGGCCCGGGGCCGGGGCCCAGCGCCAAGCTGGCGCTGGGCGGCGGCGGGCCGCCGGCCGCCGGGGCCCGGTCGAAGCTGACGCCCAACCGCCAGGGCGCCGGTGCCTCGCCGTTGCCGCCATCTGCCGCGGGCGGCGGCTCCAAAGTCAGCAGCGCAAAGCCATCACCGGGCGCCCAGGCGCAGCAGGGTTCGACCTGGCAGTGGTAGCGCGCTGGAATCGGGCTGTGGTCATCGGGATCGACAAAGTCCCAGGCGTCGTTGACCGCAAACTCCTCGGGCACCGCGTTGGCAAACGGGTACGGCGCGTACAGCGCCGAGCTGTGGACCGAATGCAGCGTGACCGCGCGCAGGTGTTGGCCACCCACTACCCGGGTGATGGTGGCCTTGATCACCGAAGACAGATGCTCGTCGCCCGACAGAAACACCACATTGGAGCGGCCCAGCCGCCACAGCAGCGCCAGCAGTGCATGCAGCGAGCCGGGGTAGCCGCACCAGGCGTCGGAGTGCAGGGCCCCACGCAGGCGGGGCAGGCCGTCTGAGGGGTAGCGGTGCAGGCGCGGGTCGTCGATGCTGCTGCGCCGGCGCGGCAGCAGCATCGACGGCGAAACAAAAAACGCCGGGCGCTCGGGCTCGACGGCCAGCCAGGTCTTGAGCCCGTCCACTTGGGCGCCGCCCATGATGCGTGGCACCCGGGCATCCATCACCGCGTTGCGGGCGCCGCGTTCGGTGCGCGTGTCGGCCAGAAAGAACCGGATGCCACGGTGACGGTAAGCGTGCCACAGGTCTGGCAGCAATTTGGCGTCGACCAGGTTGCGCTGGTAGCGCTGGTAGGCCTGGCGGCCGACCTCGCGCAGCGCCTGGTTGTGCGCGGTGGCCCCGGGCGCTGCGTTGTCGGGCAGCTTCTCCCAGTTGTCGTCGATCTCATGGTCGTCGAGCATCATGCGGCTGGGCAGCCGGCCCAGCACCGACTGCGGGCCCACGCTGCCGTACCAGCTTTGGTAGGGGATGCGCAGCCAGTCCTCGGCCTCGCGGATGGTGGTGCCCAGCGTGCGCGGTGTGCTGCCGGCGCGGGGGTCGAACAGGCCGGCGGTGGCGTCGGCATAAATCTGGTCACCGGCCAGCACCAGCAGGCTGGGGCGGCCCGGGTCGGCCAGATCGTCCAGCCGGCGGGCCAGGCGCAGCATCGACGCATCGGCCGGCCCCTGCAGCCGGCTGCCACCGGGCACCCAATCTTGCGGCGTGCCGTCTACCAGGCCGGCGGGGTATTGGCAACTGGCCAGGGCGATGGTGAAGGGCTGGTCAGCGGCTGGTTCGGCAGTTGCGGCCAATGCGACCGGTGCAGCCCTTGCGGCAGTTGCCGACTCGCCCTCAGCGCCGGTGGGCGGCGGCAACTCGGTGGGCACGTCGGCCGGGTGCAGGCAGACCAGGCCGCGCCGCAGCCAGGCCGGGCGCTTCTCCGCCACCTTGAAGAACGCCTCCACGGCTGTGTCGATCTCGTCGCTGAGCGGGTCCCCGACACCCTGCGCACCGGCATCACGCTGGTCAAACAGCATCAGCACCAGCACGCTGGGCGCTGTTTGGGGGGCGGTCCCGGCGAGGGCCAGCCAATCGTTCCGGTTGAATCGGGTCGTGGCCGGTGTCGGCAAATACATCGACGGGCTGCGACGTTGCAGATGGCGGCTGGCATCGTCGGTCACCTGTCGAACGCTGCCATCGCGCAACTGCTCAACCGGCAGCAGCAGCCAGCCGCGCGGCGCGCCGCGCCCGCCCTCGTTGCCGGCCTGGAGGCAGACCTGCTGGTTTTCAACCCAGACGCGCACGCCCAGCGAGGGTGTGGTGGCAGTCAGCACAGCGGGCACGGTCATTCCCTCACCTCGGTTCGCTGCAAAAAATTGGCAATCTCTTTGAACACCGGGCCGGTGGCATCGGGCTTGCCGATCAGCGAGTCCTGGTGGCCCAGCGTGGCGCCAGGCAGTTCAACCGACTTCAGCGAACCACCCTGGCCCACGTGCGGCCGGATCATCGTGTGCAACAGCTGCCCGGTGGCCCCATCGGCCAGGCCGTTCTGCCGCGCGTGCAGGCTGAGCATCGGGAAGGTCAGGCGCTGGCGCATGCGGGTGGCGTCAACGAAGCGGTTGAAGCCGCCGCGGTCGGTGATCAGCCGGTAGCGGGCAAAGTGCATCACCTGCGACACGGTGTCCACGCAGAACGGGCCGAAGAAGTCGTCGATGTGGTTCAGCGTGTCGGCCGCCATGTTGTCCAGGTTGAAAACCCGGCCGAACAGCGCATCGATGCGGTGGCGCGCGCCCACCCAGGGCAGGCGCTGGCCCGGCGGCCAAAACGGGTTCTCCAATTCGAACTCACCCGGCGGGTAGGGCATGGCGGCCAGCACCCGGTCCATCAACTGGTCGGCCAGCCCGGGCTGGCCGGTGGTTCTGAACTGGTAGTTGGCGCCGCGCAGAAACTGCCGCCCGTAACGCATCAGGTAGGACCGGGCGATGTTGGCCGGTGTCAGCAGCACCGCCGGGCCCACCTGCGACAGCACCAGCCGGCGGATGCGGCTGCGGCCACGCACCACCTCGTGCTTGCCCGGCACGTTGGCGTCGTCGTCGCCCACCCAGTGGTTCAGGTCGCGATCCCAAAGCTGGTGGCGCAGGCGCTCGAAGCGGCCCAGTCGCGGCAGCAGCAAATCATGGGACCGGGTGTCGAAAAGGTTCTGCCCCAGCAGGCCCATGAACAGCATCGCCACGCCCATGCAGTGCGCGACGACGTCGACTTGCTCAAAGCCAGTGACGGCACAGACATGGGCCACCGCCACCGGGATGTCTTCACAGCCCATGTCCTCGAAGGCCCAGCTGTGTTCGGCGGTGGGCATGCCGCAGGACGACCGCAGGTCCAGCACCCAAACATCCCGCCGGTGCTGGCCGGTGAGGTGGCCCATCAGCCCGGGCTGGACCGCCGGGTGGGCAAAGGTGGTGCCGCTGGCGCTGTAGCCGTGGATCAGCAGCACCGGCGGGCGCGTCAGGTCAACATCGGCCGGGCAGTAACGGGTGAGGCGGATGTGCACCGGCAGCGC
>Ga0105048_10016373_pt1 | contig 11464 bp, 11 predicted proteins | sample MAT05_FD_78382 | JGI IMG/M metagenome (GOLD analysis project Ga0105048, IMG submission 78382) | Freshwater microbial communities from Lake Fryxell liftoff mats and glacier meltwater in Antarctica - MAT-05 | ecosystem: Environmental > Aquatic > Freshwater > Ice > Liftoff microbial mat | place...
CAATTTCCGGAAATTATCTAAAAGACTCACGAAAATTTGCTTAAGGAAGTAATCTTCAACTGAAAATCAAATCATAGTATCTCCCAATCCTGCCTGCCAGTTCATCTATTGAGATGTATTTGCTCACCCTGAAGTTTTCCTTTCCGTCAAAAAAGACCACAATGGTCGGACTGGCAAATACCCCGTTTGAAGCGGCCAACTCAGGAAACTGAGCTGCATTGATGTAAGAATGATCCATTTTCGGAAGATCTCTTATAATCATCGCTTCAACTTTTGGTCTTAATGCCACACAGGGAGCACAACTGTCGTTGTAGAAATAAAGCAATAGGGCAGGGGATAGGCTGATCAAATGATCAAGATCAGTTTGGGAAATGATATGAGTTTTCATCATGCAAAAGTAAAGAGTAAAATGAATACTAATCAGGCAGTATGCTTTATTTCTGAAAGCAAAGTGGTCTATATATTTTCAAAATAAACCTAAGTTGAGCGATTTGAGCAAAGCGAAAAAGCGCTTTAATTAGGTAAACCCCGATTTAGAAATTGTTGCAATTCACCAAAGCCATAAAGATGTTTTACCTTGAATTGCTTACAATTTGGGTTAAATGTTGTAGGAAAAAGTTGACAATTGAGAAAATGCCCGTACACTTACGTCTATCAGCAGAATAAGTAATCAAACAGGTTGAAAAAAATGCAGGCCGGGGTTTAACAATATTTCCAAACTGAACAATATGAAAACGACAGGACTGATGCTGGCTGTTTTGATTCTAATCCTTTGCGGAATCCGGGTTTCTATTTGCCCCCTCAGGTAATATCTTTCAGTTTTGATTAGAGTGGCTATTGAAGAGAAATCTACATTTATCCTAAGTTGAGCGATTTGAGCGAAGTAAAAAAGCGCTTTACTTAGGTAAATCCCGATTTGGAAATTGTTGCAATTCACCAAAACCTTGAAAATGGTTATTGTGAATTGCTTACAATTTCCTGATCGATTGAGCGATTGTCTTTTTCTATTCGCTCAATTTGGGTTTAATTTTTAACTTAACTTAACCTTAACCTCAAAGCTTCGGCTCCCCCGCATCCACTCCGTTTCTGCGGGGCAAGCTGCTCAGCTCATCGCCTTAACCTCCCTCAAACGCCCCCGTCCCAAACAAAGCAAAGTCATATTTTGCAGGATCCAGCGGATCAAATGTTCTTAGTCTGGCTGTTAATTCCTCCACTGCTTTCCAATCGTTTTGTTTTCTTTCCAACAGTTTTAGTCTTCTTGCTACGTTGCCTACATGCACATCGAGCGGGCAGCAGAGTTGGGCAGGGGAGAGGCTGTCCCAAAGTCCGAAATCCACTCCATGATTATCTTTGCGTACCATCCAGCGAAGAAACATATTGATTCGTTTGGCGGTACTTCCTGCAGCAGGATTGGCAATGTGTTTCTGCGAACGGGGCAGGTGAGGGCTTTCAAGAAATCGTTCCCGGAAACGAAGAATAGAAGGGTAAATACTGGTTTCACCCGGCTGTATTCCTGAAGTAAAAGCCTGTTGCATGCCTCCAAATTTAAGGTAAATATTACGCAGCGACTCAATGAAAAACAGGCAGTCATCCCCATTGAAAGTCCGGTGCACAAAGGTTGAAAGGCGTCTCAGGTCTTCAGGTCCCGCATTCATTACAAATTCGTATGGGACATTGTCCATCATTTCCATCAGGCGGAAGCCGTTTTTAACAATGGTGGTGCGTTGCCCCCAGGCTATAGTGGAAGTGAGAAAACTGGAAATTTCGATATCCTCCCCTTTTGAAAAACTATGCGGAATAGCAATTGGGTCTGAAGAAATAAAATCAGGATTGTTATAAAGTGTGTATTTACTTTCGAGGAGTTCCTTTAATTTTTCTGAATTCATTAGACAAAAATAGATGAAAAATGCTATAACAACTCAACAACTAAGCTGATTCAAATAACTAAAAAAGGCCTCCCTGAAAAAACAAAGAGGCCTGATTGATTGGTGTGTGTGTAAGCAAAAATTAATTCAGCAAATGCATTTCTTTGATGATTTCCTTTCCTTTTTCAATGGCTTTTTCATTCTCAGGAATCATTCCATGATGACGTTTGGGCAAAGATTTCTCCAGTCCTTTATGGATGAATTCAGGCTGAACAATGGGTTTCAGTTTCAGAAAACCACCGAGTACAACCATATTAAAGACCTTCGAAAGGCCGACTTTGGAGGCTTCATCGGCGGCCTCAATGGTGTAAATATTGATGTCTTTCCGGGCCGGATGACGGGTTATACCATTCGGGTCATAAATTAACAATCCACCTGGTTTAACCGTTTTTTCGAATTTATCCATCGACTGTTGATTGAGGATGATGGCCGTGTCGAAGGAATTAACGATGGGTGAACTGATGCGCTCGTCGCTGATTATAACGATTACATTGGCTGTTCCACCCCGCATTTCGGGACCGTAAGAAGGCATCCAACTTACTTCCTTGTTTCCCATTACGCCTGAATAAGCCAGGATTTTACCCATAGAAAGGACTCCTTGTCCACCAAAACCTGCTATAATAATTTCTTCTGTCATTGTTTGAAATTTTAATATTTTGAATTACAGATGGTTGGTTTCTCAACTTTTCTGATTCTGTCGGAGTTTGAAATCCGTTTTTTTTATTTTGGGGAATTCATTTCCGATATTCGTCATTTATCCCCTGATTCCTGAAAGCTATTATGATCTAAATGTTTCATTCGTCATTCGTCATTCGTCATTCGTCATTCGTCATTCGTCATTCGACATTCGTCATTACTTTCAAATACACCCTGATCTTAGTCATTATTCACTTTGATATCTCCCAGCGGATAGTAGGGGAACATATTCTCAACCATCCATTCATTTGATTTCACAGGTGTCATTTTCCATCCTGAGTTGCAGTTGGAAACGATTTCGACAAAAGAGAGGCCTTTATTTAGCTTTTGGTTTTCAAATGCTTTGCGGACTGCCTTTTTTGCTTTTCGGACGGCGGCTGGGGTATGGACAGCTTGACGGGTTACATAAATAGTCCCGGGAAGCGTTGCAACCAATTCTGTCATCTTCAATGGGTTGCCCATGGACTTCACATCGCGGCCATAAGGCGAGGTAGAAGATTTCATCCCCGGAAGGGTGGTTGGTGCCATCTGGCCTCCGGTCATCCCATAGATACCGTTGTTGATAAAGATAATTACAATGTTTTCACCACGGTTACAGGCGTGAATGGTTTCCGCAGTGCCAATGGCCGCGAGGTCACCATCGCCCTGATAGGTAAACACGAATTTATCAGGATGCAATCTCTTAACGGCAGTTGCAACAGCCGGCGCACGTCCGTGGGCTGCCTGTTGAATGTCGATATTCATAAATTCGTAGGCCAATACAGAACAACCAACCGGAGCAATGCCGATGGTTTTATCCTGAATGTCCATTTCATCCAAAACCTCCATTACGATGCGATGGGCTGTACCGTGACCACAGCCCGGACAATAGCTTAATGCTTTGTCGGTCAACAGGTCGGTTTTTTTGTAAACGAGGTTCTCCGGTTTACGGATTTCTTCTTTGGTTATATTAGCCATGATCATTATCCTCCGATTATTTTTTTATGCATTGCTTCAACAACTTCGGTTGGTGAGGGAATAATTCCACCCATCCTGCCAAAGTGTTCAACTTTCACCCTGCATCCAACTGCGAGCCTGACATCTTCGATCATTTGTCCGGCACTCATTTCCACTGTAAGAATACCTTTCACCTGGTCGGCAAGTTTTGCGATGATTTCAGTAGGGAAGGGGAATAAGGTGATGGGGCGCAACAGGCCAACTTTTATACCTTCAGCCCTGAGAACATCAACCGCTTTCTGACTAAGGCGGGCACTGGTACCATAAGCGACTATCAGATATTCGGCATCGTCGCAGCTAATGGCTTCGTAACGGGTTTCGTTTTTCTGCATCTCCTTGTATTTGGCCTGTAGCGCGATGTTATGCAGTTCCATTTTACCTGAATCCAGATCGAGGGAAGTTATAATATTCCTTTCGCGGTCTTTGGTTTTTCCGGTAGTTGCCCAGGGCGTATTTTTAATGATTTCTGCTTCTGTTAAGCGTGGGCGTTGTTCGTCAAGCTCAACTTTTTCCATCATCTGTCCAATGGCACCATCAGACAGAATAAGCACAGGGTTTCTGTATTTGAAGGCCAATTCAAACCCGAGTCCGGCAAAGTCGGCCATTTCCTGAACCGAAGAAGGGGCCAGTACAAGTAATTTATAATCACCGTGGCCTCCACCTTTGGTTGACTGAAAATAGTCTGACTGTGAAGGCTGTATTGTACCGAGCCCTGGTCCACCGCGCACCACATTCAGAATAAGACAGGGCAATTCGGCTCCGGCTATGTATGAAATGCCTTCCTGCTTCAAACTGATTCCGGGGCTTGATGATGAAGTCAGAACGCGTTTTCCGCAGGCAGCGCCGCCGTAAACCATATTGATGGCCGCAATTTCACTTTCTGCCTGCAATACAACCATACCGGTGCGCTCCTCTGGCTTTTCTGCCATCAGGTATTCCATTACTTCCGACTGAGGTGTTATCGGGTAACCAAAGTACCCATCGGCGCCTGCACGGATGACTGCTTCGGCAAAGGCTTCATTGCCTTTCATTAATCTGAGTTCTTTCATAAACTTTCAGTAAATTATTTTCTTACTCAACTTTTTTCCTATAAACTGTGATTACACCATCGGGACAAACAATGGCGCAGTTGGTGCAGCCAGTGCACTCATCATTAATTGATTCGGCATAGTTGTACCCTTTGCCGTTTACATTTTTCGACAATGCAATCACACTCTGGGGACATGCCGGAATACAGACCGAACATCCCTTGCATTTTTCGATGTCAATTACAATATCACCTACGACTTTTGCCATAATATTAAAATTAGATTTTGCAATATTTTTGATGCCACGAAATTAGGTTATTTTTATCATTCAGACGCCTGCAAACGTTTGCATTTTATTCAACAGGCTTCTATTTATAACCATTTTAAACAGAAGTTCACTATCGAAATTTCGCTACCGGGGCTCCAGCAATAATGTTGTCCTCAAATTGCATGGTGTAACCTGAACTTTTTAAGCCGCTCCTCAAGATCAGGGAATTGAGCCGGCTGAACCAATGAAACGCAGGCCCTGAGCCCTTCAAGCCTCTCGCTTCCGGTAATGGCCAGGGATATCGCGCTGATTCCATAATAAAAGAGCTCTTCGATCAACTCCTCCCCTGTAAAACCAGGGTAGGCGATTGTGAAATAAAACCCATCAGCAATTGGCTTATCGACATCTGTATCGTAAACAATGTGGAAACCGTTATCAACAAAAAGTTTCTTCATGATCCTGGCTTTATCGCCGTATATTTTCACGTCTTCTACAAAGTTAAACCGGCCTTCGTTCGCCGCCTTAAGCATTGCCGCAAGCGCATACTGGGCCGAATGGGCAGTGCCGGAACTTAGCGCATAAACGGTTCCGAAAATCATGGCTTTTCCAAAAATATCGCTGTTGTAATATCTTTTCAAACCGGGGGCTTTTTTGTTGAATAGCTCGTTTGAAATAACCATCATACCGATGCGTTGCCCCGCGTAACTGAAAACCTTAGAACTGGAAATAAACAGGATGTAATTATTGGTATAATGTGCAACTGTGGGCTGATACGGAGGTTCGCCCGGTTTTGAATAATCCTTACGGAAATCCATACCGAAATAGGCCAGGTCTTCACAAATAATGATACCATACTTATTGGAAAGTTCGCCAATTATCTTAAGTTCATCTTCTGTGAAACAAATCCAGGATGGATTGTTGGGGTTGGAGTACAATACCGAATGAATGTTGCCTTTTATGAAATAGGATTCAAGTTTTTCGCGTAGCTTTTCACCACGGTATTCATAAACATCAAAACTCTCAAATTTCTGGCCAAGTACTTTATGCTGCTGCTTATGCACCGGGAATCCCGGATCAATAAATAAAGTTGTGTCACGCGTTTCATCCATTCGGGCCAGGGTCAGGAATGCCGCGAAACTACCCTGCATTGAGCCAACCGTAGGAATGCAGGCTTCCGGCAGTACATCAATATTCATAAAGTTTTTAACGAAACGTGAAATTTCATATTTCAATGCCGGGGTTCCGTCAATATCGGGATAAATGGCAGCTACACCATTGCGCAGAGCTTCAATTTCTGCATCAGTTCCGATAGAGGAGGGTTTAAGTCCCGGAATTCCCATTTCCATCCGGATGTATTTCTTTCCGGACTCACGTTCGATGTTATCGATCAGGCGCTTGATTTCACGAATGCTTGCCTTGCCAACACTCGGTAGGTTCATTTCACCAATCAGGCGTGTTACCAATTCGTAACTGATGGGCGTTTCGTTTTTGAATACTTCTTTCATGATTATAATGTAGTTGGTTTGTCTGTCTGCTCAGCCTTTTTCAGGATAAACCTGGTTTTCTGAAATTGGATAAATAGAAATATAATTCACTAATAATAAGTAAATTATGAAAATAAAATTACTTAGTGTTCGTTTTAAATCCGAAATGGAACAGGCTGGCAAGTTATAGAATTGTGTTAACATGGCAAGGGATTCTGAAAAAAATATAAGTTTGATCCTGAATGACAAAAATCCAAACGTCATAAGTTCAATTTGGTGAGGTAAAAACCAGGGTTCCTTTAACAGGAATAGGAAAAGCGAGGGGTAGGGGAGAGCTTAAAACTATTTCCCTTTAATCGAAGCTATTGCTAAAATCAATCCTAAGGCAATTCCGAGTATGGCTGCAAAAAGTACCTGAAATTCAACAGGTAACAAAAAAGTAACGGTATGAGCCGGATACCAGAAAAACGGTATGGTCTTTTTGAACACGAAGTTCCATTGTACATCCCAATTCATTTTTGTTAAGATTGCACTGAAATCAATGGGTGAGAAAAGCCCTCTCAGCGTTCCTCCGGTACTCAAAATGTGGGTATCTGTAATCTTGTGAAAAGTCATCATAACCGGAGCATATATCGAATTCATAAAAACACTGATGCAGAAAGCGACAAATAATTTATCCGGAGTAAAACTTCCGTTCAGGGCGTCACCGGCATTCTCCATACCCATGTATATCAGGAAGGATACAGTACCCGAACTGAAAATAACAAACGCCAGTTTTATGGTTAGTCCCAAAATTCCCCAAACGACTGCCCTGGGCAAAATGCCAAATCCCGGAGCGTTGTATTTCCCGGTCTTTATCCTTGACCCTATAACCTCCCCAAGTGTAGCCAGAATTGCAAACTTGATAAAACTCATCACCATTCCATGCTCCTTATTGAAGCCATTGTAAGCATTCAGAATGTCGGATGAAATGAAGAACGGCAGAAAGAATAGAATTACACAGCAAACAAAGAGGAGGTCGGAACGTTTCATACTTCGGTCAGTAGGTAATTTGAATAAGGGGCAAAGATAGCGGGATGGGAACTTAATTTCTAATTTCTAATTTCCAATTTCTAAACAAATAAATAAAGTTGGTCGAGTCCATATTCTGAACATGATTACTAAAAGTCCTTTAAGGGAATTTCCTTCTCGTGAATTTAGTAAAAGCAGAATCAAAAATTTCAATTTATGATTAAAACGGCTTCCAGCATTGACGATGTAATTACTTCCCTACAGGAGATTATTGAAAGGGAAATCAGCAGCAATAGTCCTCTGGCATATTTTCCGGCTTTATACAGACTTGTCACCATCAGGGTGAAACAGGGCATCGGCAATCGCGAATTTGCAGATAGTGCCAGAATGGAAAAGCTGGACGTACTCTTTGCGAATCGATACATCGAAGCATACCTGGCCCGGAGAAATAAAAAGCCACATACCGGTTCCTGGCGCATTGTTTTTGAAGCGGAGAAAAAGCCTTTGCTGATTCTCCAGCATCTGTTACTCGGTATGAACGCCCATATCAACCTCGATCTGGGAATAGCCGCTGCCGAAACTGGTAAAGGGAAGGAACTGACTTTGCTACACAACGATTTTAATACCATAAACCGTTTGTTATTCGAAATGACGGATAAAGTGCAATCAAGGATTGGAGAGGTATCGCCGCTGCTGGGATTACTCGACAGACTGGCTGGTAATTCTGATACCCTTCTGGTTAATTTCAGTTTATCTGAAGCCCGGGACGGCGCCTGGAAAAGTGCGGGAGAATTTCATACCTCAACCAACAATGCTAACCTGCTGACATCAAGGGACAAAAAAATATCTGCACTGGGTCTTGCATTAATTTACCCTAACAGCCGCTGGGTGAGGGGAGTGGTTTCCGCAATCAGAATGGCAGAGAGTAAGAATGTTAGAAAGGTGGTTGAGCAGATTGTGAGTGGGTAAAGGGCACAGAGCAAAGGGTGAAACCCTGAAACTTAACTTTCCTCCTTATAAAAAAGCCTGTAATAAGCCATTCCCCGCTCATCATCAAAGCCTTTCTCAATATTATCGCGGTTGCCGTGCACATAAATGTGGAAGTTCTTATCCAGTTTGATGATGCTTTTGTAAACTTTGGATAACCTCTTCACTGCCTGTCCTGAAATATCAAAATCATCGTTGATTTTCACTTCACGCTCAAGCTCAAAATCACGCTTATATTCATTGAAAGTTTCAATCATCTCAGGTTCAGCGAATACTTCGCTTACAAACTCTTCCATGACAAATGAGTCATTTTCCCTAAAGAATTTCATCGACTTATTCAGCAGTTCGGCCTGTCCCGGCCGGTCAATTTCAAATACCTCAGGTAGCTTATTGGTTACGAATTCCTTACAAAGATTAAGGGTCTGACTGGTCTGGAAATACTCATCATTCCGTTGCTTTAGCTTCAGGAAACTGTCTATCCAGTATTGAGCTTCGCCGCCTTTGCTCAGGTTGTCAACAGTAGCAACCACGAAACCGATTTCGCGTTCGGTGTTGAAAATAAGGCAGCCCTTATCTAATTTGTTGATGTTTATACCATCTTCATGTTCAATACTGAAATTATCGGATGTCGGAAATACCTTTAAAAAGGTTTCACGGGATTCAGATTTGAAAAGGCCTATAGCATCTACTTCTTCACCATCCACAATCAGATTTTTCAGGTAGGCAACATAGAATTCCCCTGCTTTTACTTTCGGATGAACCGAATTCTCATACAGGTGATTGGCAAGGTTAACCGAATTCAGGTATAAACTCCCCGGATCATCGAAGATCGCACAGGCAAAATGATAGACTTCGTTCAGGTTCAAATCTGCATCATGATGAAGATTGAAATACTCATTCTTCCCGAAAGGGGAAAGGAAATACCTGATCAAGAGGTCATTGATGGCTCCGCTGAAATGAACCGGGGCTTTTGAAATTTTAATACCCTCTTCACGGCTTTTATTGCCTGTTTTATGTATAACAAGCCTTTCCAGGCTGGCTTCGTCTTTAATGATCATTTGTACCGGCTTGATTATGATAATATTATAAATTTTTGATTTTAATTTGTTTAAAGTGCAATGATAAGAATTTTACCAGTTGCATCTGGGGTGACTAAGTGTTAACCTATGACCCGCTGTTAAAAAATTGTAATTTAGCACGCTCCATTTTTACAAAATCTCTTGAATTATGTTCCGAACCAGAAACCTCGCAATGATAGCCTTCTTGGCTTTTCCCCTTCTTGTAGAAGCCTGCACCAACTACCTCGTAACAAAAGGTGCTTCAACCGATGGCAGCACCATGATCAGCTATGCGGCCGACTCTCACATCCGCTACGGCGAACTTTACTGGCGTGCAGCCGCTGACTGGCCGGGAGGAAGTTTGGTTACCCTCTACGACCGGGGTACCGCTGAACCGCTTGGGCAAATACCACAGGTTCCGCATACTTATCAGGTGATTGGCTTTATGAATGAACACCAGGTAGCCATTGGCGAAACAACCTTCGGAGGCCGCGAAGAACTTACAGATACAACAGGCATAGCTGACTATGGCAGTCTTATGTTCCTGGCGCTTCAGCGGGCAAAAACCGCACGTGAGGCGATTCAGGTAATCGGGGAACTGGTCGAAAAATTCGGCTATGCCAGCAGCGGCGAATCCTTCTCCATCGGCGATCCAAATGAAGTCTGGATTATGGAGATTATCGGAAAAGGAAACCGGATGGTTTTGGACAAAAAATCCGGAAAAATGATCAATGCCGATAAAGGGGCTGTGTGGGTAGCCATCCGGATTCCAGATGGTTATATTTCCGCTCATGCCAACCATGCCCGTATCACTTATTTTCCGCTGGATAACGGCTCAAATTCAATCAGCAGCAAAAATTTCAAGCATTTGAATAAGCCGGATATCGAAACAATTTATGCTCACGACGTCATTTCTTTCGCAAAGACAAAAGGTTATTTCACAGGTAAAGATTCGGAATTCAGCTTCAGCGATGTGTATGCTCCGGTAAACTTTGAAGCAGCACGCTTTTGTGAACTGAGGGTTTGGTCAGTGTTTAACCACGTCAATAGCGGAATGCAAAAATACTACGATTACGCTGCCGGAGCGACCGGTAAAGAGAGAATGCCTCTTTACATCAAACCTGATCGTAAACTCAGTGCACAGGATCTGATGAACTTTAAGCGCGATTACCTGCAGGGCACTGATCTGGATATGACGCAAGATGTTGGTGCCGGTCCGTTCGGACTACCTTACCGATGGCGTCCGCTCACCTGGAAGTATGAGGGCCAGGAATATTTCAATGAAAGAGTTACTGTAACCCAGCAAACCGGGTTTTCATTTATTGCTCAAATGCGCAGTTGGTTGCCCGATCCGATTGGCGGTATTTTCTGGTTTGGGGTTGATGATGCCGGCTCTACTGTTTATATGCCCTTTTATTGTGGGATATTGAAGGTTCCCCACTGTGTAGCTGAAGGCAATGGCGATATGCTTACATACTCAGAGACAGCAGCTTTCTGGGTGTTCAACCGGGTAGCCCATTTTAAATATCTCTTTTTTGATCGCGTAATGCCCGATTTAATGCAAGTTCAGGCGGAGCTTGAGAACCGGTTTGCATCGGAAATCCCGGATATGGATAAGTCTGTGCTGCAATTATGGAAATCAGATCAGGATAAAGCCAGGGAGCAGCTTACGATGTATTGCACAATGACAGCTCAAACGACTGTTGACCGTTGGCGCAGGCTTGGTGAGTTTCTGCTGGTTAAATACCTTGATGGAAATGTAAAGAAGGAAAAAAACGGTATTCTCCTTCGGAATCCATGGGGCTATCCACAATCGCCTTCGTTCCCCGGATATTCAGACGAATGGAAACAAAAGGTTATAGAACAGACCGGAGATAAGCTGAAGTTGCCGGAAGAGCATTAGAAGAGGAATATCTAATATCTCTTATGTAACTCAGGGTTAGATTTAGGTTGAGGCGATGAGCTGAGCAGCTTGCCCCGCAGAAACGGAGTGGATGCGGGGGAGCCGAAG
>Ga0105048_10016374_pt1 | contig 11464 bp, 11 predicted proteins | sample MAT05_FD_78382 | JGI IMG/M metagenome (GOLD analysis project Ga0105048, IMG submission 78382) | Freshwater microbial communities from Lake Fryxell liftoff mats and glacier meltwater in Antarctica - MAT-05 | ecosystem: Environmental > Aquatic > Freshwater > Ice > Liftoff microbial mat | place...
CTTCGGGGCCGACCCGAGTCACCGGTCGTAATCCTGGCCCGCCGGCGGGGGGGCGGCACGCCCGCCGGCAGCCCGAGGAACGCCCCGCCCGCGGCGCCCGACCGTAGGACCCCCGTGTGACCCGTGACATGAAAGAACTTCGGACGAGGGAGAGGAAATTGGGAGGACCGTTCACACTGTTCTCCCAACATTCCGGCCCGAAAGCAACGACCGACGCCGGAAGTCCCCGTCCCGGTCCGGTCGCGCCGGGAATACCGCGTGTAGGGTGGGCCGGTCACTCGAAGCGCCCGCGTGCCTCGAAGTCGTGTCACCATCCGCCCCCGGTCCTTCCGATGAGTGGCGTGAGCCGAAATGTTCCTCGTCTCGCCAGCCGGGGCGAGACCCTCTCCCGGACCAATTGCGTTCTAAGGTTAAACCGGACCCGGCGGGCACCGCCGAGCCGCGAACGGGAGGATCGTCGTGCAACCACTCGCCCCACTCGTGCGCCCCTTCGAGGCCGCGCCGAACGTCGAACTGTTGCGCCGGTCCGGGTGGTCGGTCAACAGCATCGCCGGGGCGTACTGCGTCGCCTGGCGGGGCCGCGACGAGGTCGTGTTCGAGTGGCGCGATGGCGACTGGCAGCGCGTCGGCGGGCGAGGGTGCGGCGGCACGATCTGACGGCGGCTCCGCCCGCCCGTTGACGCCGGCGGCCGGATCGGGTATCTGTGTGGATGAAGGACTGCCACACTTCTCGCCTCGCACCTCCGGGGACTTTCCGATGACGACGCCCCTCGGCCCGGTCGCCGCCGAATCGTACCCGACCTTCTGGGACGCGATCCCGGTCGAGTCGCCCCCGCACCCCGAATCCGACGCGCCCGGCCACGCCTACGAAACCTTCCTCGATGTCACCGAGGACGGTCCGGTCGCGACACTCCACGTCGAGCAAACCGAGGTCGGCTGACCCCCGCGGGGGGTTCGCACGTCCGCCATGTCCGATCGGTTCTACACCCCGGATTCGCTCGCCCCCGGGGAGTACGTCCTCGCCGGGCCAGAAGCCCACCACCTCGCCACCGTCCGCCGCTTCGCCCCCGGCGACCGCGTCGTGCTGTTCAACGGCGACGGCCACGACTACCCCGCCGAGGTCGTGACGGCCGACCGCAAGCGGGCCGTCCTGGCCGTCCTCTGCGCTGCCCCCGCCGACCGCGAACTCGGCTTCCGGCTAGAAGTCGCGGCGGCGCTACCGAAGGGCGACCGCGGTGATTTCCTTGTCGAAAAGCTGACCGAACTCGGCGTCACCCGCCTCACCCCGCTCGTCACCACCCGCACGATCGTCCGGCCGAAAGAGGCGCGACTCGACACCTTGCACCAAGCGGTGATCGAAACCAGCAAGCAGTGCGGGCGGAACGTGCTGATGCCCGTCGCACCCCTCACGCGCTGGGCCGAATGCGTGGCCGCGCCGGACCAACCGGCCGTCCGCGTTCTGCTCCACCCGCCCGCCCCCGGCGCTGCGGCTCGAACCCTGGCCGACCTACCGGCGGATGCAATCCGCGTCGGCGGGGTCGTGTTCGCGGTCGGACCGGAAGGCGGGCTGACCGACGACGAAGTCGCGGCCGCCGAAGCGCGCGGGTGGGTGCGGGCGTCTCTCGGGCCGCGGGTGCTGCGGGTCGAAACGGCCGCCCTCGCCGCCGCCGCGTGGGCGGCGGTTCACGGCGCGGTCTTGCAGCGGTCGGCGAACGCGACGAGTTCCGGGTAGAAGGCGTGGAAGTCGGCGGACAGGGCGGCGTCGGTGGCGAGCAGGTCTGGCATGACGGTTTCGAGGCGCATCTCCCGGGTCGGGATGCGAACCGCGATCCGGTCCGAGAGGCGGGCGAACGTCTCTGCGATCCCGGCCGGCGTGGCGTAGAGAGCGAGCCGGTCGGAGTCGATGAACCGGCGGACGAACTCGCGGCCCTCGCCCGTCACATGCGGGAGCAGCACTTCGAGCGCGGCATACGCCCGGTCCGAGAACGCCCGCAATGGTTCGTCGGCGTAGTGCGGCCAGTCGCGGGCGAGGACGTGGTCGTAGTACACATCGACGACGATGCCGGCGAACCACCCGCACCGCCCGGCGAGCCGGCCGACGCTCCGCTGCACGACCGGGTGCCGGTCGGTAAAGGCATCGACTTGCCGGTGCAACCGCACCCCGGCCCGGACTTCGTCGGGCAGCAGTGCCACGTCCGGCCCCCTGACGAAGTCGGCGACGATCCCGCCGAGCATCAACCCCGGCGTGCCGTCGGACAAGTGCAGGTGGGCGAGGAAGTTCACGCGGTCGGGAGTGGGTAGGGTTCGCGGTCCATGTCGAAGAACGAGCCGGATCCGCCCAGCGCGGTGGCCCCGCGCGTCAGTCGCCCGTCGAGAACGGCGACGGGCTGTTGGCTCGTGCCCTTGCGCTGCATGCCCGCGATGCCGACCGCCGGCAGGTGGACCTTCCGGAACTTCTCCCGGCCGGCTTCCGCGGCGCTGATGAGCGCGTCCTGGATCGCCGGGATCGTGTTCCCGCCGCCGGTGAGGATGAGTTCCTTGAACGAGGCGTCGGGAAAGGTCGAGAAGAACGCGGCGGTCTGTTCGGAGAGGCGGTCGGCGTAGTTCTGGATCGCGTAGCCGATCCCTTTCACGTCGTCGCCCGAACAAATCTCTCCGTGGGGGGTCGGGAAGAATTGTCGTTCCGAATACACCCGCGGGCGGAATGCCATCCAGTCGTTCGCGGACGCCTGGTCGCGGAGGTACGCGACCTGCCGGTGCGGGAGGATGCCGAGGACCGCGGCGTCGAGTTCGCTCACGCCGAGCGGGACGGACAACTCATGGCGCTCGAACTCGACCTCGTTGAGAGTCCGTTGTCCCTCCGGGCGGTACGTCAGGGCGGCGAAATCGACGGTGAACGCCCCCACGTCGATCACGACCGCCCGGTACTCGGGGTGGGTCTTCGGCTCGGACAGGCAGGTCGCCAACAGTCCGTTCTGTAGCATCTCCTTTTCGCGGGTGCAGTTGCTCCCCCGCGTCAACACGCCGATCGCGTTCGCATAGGGTTCGCTGACGATCGGGCGGTGATCGACCGGCGTCCACTCAGCCCGTTGCATGGCCTCGACCAGCCACCGGCACCCGCGGTGCGACGACAAATCCTTCTCGGGGGCGAACGCCGGGACCGACAGCCGGGCGGGGATTAACTCCGGGTTCGGGATGTCGATCTTCCCCGCCCGGCAGACTTCGAGGACGACGCGGCGGAGATGGCGGAAGAACAGCACGGCGACCTTGAAGGCATCCGAATCGGCGGTGGTCATCACGACGGAACCGGCGGCGGGCGGTGGGGCGAGGATCGTGGCCGCGGACGAGAGCAGTTTTTGCAGGCTGGCCACGTCCGTCGGGGCGACGCCGTACCGGGTGGCGAAGTGTAGGAATTCGTTCGAGTTCAACAGCGATTCGAGTCGGGACGGAGTGCGGGGCGGTGGGGCGGTCTGTGACGCGACCGGCAGCGCCTCCGACCGCGCGGCCTCGGCGAACAACTCCTTCTTCCAGTTCGCAAACACCCGCATCGTCTTACCGGGGCGGCGGTCCAGGGCCGCGTCGCCGAAGATCGGTTTGGCGGGCGTGGAGCTGAAGTCGATCGCCACCGTCGTTGGCAGGCAGAGGCGCAGGTCGTCGAGCGTCGTCAGGCGCGAGTCGGTCACGAGATCGGAATTGGCCCTACGGCCGCGGCGGAGGCCGACCTTCGTAAAGGCACTGCCGAGGTCGATGCAAAAGACGCGGTCGGCCATGTTCGCCTCGGTTATTCGACCCGGGTTTTTAACAACGTCAGCGGCCCCTCTTCCTCGATCAACTGCCAGCCCGGCCGCACCACTTTGACCCGCTCTCCTTCCGAGACGGCCCGACCGCTTTCGTGGACGGCCCCGTCGAACGCGACGGTTTCACCCGCGCTGCCGATTCGCCGCATCCCGGTCATACCGCCAAGTGCCGTCTCCATCGCCTGACGGCCTTCGTGCTTGCCGTGATCCCACTGTTGCGCCCACGACGAAACCAAGCGCCGCACCACTTGCCGGTGATACCCCACGTCCGCCGCCGTCTTGGGAACGAGCGGTTCGGAATGCGGCTCCCGAGTTCGTTCGGGCGGTGCGTTGTTCGCGGCGGGCGGCGGAACCTTTCCGCCTTCGGCTTCCAGTTCTCGCGTCAGCGCGTCGATCCGCTGCTTGCGTTGAAGCTCGATGAGTGACTTCCAGCGATCGTCCGCTTCCCGCCGTTTTACCGCCTTCGCAACCCTGGCTTCGGTTTCCGCCTGTAGCTCCGCGCCCGCGATCTCCTGGACCGAATACAGTTCCGCGGTCGAGTCCGGACTTCGACTCACAATCTCTTGGAGAAATTCAACCCGCTCCGCAAGGTGGAATGTCGCCGCGAGCGCCTTCGCGGCTCCCCCGACAGACTCCGGGGGGAGGTGCGGCAGAGCTAGCGCGAACCCGGCCGCGGTCAGGCGGACGGGAGCCGCCTTGCCGGAACCCGTCGTGACGACGAGCGGCTCGGCCTCGTTCTGGAGACGCTCCAGCGCCGCCTTATTCGCACCCGCCGCACTCGCGAAGAGCGGGGCGGGATCGCCCTTCCCCGTCAGGCGCTGCGGCGCGTCGGCCGTGGCGATCCTGACGAGCGCCTGCGTCACCAACTCGTCGATCGACGGTCCCGCACTCTTCTTCGCCATCACCGCGTCCTCCGTGACAGGTCATCCCGCGACTCGCGCGGGGGTTACAGTACGCCTTTAGTAGACGGCACGCCGGCCGCCCGCGGATCGAGCTCGACCGCCGCCCGCAGCGCCCGGGCGCACGCCTTGAAGATACCTTCGACGACGTGGTGGGTGTTCCGGCCGTGGTGCAATACCACATGCAGGGTCAACAGCCCCGCCGCCGACACCGCTCGCCAGAACTCCTCGGCCAACTGCGACGAGAAGGTGCCGAGCGGTTCGAGCGGCACCGCCGCCCGCCACTCCAGGAACGGCCGGCCGCTCAGGTCCACCGCCGCCGTCACCAGGGTTTCGTCCATCGGCAGCGTCGCGTCGCCGTACCGCCGGACGCCGGCCTTGTCGCCGAGCGCCTGCGCCAGCGCCTTCCCGAAGCAGATGCCCACGTCCTCGACCGTGTGGTGGGCGTCGACGTGCAGGTCGCCGGTCGCCTTCACGGTCAGGTCGAAGAGGCCGTGCTTGCCGACGTGGGTGAGCATGTGGTCGAAGAAGCCCACCCCGGTCGAGACCGACACCGCCCCGGTGCCGTCGAGGGTCAGCGCCAGGTCGATCGTGGTTTCGGCCGTCTCGCGGCGGACGTGGGCGGTGCGGGGCATGGGCTTTCCAGGGTCGTGAACGGAAATCATCTCACGCAAAGACGCCAAGCCGCGAAGATCGAAACACCGAGAAGCAATCGTGTATTTCGACTTCTTGGCGGCTTGGCGTGAGGTCGGCTTTGCTTGCGGCTAAAGCAGCCCCGCCAATTCCGCGAGTAGCAGGTCGATCTCCACGTCCGTGCCGACGGTGATGCGGAGGCCGTCGTAGCCATCGTAGTTCATGTAGCGGACCAGAATCTTGCGCCGCTTCAACTCTTCGTACAGCGGCTTCACCGGGCGGTCGGCCCGGCGACACCATAGGAAGTTCGCGTGACTCGGGGTGACGGCGAACCCAAGGCCGCCAAGCGCCAAGTGCAATCGCTCGCGGGTGGCGACGATCTTCGCCCGCACCCCGCGGAAGTAGTCCTCGTCCTCGATCGCGGCGGTCGCGGCGGCGAGGCTCAGCACGTCGCAGTTGTACGAGTCCTTCACCTTGAGCAGTTCGTGAACCAGTTCCGGCCGGGCGACCGCGTAGCCGATGCGAAGGCCGGCGAGCGAGTACGCCTTGCTGAAACTCCGGGTGACGACCGCCCGCGGGTGCCGGGCCGCGACAGCGAGGCCGTTCCAGTCGCAGAAGTCGGCATAGGCCTCGTCGAGGACGACCGGCCCGCCGGCGGACGCGACGAAGGCGTCGAGTTCGGCGGGGTTGAGGGCCGTGCCCGACGGCGAGTTCGGGTTCGGCAGGAAGGTCAGGTCGGCCCCGGCGACCGGCCACGGGTCGGGCAGCGCCCAGGCGGCGGTGAAGCGAACCGTCTCGAACTCCGCGCCCTGGATCTCGGCCAGACTGCGGTAGAGGGTGTAGCTCGGCGTCGGCGACGCGACCCGGCCGCCCTCGGGGACGAATGCCCGCGTCAGGATCGTGAGGATGTCGTCGGAACCGTTGCCGATCAGGATGCCGTCGGGATCGACGCCGAGTACCCGGCCGGCGGCCCGGCGGAAGGCGTCGCCGAGCGGTTGCGGGTACTTGCGGAGGCCGTCGGCGGTGAGGGCCGAACGGACCGCGTCGAACACCCGCGGGCTGGGCGGGTAGGGGTTCTCGTTCGTGTTCAGCTTGACGATGTCCGGGTCGTTCAACTGCTCGCCGGGAACGTAGCCGCGCATCGCCTGGACGTTCGCCCGCACCCCACCGGCGGGGGCTTCGGGGGGCCGGCCGTTCGGTTCCCTGGCAGTCACGCGCGGAGCCTCACTTCTTCGCGGGGGCGGCGACGGCCGGCACCACAGCGATCGCTGGAACTGCCCCGGCCGTCGCGCCCGCCGGCACCGCCCCTACCGCGGGCACCGCCCCGGCCTTTTCCGGCTTCGGCTTAGGGCGGGCGGCGGGGCCGTTGTCGTTGGCCCGCAACTCGACGCTCGCGGCGTGCCCGGTCATCCCCTCCTTGTTCGCCAGGAAGACCACGTCAGGGGCGATCTCCTTCAGCCCGTTCCGGGTGAACCGAACGACGCTCGTCCGGCGGCGGAAGTCGTTCGCATTTAGCCCGCTGCTGAACCGGGCCGTGCCGCCGGTCGGCAGGACGTGGGACGGGCCGGCCGCGTAGTCCCCGAGGGCGACCGGGGTGAACGGGCCGAGGAAGGCCGCACCGACGTTCGACACCTCGTCGAGGAAAGCGTCCGGGTCGCGGGTCTGGATGTGCAGGTGTTCCGGGGCGAGGGCGTTGACGCAGTCGATCGCGGCCTGCTTGTTCGGGGCCAGCACGAACGCCCCGTACCGCTCCAGGCTCTCGCGGGCGAGGTCGGCCCGGCTCAGCTTCGCCAGCCGCTTCTCGAGCGCCACCTGGACCTCTTCGAGCAGCGGTTCGTACCACGTCACCATGATGGCGACGCCCGGGGCGTGTTCGGCCTGGGCGATCAGGTCGAGGGCGAGGTAGTCGGGGTGGGCCGAGTCGTCGGCCGCGACGACGATCTCGCTCGGCCCGGCGAGGCAGTCGATGGCCACCTGCCCGAACACCTGCCGCTTCGCCAGCGCGACGAATTGGTTGCCGGGGCCGACGACCATGTCCACGGCCTCCAGCCCGGCCACCCCGTAGGCCATCGCCGCCACCGCCTGCGCCCCGCCGAGCCGGTAGACCTCGGTGACTTTCAACTCGTGGCAGGTGGCGAGCATCTCCCGGTTGTACCCGCCGGTGTCCTTGGGCGGCATGCACACGACGATCTGCTCGACCCCCGCCGCGTGGGCCGGGCAGACGGTCATCAGGAGGGTGGACGGGTAGGCCGCCGCCCCACCCGGGCAGTACACCCCGACCCGCCGCAGCGGGCGGTAGCGGACGTGGAGTTCGTGCTTCCCGGACACCCGCATCTCGGCGTCGCGGTGCAGCAGCCCGGACTGGAATTGCAGCACGTTGTACTGGATCTGCCGCAACACTTCGAGGAACTCCGGCCCGACCGCGGCGTGGGCGGCGGCGAGTTCCTCGGGCTTCACCCGGACCGCGTCCGGCTTCAACTTGACCTTGTCGAAGTGCTCGGTGTACCGGAGGACTGCGGCCAGTCCCTCGTCGCGCACGTCGTTGCAGATGCGGGCGACCGCCCGGGCCGGGGAGAGCGGCTCGCCGAACACCGCCTGGGTGAGCTTCTTGCTGGCCGGCGAGACGACTTCGGCGTCGGTCCGGAACTGGTCGCGGAGTTTGGTCAACTGGGCCGAGGCGTTCGGGGCCGAGAGGTCGATCCGCCGCAGCTTCAGGGGTGGCATCGGGAAGAACCTCGCGGACGGCGGAGCGCGGACGGCCCAACGAAAGGCACGTGCGGCCGACGGAACCGTCCGGGAACGGGGCAGAAGATGGCGTCACCCGGCGGGTCAGCCGGCGACCGGGATAATCGTACCGATTGTTATACGGACGCCGGGGGCGGGCTGCAAGGAACGGCGGCCCGCCGACCGTGCGAAGCGACGTAACCTGTAACGAATCTGCCGGTTGTGCCGGATCGTCGGCGCGGCAAATCCACCGAGACGAGTATCGGATTTAAACAGGCTGATAAACGTGAATGGATTCGACTCTACGCCGCCATCGCCCCCACCCCCTCCGCACGAATTTTATTTTCCGGCGGGGCGTTAGGTTTCGCCCCCGCCCGCCGAACCCTTTGCCACGAAGACACCGCCCGCGTCCACCAGACGGGCCGGAGTCGAAGCGGAAACCGGGGGCACGACGCACAACGTCGCACCCCACACCACCCAACTATCGAGGGCTTCGATGAAACTGCGAACGTTCGAGGGCCGCGTTTACGCCGACGACCTGGAAGACACCTTCAACGGGTTCTTCAACGAGAAACACAAGAGCGGGCAGGGCGGGGTGATGGACGACACGAAGCGGCGGCTTCAACTCGACAACGTGACGCTCGACCCCGGCGGGGCACTCTTCCTGCTGGGGGGCCGGAACTCGATCATCAAGGGCCTACGCGAGAACGGCGACAAGAGCGTCGGCACCGCCGACGGGATGAACCTCGTCATCAGCTTCAAGGCCAACATCACCCGCAAGAAGGAGTTCCTCAAGACCGTCGGGACGCAGATCAAGACGAAACTCGGCAAGCCCATCGCCATGATGCGGGTCGGCATCAAGGCGTGGCAGACGCTCGGTGCCGGTGTCGCCTTCGACATCGCCAAGGGGGCCAGCAAGGGGATCGACAACGTCTCGGACACGCTCGTCGAGTTGCAGGAGTACAACGCCAAGACGAGTGTGATCGTCCAGATCTACAACAACAACACGAAGTGGAACAGCGGGGAAGGCCAGATAATCGACCTCCCCGCGCCGGAAGACTCGAACAAGATGATCGCCGACAAGGTGACGTACATCACCCTTGCGAATCTGCTCGACAACCTCATCCCCAAGTGAGCGGGACGGGAGTGGGGCAGGTCATGGGGCCGACACGTCGATCACGACGAACGCGTCAACCGAGCCGACGCCGTGAGCGTCGGCAACTTCGACCGCGAAGGCGTGCCGGCCCGGGGCGAGGGTCGGCGGCAGCGCGACCCGCCAGGCGTGCCGGTCGCGAGCCCCCGGCGTCACGTTGAACGTCCACGACTGGTCGGCGAACACCCCGCGGCCGGCGAGCGTCAGGACGCCCGTCTCAGCTTTCGGCCCGCTCCCCTCGACGAACACTTCCACCCGCACCAACCCGCCCGGCTTGGCCACGATTCGCACCGGCTCGACCGAGACGCGGTGCGGGGTCCAGTCGCGGAGGTGGCTGCCGGACGGCGACACGGCGTCGCACGCCTTCCCCGCCGCCGCGCCCCACTTCACTCGCCGCCGGTAGTCCTCGGCGTTGAAGACGTACGGCCCGCCGTGTTCGGCGAGAATCCACTCCGGGGCGAGGTCGAGCACCTTCTTCGCGCTCGCCCCGTAGGGCACCGGCGAGCTGCGGTTCAGCCCCATCCACCCGCCCGACCCGCTGAACTGGTCCTGGTGGAAGAAGTTGTCGGCGGTGAAAACGCAGCGCTTGCCGTCGATCGTCGCCTCGATCCCGGAGGTGAACCACGACTGCCCCGGCAGGTGGTGGAACTTGAAAACGTAGCCGCCCCACGTCGCCGTCCCGCCGTCCTTCAACTCCTTGGTGAACGCGACCGGCCGCTCGTCGAGAAACGGGGCGCGGAAGCGGTACGGGTCTTTGAGCGGGCCGGCGACGAGGTCCAGCCCCCACACCTCCAGGCGGGCGCGGCCGGGCAGGTGGTGGATGCCGTCGAAGTGGTCGTAGTGGGCGTGGCTGAACGCGACGACCTCCACCGGGCCGAGCTTGGCGTCGGCGAGGAGCTTGTCGATCTGCTTCGCGCTGCGCTCGCCCCACGGGTCGAGTACGAGGCACCCGGCCCCGTCCTTCGACTTGAGGACGTAGGTGTTGCCGGTAATCCACAGGTGGTCGGACACCCGCGCCCACGCCTTGTCGCCGGCGCTGGCGATCTGCTCCTTCGGCACGAGGAAGGGGTACTGCGGGGGGTCGCCGAGGCGCTTCGAGAAGCGATCGAAGCTCTTCATGAACCCCGCCTCCTCGACCGCCGCGGCCGTGTCGGTCAGCGCCTTGGCGATGTCGGCCGTCACGACCGGGCCGTGCGCCGGGCAAAGGAAGTCGGTGTTGAGCTTCGCCAACTTCCGGAGCGACTCGGCGGCCGGTTTCAGGCCCACGTCGGTCCAGTGGTCCCAGTCGGTCGTGTACAGCGTCCACATCTTGCCGGCGGAGTGGAAGGCGTCGCCGCAGGCGATGAAATCCGGCCCCTTCCCCCCGGCGGCGGGGCGGACGTGGAAGGCGAGGTGGTCGCGCGAGTGCCCTGGAGTGGCGACCGGGGTGACGGTCCACCCGCCGAACGCGAATGCCTTGCCGTCTTCGAGCGTGCAATCTACCCCCTCGACGCCGACCGGCAGGACGAAGTACGCGGTGCGCGAGTTCCGCAGCGGGACCGCGTCCTTCCAATACTTCTCCACCCCGGCCGGCGTCAGCCACTCGGCCGCCTCCTTCGCGGCCCGCACCGGCACACGATCCCGCGCGTAAGCCACGGCGAACGCGGTGGTATCCCGGTGGTGGTGGGTCAGCAGCACGGCCTCGACCCGCTCGACGCCCAGCTCCTTCACCGCCTCGGGCGGGAGCGGGGCGTCGATCAGCAGCGCCGTCTTCCCGGACACGACGGCGTAACCGAACGGCGAACTCTTGGTGCGGTAGACGCCGGGGCCGACGACCCCCCACCGGGCCGGCGCGGCGGCCTCCGACCCGGCCTGGCTGAGCCACCCGGCGGCCGCGACGGCGACGACACTCGATATTGCAAGAACGAGGCGGGACCGCATCGGCGTCTCCGTCAGGCGGGGCGGGGCGGCCCCCATCGTGACCCGGCCCGTGCCGCCCGTCAAGTCGGTGCAGTAGGCGACTCGCTCCGCGAGTGGTCGTTTCTGTCGGCGTCATGCCCGTCCCGAAATGACGACTCGCGGAGCGAGTCGCCTACTTTAACCCGGATTTCCCAGATGACCTTGGTGATTGGGCAAGGGATTCGCGCCGGAACGCCGGGAATCCCAGTGTTTCCCACGAATCCCTGCCAGCATGACCGAGGCACCCCACGGGTGACTGCCGAACGGACCCCCTCCGCGTCGATTTCGACCGCCAGATCGAGTTGGAGTTCCACGGCTCA
>Ga0105048_10016375_pt1 | contig 11464 bp, 9 predicted proteins | sample MAT05_FD_78382 | JGI IMG/M metagenome (GOLD analysis project Ga0105048, IMG submission 78382) | Freshwater microbial communities from Lake Fryxell liftoff mats and glacier meltwater in Antarctica - MAT-05 | ecosystem: Environmental > Aquatic > Freshwater > Ice > Liftoff microbial mat | place...
CTGGTTGGCCGCACCGGTCAGCGCATTGGCTGCGGCGCGCACTTCGCCCATCACGCGGGTCAGGTTGTCGGCCGTGGTGTTGGCGTTGTCCTTGACCTTGCCGAACAGGCCGGCGTAGTCGCGCTCGATGCGCTTGGTGAGGTCGCCTTCAGCGAAGGCGGCCAGCACCTCCGATACGTCGGTCAGGCCCTGCTCGCTGGTGTCGAGCAGCTGGTTCATGCCCTTGCTCAGGTTGGCGAAGAAACCTTCCTTGCCTTCCAGGCTCAGACGCTGGCTGAAGTCGCCTTGCGAAGCGGCGTCCACGATGGCTGCGACTTCCTTCTCAACACCGACGTCGCGCTGCGCGCGCTCAAGCAGGCTCTGCTGCATCGTTGCCAGCGCCTTCATCAATTGGCCGACCTCGTCGCCGCCGCGGGTGTCGATGTCGGAGTCCATGCGCCCGTCGGCGACGGACTGGGCCACCTGCACTGCCTGCCGGACCGGGCCGACGATCGAGCGGGTGATCAGCCACGCCGCCAGCGCGCCGCAGACCAGGGCCAAGCCGGAGAGCGCGATGAGCAGGTTGCGGCCGGAGGCGTAGGCCTCTTCGGCAGCCTTGTAGGCGTCCTGGTTCAACGATTCTTCCAGAGCGGCCAGTTCGCGCAGCGCAGCGGTCCAAACTGCCTGAGCCGGCTTGACGACGTCGATCATGTGGCGCGCCGCTTCCGTTTGATTGCCTGCTTGGCCAATCGCGATTAGCTCGTCGAACAGCGGACGGGTGCGTTTACTTGCCTCGTCGATGGTCTTAAAGAGTTCTATCTCCTTGGCCGTGGTCGCTGCACTCTTCTCGAACATCAACCCCAGCACCTGTTTGGCCTTATCGTACTCGTCCTTCGACGCAACCATGGAGAGGTTAATTTGGCGCACCTGCTCTGGGTCGCGGATCAGCACCAGCTCGCGGGCCGCCAGCGCCTCCCGGTTCACCGCGCCGCGCATGGTCACGGCCAGCGCCGTTTGCTGGTTGTTAACCAAAGCGATTTCTTGCAGCTTCTCCTGGACTTCAGACATACGGGAGTAGCCGAGACCCGCCACGCCCAGCAGCATGGCGAGGACGACGCCGAAGGCCAGCGCCAGTCGGCTGCCGATTTTGAGGTTCTTGAGGTGTTTCATGGTGGTTCCAGTGACAGATACGTTGTAGGGTGTTGAGGTGCCGAGTAGGGCATGAGAGGAAAGCTGCTGACGGGGAAACATGGCGTTGGGCATGGGGTTGAAATGCGCGACGGGCCAGGCCGCGTCAGGCGCCAGAGCGTGCAACGCGTGGTCGCAGCGGCCCCGCAGCGCGGGCTGCGTTGGCGCGCGTCGCGCCCGCCGCGGCCAGTTCGCCGAGCGAACTGACGTCGAAGATGAGCGCCACTTCGCCGCTGCCGAGGATCGACGAACCCGAGACGCCGCGCAGGCTGCGCAGCATCGGGGCCATAGGTTTGATGACGGTCTGGTGCTGGCCCAGCAGCACATCGACTATCACGCCATAGCGGCGCAAGCCCGACCGCACGACGACGATGCTGCTGCGCTCGGGCTGCGGCGATTCAAGGCCGTACAGCGCGCGCAAGTTGACCACCGGCAGGATCTGGCCGCGCAGCTCGACGCAGCTGCGGCCCTGGTGTTCGCGAGTAGTCGCAACCGGGCGGCTCGCGATCACTTCGACCACGGCATCAAGCGGCAGGATGAACTTGGAGGCGCCGACGCCGAGCAGGAAGCCGTCAATGATGGCCAGCGTCAGCGGCACGCGGATCTCGATGCAAGACCCTTGCCCCGGCTCGCTTGACAACGCGACCGAGCCACGGAAGGCCTCGATGTTGCGACGCACGACATCCATGCCGACGCCTCGCCCGCTGAGGTTGGTGACCTTCTCGGCGGTGGAAAAACCGGCCTCGAAGATCAGCTTCAGCAAGTCGGCATCTGGCGGTTCGACGCCTTGCTCGACCAAACCTTGTTCCCAGGCTCGCTGCAGCACCTTGTCGCGCTGGATGCCGCGGCCGTCGTCGCTGATGCGGATCAGTATGCTTCCGGATTCATGGCTGGCGGCAAGTGTCAACCTGCCTTGCGCCGGTTTGTTCGAAGCCTGTCTCTGCGCTGGTGTCTCCAGGCCATGGTCCAGGGCGTTGCGAACCAGATGCATCAGCGGGTCGGCGATGCGCTCGACCACGGCTTTGTCGAGTTCGGTGTCTCCGCCGACGATCTCCAGCACCACGTCCTTGCCGAGTTCGGCTGCGGTGTCTCGCACAACGCGTCGAAAGCGGGCGAAGGTCTCACCGATCGGCACCATGCGCAACTTCAACGTGCTGTTTCGGATGCCCTCGATGAGTCGGGTGATGCGCTGGTTGGCTTCGATCAAGCCACGTTGGCGCGTCTGCCGTGCCAGCAACGACGCGCCTGCACCGGCAATCACGAGTTCTCCCAGCAGGTCGATCACTTCATCGAGCCGGTTGGCCTGAACCCGGATGAAGCCGTTGTCATCGGAAGCTGCGGTAACGCCGCCGCGCTGGCGCTGCTGCTTGTCGAGTGACGCAGCCACCACCTGGGCGTTGATCCCCATGGCGGACTGCAGCACTTCACCCAGCGGCGGCGGGCCGGCATCGGGCTCGACGAGGCGCAGCACGCAGTCTTCGCGCACGAAGCTGAAGGCTTGCTCGATCTCGTGCCGTGTGGCGACGGTGTCGAGGCTGAACTCGAACGCCAGGTGGCAGCTCTCGGGGTCGAAGGTTCCGAGAGCGGGCACCGCGAGCGTGTCGCAGACGACCGCCGCAATGCACCCGAGCGCGCCGACGTAATTCAGGATGGTCAGTGGATCCATGCCGTGGCGAAAGGTCTCGACGCCGAATTGCACCGAGAGATGCCAGCGCCGGACTGCCGTACTTCCTTCTTCAGGCACGGCTTCGGCTGCCGAATGCGTGATTGCCGCATCCGTCTCCCCTGGCACCTTGCCGGTGGCATCCCGAAGTCGTTGCACGACCGTGTCGTGGGCGCGCACGGCCTCGGCGGTTTCTACTTGCGCATCCTGCGCGTTGCCGATCAACGTCTTGATGACGTCGTTGCTTTGCAACAGCAAGGTGCTCAGCGCCGGTGTCAGCTTCACGTGACCCTCGCGCAGGCGGGCCAGCAAGGTTTCGACGTGGTGCGTGAAGGTCACTACGCTGGACAGGCCAAAGACACCGGCCGAACCTTTGATCGTGTGCGCACAGCGAAAGAGTGCATCCAGCAGCTCGCGATCGTCGGGCGAGTCCTCAAGCTGGAGCAGCAAATGTTCCAGCGCGGCGATCTGTTCGTTGGCTTCGGCGATGAAGGCGGGCAGCAATTCGGCAATGATGCCGTCGTCCTGGGTGATGCTCACAGCGTCTCTCCCGTCAGCTCGGCGTGGGCCACCAAGCTGATGGCACCGAGTGTTTTGCAGGCCGCGATCAACGGCACACTGGGCCTCACCAGGACAAGTGCCCTTTGCTGACGTGCCAAGGCGTTCGACAAGGACAACAGCAGTTGCACGCCTGCCGCATCGACCTCCGCAACCGCGTGCGCATCGACTCGTAGGCCACCATCGGCGGCGGGTTCGCCGGCGACGGCATGGGCATCGGCGCCCAGCCAGGCCAGGCACTGGGGATGAATCTCGCCGATCATGTAGACCGTGACTTCGCTGGGCAGGGAGTAGGTGGGTTGCATTGCGCGTTCCTAGGCAAGAACCAGCTTGGAAACCGCGTCGAGCAATTGCGGCGGGTTGAACGGCTTGGTCAGCCAGGCTCTCGCACCGGCAGCCTTGGCCTGCGCGATCTTGGAACTCTCGTCCTCGGTGGTCAGCATGATCACGGGGATGAACTTGTGCTTGGCGTGCTGCTTGACGTGGGTCACCATCGTGATGCCGTCCATGTTGGGCATGTTCACGTCGCAGACGATCAGGTGCACCTTGGCCGCCTTGTCGAGTTGGGTGAGGCCGTCCTTGCCGTCGCAGGCTTCGATCACGGCATAGCCCGCGCGGCAGAGTGACAGCTTGACCAGGGCGCGCAAGGAGCTGGAGTCGTCGATGATGAGAACGGTCTTGGCCATGGGGAATCTCTCAAGTGGTTTTTAGAAAAAGACAACCGCACGTGCAGCGCTCGCTGCGGCCGGACTGGCGCTGGAGCCGTTGCTTCGCCGCTGCTCCTTCATCGTGTAGCAGCCCTGCAGATCGACCAGCCACTCGTCTGCGCATGGCAGGGGTGCATCGCCTTCGATCGTGTCGCGCAGTCGCGCCATGTCCTTGTCGATGACTGAGATAACCTGACTCACGCGGTCCTGGAACTGCAGGCTGACAATCAGCGCCTCGATGTTTGATCGAATCACGTTGCCCTTGCTGCGCATGGTCTTCGCCTCAGCGCTCAGCGCCCGGACGTGGCCCAGCACGTCCTCGACCACCTTGCCTGACAGCTCGATCGCACTCTGATCGCTGACCGCGGTCTGGGCCGCAGCCGCAGAGGTGTTGCGCATGATCGTCATGATGTTCGCCATGCGGCCGGTGATGTGGTTGGCGGTCTGCGCCGAGGCTTGCGACAACCTGCGTATCTCTTTGGCGATGACGGCGAAGCCACGCCCGGCCTCGCCCGCATTGGCGGCCTGAATGGCTGCGTTGATGGCCAGCATATTGGTCTGGGCCGCGATGTCGGCGACGCCGCTGGCCATCGTCTGGAGTTCGCCTGTGATCACCGACAGCTCATGGACACTGGCGGCCAGGGCACCCTTGCTGTCGGTGATCCGGGTCATCGACGCGATCACCGGCTGGAGTTCGCGTTCGCTCAGCGTTAGCAGGGAAAGCGTGCTCGCCTGGTCGTTGGTCGGCGCATCCGATGTACCTGTGAAGCCAGCCGCCTCGAACTGCTCCGTGATGGCCGAGAAGTTGACGACGAGGTCGCCGACCGCTGCATCGGTCTGGCTTCTGACCGATTCGATGTGTTCACGCCACACGGGGAGGATGCCGCGCAACAGCGGCGGCAACTCGTCGCCGGGGCGGGGCCCGGCACAGGCCTCGGGGTCGGTGCCTTGCCACGCGCCATCTGCGGCCAAGGCAGAGGCTGCCCGGGTCGCCCGGACGGCGGCCCAGACGCTGGCGGCCGCGACGCCGACTGCCGCCATGACCTCTGGGACGCCGACGCGATGGAACAGCGGCAAGCCCGCGCTGGCGACAGCGAATAGGGGCAAGGCGGCATCAAGCCACCGGCGATGGATCGTCATGCGAGCTCCCGAGCGATGGTGTCAGACACCCTGGCGAGCATGGCGGGCATCGCCAGGATGACGGCGCCCGCCTGTTCCAGCGTGCCGTTGTCGCGGCAGTCTTCGAGCGATTGGCACAGAGCAACCAGGCCCATGGCGCCAACCATCTTCGAAGACGCTTTCCAGCGATGGGCCAGGTCGGCCAGTTTCTGCAGGTCGCCCAGAGCCCATGTGGCCTGGAGTTCGGCCAGGGTGCCAGGGATATCCTCGGCGAACATGTCGGCGTAGCGGTGAACCTTCTGCAAATCGCCGGCGACCGAACGCGACAAGATAGCCAGATCGATAATGTCGGGGTCGCCCGCTGGCATCACTGACCCGCGCAGGTCGGCGGCAGGCTTCGGTGGCGGCGCGTCTTGGCGACCACGCAACCACTTGGTCACGGTTGCGTACAGCTGTTGCGGATCGACGGGCTTGTCCACGAAGTCGTTCATGCCCGCTTCGATGCAGCGCGCACGGTCGGCCGCGCCAGCGTTGGCCGTCATCGCGAGCACCGGGGTCGAGGCCATACGGCGATCCGCGCGGATCAGCCGCGTCGCCTCCAGGCCGTCCATCACCGGCATCCGGACATCCATCAATACGCAGTCGAAAGATTGACTCAGCAGCAGATCGACGACTTCGCGTCCGTTGGCGGCGTTGGTGACCACGGCACCGACAGCCTGAAGCAGCCCGTTGGCCACTTCGCGGCTCAACAGGTTGTCTTCGGCCAGCAGGATGCGCGCACCCTGGATCCGGGCCGACTGGCAGGTGTCGGCCGCGAGCCCGGTGCAGGCCAGGTCGGGACTGCCCCATTGAATGCGGATGGTGAACCAGAAGGTGCTGCCCTCGCCGGGGCTACTCGCGACACCGACATCGCCGCCCATCATCATCGCCAGTCGCTTGCAGATCGCCAGCCCCAACCCGGTTCCGCCATACTCACGAGTTGTCGAACTGTCGGCCTGATGGAAAGGTTGGAAAAGCATGCCGATCTGAGCCGGGGTGATTCCGATGCCGTGGTCTTGCACCTTGAACCGGATGTGGCAGCCTGCGTCATCACGTTCCAAAATATGGGCACTGACGTGAATGTCACCCGCCGCGCTGAACTTTATGGCGTTGTCAATATAGTTGAGAAGCACCTGCCCTATGCGCAGCGGGTCGCCGCGCAGCATGCGGACCAGCGCGTGGTCGATCTGCAAGATTAGCTTCAGCCCTTTGGTCGTGGCCGCCGGAGCCGTCTGGTCCAAAATGCCGGTGATTAGTGCGGAGAGCGCGAAGTCGGTCTCTTCGAGGTCAAACTTGCCAGCCTCGATCTTCGAGATGTCCAGGATTTCGTTGACGATCGCGAGCAGGTTCTGTCCGGCGTGTTGGATCTTGGTCAGGAAGTCTTGCTGCCTCGCCTCGGGATTCGCTTGCAGCGCCAGGTGGGTCATGCCGAGAACGCCGTTGATCGGCGTGCGGATTTCGTGGCTCATGTTGGACAGGAAGTCGCTCTTGGCGCGATTGGATGCATCGGCCAGCGTCACGGCCAGTTCAAGGTCGCGGGTTCGCGCCTCGACGCGCGACTCCAACGTCTGGTTCGCCAGCGTCAATTCGCGCTGCAACCGCACGCGCTCGGTCACGTCGTGGAAACCGAACACATGGCCGCCGAGGCCCGCGTTAACGTGAAACGGCGTGGCCCGGCGTTCGAAGTGGCGGTCGCCGTGCAGCGCCAGCGCGTCAAAGCCGTGCTCGCGGTCGGCGTCGTTAGGTGCGGCCGACCACGGCGGGCTGTCCGCGTCGGACACGAGCAACTGCTCGCGCATGAAGGCGAAGACGGCAGCGGTGTCGGCTCCGTCCAGCAACTCGGCCGGCAGCAGCCACATTCGTACGAAGGCCTGGTTCATCCGGCTGATGGCACCGCCCTGGGTGACCACCAGCATGCCTTCGGCAGCGGCCTGCAGCGTGGCGGCCAGCAACGCGTTCGAGCGAGCGAGACCGAGATGGGTACGGACTCGGGCGTGCACCACTGCTGCAACCACCGGCTTGGATATGAAGTCCACGGCGCCGAGTTCGAGGCCGAGCGTTTCCTGGTGAGCATCCTCGTGGGCGGTGACGAAGATAACCGGAATGTCGCGCGTCAACGGGTCGGCCTTGAGCATGCGGCAGACCTCGTGACCGTCGATACCGGGCATCATCACATCAAGCAGAACGAGGTCGGGCCGCTGGCCGCGGCAAATTTGCAAGGCCTGGGCCCCGTCGGTCGCCGTCAGCACCTCGTAGCTGGACGAGAGCGCGTGAGACAGGACTCGAATGTTGATCCGCTGGTCGTCCACCACCAGCACGGTGGGGCGCTCGGCAGCACCGGTCAGAATCTCCTGCATCGGTGTGGGGCGGCGGACCGCGTTCATGCCAGTTTTGCCAGTGCAGCGCCCAGCGCCGCAGCATCGACCGGCTTGGCGAGCGTCGCCAGGATGTTCAGCTGATGAAAGCGTGCCATCAGCGATGCCGAATTCAGGGTCCGCGAATCCATTCCGGACACTAGGAGGACGCCACCAACGAAGTCGGCGGCAGCGAGTTGCTGCATGAACTCGAAGCCGTCGCCGTCGGGCATATTCAGGTCGCAGATCACTAGATCAGGTGCCGGACGCGGGCGCTGCAGCGTCCCCACTGCGGCTAAACCGCTAGCGGCTTCGGCGATCTGCGCGAAGCCCTGCTCGCGCAGCAGGTCGCCCATCACCGCCCGCATGAACTTGTCGTCGTCAACAACAAGCACCGATTGTTGGTGGCGCGGTCGGCGGGGCGCTGCCAGGGAAGGCGTGGCCTTAGCATTCGGTTGATTGGTTTTGGGGAGCATGGGTGTTAGGAGCATGGCTGTCAGCGATTAGGGAGGGGCAGTAACTGAGGGCTTTGGGCTAGGCACCGTAAGCCATGCTTTTATTATCGGTAGCCGATTGAGGAACCACAGGACAGCGTCGGTCAACAAGGGGGCTGCAACGGACAAAGCTATCCGGAACGACTAGCCCAGCCGCCACCCGATGAAGCGCTCCCGGTCTTTGAGCTCCCATGCACTTGCGCCAAAGCTGATGCATGCCATCAATGGTTCGCCCGCGAATACGTTGTGCCTTTGACAGGGCCTATCCACGAGCCCCAAGAGAATATTGCCGTGGTGGTCGCCGGCGCCGGCTGGCACAAGACCACCTTCCAGTTACCCTACAACTTGAGGTTGCACTTTCTGCCACCGTACACCCCAGAACGCCACCCGCAGGAGTGGATGATTAATTCTGTTTCTACAGAAAATTTGAATGAGTCTCAATGATCTGCGTCGGAGTCTGGCCAACCCAACGCATGGTGGCGCGCCTCAGACTACGGGTGTCTGCAAAGCCCACCTCCGTTGCTACTGAAGCCAGTGGCTGCCGACCATACCGTAGTAGATAAAGCGAACGGCGCATACGCTCATGGTCCAGAATCGTGGCGAAGGTCACGCCCGTATGCGCCAAGCGTCTGCGAAGCGTGCGCTCGGTAAGATGTATTGACGCGGCGATGTCGCACAGAGCCGGGATTGTTTGAGGATCGCTGCGAATGGTGCGGATGACATGCGCCTCCAGTTCACTCACGGCATTTACGCCGTCTTGATGGAGAGCAAGAAACTCGCGCGATCGCCTTGTAACCAATGAATCTGCCGAAGCCACTGGAACTTGGGTTAACGAAAAATTCATTCGGTTGGACTCGCGCCCGAAGAACACCGGGCAGCAAAATACCTGTTCGTATAAGGCTGCGCAGGTCGGCCGCGCGACCGTGAGTTCGACCGAAACCGGCCCGTATGTCTTGCTGACGACCTGATGACAAACCTGCATCATCGATGCAAAAGTCGTGTCCACCAGAAACGCATACACGTCTGGATCGTAATAACGCGCATCTGCGACCACAGAGAACTGCCGTCCATCATCTTGACCATAAATGTAGAGGAAGCGGCCGGTTGACGGTAGAAAGTCGATGGCAAACTCGAGTACCGCCCTCGATTTGGAAGCTGCCATCATCCCCACGAAGCAAAAGCCCCACGACACCAGATTGGCGCTGGCGCCGAGATGCAGCGCGAGTTGTGGGTCGCACAGCAGCGGCAAGGCCCGTCGAATCACCTTACAAACCTGTCGGTAAGAGATGCGAAACGCCGGCTCCTCCAGGTCGGTGACTTCGAAGCCCAGGCCCCGACACAGTAATGACGTGTCGATACCGCGCTTCACCATTTCAGAGACGAGCCGCCGCACAATCACCGGCTCGGCGTCGGCGATGTTTTGGGCTTCGATGCCGTTTCTGATTGGTTGACTCATCACGAGGCAAGGCTCCCAGGGCTGGGCATTCGCCCCAATGACGGCAGATGGCGGGCTGAAAAGGTCGCACTCCTCGGGGTCGATTTGTTTTTCATGTCGGAATGCCCTGTTTGCCTTCGTAACTCTTCATGTACCAAGGGCGTATCAGATGCCATGCATAAGATATCAATGACCCGACAGCCTTCAGCCAGTTTGGCTGGGAGAAAGTCATGGTCGGTTTTGCCAATCATTTTGTCTTTAGGCCTACCAAAATGTTCAAAGCGGTAGTTGCACGCCACCTAGGCACCATGCTTGTCTTTTTGCCAGATCCGTTGCGGCCACAGCGGCAAATGCTGCAAATTGTTTGCCGTCGCTGGTTGGCGTCTTCTTGTGGCAAAGTCTGTACGGTCATGCGGTCAATTCAAGTCAAAAAAATGGGTAGATATTCTCGTAACTGGTTTTACGTCTGATTTTGAGTGGTAGGCAACCGCCTGTATATCCCCCAAATGGGGGATATTGAGTGCGGTCACGTGAGCCTTGAAGGTCTTTGTTGGGTTCTGTCGCATTGGCCACCGACCCCAAGGTCGTATCCCACTGTGTCAGACTAGTTGTCGCCCCAATAGAACCAAGAACCTGGGGGCGGCGATGAAAGATAGAAATGGCACGATATGGACAAACATTCAAAGACAGAGATGTGGCTCGTTTATTTGGCGTGGTTCAAAAAGTGCCGTGTTTGGGTAACACAGGCGCAGAAATTCCGGCCCAGAAATGAGCCAAACTTGATTTAAAAGTGTATATCTGAAGAGGCCGCGTTTGGCTCTTCAGAGAAACCATCAGGTCCGCTGGATCCGGGGAAAGCCCAGCAGCTCCAGCCAATGCGCATGGGCTTTTCCGTTCAATAGTTGCGACGGACTTTTGCCAACCCGCTCAGGGCAACGACTACGCATAAAGGTGTGGTGGTTCAGAAAGAACTGCAGCAGGCCAAGGTAGGGTGTGCCCAGTTGGCGACGCAAGGTAAAGTAGGTGCGCAGCCGCGAGTTGAGATTTTCAACCATCGAGCTGGCCCTTGGGATGTGCTTCATGGCCTCGACCACCGCATCGATGACACCATGGAATTTGTCTGCGAGACTCTCATGGAGTTGATTCCAGCGCTTCCAGTACGCACTTGACAGGGCTGACTTGCGTTGTAGCAAGCAGGCATCTCGCACCAGATCAATCGAGACCTTGCTGCCCTGTGCGATGGTCTCCAGCTTGGCATCCAATACCCCGACGAACGCCAGCAAATCGTCACGTTGATTCTCCAGCGCCCGGCGCACTGGACGAATGCGGGCTGTGTCCAAATGTTCACGCTGGTGCAGCTCGGCCGCGATGAAATCGAACAGCACCCGCCGCCCGGCCAGATCGGGACCTGCCAGCGCCAAAATGTCATGACGCAACCAAGCAACCAGTGTGCGCACCTCCCGGGCCAACCTTGTTGCTTGCTGTTGGGCCTGACGCGCAAGAGCCAGCTCCCTTGATAGGGTATTGCTGCAGCCCATCTCCTTGGCACCAATCATCTCCTGTTCCAACACCTTGCACCGGGAGACAGCTCCCTTGGCCCGGCGAGCCAACACATTGGCCAGGCTCTCGCACTGCTGTGCAATGTGGAAAACATCGCCATGGCAGGGCGTGCCGGGTAGCGCTACTTTTTGACCAGCGCGCAGTCCTTGGCCGGCGTCCGCAATGGTGTGACTCGGATTGAATCCCTGTTCGCAGGCATCGAGCAGGTGAATGGCCCAAGTGTCACTGCCTCTTTGCTCAGCCGCAGCCAACAAATAGTGCCTGACCGAAAACCCCGACTCCCCAATGAAAGATGGCCATTTTCCTTTACGAAGATTTCCCCAGTTTCTTCGATTCCTGCGTTTTTACGTGCCCAGACTCCCAAAGGC